>ERZ1066124.23-NODE-23-length-169059-cov-22.475888_pt1 | contig 169059 bp, 178 predicted proteins | sample MGYA00382771_ERZ1066124 | MGnify/ENA primary metagenome ERZ1066124 (study PRJEB33369, sample SAMEA5778354) | biofilm metagenome | biome: Industrial cooling water; feature: Water cooling tower basin; material: Biofilm | place: United Arab Emirates | collected... | reverse complement strand
ATCTTCCGATTTGTGCAAGCGGGTTCTGAAGTATCGGCGCTGCTCGGTCGGATGCCTTCTGCGGTGGGATATCAGCCGACCCTGGGTACGGACGTGGGTGATTTGCAAGAGCGGATTACCTCGACCACTGAAGGTTCGATTACTTCGATTCAAGCGGTTTACGTGCCTGCGGATGACTTGACTGACCCCGCTCCGGCAACCACCTTCGCCCACTTGGACGGAACGACCGTTCTTTCTCGTGGTTTGGCAGCAAAAGGAATTTATCCGGCAGTAGACCCGCTGGATTCGACCTCGACCATGTTGCAACCTGCGATCGTAGGCGATGATCACTACGATACCGCTCGTGCAGTCCAATCGACCCTGCAACGTTACAAAGAACTGCAAGACATCATCGCGATTCTCGGTTTGGATGAATTGTCGGAAGACGATCGCCTGACCGTTGCTCGTGCGCGTAAGATTGAGCGCTTCTTGTCGCAGCCGTTCTTCGTCGCAGAAGTCTTCACCGGATCGCCTGGTAAGTATGTGTCGTTGGAAAAAACGATCGCAGGCTTCAAGCGGATTCTCGCTGGTGAACTCGATGATCTGCCAGAGCAAGCATTCTACTTGGTTGGCGACATTGATGAAGCGATCGCGAAAGCTGAAAAAATGAAGGCTGAAGCTAAGTAACTCTCAAAGGGTGTGGATGGATTCTGCACCCTTACCCTCGTTCATTATTCATCCTTAATTACTATGGCTTTAACGGTTCGCGTCATTGCGCCAGACAAAACAGTTTGGGATTCTTCGGCTGAGGAAGTGATTCTTCCTAGCACTACAGGACAACTCGGTATTTTATCGGGTCACGCTCCTTTATTAACGGCACTCGAAACGGGCGTTCTGCGCGTCCGGTCTGATAAGAATTGGACTCCGATCGCGGTTATGGGCGGTTTTGCAGAAATTGAAAAGAACGAAGTGACGATTCTGGTAAATGGAGCAGAGCGCGGCGAATCGATCGATCTCGAAGCGGCTCGCACTGCCTACACCGAAGCCGAAGCGAAGTTCGCTCAAGCGGATCAAGGCGGCTCGAAACAGGAACAATTGCAGGCGACTCAAGCTCTGAAACGCGCTCGTGCCCGTCTTCAAGCGGCTGGCGGTCAGGTTTAGAGTTGAGCTTAGAAGATTGGAAAGGAGGGACGATGTGCCCTCTTTTTTATTGCGTGAATTGTTGAACTTGGTCGATCGATTAATTCTCAAGCAGATCAATAAATTCCTCTACGGTCAATTCTGAATCTCGTAAAATCTTTTTGAGTAAACCTTTTCCCAAATTTTTGCCCGAATGAACAGGAATGGTCACAACTCGCCCATCTTCGTGCTTCAGTCGGATATGGCTTCCTTTCTGGCGAACGGCTTGAAATTCAGCTTTTTCAAGTGCTTTGATTGCTTCTTCGCCTGTTACAGTTGGAAGTTTTGGCATTAGAGGGTTACTTTCTGAACGCCGACGAACTCTGATACTTGTTCATCTGCTTGATCTTCTAAACAAAGCTCGATGACCTCCTTGATATTGGTCATCAGTTCGTCGATCGTTTCGCCCTGACTGTAACAAGCCCGAAGCTGCGGGACTTCGCCTACGTATATCCCATCTTCGTCTCGTTCGATGACAACGTAAAACTCTTGCTGTTGTTTGTTCATCATGTTTTTTCAACCTGGAGGATTAAGTTGATTTTATCAAGCGCGATCGCTGTTCTGAGGCGTTTATGCGATCGCTCATTCATTTTGGTTGATTAAGGCTTGAAAGCGATCGTCGTTGCGAATACGGGTAAAAGCTGAATCCACTTTTGCCCATTCTCGCCATTGTGAATTCAGTTTGATCAAAGTCTTAAGATTTTCGATAGCTAACTCAGCGTTACCTTGTAAAGCATAACAACGGGCTTTGCCGAACCAAGCTACACGCAAATTGGGATTGTATTCAAGAGACTGGTTGTAACTCGTGATTGCATCCTCGTAGCGCTGCAACACGCAAAGTGAGTTCCCACGATTGAACCAAGCTCGGTAATCATCCGGTTTACATTTGATTGCTTCGTCGTAACTTGTAATCGCATCTTCATAGCAGTTTATCTCTTCTAGTGCAACGCCGCGACTATTCCAGGCATAGTGAGCGTCGGGCTTATGTTTAATTACTTCGTCGTAACTCGTAATTGCATTCTTGTAGTCGTTTAACTCTTCGAGCGCAAGACCACGATTGAACCAAGCTTCGTGAAAGTCAGGTTTGTGCTTAATTGCTTCGTCGTAACTTTCAATTGCCTCAAGAGTGTAGTAAGCCTTTCTTAATGCAAGACCACGATTGAACCAAACTTGATAATCATCCGGTTTGTGTTTGATTGCTTCATCATAAATGGCGATTGCTACTTCGTGACTTACGAGTGCCTCGTCGTAGTGATTCAATTCATGTAACACATTACCGCAATCAAAAAATTCAGACGCTAGAAAGCTTCGGGAATAGTACTTTTTGCCAACATTAGAGAGCTTTCTCAGAACCAGAAGAACGTATCGCCTTACATCAACTTGCTCACCCTTCGCTTCAATTTGTCCATCCCTAGGATTCAAGATTCCCTCTGACTTGATTAGAGATGCTAGAGCTTTCCGAAGTTTCCACTGTTTCCAAAATCGTTTAACTCCGCGTTGCTGAATAAATAACTTTGCAGTTGCTTCTACCATTGCAGGATGCAAATACAAATTCAGCGATCGCAAAACCTCCACAGCATCATAAATATACTGTGCTTCCGAATAACGCTTAACAGCCGTTTTGTAGCGGACTCTCCACGTCCGATCGAGCGTTTCAGAAAGTTCCTCTACGCTTACAATTGATTCACGATTAGCAGCAGTGCGAAGATTTTCAATGATATTGCGAAATGTCCCGTCATTTTTCCGGGCAATCTGTGGAAATTCCTCAGTTTTTGCTCTTAAATGCGCTGCTTCAACACGATCGCCTAACAACCGCACGATCGCTTCATCCGAAGGCGCTTCAAGTTTATAACAATAGAACCGTTTCCAGAAGTCAGGATATTTTTCAACCTGCAATTTCTCGATTTCGCTCGGCTCATGGGGTCGATCGGGATGACGATCGCTTTCATTTCGGGCAGTTGCAATCACTCGCACTTCATTACGGCATTCGCGCTCAAAAAATGCGATCGTTCTCAATAACCGCTCTTGTACTGGCACTCGTAACGGTTGCGCTGGGTCATCTGCATCTTTGGGAATTTCTCGCGGATTGCCTCGATAAACCCAGCGATTAAGATCATCTAAGAAAAATAGCAGCTTTGAATTTGGATGAAGCTCTGACGGAAATTGCCGAGGTTCATCTAGCCACTCACCAGACTTATCCGCTAAATTCAGAACCGTCCATCCTTCATCATTTAGCACTTTGGCGAGTTGTGCAGCTTCTCGCGTTTTTCCTAATCCTGTCCGTCCCAGAATCAGCACCCACGGTTTTTCTTCAAAGGCGCGTTCTAGCTCTTGACGAACATTACGATCGGGCTGTCGCTGTAAATAAGGGATATTTGCGTCTGCCAAAGGATCATCTTCGTTGCTCCCTGGCATAAGTTGCTTTAAAACGGTATTACTATTTGGCGGAATAATCTCGAAGGGGAAGTCGCCAGAGGGAATTTCTCGATTTCGCAGGCGTTTTAATCGCTGCTGTCTTCGATTCGCAATCCAACCAAGAAAACCAAGACTTCCACCTCCAATCAGAGCCGTTAAGACAATTCTGAGTAAGTCCGGTTTATCAACGAATGGTTTAACGAGATCAGAAATCAGCTTAAAGACATCGAATCCGGGCATGGTAAGAATTTAGGGCTTCACCGCGATTTTAGTTCGATGGGAAATGAGATGTCGAGTTTAGGCGGTATCAAATCGTACTATTCTTCTAAAATCTCAACTAATTCTTCAACTGTGACACTCAAAACCCGCGCAATCTTGATCAGCGCAACAACATCGACAGTTGATAAAGCATCGAGGCGAGCATAGCTTTTGACAGTGTTGTAATTCACACCTGAGCGCTCGGATATATCTTTCAGCTTCAGATTGCGCTCTTTAGCTAACTCACGAACTCGCACACGAAACAAACTCATTCTTGACAAGGGTGCTATAACACCCTTAAATGGAAGTTATTCAAAGCGCGATCGCTCCTCGGTCTGGACAACTTCAGAAGCGATCGCGGATCTCACAATGGAGACAGACAACATGATACCAGTCGAACCCTCGATTAGTGCGGGTTTCAATTATTCTGTGCAACTTCATCCCTGGTGCGTGATTCGATTCTTGCCAAACTTGCAGCGCAGTGTGATTCAGCGATTTCGGAAACGGTCTGAAGCTGAGGAATATCTCAAAGTGCTGAAGCGATTGCTGCCAGAGGCGAGTCATCAGATTGTGTTTGATCCAAGCTTGTGAAGTGGAAGAGCGATCGACGATAATGATATCTCTGAAACTATCGCTCCGATTCGGTTCCGCCCGTGAATGGAATTCCGGGCTAACAGTGCGAAGTCAGTTGAAACTGACTGAAAAATACTCTTAGTCCCCTTCAGCGGACTTCGTTCGATTAGCCCCGAATTCATTCCGGGGCGAGATTTCAACGAAGCAAGACAACTCACCGCACATCGACGATACGATCGCTCTTCTTAACGAAATTCAATCTTGAATTCTACCGATCGAACCCGTGAACCCAGTATCGTTTGGATAGGAGACTTCTCCGATTCTGTCTACTTTGAAACACAAACGATGTCACAACCGACGATCGAATCAATCCTACAAGAAGACCGCCAATTCCCACCCAGCGCGGAATTTTCACAACGCGCCCGAATCAAGAGCTTAGAAGACTATCAGGCGCTTTACGATCGTGCCAAAGCCGATCCGCTCAAGTTCTGGTCAGAATTGGCAGAACAAGAACTCCATTGGTTCCAAAAATGGGATACCGTTCTCGACTGGAACAATCCGCCGTTTGCAAAATGGTTTGTCAATGGCAAGATTAATCTCTCTTATAACTGTGTCGATCGACATTTAGAAACGAAAGGCAATAAGCCTGCGATCGTTTGGGAAGGTGAACCTGGAGACTCGAAAACGCTGACGTATGCTGAACTGCATCGAGAAGTGTGCAAGTTTGCGAACGTGCTGAAAAGCTTGGGAGTCAAGAAAGGCGACGGTGTTGGGATTTATATGCCGATGGTTCCTGAAGCTGCGATCGCAATGTTAGCTTGTGCGCGAATTGGTGCGCCTCACTCGGTCGTATTTGGTGGATTTAGTGCAGAGGCATTACGCGATCGATTAGTGGATGCCGAAGTGAAAGTCGTTGTCACCGCAGATGGGGGATGGCGTAAAGATGCGATCGTGCCTTTGAAGCCGCAAGTGGATAAGGCGCTATCCGAGGGAACCACTGCGGTTGAGAAAGTTGTAGTGGTGAAACGGACGGGTCAGGACATTGCGATGGATGAGAGTCGCGATCTTTGGTGGCATGATCTCGAAAAAGATGCTTCCACTGATTGTCCGGCTGAACCAATGGACAGTGAAGATATGCTGTTCATTCTCTACACATCCGGCAGTACTGGTAAACCGAAAGGAGTCGTTCATACGACAGGCGGATACAATCTTTACGCTCACACAACTGCTCAGTGGATCTTTGATCTGCAAGAGAATGATGTGTATTGGTGTACCGCTGACGTGGGCTGGATCACTGGACATAGCTATGTAGTTTACGGTCCGCTCTCGAATGGTGCAACTACTGTGATGTATGAAGGTGCGCCGCGTGGATCGAATCCGGGATGCTTCTGGGATGTGATTGAAAAGCATAAAGTCTCAGTGTTCTATACGGCTCCAACTGCGATTCGTGCCTTTATCAAAATGGGTGATGAACATCCGAACTCGCGTGATTTATCTTCGCTGCGATTGCTTGGAACGGTGGGTGAACCGATCAATCCTGAAGCTTGGATGTGGTATCACAGCGTCATTGGGAAAGAACATTGCCCGATCGTAGATACCTGGTGGCAAACCGAAACAGGCGGAATCATGATCACACCGCTCCCTGGTGCAATTCCGACAAAACCTGGATCTGCGACATTGCCATTCCCTGGAATTCTTGCCGATGTCGTTGATCTTGATGGCAATTCTGTTCCTGCAAATGAAGGCGGATATTTAGCAGTTCGGCATCCTTGGCCCGGAATGATGCGAACGGTGTATAAAGATCCCGATCGCTTTCGTAAAACTTACTGGGAACACATCCCGCCCCAAGATGGGAAGTACATCTATTTCGCAGGGGATGGAGCCAGACGCGATCAGGATGGTTACTTCTGGGTGATGGGTCGCGTCGATGATGTGATCAACGTCGCTGGACACCGTTTAGGCACAATGGAAGTCGAATCGGCGCTAGTGTCTCACCCTGCCGTTGCAGAAGCCGCAGTCGTTGGAAAACCTGATGAAATCAAAGGGCAAGATATTGTCGCCTTTGTGACTCTAGAAGGAACGCACCAACCGAGCGAAGATCTAGCAAAAGAGTTGAAAAAGCACGTGGTCAACGAAATTGGCGCGATCGCTCGTCCGGGTGAAATTCGATTTGCGGATGCACTGCCGAAAACTCGATCGGGTAAAATCATGCGCCGACTGTTGCGCGATCTCGCTGCCGGAAACGAAATCTCTGGCGATACCTCAACACTTGAAGATCGCAGTGTCTTAGAAAAGCTGCGGGCTGAAGGATCGTAGGAATTGGAAGCGCGATCGCATTATTCGCGATCGCGCAACTGCTCGATTAGAAAATCATGCTCTTTCAAAATCTGATACAAATTCACATCAGTTTCGAGCAAGCAAGTATGTCCACTGTTGTGTAGAATAACGACTTCCGCATTTTGAAACGCTGCTTTGAGCCGATATCCTTCAACCAAAGAAGGCAGTAATCGATCTTTGTCGCTGACTAAAATCAAAGTTGGAGTCGTTAGCGATCGCAGTTCTTCAACCGGAACTTCAAATTCATGCAGCAAGCCCATTCGCCAAATTGAAGTGGCTTGTGGAACAGATTTCACGGCTTCCACTAACGCTTGTCGATCGAGCGGTGCAATCCTATCAAATGCAGCCAACAATGGCAAAAATGAAACGGACGATAATTGATAAAGAAACTGTGGCAAATGACGGCTAATCGTTGCACCCCAACCGATCCAGGGGCGACGATTAAACGATGAAGCGGGATTCACGAGGATTAATCGATCGAACACATCCGGAGCCATTGATGCTACTTTCATCGCTAAACAGCCCCCGAATGATTCACCGCAGAGATAAATCGATCGATCTGGATCTCCTTTCACTTCCGCTCTAACAAGATCAATCACATGCTGAGCTAAGTCCTCCCAATTTGTTAGATCATCGGGTGGAATTGCTAAACATCGCACATCGAAACCCGTTTCTAGTCCAGCCGTTTGCGCTCTTAATAGTTGCCCTGTCCCATCCATTCCCGGCAGGAAGACAAACAGTGGAAATTGGGGGCGAAGGGCTTTCGGAGTCAGGAAGCAAGGAGAACTTTGAATCATGATCGAATTTAAAATGAACCTTGGTCTAACAGGGTTTTAATTTCAGTTTGGGCACGATCGACGAGTTCAACTACGGCTTTTCTGGCGTATTTTCCTTGATAATCGGAACGCTGAGCCGGAGTGATCCAAATCGGATGACCGATGAGTATATTTACTCTCTGATACAAAACTAGCGGATGCCAGCCGTCTTGGTCAAATAGCGGCTCTGAGGGATCAAAGAAGCTAAGGATTTTTAGCGGGATCGCGGAACTAATCGTTTCTTGCTGAGGCGAGACCGCAACAGGCAGAATTGCCAATTCCTCGATCGGTGCTCTCAGTGCTAAATGAGCAAATCCGCGATGAAATTCGCCCATTCGATTCGGCTGAGGAGGTTGCACCATCGGTAATGTGCCCTCTGGAAAGACTCCGACCGCCTGTCGAGTTTTCAAAAGATCGATCGCTTGATGAAAAAAACTATTCTGCCGATGTTTATCACTATCTAAGGGAAAACAGCCCAACTGCGTCACGATTTCTCGCATCACCGGAACCTGACCCATATAGTGATGACACGCAAACCGAATCGGGCGATCGATTGCCGTCATCAGCAACATCGCATCCATCACACTCCGATGATTACTAACGACGAGCAGCGCCGAATTTTTGGGAACACGATCGCAGTGATACGAATATGTCCGCGTACCCACGCTCATCAGCATCAACTGGGAAACCTGAAGGGGACTTAAACCTGGCATGAACTCCACGACGCTCAATTGCAGAACAAATCTCTTTATATATATGAATCAGATTGACACAGAATCACCATCGTCTTAAGACACAAATCAAGCCGAAAAACCCTCTTCAATTGTAAAGCGATCGTTTTAAGTTCCAAACACAAAAAAGCACCTCTTCATCACAAGAGGTGCAACCGACGGGAGTTTTCTAGGTGCAGCTAAATCTGACTGCGATTATTCTTCCACTTGCGCTTGTGTCCGGCGTTTCAGCAACAATGCACCGCCCGCCGCCATCAAGCCCAGAACCGCTGTCGGCTCAGGTACTTTTCTCGGATCTCTCGGATCACCCGCGTTGAACGAATAGTTATCGGTTTCAAAACCACCGCCTCCAGTTTGGGTGATCACAATGCGATCGAAGGCATCCGACGCATCCGCATAGAAATGCAGGTAGCCATTTCCTTCGCCACCATGCTGGTCTGCTCTCACCGGAGCCACAGGGTTCACATCGTCGGTCGAGAAAGACTTGATCAAGTTATTGCCCTTGAAGAACGAGAAGACGTTTCCAGAGCTGATCGCACCCCAGTTCATTCCGAAGTAACGCAGCGCAGACTCCAATTGGATCGTCACGCTTCCGCCTTGGAACACAGCAAGATAGTTCCCCTCGTTCACTTCTCCATTGGCTCCTGCGGGTGCCCAACGGTCTGCACGAACACTGCTGATACTTGCGTTTTCAAAGCTAAATTTAGCGAATCCGGTGGTCGGTGCTGAACCAGAATTAAAATCGATCGTTTTGGTTCCAGGATCGTTCCAGAAATCAGAAAACGCGCCTTGGTTCGTGACACCGCCGGGACCTGCGGCTCCGCGAGTGATATTGAACGAAATGGCTTGAGCAGAACCCGCCTGACTGAGAGCCGCGATCGCAGAAATCGCGACAACTGAACAAAGACCTTTGATGAATTTCATAATTGCCGTCTTGCAGACTAACTCTATGCCTGCATTATTCGTTCAGAGTCACGACGATCATTTGAGGAAAAGTACGGATCTTTCAGGTGAACGGCTTTTATAAACCGTGGATTAAGATTGAGGCGAATAATCCGTATATTTCACATGAATTCCTCAAGCAATTTCCATAGATCTACGGCGCTTTTTCACGGTAGAGAAATTAGCAGAAGACTTCTTTACCGTTCGATCGCGTAACCTTACTCAGATTGAACGATGACAATCGAGCTTTGAACGCGACAATGCAAGCAATTTCTCAGAACTGCGAATTTCATGGGAGTTACGGAGGCAGTTTCAGAGGGTGCAAATTTGCGATCGAGTTTTTTGATCGCAGAATTTAAGATTTCATGACGTATCTTGCACAGCGTTGCTGGTTAGAATGAAAGACGAGTTTCCAGTTCGATCTCGCTTATTGTTCTAAAAATCCAGTAAAACCCCTGCCCGGATTGATGGATTAGTGTACAGGGGTCAGTTCCAAATAATTTATGACGTTACACCCAGAAAAGCCCAACTTTGCCCTTACAACTCCGCTGTATTACGTGAATGATTTGCCTCACATTGGGAGTGCTTATCCGACAATCGCAGCGGATGCCGTAGCGCGATTTCAACGCTTACTCGGAAAGCCTGTTCGATTCGTGACCGGAAGTGATGAACATGGGCAGAAAATTCAGCGCACAGCGGAAAGTTTGGGACGGGAGCCGCAAGAACACTGTGATTTGATTGTGGCTGGATTTAAAGAGCTTTGGGAGAAGTTGGATATCCAATACGATCGCTTTATTCGCACGACTGAAGAGCGGCATCATGCGATCGTCAAAGAGTTTTTTCAGCGGGTGTGGGATAACGGCGATATCTATCTCAGTCAGCAGCAGGGCTGGTACTGCGTTTCTTGTGAAGAGTTCAAAGAAGAACGCGAATTGTTAGAAGGCAATTACTGTCCGATTCATACCAATAAAGAAGTTGAATGGCGCGATGAAGAGAACTATTTCTTCCGGCTTTCCAACTATCAAGAGAAATTAGAAAAGCTCTATTCGGAACAACCAGAGTTTATTCAGCCTGATATTCGACGGAATGAAGTTCTAAGTTTCGTGGGTCAGGGACTAAGAGATTTTTCTATTTCACGGGTAAATGTTGACTGGGGATTTCCGATTCCAGCAGATCTAAAACATACGATTTATGTTTGGTTTGATGCACTGCTTGGCTATATCACGGCATTGTTAGAACCGGATCAGGAGCCGACTTTAGAGAATGCAACTTCTAAATGGTATCCGTTCAATGTTCACATCATCGGCAAGGATATTCTGCGATTTCATGCGGTCTACTTTCCTGCGATGTTAATATCAGCAGGATTACCGCTTCCCTACCAAGTATTTGGACATGGATTCCTGGTACGCGACGGTGTGAAGATGGGCAAAAGTAGCGGAAACGCGATCGACCCCGTTGCCTTAGTTGAACGCTATGGAGTCGATGCCTTTCGATACTATTTTCTCAAAGGAATCGAATTCGGACGCGATGGCGTGTTTGATGAAACGCGCTTTGTGGACATGTGTAATGCCGACCTCGCGGACGGATTTGGGAATTTGTTGAATCGAAGCTTAGGACTGATTCACAAAAATAGTGGGGGTGTGGTTCCCGATGTCGAAATTGCCGAAGATCATCCATTGAGATCGATCGCGGAAGGATTAAGCGATCGAGTTGCCGATGCTTACGAATCTCTCGCATTTAATGTCGCTTGCGAGGAAGTTTTAACGCTGATTCGACTCGGTAACAAATACATTAACGAACAAGCCCCGTGGTCGCTCTATAAAGCGGGTAAAACACAAGAGGCAGAAGAAGTTTTGTATGCAGTACTGGAATCTGTCCGGCTAGCTGCGTATCTTTTAGCACCGATTATTCCTCGGACTAGCAATGCAGTGTATCAACAATTAGGTTTTAATGTTGATTTTAATGACGCTAGTTTAATTGATGTTTCAATCACCTTCCCCAATCAAGCGAGATGGGGAATACTGCGAGCTAAACAAGCACTTCAAAAGCCTCAACCTGTCTTTCAAAAACTTGAACTCCCGGTCGAAAGTTCAACCTGAGCGCGGTGAATGTCGGTTCCTTTTTTTCATTGTTCAAAACCTTTCATAAAAAATTCTGAGGATAGCAACTGTGTTGAATCATTTGAATCACGAAACAGAGACGGTGTTTTCGCCGGAACAAGTGCTAGAAAATCGAGGTCGAGTGGCAATTTTTATTGATGGCTCGAATCTGTTCTATGCTGCTCTACAACTCGGCATCGAAATCGATTACACGAAACTTCTAGTCCGCTTGACTTCCGGTTCTCGATTATTACGATCGTTCTTCTACACGGGTGTCGATCGCACCAACGAAAAACAGCAGGGCTTTCTCTTGTGGATGCGCCGTAACGGGTATCGCGTCATTTCTAAAGATCTCGTACAACTCCCAGACGGCTCGAAGAAGGCAAATCTCGATGTTGAAATCGCAGTCGATATGATGTCGCTCGTGGGATCTTACGATACGGCAGTTCTCGTCAGTGGAGATGGCGATCTGGCGTATGCAGTGAATGCGGTGAGCTATCGCGGCGTGCGGGTCGAAGTCGTGAGTTTACGATCGATGACCAGTGATAGCTTGATCAATGTTGCCGATCGATATATCGATCTCGATACGATCAAAGAAGACATTCAGAAAACGCCTCGCAGCTATACGTATCGTCCGCTAACGAGTATCGGTTTGATGGATGAACACGACGACGAACACGCACCATAAGCTAGAGTAAGTCGGGAGCAATATCGAGGTAGATTTCGTCTGGTTTATCTCGGTAGCTCTCTTGGTTCTCTGGCTTGAGGAATTTTATCTTGCGTCGCTCACTCTTACTGAATCTCGCTCTGATCACGCTTCTAGTCGGTGCAAGCGGCTGTGGAAGTCGTAATCGTACCGCTGAACAATTAACCCAAGAAACGCAAGGCGCACAGAAGTTTGATAACAACCTGACGTTTAACAATGTCACCCTAGAGCAAGCGAATGAAAAGGGGCAGCTTTGGTGGCGGGTGACGGCGAAACAGGCTGTCTATGCGAAAGATCAGAAAAATGCGACCGTTCAAGAGCCGAGAGGTGAGCTTTTCCAAGATGGAAAGCCTGTGTTCAAGATCGAGGCTCAAAAAAGCGAAATTCAGCAAGACGGGAAATCGATCGTTCTAAAAGGACAGATTACCGCGATCGATGTGCGCGACAATTCCATTCTGAAAGGCAATGAAATGGAATGGCGACCGACTGAAGATGTGCTGATTATTCGGAACGGATTTAACGGCGATCACAAACAGGTTCAACTCGCAGCAAAAGAAGGGCGGTTCTTTACGCGCGATCGACGGGTGGAAGTGACGGGTCAGATCGTGGCGCAAGTGAAAGAACCATCGCTTCAAATGCGCGGAGAGCGGCTAACTTGGCGGATTCAAGATCAGAAGATAGCGAGCGATCGACCGATTCAAGTCGATCGATATGAAAACAAGCAAGTGACCGATCGCGGGAGTGCAGATCTAGCGGATGTTGATCTCAAAGCTAAGATTGTGACGCTGCGCCAGAATGCTCGAATTGCGCTGAAACAATCGAACGCGCAAATTAGTGGAAATGCGTTGTCATGGAATATTAATCAGAAGACATTAACAGCAAGTGAACCGATTACGATCGTCAATTCCGCCCAACAAGTGACATTAACTGCAAATCAAGGCAGTATGCAGATTGATCAGCAAATTGCAGATCTGATTGGGAATGTGCGCGGCGTTGGGGAGAAAAATCAATCGCGATTAAGTGCCGATCGGGTGAGATGGTATTCTGCGACTCAACAGTTTGAAGCAAGCGGTAATGTTAGCTATCAGCAAAACAATCCACCGTTTAATATCGCTGGACCGCAAGCTTCTGGAAAGTTAGATTCGCAACAAGTGGCGGTGACTGGAAATGAGTCTGGAAGAGTAAAACTTCAGATCACGCCTCAAGGAACGAGATAATCAAAATTCCACTCAGCAAAAAGGGATTCGCAATCAATCACGAATCCCTTTTTCAATTTGATTAAATCGTGGTTCGTACGGGTCGAATCCATCCTCTCAAGAAGTAATAGATCGAAGCTAGATACTCATTAATCACTTTAGAACTGAGTGACAGCGCATCAATACTGGGAAGCAGATCTGCAAGCTGAACATTCCGTTCAACTACATCGCGTCCTTGTGCCCGACCCCGTAATGCTTCTCTCGGTGGTAGCGTAAAGAAATTCGTCGGACGGGCAATCACGGTCAGTGGGATGTTGTTGGTATTGAATTCCCGATTAAACGTTAAAGCAGCCCGATTCATCTGAATGGCTGAGTCAATTAAAATCAACTGATTGCCAAAGTTGATTCCTCGACGCTGTAATTCCTGCCGTACATTCACTGCACTTTGTTGAATCGTCGGGCTATTAGAATCGCCGATGATGTCACTTGCTGGAATTCCGAGATCTTGCAGAAATCGTCTGGCATCCGCCGCTTCGGAGACTTCATTCACGGATTCTCCGGGTCGTCGCAATCGTTCAGGTCGTCCGCCTGCACTGACGATGACTAAAGGAGCCGTTCCCCGCGCCCGTTCCTCTTCATAAACCTGCCGCGTGTACGTCAAAATGTCTCCACTCTCAGTTAGTTGCACGGGTTGATCCGCCAAGAGCGCAAACGATCCGGCTGGAATCGGTGAAGGTGGTGGAATTAACTGCGGAGGAGTGGGAGCCGGAGCCGCTGGAGCCGCTTGTGTTCTCGGTCTAAGCTGTAATCGCGTTGTATCTTGTGCCAAGGTGACAATCACTCGGCGTGCTCCAGCAGGCAGAGATTCTGCACCGACTGGACGAGCAATCTCGATCGCTTCTGCTTCTGCTCTTTGCGCCAAGAAATACGCCACCGCTGGAATACTCAGAACCAACAGCGCAATAATTCCTACTCGTAGGAAGATTGACCCGTTTCTCGATAATTTACCGCCTCTGAATAACTCGGTCAGGGCGATCAGCAGCAAAATCAAAATGATACCGAGTGGACTAAACGGAATGGCGATCACTCGAAAAATATCGCCAACGAGTCCTTGTTCGGGTGCACCTCTGTAAAATGTAAACGCTGCGACTCCTAGCAACAGGAGCAACACTAATCCACCGAGAAACGGTCTCGGCAATAGCCGTAATAGAACATACCAAGCAAATAGTCCGACTACGACCCAGAGCAATACCTGAGTCAACAGAACGAATACATCAGTTACTAATAAAACCATTTATTCAATCCCTTGTATCCCGCTAATACTCCTCACCACCAAATACGATCGACCAACGATTCAATTCAGGGTGAAACTTCATCGCTTCAAGATTACCCGCAGGTATCAAAATTGCACACGAAAGTTGTTCGTAAATTGAACGACTGGGTGGCTGACGATCGAACTCCTTAGATTTAGTCTTGCTCTAATAAATAAACCGTTTCAAGACTAGGATTGTACCGAAATTTCCAGGGTTGTAGGGAGTTTTTTGGATTGAATTTCGGATTTTTTCTCAATTTTGTGGAAGCGTAAACCATTTTTTGCAAAATGAATTAGTTTAGACCACGCAACCGATCAAAAATCAGGCAAAATTCAGGATTAGGAAATGAATTTTGTTTGATCAGGCGTGTTGGAGGAGAAATCATGGAACTGATTTTGGCAGGGATCGTATTTGCCGTGATCCTATTTTTGTTGACCCGCAGTATCTTCGAGTAGCACGATATAGAAGTTCAGAATTTTCTCCTGAATTGTGATGCGTGTGTCTGAAAGGAAAAGTGTCCTACTGCTGGGTGAGGATTTATTGTGTCATCTGAAAAGCCGATCGTGTTAGTGACTGGGGGAGCCGGATATATCGGGTCTCATGCGGTTCTGGCTCTGCAAAATGCGGGCTACGAAGTCGTTGTTTTTGATAATTTGGTCTACGGACATCGCGATATTGTTGAGTCGGTGCTCAAGGTCGAATTAATTGAGGGAGATACGAACGATCGAGCATTACTCGATCGAGTGTTTGCCTCGCGTCCATTCAGTGCGGTCATGCACTTTGCGGCGTATGCGTACGTCGGTGAATCGGTGAGCCAACCAGATAAGTATTACCGCAATAATGTGACTGGAACGCTGACCTTACTCGAAGCGATGGTCGCAGCAGGAATTAAGAGTTTTGTCTTTTCTTCGACCTGCGCGACGTATGGCGTTCCGAAAACGGTTCCGATTCCCGAAGATCATCCGCAAGATCCAATTAATCCATACGGCGCGACGAAGTTGATGGTCGAGCGCATCTTAGCGGACTTCGATCGAGCTTATGATTTCAAGTCAGTGGCATTCCGATATTTCAATGCAGCGGGAGCTGATCCCAATGGTCGCTTAGGTGAAGATCATCAGCCTGAAACGCATTTGATTCCACTCGTATTAATGGCGGCATTGGGTAAGCGGGATTCGATCTCAATTTATGGAACGGATTATCCGACTCCTGATGGGACTTGTATTCGGGACTATATTCATGTGACCGATTTGGCAGAAGCCCACGTTCTTGGGTTGGATTATTTGCTGAAAGGCGGCGATTCTGCTCGATTTAATTTAGGCAACGGGAACGGGTTTTCGGTGCGAGAAGTAATCGAGATGGCGCGGAAAGTTACGGGTCGATCGATTGAGGCGATCGAATGCGATCGTCGTCCGGGTGATCCGCCTGCATTGGTTGGAAGTGCGGAAAAAGCGCGATCGATTTTAGGTTGGAATCCTCAATACGCCGATCTCGAAAAGATTTTGACACACGCCTGGGCATGGCATCAGAAACGACACGGGTAATCGATCGTGGGTGTGACGATTCCGATTCAGGGGTTATTCGTCATCGCAAAAATCCGGGTAGAGACGATTCGCCGAATCGTCTCTACGTCGTCGGGTAAACGCAAAATTCATCGCATATATCCCGGAATGATTCCAAATCGATTCCTCTAAAACGCGCCACGTCTCAACAGAATCACGTAGATCGTTTTCACGATTAGCACCAAATCATAAACGGGCGACCAGATCGCTTGATATCGCAAATCCATCTGCACAATATCTTCAAAATCTTTCACGTTCGATCGACCATTCACTTGCCATTCTCCGGTTAATCCTGGCTTCACATTCAATCGCTGCCAGTGATGATCCGCATACCGCGCCACTTCATCCGAAGTTGGGGGGCGAGTTCCCACAAGGCTCATCTCTCCCCGCAGTACATTCCAGAATTGAGGTAGCTCATCCAAACTGGTCTTGCGGAGAAAGTGCCCGATACGAGTGACACGTGGATCTTGTCTGTTCTTAAATATCAAGCCATCTGCCTCGTTCTCGACTTGGGATTTCAGCGCATCGGCTCCATCAACCATCGATCGAAACTTGTACATCCGAAACGATTTACCCAGCAATCCGTGTCGTTCCTGGCTATAAAAAATCGGTCCTGGACTATCGAGCCGAATCGCGATCGCAATCGGAACGAACAAAATTCCCACAATCAGCAGCCCGAATACGCTACCAAGAATATCGATCATACGCTTCAAAATCGAAGTTGTTGATCGATGAGGAACCTTGAAATTGGTGGAAGATGCAATCTGAGAATTTGGAATCGACGGATCAACCGTAGGATTAAACATAGTTTAGATCAATGACTGAAACTGGATTTCACCAGGTCAAGTCGCACGTTTTCATGTCAAGCCTATCGAAACCGTAAAATCTCTAATAGTCCTTCTACCGAGATTTGCTCAAAACTTTTTACTGGTCTGCTCGATTCCCAGTTTTATAAAGTTTTGATGAAGTATATTTCCAAATTCTGCAAAATTCCCCCGGAGAAACACGGAAACACCCGTTATAAATACCCAAGTAAAATGGCGGTATTGGGTTCAGTGTGAGGAGAATTATCTGTGGAATCGCAATCATTAGCGGAAATTGTGCAAGATTTAGCCGAAACAACGATCGCAGCATCCGAAACGATCGAGCAACTCAGCGATCGGATCGAGGCGATCACTACCCAAGTTGATCAGCAAGGGCAACAAATCTTTGCATTAACCAACGCGCTTCAAACCCTAACGGATAATCAGTCTACACTGGTTTCTCACATTGCCCACCTCACCGAAACTCTAGAGCGAATTGCAACGTCTTTAGAGATGAGCAACCAGAAGCATTCTCAGTAGTCGAAAACTCCTGAGAAACGTTTTATACTAAAACCTCGACTGAATCTGGCAGTTTGAAAATATTAGAATTGCAGTCTTACCCGAATGGGTAAGTGATTTTCTCGTCAACTCTGCGGCACACTCTATATCAGGGTAATGAGGACGGCAACCATGACACGAGCAGAACAAATTGCAGCCGAATGGCGATCGCGATTAGAGACGGATCTTTCGCGCAGTAGTGAGGCGACCCGTGAAAGTATTGTCCGATGGTTGCTCGGTGAAGATCTCACCCGCTTCGACGAATACACGCCTGAACGCCTCGATATCGAAGTTCAGGCAATGGATTATCGTTATCGAATTCTCATTCAGCGCTATTTTGAGACTCCCCCCCAACGCGCTTATCGCAACTTAATTCAGCGATTGGGGAGTATGTTCGTCATAAGAAACAAAATTAGTACCTGGATTGCGTTATCGCGCGATCGTCAAACCACGGTCGTGGATGTTCTACAAGAAGTGATTCAGGACTTAATGCAGAACGATAAATATATGCAGGAGCAAGTTGGCTGGATTGCTCAATGTACCGATGATGCGCGATTGAGAAATGCGATCGTGCTGACGGCAACCGAAGAATATTGTCTCCGTCCGATTCGGAATCAGCCGCTACTGGTTTATCGCTTTGTCAATTATCAGAAACGGACGCAACGGGCGGGAATGACGCAGGTTCCAGCCGCTGATTTTATCCGATTAGTTTCAGAAGAAGTTGCACCGGATGACTCAGAAGGCTCGGTAAGTTTGCTTGATGGAGAAGCGATCGCGCAATTCCAAGAAGAACAAACTCAGCAACAACAGCAAGAACTCCGCAGTGCTATCGTCAAACAGTTTGAGGATTATCTTACTGAAAAAGTAGGCAGCGATGCGGCTCAATGGTTGCGGTTGTATTTACAAGGCAAGACGCAAGAAGCGATCGCGCAAGTGCTCGATATGCCGATTAAGCAGGTGTATCGATTGCGCGAAAAGGTGAATTATCATGCGGTGCGGGTGTTTGCCCAGAAGAATCAACCGGAATTGGTGACGGAATGGTTGGGACGTTAATGATGGCGGGTTGGTTTACCCGATGACGTAGAGACGACCCGGCGGGTCGTCTCTACACGTTTTGCGATCGACGCAGGATTAAATATCAACGGGTTGTTTACCCGACACCACAGGCGCGATCGCGCTTAATTTCAATTCCGGATGATCGCCTTGCAACTGCTGACAGTTCCATTCATTGCGGAATAGTAAAACCGGACGCTCCCAGCTATCTTTAACCGCTAACGTGTTGAAAACTCGCCCCACTTTCTGAAGCGCCTCCCAACCGCCATCAACCCAGCGAGCAACGGTGTAAGGCAAATATTCCACCAGTGTTTCCACTCCGTATTCATTTTGCAGGCGGAATTGCACCACTTCCATTTGGAGTTGTCCAACCGCTGCGAGAATCGGATCGCGTTTCGCTTCGTCGGAGGAATACATGATTTGAACCGCACCTTCTTCGCGCAGTTCGGAAACGCCTTTGCGGAATTGCTTGAACTTTGAGGGGTTCGGATTCCTCAAGAATGCAAACAGTTCCGGCGAGAAACAGGGAATGCCTTCGTATTCAAGCTTTTGACCGTTATAGATCGTGTCCCCGATCGCGAAAACGCCCGGATTATTCAAGCCAATGACATCGCCCGGATATGCTTCTTCGATCACTTCACGGTCTTGAGCAAACAATTTCTGCGGACGAGAAAGCCGCACCGTTTTTCCAGTTCGGGCATGACTCACGACCATATCTTTCTCGAACTTGCCAGAACACACCCGAACAAAAGCAACCCGATCGCGGTGTTTCGGGTCCATGTTCGCCTGAAGCTTAAAGACAAAGCCCGAAAATTCTGGATACGTTGGCTCAATCTCACCTTTTGTACTGACATGCGCTCCCGGTTTCAGGGCGTAGTCCAAGAACGAATTCAAGAACAGTTCAACCCCGAAATTGGTCATCGCACTGCCGAAAAAGATCGGGGTCATTTGACCGCTGTGAATCGCATCGAGATCGAATTCTGAGCCAATTCCTTCGATCAGTTCCAATTCGTCTTTGAACTGATAGTAAAGTTCCTTTTCGAGTAGCGTTTCGATGTTCGGATCGCCCAGATCAATCACCGTATCTCGCGCTTCTCGGCTTCCATGCAGACTCCGCTCAAATAAGTGAATCTTGCGGGTTCTACGATCGAATACCCCTTTGAATTGATCGCCCATGCCAATCGGGTAGTTCACCGCATAGGTTTGCATCCCCAATTCTTGCTCGATCTCGTCCATTAATTCAATCGGGCTACGTCCCGGACGATCGAGCTTATTCACAAACGTGAAAATCGGCAGCGATCGCATCCGGCAAACTTCAAATAATTTCCGAGTTTGCGGCTCTAATCCTTTCGCAGCATCAATCAGCATCACGGCATTATCCGCCGCCGCCAAAGTCCGATACGTATCTTCACTAAAATCTTGGTGTCCCGGCGTATCGAGCAAATTAATCTGACACTGTTCGTACTCGAATTGCAGCACAGTTGAGGTAATCGAAATTCCCCGCTGTTGTTCCATTGCCATCCAGTCCGAAGTCGCATGACGCTGAGCACGACGAGCTTTCACCGCTCCTGCCTCGTGAATCGCACCTCCGTACAGCAACAGTTTTTCGGTTAGCGTCGTCTTCCCAGCATCCGGGTGAGAAATAATCGCGAAATTTCGTCGCCGCTCCACGGCTTTTTGCAATTCAGGGTCAAGTTCGATCGTCATGCTGTTTTCTCGATTTGATTGCGGGATGTCCCAATACATCACATTAGTTTAAATGTAGCGACAAATTCGGTGGGATTGTGGCTAGATTCAGAAGCATCGAATGGAATCTTGCTATGAAAACCGCTGGACAGCAAAAACTTCTCTCCGCCCTGTGTCACGGCTCAGTTTTCTTCAGTGCCACCGTTGTTTCGATCGGGATTCCGATCGTCATTCTCTTACTCACAGACGACTGGGTCGTGAAAGATAACGCACGTGAAGCACTGAATTTTCATATCAATCTGTACGTATATGCGGCTCTAGCGATGGTCTTTTTCTTTTCCGTTGTAGGAATTCCAATCGCGATCGTCATCGGGATCTTCTTGGCAATTGTTAGCTGGCTACTGCCGATCGTGGCGATCATTAAAGTTCTCGATCGTCCGAGTCAACCGTATCGCTATCCATTTATTCTACGATTGCTGTAACTTTACGCACTATTCGTGATTCCTTTGTAAAATCTTTATCGAGACGATCGTTTAAGTACGGAACTTTCCGCATAAAATGATCGCCGTAGGGTACGTGAATCTACCTCACGACTTGGGTGCTTGTCAGAAACTACCAAGAAAGAAATTAGTGATGGAGCGATCGCAGATCGACCTGCGGTTTTTCTTAGCGGAGTGTTATCAGCACAGTGGATACAACTTTCGGGCAACTGGATTGCCTTATTTTGAGTCGAGTTTTGTTTGGAAAAGAAATGTCTGAATCGCCGTGGGGGCAGTCATGGGAATGAATGCTTTAACCACTGCGATCAACTCTTCAGCAGCCTTGATCGATTCAGAAACGATGCAACCGTCACTCACGGGCGAACAGTCTCTCGTTTCTGCGTTTCAGTTGGGAAGTTCTTCTGCAACGGTCGAGCTGTTGTCCCGCAACGCTTCTAGCGGTGACACGCAGATCTGGTCGGTGAATGGCTTGAATTCAGCCAGTCGAAGAAACTTGCCTAGAGAATCCGACGAGAACTGGCAAGTCGCGGGTATTGCGGATTTCAATCGCGACGGTCAGCAGGATTTTCTCTGGCGCAACATCAAATCTGGAGCCACCCGCATTTGGCAGATGAACGGGGACAGCGCTCAGACGATCGCACTCGGTACAGTTGCGGATTTGGGCTGGCAGATTACCGGACTGGCGGATTTTAACCAAGATGGCTCAGCCGACCTTGTGTGGCAGAATCGGCGCAGCGGAGAAGTGGTGCTGTGGTATCTCGATCGCACAACGGTGACATCCGGGGGAATGGTCGGATCAACTGGGGCTAGCGCTTGGCGAATTCAAAGCATTACCGATCTCAACAACGACGGAAATCCAGATCTTCTCTGGTACAACACCAACAGCGCTGAAACGGCTTTCTGGCTGTTTAGAGATGGCAAGCCCTTTCACGGCGCGATGATGAATGCGGCTCCGAGCAACGATTGGAAGATTGCAGGAGTCGGAGATTTCAACGGCGATAGCAGTTCTGATCTGTTCTGGCGCAACGATCGCACCGGAGAAACGCAATTCTGGCTCTATAACGGCACTCAGCGATCGCAAGTTCTCAACGGAACCTCGATCGCTGCAACTTGGCAATCTCTGAGCACAACGGATCTCAATCAAGATGGCACAACCGATTTACTTTGGCGAAATCCAGCAACCGGAGAATTGTTAGCGTGGTTTGTGCAGAATGGCGCAGTTAGTAGTTCTGCGAATGTTTTGACCGAATCCGATCTAGATTGGCAACCGATCGCAACGCTGGAGCGATCGACGGCTCCGTTAATCACTCCAACTCAGTCCACGGTTCGCGCGGGAACGATTACGAGCAGTGGAACGCTCTCCACGGCTGAAATTCAAGCGCCAACGTTCACGCGCCTCGATCGCGTGAATTCTGGCAACACCAGCGACTTTTTCCGCTTTACGATCGCTCAATCGGGCATTTTCACGGCTGGACTCACCGGACTCACCGGAGATGCAGACGTGCGGCTGATTCAGGATACGAATGGCAACGCCGCGATCGACACGGGAGAAATTCTCGCTTGGCAGTGGGAGCGCGGAACGGCAAACGAATCGATCCGGCGATGGATTGGTGCAGGAACTTACTTTGTTCAAGTGTCCAGCTACAACAATCAAACCGCTGACTATACGCTGTCCACGAACTTTACTGCTGCTGCCAGCGACCCGCAGCAATTCCGCATCGATTTAAGTTTTGCGGATACCTTAACCGGATTGAATTCAGCGGCGCGGGATGCGATTACTCAAGCTGCACGATTCTGGGAAGGCGTGATTCTGGGTGCGAGTACGATTCTCGGATCAAATACTTTGCAGATTGCGATCGCAGGTCAAAGCCTCACCGCCCAGGATGGCACAGCAGACACGGGAACCCTGGCACTATCAGGACCTTCACTGACGCTTGATGCTGCCGATAACATCGTAATTACACGGGGAACGTCAACGCTGAATAGCCGTAGATTTGCGGAATTCAATTCTAATCCGCTCTATCTGCGCGACATCATGATTCATGAATTCGCACATGTTTTCGGATTTGGCACACTTTGGGAGCCGTTGGAATTCTCATTTACCGATGGATCAAAGCTGTTAGCTGGTAAAAATTGGATCAACCGCACAAACGCAACCTACCGAGCCGATAGTTATGCAGGCTGGGCTTACGGCGATCTCCTTGGAACCGCAACCGCGACCGCAATCCCGATCGAGCCGCAGATCTTTTTCCACTGGGATGAGTCGCGATTCGATACGGAATTGATGACTCCGTTTGCGGAAACTCCAGGCACTCCGATGCCGATGAGTTCCTTAACGTTAGGAGCGCTGCGGGATTTGGGCTGGAGCGTGAATTTCGGAGCGGTTCAACCGTACACGCCGCCAGCAGTACAAGCAGCGGCACTTTCGACGGGTGCGAGTCCGGGGTCTACTACGGCAAGATTGGCAGCGTATAAGTGTGCGTGTGGGCGCTGTCTGAGCGCGATCCAGACGGATACGTTATCACCTCGATTAATGGATGCAGTTGCAGCTTAGGATCATGAATTTAATAAGTCCGGCGAATAGAATTCGCGAAGACAAAACCTGCCTTCGCAGGTTAAGAGAACGGCTGTTAGTGTGCGGAGGCACACTTCCTCAACATACAAGCTGCGAATTCTATTCGCCAAGCAGAAGTTCGGGGTTATTTAATTCACAATCCTTAGACAAGTTTCGGCACTGGAGTGGCTTCTTCAATTACTCGATCGTGAAAAATTATCGAGTGTGGTCAAGTTGAGCGATTACGCCGCCAAACGCAAAGTTCTGCACCATCTCAGACTTGAGAAAATCATGCGGAAAACCAAGCTCGATCGCACTAATATCATCGAGTCGTTTTAGCTGATCCGGAGTTAGCTCGAATTCCAATGATGCAATGTTTTCCTGAATTTGCTGGAGTTTGCGCGATCCGATAATCGGAATGATTCCACCAGATTGATGGCGAATCCAATTGAGTGCCACTTGAGCGGGAAGCCGTCCAATTTCTTCAGCAATCTCAATCACGGTTTGTGCGATCGCGATTTGCTTTTCGGTGACAGGTCGCGAAGTATTCGGATCGCTCAATCGTCCTTCTGCGGGTTCTGACTTGTTATATTTCCCGGTGAGAACGCCTGCGCCTAAAGGACTCCAAGCCGTCACTCCAATATCAAACGATCGCGCCATCGGTAGCAAATCTCGTTCTGGAGTGCGTTCGATCAATGAGTATTCAATCTGCAATCCGATAAACGGAGTCCAACCGCGCAAGGTGGCGATCGTATTCGCCTGTGAAATAATCCATGCCGGAGTGTCAGAAATTCCGATGTAAAGGACTTTCCCTTGACGGACGAGATCATCAAACGATCGCATCACTTCTTCGACTGGAGTTGTACTATCCCAAGCGTGTAACCAGAGTAGATCAATGTATTCGAGATCCATTCGTTGTAAGCTGGCTTCAACCGCTTGCACCATGTTCTTTCGATGATTGCCGACTGCATTCACGCCAGCGTTTCCCATATTGAGTGAATACTTTGTGGCGATCACCCATTTTTCCCGATCGCGCTTGACAAATTCACCGACAAATTTCTCACTCGTGCCATTCGTGTACAGATTCGCAGTATCGATAAAGTTACCGCCTGCTTCCGCGAACGCATCGAACATTTTGCGGCTTTCTTCGTACGCGCCTCCCCACCCCCAATCATCCCCGAAGGTCATTGTGCCGAGACAAAGTTCAGAAACTCGAAGTCCGCTGTGTCCTAGTAGTTTGTAGCGCATGAGATTCTCCTTTGGGAGTGAGGGGCAGTGTTATTGATACGAATTGCCGACGCGATCGACAAACACATTCGTACTCAGCGGCAATCGTCCAGGATTTTTCCGAGGTTCCGCTGCGTAGCCGATCGGGAGCAGAAGCGCGATCGCTAAGTCATCTCCCGCCCCGATCACCGCTTTCACTTGATCTTCGATCCAACCGTTCATAAAACAGCTTGAGAGTCCTAAACTTTCGGCGGCAAGTGCGGCATGAGTCGCGGCAATCATGGCATCTTTGATCGCATATTCTCGACGCTTATTGCCTAGTCCTGCTTGAAACTGCGGAACGGCATTTTTGAAATAGTTCGCGGTTCCTTCATTCCAAGCTCCGGTTGCCATTCCTTGTTCGAGAATCGGCGTGAGATCGCCTTCAGGCGCAGACGGATCAGCCGCGAAAACAAAGGTAACGGGAGCTTGAGCGATCTGCTGTTGATTCCAGGAAGCTGCACAGAGAGCTTGTCTTTGCGCTTCATCTTGTACCAGAATGATTCGCCAGCTTTGGGTATTGAAGCTACTCGGTGCAGAAACCGTCAATTCAACTAATTGGCGTAAGAGATCAGGCGCGATCGCGTCGGATTTGAACGATTTAATCGATCGACGTTGCCGAATTGCAGTCGGCACATCTAGCGGCGTAATTGCGCGATCGAGAGCTACTGTCATAACAATTCATTCCTTGTGTCGGTTAGCGTTGACTAATGTAATCAACATTTAGAGTAAGCCAGCATTTCTCTAGCGATTTTTCAATAAGTTCGATTTCATTCTACGAGAATAATCTAGGTGTTTCTCTCTAACAGTCCCTTCGATAATTCGTAGCGCCACTTAATACGTTGAAACAATTGCTTAATTTGTGTTCATCATGCCAGAACGAAACGTCAATGAATCGAGCACCTGTCACCTTAAGAAAATGTGGGCAGACACGAACTGATTTAGAGTCTGTTTTACAGTGAATGGACATGAGCCAATCAAAGACTGAATCTTTGGAGCGATCGCATCATGAACAAATCCCGTCGTCAAACCCGCTGTACAGCTTCCTGCCCGATTTGCCAGATTGTGCCGCCGCATATTACCGATCGCATTATTGTCAACGGCAACGAAACTCAGCGGGAATGGGCATTACAGAGTTTACGCGCTTCAGAACAGTTTCGCGGACGACGAGAAGCGGTCGGCGGATTTCAAGTGATGCCTCCGGCAAACGAAAAACGTCGCACGATTTACACGGCTGAGAATCAAACTGCGCTCCCTGGAAAAATTGTCCGGGGAGAAACGGATGCGGCAACGGAAGATGTCACGGTCAATGAAGCTTACGATGGCTCAGGAGCAACCTACGACTTCTTCAAAGATGTCTTTGAGCGAAATTCGATCAATGATGATGGAATGCGCCTCGATTCAACCGTTCACTATGGGCAGCGCTACAATAACGCCTTTTGGAACGGGAGTCAGATGGTTTATGGCGATGGCGATGGTGAACTATTTAATCGATTCACGATCTCGATCGATGTGATCGGTCACGAACTCACACATGGTGTCACTCAAAATGAAGCGGCTCTGATTTATCGCGGACAATCCGGAGCGCTGAATGAATCGTTTTCCGATGTGTTTGGGAGTTTGATCAAGCAAAAAGTTCTGAATCAAACCGCAGATCAAGCCGATTGGTTGATTGGTGAAGGATTGCTAACCGATAAAGTGAATGGACAAGCACTTCGATCGATGAAAGCTCCCGGAACTGCTTACGATGATCAAGTGCTCGGCAAAGATCCCCAACCTGCGGAAATGAAAAGCCTCTACACTGGATCAGCAGATAACGGTGGCGTTCATATCAATTCAGGCATTCCGAATCGCGCTTTTTATCTGACGGCAACTGCGATCGGGGGATACGCTTGGGAAAAAGCTGGAAAAATTTGGTATGTTGCCCTCACAGAACGGTTACGCCCTTCGTCAAATTTCCGCACAGCCGCACGAGTGACCGCTCTAATTGCAGGAGAACTTTACGGCTTTAATGGCAATGAACAGAAAGCCGTTCAAGAGGCTTGGAAAACGGTGGGAGTTGTCTAGCTTAAAGGGAGAGAGCAATGCGCGTCACGCTTGAACAAAGTGGAGGATTCGCGGGGCTGATGATCACGAAAACGATCGAGACTCAAGATCTCTCCCCGTCTGAAGCCGAACAGCTTGAGAACATGGTGAGAGACTCAAATTTCTTTCAGTTGAATTCGATCTCCGAAGCCTTCCCACAACCGGATCGATTCGGATATACGTTATCGATCGAGAAAGACGGTCGAACCCATTCGATCGAAATGAATGAAACGAATATGCCCGAACAATTGAAACCGATCGTCGAATGGGTACAAACGCGATCGCGGTAATGGATTGATCGTTCCAATCAGAAATTGTAGAGACGACCCGGCGGGTCGTCTCTACGTCATCGGGTCAACACGCAATTCATCGGGTTCGATGTCATCGGGCAAACGCACGATCGCATACCCCACGACCGCACCAAATTGTCCCTACAAATTGCGCTGAAATTCTTCTACCGTATCAATCAAGCTCACCTGACATTGCATTGGCAGCAAATCGAGCAGCGGAACCTCACGTTTCCCGCCCCCCAACTTCACCGGAATGCTCTGAACAATTTGCAAAACATCATCTTCCTGAATCGCTTTTCCACCCGAAACCAATGGAAACAAGCGCTCCGCCAACACCGTATGCAGGTGAGCGTCGTTCAGATAAAGATGCCATTTTGCGACATCAATATAAACCGACTCTCCGATCTCAGCCGCCAATGCTTCGATCGCTTCTGAAGTACTAGAAGTTGCCATAACTGTATTTAAGGTTCAATGAATAAACCGTACCGACTCTAGGATGGCGAAAACTCCTATCTCTTGGTTGATTTTGATGGTTTTTCTTTGGGTTTGAATCCGGTCGCTTTCGGAGCCGCAGCCACAACGGGCTCTGAATAATCAGCGATCGCGAAAATATAAATCGCATGAGCCACGAGCACCGCAAGCCACGCACCCGTCACCCAAATTGACCACTCCCAATCCGCTTTTTGCAAGGTGCGGAAAAACCAAATTCCCGAATTCGTGGCGGCAAACAACGCAACATGAGTCGCAAACGTCATGCGATCGTCTAATTTGCGAAAGTCTGCATCTTTGCGATCGGGAATCCGAGACCAACGAGGAGGCATAAGTATTAAGAGAGATAGACGGACTCTTTCATTGTGCCATTCTCAACGCCGCATCGCATTCTACAGCAGGAGTTTATCGTTACTATTTATCCGCTTCTAAGTTTGCTACGATAAGCATCGCTACCTTATTTATGTAACTATCTTTACTTTAGAAATACTAGGGAAGAATAATTATGGTTTCTCACCCCGGTTCTCTTGAATCCTCTGCGATTCACGTTCTTCTGGTTGAGGATAATCCAGACGATGCCGTTTTAATTCGTCGAACTTTCTTAAGAGCAGGAAGAGAAAATTGGAAACTCGCACAGGTTGAACGCTTAGAGGAAGCGATCTCCATTTGTAAAGAATATAAAGCCGATGCAGGTCGGAATTTTGATGTAATTTTGCTCGATTTGCGATTACCAGATTCGATGGGCTTAGAAACCGTGCTGCAATTTCGGCAAGCCGTTCCAGATGTTCCAGTTGTGGTGATTACCGCGATCGATGACGAAGATCTCGCACTCGCCTCGATTCGAGCAGGCGTTCAAGACTATCTCACCAAAGACGACATCACGATTCATCAGCTTTTACGATCAGTGCGATTTGCGATCGAACGCAGTGCGGCGTTCAGTCAAAACTAGAACAAAATTTTCCTTTCTTCCTCCAAAGTTTTTCACAATTAGCATTTATTATCAGGAGTGAATTGCTCTATGTTCGATGGTGATTCTCAACCATGAATGCTCAACGCCTGACTTTTGAAGATATCTATCGGTTTTTCCAAACGCCCCAACCGATCTTTCTCAATCAAGAATTGACGGTTTGCTATCTGATGTCGGTGCTCGTGGAGTCGGAATCTTACGGCACTGAATTAGTCCAAAACCTCAGACAGAACTATCCGAACTATCGCCTATCAGATACGATTTTGCAGAGTTCGCTGCGATTTTTGGAGAAGCAAGAGATTATTACGAGCTATTGGAAGAAACCAGAAAAACGGGGTCGTCCGCGCCGAATGTATCAACTCTGTCCAGATGCTCGATCGAGAGCGGAAGAGTTTGCACAGTTCTGGCACGATTATGTCCAGAATAATCCGCTGGCAAATTTAACTGAACCGAGTCCGATCGGATAGTTCATCAGCGGGTAGGGCAATTCCTATCCGCTTTTTATTTCCCAAAATGTGTTTCCCAGGTTTGCACCCAATGTTTTGCTTCGGGTGTGTTTTCGAGTGGAAATTCCTGTAAAAAATCCTTGTCGTCGATTGGAATATAAGGACCTTCTTTGAGTTCAAACATGACGGTATCTGGCTCTAGTGCAATCAAGGTGTGAAACATTCCTTCTCCGAGTTCAACGCCTCGTGTCGTTCCAGTCGCGCTAATCTTCTCGGTGTGAATCACAGTGCCCGATTCATCTAAGATCAAAATCCCGATCGCGCCTCGCAACACCAAAAAGAATTCAAATCCATCGGCATCTTCTGGACGCACATGGCGATGAGGGCGGACATACGTTCCAGGCTGTAGCACGTTCAAAAATCGTTGAACTCGATCGCTGTGTTGATGAAAGTTATAGTTCTTACGCTGACGGGGACTCGATCGAGCTTGTTCGGCGATCGTGTCCATCAACGGCTGAGTGAGGCATTTGATCGGTAATTCAGTCATAGAGCCAATACAATAAGCGAAACTACGATGACTTTCTGATGCAGTCTATCAATGTATTCGTCTACGGGACGCTCAAACCTGACGAAAGTAATTATTTTTTGTGTGCCGATCGCGTCATTTCATCAAAACTCGCGATCGTACAAGCGGAACTTTATCATTTGCCATTTCACTATCCTGCGATCGTGCCTGGAGATGCCCGAACTTATGGATATCTTTTAACGTTTGATGATGCTGCAATTTTAGAAATTCTCGATGAATACGAACAGCACGAACCGGATGCAATCGCGCCCTTTGGATCAAACAACAATTATGAGCGTCGAGAAATTGAGGTGTTTGATCTCGATGGTGATTTGATCGGATTGGCTTGGGCGTATGTAATGAACTTGGAACAAATCGATCGCTTGGGTGGTATCCGAATTCCAAGCGGTGTTTGGAGTGGAAAAGATTTTAAGGATGGATGACCTGGGACTCGAACCCAGAACCAGCGGATTAAGAGTCCGATGCTCTACCATTGAGCTAGTCATCCAAAGTTCTTTTATTAATATACCAGGATTGCTCCCGTCGTGAAGAAATGGTTATCGATCGTTGGAATTGGCGATGATGGACTCGAAGGTGTTGCATCGATTGGTCGATCGCTAATTGATCAAGCCGAAATTCTAGTCGGTGGCGATCGACATCTTGCAATGTTACCGAACGATTCGCGCCCCCGAATCTGCTGGAGTTCCCCGATCGAAGATTCAATCCAAAAGCTACTCACTTACCAAGGAAAGTCCGTGTGTGTGTTAGCCAGCGGTGATCCAATGTGTTACGGAATTGGAGTCACTTTAACTCGTCGAATTGCGATCGAGGAAATGACGATCGTTCCCGCGCCCTCTGCATTGAGTCTCGCTTGTTCTCGTTTAGGTTGGTCGCTCTCTGAAGTAGAAACGATTAGTCTGTGCGGGCGTGATCCAGCTTTGCTCAATGCTGTTCTTTATCCAAATGCCAAAATTTTAGTGTTGAGTGCTGATCGACAAACGCCTGCAATGGTAGCTCAAATTTTGTGCGATCGCGGTTTAGCTGATAGTTCGATCACGGTTTTAGAACATCTAGGCGGAACACAAGAACGAATCGTTTCAGGCACAGCAGGCAATTGGAATCATACAGACATTGCAGATCTGAATACGATCGCACTGACATGTTCTTCTGCATTGCTTCCTTCTCGGAGTCCAGGAATTTCTGATGCTATCTATCAGCATGATGGACAATTAACGAAGCGAGAAGTTCGAGCCGTTACGCTATCTACACTCGCTCCACAGCCGGGACAGTTACTTTGGGATGTTGGGGCGGGGTGTGGATCAATTGCGATCGAATGGATGCGATCAGATCGAAGATGTCGCGCGATCGCGATTGAATCGAATGTCGATCGACTCAAGTTAATTGCTCAGAATGCAAACACGTTAGGAGTTCCGAACCTCAAGATTGTGGCTGGAAAAGCACCGATCGCGCTTCAAGACTTGCCTCAACCGGATGCGATTTTTATTGGGGGTGGGTTGACGGTTCCTGAGGTTGTCGAGAACTGTTGGCGATCGCTGCGTCCTGGTGGTCGATTCGTTGCAAATGCAGTAACGGTTGAAACTGAAGCGCAATTGTTTCATTGGCAAAGTAAGCTAGGCGGAGAACTCACAAGAATTGCAATTCAACGAGCGGAACCTGTTGGAAAATTTTTAGGTTGGAAAGCAATGGCTCCGATTACTCAATGGTGTGTGATCAAAGCTGTTGATTGATCCAGTCTAAGGCAGATTGAACTTCAGAAACTTGCTCTCCATCGGGCATCGGTGGACGTTGCACCATCACGACAGGTAACTTTAATTCTCGTGCCGCAATGAGCTTAGAAACGGTGGCATCACCGCCGCTATTTTTACTCACGATCGCTTGAATCTCATATTCCTGCATCCAAGCCCGTTCTTGTTCCACCGAAAACGGAGCACGCGCTAACAAAACTTTTCCAGGTGGAATCGCAGTTTCCGGTGGATCAATCATTCGCATCAGAAACCATAGTTCTGTGAGATGCGCGAAGGTTGAAAGCTCTTGTCGTCCTATGGTTAAAAATATCCGCTGTGCTAAATCGGGTAAGATTGCTGCGGCTGCTTCATTGCTTTCAACTTCGATCCAGTGTGGTTCCGATTTCCAGGCAGGACGTACGATCGACAATCTTGGAATCGAACTGCGATCGACTGCTATTGCGGCATTCCACGAAATTTGAGCCGCAAACGGATGAGTCGCATCAATCACTAAATCAATCTGCTGATCTTGCAGATAGTGCACCAATCCTTCTACGCCGCCAAATCCGCCACTGCGAACTGTTCCAGCGGGATTGATCGGTTGTTGAGTGCGACCCGCTAACGAAGAAATCACTTCTAAATCTGGCATCTTTGCGGCTTGTGTCGCTAACTGTGTCGCCTCGGTTGTGCCCCCTAGAATCAGCAAGCGTTTTTTCACGATCGACAATCCAACCCACTATCGATATTATCTGCGACAATGATCAACGCTGCAATTGATATTGAACGATGAATTCTCCCATTTGGCGACCGTTTACCCAGATGAAAACTACACCGGAACCGCTGAAAGTTAAGCGTGGTCAAGGGGTCTGGCTAGAACTCGAAGACGATCGACGCATTCTCGATTGTATTTCAAGCTGGTGGGTCACAATTCACGGTCATAGTCATCCCGCACTTGCAGAAGCTCTGTATCAACAAGCACAACAATTAGAACATGTGATTTTTGCTGGGTTTACGCATGATCCGGCTGAACAATTAGCCCGAAAGTTACTCGCTCAATTGCCGTCTGAACTGACTAGAGTGTTCTTTTCTGACAATGGTTCTACAGCGGTTGAAGTGGCGCTAAAAATGGCGTATCAGTACTGGCGGAATCTAGGAGAACATCGTACGAAATTTATTACCTTTGAAGGTGGCTATCACGGCGATACGATCGGGGCAATGTCAGTCGGTGCGGGTTCAACTTGGTGGCAGAAATTCCGCGATCTGATGTTTGAGACGGCTTTAGTGCCATTTCCTGAGACGTATCAGGGAGATATGGAAGTCGATCGTAAAGAAGCTGAAGTGTTAGACGCGATCGAACAATTGCTCAAACAAGAGAACATCATTGGGATTTTTATTGAACCATTGATCCAAGGTGCAGGCGGAATGCGAATGTGCCGCCCTCAATTTCTACAAAATCTGAGAACATTAGCCGATCAGTTCAATGTTCTGCTGATCTACGATGAAGTGATGACGGGATTTGGACGAACTGGGGAATTGTTTGCTTGTCTTAAATCTGCCGCGACTCCAGATATTATCTGCTTATCAAAAGGTCTCTCCGGTGGATGTTTACCGCTATCAGTGACGATCGCAACAGAAGCAATTTATCAAGCTTTCTACCAAGATGATCCGACGCAAGCTTTCTATCATGGACATTCTTATACCGGAAATCCATTAGCTTGTGCGACTGGAGTGGTTTCGATCGATTTACTCACAAAAAATCCCCAAGCTTATCAACGATTAGAAGCTTTGCATTGGAAATTTCTCGATCGCTATCTTTTAGATCATTCCCGACTCAAACAATTTCGAGTTTGCGGCACGATCGCAGCAATGGAAGTAAAAACCGAAGAAGAATCTGGATACTTTAATGCGATTTCTCCGCTGTTGCGATCGAAGTTTCTTGAGGCTGGATTTCTCCTGCGCCCGTTGGGGGACACGCTCTATATCATGCCGCCTTACTGCATTACAGAAGACGAATTAGAGTCAATTTATGCAGTCATCGATCGAACGTTGAACTCGCTCTAAAATTTACAATTCCTTTATCAAACTCTTCCGGAGGAATAAACCCGCTATTGAATATTAATGTATCAAATAAAACTTGGTAGCGACACAAACTACCGAGCAATCTACTAACAGAAACCTCCGATGAACAAGATCGATGATGTTGCGTTAATTCAGAAATTTGTGGAAGGCGAACTTTCGCTTTTAGCCAATCAGAATCTCCGAATTGAACCTGCATTCAACACGGCTCAACTCTTAGCAAAAAAGGGTGAACTGATTGCGACCGCCAAACTCGTTGGAAAAATTCGATCTGTTTTAGTGCGGCAATCTTCAACCTATCAAGAGCTTGTGAATCGGGTTCTCGTATCGCAGCAATATATTCCAACCGGAGTCAGCGATCGCGGTTTAGTTCAATACGAACATTGTCCAATCCCGCCCGGATACGAAGCCAATTATTCCGAAGTTCGACAACTCTGGAAAGCTTGGCGGAGTCACTATAGCCGTCAAACCAATGCGACTTTATTGATTCGCTCTGGTCAAACTTGGCTACCGATTCAGAAAATTGAGTTCGGGCAAGAAAGCTTCTTTATCCAAGTTCCAGGGGATGAAAAGATGCTGTGTATTAGCGATCAGATCATCTGGCTGAGTCCCAGAGAAGCAATGACTCCTACAACTCTTCTGGATTAATTCCCATCGCACGTAAGCGTTCTGCCAATTGTTGCGTTCTGACTCGCTCTTGCTCTAATTCACGTTCCGCCTGTTCTGCCCGTTCTCGTTCTTGCTCTGCCCGTTCTCGTTCTTGCTCTGCCCGTTCTCGCTCCTGTTCTGCCCGAACTCGTTCTTGCTCTGCCCGTTCTCGCTCCTGTCCTGCTCGGACTCGCTCCTGTTCTGCCCGTTCTCGCTCCTGTTCTGCTCGTTCTTGAGCAGTCGGAATCCAATTTTGCTCTGAATCATACCAGCGCAACCATTTTCCTTCGGCTAACTCATACCGACCTTGCCACAGACCCAAACCCGCCTGAATCTCTTCGATCCAAAGCTTGGAATCAGGCAGCGACAACTCTTGATAACGCAGTCCTTCTAATTTGAACGCTCGGAACTCGTTAATATAGCGATCGAACAAGACATAATACGGAACGCGCAAGATCTGTTCGTACACTTCCCATTTCGTCGGAGGCTTGTTCACGTCGCGTAGAGTCTGTCCTAGATCCTCATCTTCTGTACCCGGAGACAGCAACTCAACCACTAAAAATGGAGAAACGCTTTCCTGCCAAATCACATAGCTCCATCGCAATTCTTCTTGAGTACTCGATCGCTCCACTCCTAATACAACAAACCAATCGGGTCGCTTGTGCCACAGAGGACAACGCGGCTCATAGTAAAGATTGATATCTGTCCCAACAAATAAGCGATCGGCTGACCACACGGGCGAGTCAAACGTTTCACGAAGAAGTTGGGGCTGGAACGCATGAAACTCGTCGGGCAAACCGGGTTCCTCTGGATCTTCACTGGGAAGATCATACATCGTGGGGAGTGGCTCCCTAGCAGGTTTTAGCGGCTTTTTCCAATACATACGAGTCTGCCTCAGCAACTTCTTGTATTGTATCGGTTTCGCTCGATCGCGAAATGCACTTTGATGGCTGATAGAACCGCCTGCTATCAGAACACAGATTTCAATGCTAGAACTAACCGCAACGTTGATATGGAATTAGTTTGGATTTCGGCTCAACAACTCGTAATAAAAAAGCGTGAGCCAATTGTACGATCGTGCAGTCTAACCAAAAGCGCATTCCTTACACTAAATAAGGTTCAGGACTCGCATTGATCAACTAACAGGGGGAACATGGTATCTGTCAAACAGTGGGTAAAAAACAAACCGAAGCTTCCGAAACCCGTATTATGGCTTCTAATCATGGGTGTGTTAGGAATGGGTGGCTTTGCTGCTTATAACCAATACAGTGCTTCTCAGCGACAGGAAACCCGACGAAGAGTCCAAACTGTATCTGTCGATCGAGCAGATGCAGCGATTACAATCTCAGCAAACGGAACGGTTCAACCTGCACAATCGGTGAATGTCAGTCCAAAAAGTTCAGGAGTTTTAAAGCAACTCTTAGTCAAAGAAGGCGATCGCGTTTCAGCAGGTCAAATTCTCGCTTACATGGATGACTCGAACTTACAAGGACAGTTAATCCAAGCTCAAGCACAAGTCGCAAATGCTGAAGCAAATCTTAAAAAACTAGAATCTGGCAATCGTCCTCAAGAAATTGCTCAAGTTCAGGCACAACTTGCAGCGGCTCAAGCAAACTTAGACAAGTTAATTGCGGGCAATCGTCCTCAAGAAATTGCTCAAGCGCGATCGCAGTTAGCAGCAGCCGAAGCGAACTTACAACAAGCAGAATTGAACTATAACCAGAATCAAAGATTGTTCAGTTCAGGTGCATTGTCTCAACGAGAATTTGATACCTCTCGAACGACGTTAGCAACCGCTCGTGCTCAAGTGGAACAAGCAAGACAGGCAACCAACCTACAACAATCTGGAACTCGTCCAGAAGACATCACAGCGGCTCGTGCTCAGGTCGAACAATTACGACAATCTCTAAGTTTGCAGCAGGAAGGGAATCGTTCCGAGGACATCGAAGCGGCTCGTGCTCAAATGATGAGTGCTCAAGGACAGTTAAAGACGGTTCAAACTCAGATTAATGACACTGTGATTCGTGCTCCATTTAGTGGAGTGATCACACGAAAATTTGCTGATCCAGGCTCATTCGTGACTCCAACCACATCGAGTAGTGCGGTTTCTTCTGCGACTTCTTCTTCGATTTTGGCATTAGCCTCGATTAATCAGGTGGTTGCAAAAGTGCCAGAAACGAGTATTTCGCGAATTAAAATCGGGCAGCGAGTCACGATCGAGGCAGATGCCTTTCCAGGAAAGTCTTTTACTGGAACAGTCGTACAAGTTGCGAAACAATCGACCGTTGATCAGAACGTGACAAACTTTGAAGTCAAAACCTCGATCGATGATCCTCAGAACAGTTTGCAAGCTGGAATGAATACGAATGTGAAGTTCAATGTGGGTAAGGTGGACAATGCTTTGGTGATTCCAACCGTTGCGATCGTGCGGCAAGCAGAAGGCACAGGAGTATTGCTCGCAGGCGAAGGTAGACCCCGCTTCCAGAAGATTACAACCGGAGCCAGCGTCGAGGATAAGACCGTGGTGGAATCGGGACTGAAAGAAGGCGATCGCGTCCTCATCAGTTTCCCACAAGGAGAGCGACCCCAATCGAGAACGCCTTCTGTGTTCCCCGGTGCGCCTGGATCTTCTGGCGGCAATCGACGCGGAGGATTTTAACATCATGGGAAAGCAATCAAATCCAGTTTCACTGCTAGAAATTTTTACAATGGCAGTGGAAGCACTTTGGAGCAATCGACTCCGCACGAGTTTAACGATGTTAGGTGTGATTATTGGGATTGCTTCAGTAATTACAGTCACTTCGGTTGGGCAAGGCGTTCAGAAAGCAACTGAACAACAGATTCAAGCCTTGGGAACGAATGTGATGTTGGTGCTGTCGGGTGTGGCTCGATCGGGTGGAATTAGTCAAGGTTCAGGATCAGCAAGTACCCTGACGCTCGAAGATGCTCAAGCAGTTGGGCGACAAGTTCCAGCAGCCGAAGGAGTCACTGCATTCTTACAACGCGGTGGACAGATTGTTTATAACGATCAGAATACGTCTACTTCGATTTTAGGCGTTGACCTGAACTACTCCGATGTGAAAGAAATCAAGCCGCAAGAAGGGCAGTTTTTCACGCAGGAAGATATGCAGAATGCGAATTCTGTTGTCGTTCTTGGAAGCGCAGTTCGAGCGAATTTGTTCTCACCTGGAGAACCTGCGATCGGGGCAAATATTCGGATTCAAAACAATCGTTATGCTGTGGTTGGAGTCGCAGAATCAAAAGGCTCAGTTGGTGGACAAGATCAAGACGATCGCGTTTATATTCCGTTGACTAATATGTCCTCACGCATTGTGGGAAATAATTCGCTAAATGGTCGTGCAATTAGCGGATTTTGGGTGAAAGCAAAAGATCAAATTCAGCTTGAAGCCGCACAGTTTCAAGTGACGAATCTTCTCAGAATTCGGCATAATATCTATCCACCGAAGCCTGATGATTTTCGGATTAGTAATCAGGTCGATATCATCAATACTTTTAGTAGTGTTGTGGGATTGTTCACGGTTTTGGTGAGTGCGATCGCTGGAATTTCCCTCGTTGTGGGCGGAATCGGAATTGCAAACATTATGCTAGTTTCGGTGGTCGAACGCACTCGCGAAATCGGTGTTAGAAAAGCGATCGGCGCAACAAATCGTGCGGTTCTGAGTCAATTTCTCACCGAAGCGATTCTAGTCTCAATGCTTGGAGGTGCGATCGGAGTTGCAGTGGGATTAGGGCTAGCATTTGCCGCTTCTAGTCTCTTTAGCTTTCCGTTTATCATTTCAGGATTTGCGATCGCATCAGGACTGACACTCGCTTTAGTGGTTGGCTTAATTGCGGGTGTGATTCCGGCTCGAAATGCCGCTCGACTTGATCCAATTGCAGCACTACGGAGCGATTAAACCATGCCAACAATGATTTGGATGGAAAACATTATCAAGACCTATCGATTAGGCGACATCGATGTCCCCGTTCTGAAAGGGATTGATCTTGCGATCGAGGAAGGCGAATATGTTGCGATTATGGGAATGTCTGGGTCAGGCAAATCCACCTTGATGAACATCATTGGCTGTCTCGATCGACCTTCTGACGGTCACTATGTTCTAGAAGGTCGCAATCTCACCACAATGGATGATGATGAACTCGCTTACATTCGCAATCAGCGAATTGGTTTTGTGTTTCAGCAGTTTAATTTGTTGAACCGATCGACTGCTCTTGAGAATGTGATGTTGCCGATGGTCTATGCCGGAATTCCGCGATCGCAAAGAAAACAACGAGCCGCAGAAGCACTCACTCGTGTCGGATTGGCAGAACGTTTATCGAATCGACCGAATCAGCTATCAGGTGGACAACAGCAGCGAGTCGCGATCGCGCGTGCATTAGTCAATCGCCCTGCGCTCGTTCTAGCCGATGAACCGACCGGAGCATTAGATACTCAGACTTCGTTAGAGGTGATGAATTTACTAACCGAGTTGAATCAGCAGGGAATTACGATCGTGATTGTGACGCACGAACCGGATATTGCGGCTCAGACTCGGCGGGTGATTCATGTCAAAGATGGGTTGGTTGTTGATTAGCGATTTGCTTGGAGTTGTTCGATCGACAGTCCAGTGGCTTCTGAAACTGTTTCTAGCGGAAGATTCATTTGTAGCATTTTAAGCGCGATCGCTTGGACTGCTTTTTCCTGAGTCTGTCTCTCCCATTCTAAGTAACCTGAGTTCGGGATAAGAAATTGCGTTCAACTGCCGTGGCGAATGGAATTCGCGGCTAGACAACCGAAGTCCGTCTGCACAGACTAAACGACGATTCTAGGATTCCCAAAATCTACAACTGTAGTACTAGAAATACCTGTAAGCGAAGGATGGCTTCGCCGTTTCTTGTATCTTGGATGGAGACTAAGATATTGTAAGGGTAAGAATAATGGATGACAGTCTAATAACCATGTTGCAGCAGCCAGTTTGTGACTCTTGGTGTTGATGCAGAGGTAGTCTGATGCCGCTGAACAGGCTCGTTATGCTGTCTTGCTGAACGCAAGTGTCGTATGGTAAGTATTGATATCTCTACCTCACGCTCTGTAAAACATCCTCACAAGATCCTCAACTCCGATCGCTACATTCAGCACAAAAGCAATCGATGGAGTTGTCATCATGACTGTCACGAACCTTCCCGAACTCGAAACCTTGATTCAACGAGTTAAAAATGCCTGTTTGGGGTAGGAGGAGCCATGCAAACTTTATCGGCAACTGATCGCGCCTATGACATCTTGCGCTCTGAGCATCGTCCATTGGATGCCATTTTTGCTCCTCGAACGATCGCACTCATTGGCGCATCGGAACGAGAAGGGAGCGTCGGGCGAACTGTCCTTTGGAATCTGATTACTCACCCGTTTGGTGGAACTGTTTTCCCCATTAATCCAAATCGTCATAGTGTATTGGGAATCCGAACTTACGCCACGATCGCGGATGTTCCAGAACCTGTGGATCTCGCAATCATTGCAACTCCTGCTCTAACCGTTCCCGATATTATTCATCAGTGTGTGAACGCGCAGGTCAAAGGCGCGATCGTGCTTTCAGCCGGATTCAAAGAGGCAGGGGGAACGGGATCAGAACTTGAACATCAAATTCAAACCGAACTGAAGCGCGGCAAGCTGCGACTGATTGGTCCAAATTGCTTGGGCGTGATGAATCCACATTTAGGTTTAAATGCAACCTTTGCAAAGTCAATGGCATTACCTGGAACTGTTGGATTTGTCAGTCAAAGTGGAGCGCTTTGTAGTGCGATTCTCGATTGGAGTTTTCATACCAATGTCGGCTTTAGTTCGTTTATCTCGATCGGCTCCATGCTCAACGTGAACTGGAGCGATTTAATCTACTATCTTGGTGACGACCCACAGACTCGCAGCATTGTTCTCTACATGGAATCGGTTGGAGATGCGCGATCGTTTCTTTCTGCGGCGCGTGAAGTGGCTTTAACAAAACCGATTATTGTGATGAAGTCTGGAAAAACCGAAGCTGGTGCAAAAGCTGCTACCTCACATACGGGAGCTTTGATGGGGAGCGATGCTGTGTTCGATGCGGCTTTGCGTCGCTGCGGTGTCCTGCGGGTGAACCAGATTTCGGAGTTGTTTGAGATGGCAGATGTTCTCTCGAAGCAATCCCGACCAAAGGGATCAAGACTAGCGATCGTCACGAATGCAGGTGGACCCGGTGTACTGGCAACCGATGCTTTGATTGCTGGCGGCGGACAGCTTGCAACGCTCGCATCCCAGACGGTTGAAGCGTTAAATCAAGTCTTACCTGCTGCTTGGAGTAGCGGAAATCCGATCGATATTTTGGGCGATGCTGATCCCGATCGCTACGCCGAAACTTTAGAGATCATTGCGAATGACCCAAACAGCGATGGAATCTTAGTGATTCTCACGCCGCAAGCAATGACAAACCCCACTCAAACTGCAAAGCAACTCCGATCGTTTGCTCAGAGTACCAAGCCCATTCTTGCGAGTTGGATGGGAGATATTGAAGTTGAGGAAGGGGCGGAGATTCTGAATCACTCGACTATTCCCACGTTTCCTTATCCGGATACTGCCGCGCAATTGTTCAATTATCTCTGGCGCTACAGTGAGAATCTGTCAAGTCTTTACGAAACACCAACGCTTACTACTGCGATCGATTTTCCGCATCGCTCTGTGGTCGCTGCTTTGCTCGAATCGATACAACAGTCTGGGCGCACTTTGCTCACAGAAATGGAATCAAAACAAATTCTTGCTGCTTATGGAATTCCAACCGTTGAAACTGATGTGGCAACTTCTGCGGATCAAGCCGTTCAACTGGCAGATGCGATCGGTTATCCAGTCGTGTTGAAGCTGCTTTCAGAAACTATCACCCACAAAACCGATGTCGGCGGAGTCAAGCTCAATTTACAGACGGCAACTGCTGTTCGACAAGCTTATCAAGAGATTGTCCAAGCTGTAGATGCTGAACAATGTCTCGGTGTTACTGTGCAACCCATGATTGAGCATCAAGGCTATGAACTGCTTGTGGGAAGTAGTATTGATTCGCAGTTCGGAGCAGTGATTACATTTGGAACCGGGGGACGACTGGTTGAAGTGTATTGCGATCGTGCCCTTGGCTTACCCCCGCTCAACACAACGTTGGCGCGTCGTTTGATCGAACAAACTCGAATCTACACTGCACTGCAAGGCATTCGAGGTCACACATCGATCGATCTCAGTGGGCTAGAAACACTCCTGGTTCGATTTAGCCAATTGGTGATCGAACAATCATGGATTCAAGAAATTGATATCAATCCACTGATCGCACAATCAGACTCGCCTTCGCTTTTAGCGCTGGATGCTCGAATTGTTCTACATCCTGCTGGAGCAGTGCTTTCAACGCCTGCAATTCGCCCTTATCCTACTCAGTACGTGAAATCGTCGAGGCTGCGGGATAATACTCCAGTCGTGATTCGTCCGATTCGTCCTGAAGATGAGCCTTTGATGATCCAGTTTCACAAAACGCTGTCAGAAGAAAGCGTCTATTTCCGTTACTTCCACCTAATTAAGCTCAGTCAGCGAATTGCTCACGAGCGGCTGACGCGGCTTTGTTTCATTGATTACGATCGTGAAATGGCACTCGTGGTTGAGCGGCAAAACGTGGAAACGGGAACTTCTGAAATTTTAGCGATCGCACGGTTGAGTAAATTGCATGATGCGAACACCGCAGAATTTGCTTTATTGGTGAGCGATCGCTATCAATGTCAGGGAATTGGAACGGAGCTATTGAAACAATTGATCCAAGTTGGAAAAGATGAACACTTGAGCAGCATTACGGCTGAAGTTTTAACGGATAACCGAGCCATGCAACGGGTTTGTGAAAACAACGGCTTTCAGTTGCATCGAACGGCTGATCCCTCGATTCTTCGGGCAGAATTTAACGATTTGTAACTGTTGTAGAAGCGTAGAATTCAGACCTTCTAGACTGCGAACAGGGAACACAACAGTCGAAGATGTTTTATGAGGATTCTAGTCATCGAAGACGATGTATTAACCGCTCAAGCCCTCACTGCCGTTCTCACTGCCTACCGTTATGCAGTCGAAGTGGCAACCACTGGAACATCAGGTTTAGCGCTACTCGACAGCTTTGAATATGACTTGCTCATCCTCGATGTGGGATTGCCTGATTTGAATGGAATCGAGATCTGTCAGCGCCTTCGATCGACTGGATCTGCAATTCCAATTCTGCTCCTCACCGCTCACGAAAGTCCACACGATCGCGCTCTTGGACTCGATGCGGGAGCCGATGATTATCTGGTCAAACCGTTTAACGAAGAAGAATTAGTTGCCCGGATTCGCGCTCTGCTCAGACGCGCAAACGCTACCGCTTCACCGCTCTTAGAATGGGGCGATCTTCAACTCAATCCCAGTACTTGCGAAGTTCAATACCACTCGACTCCACTCATCCTCACCCCCAAAGAATACGCACTCCTCGAACTCTTGCTTCGCAATGGGCGACGAGTGTTTAGCTGTGGAAGTATCATCGAGCATCTCTGGGCGTTTGAAGATGCACCGGGTGAAGAAGCGGTCAGAACGCACATTAAAGGCTTGCGGCAGAAACTCAAGTCCGCAGGCGCACCGACTGATTTTGTGGAGACCGTTTATGGCATTGGCTATCGACTAAAACCCCTCAGTTCAATTCCAACGGATACCACGGATCGAACTTTAGAACAGGAATTGCGATCGAAACTGGGTGCAGTTTGGAATCACCACAGAGACCATGCAAATCAGCAAATTGCCACAATTGAGCAAGTCGCCTATCAATCCAATTTGCCCTTACAAGCACAAGCAACTCAACAAGCCCATACCTTAGCGGGATCATTAGGATCATTTGGGTTTGCCCAAGGATCGCAAATTGCGCGGCAAATCGAGTCGCTGCTTGCGAAACCGAGTTTGAAAGCCAAGCACTTGAAGCAACTTCAAGAACTCGTGTCAACGTTGCGCCGCGTCATTGATGTTCCTGCCTCTAGAACCAATTCAGTGAGCTTGGAATCGACCGAACTAAGGGTCAATCAGCCCTTATTGTTGTTGGTTTCTCACGATCGCGCTTTAACCGATGCGATCAACAAAGATCTCTTCTTTTGGAACTATCAAAGTACAGTGGTGTGCAATCCTAAAGCAGTCGCGAAACTTTGCGAACATGAAGCTCCAAGCCTGGTTTTGCTCGATCTTGAGTGCTTTGATTCGATGGAAACAGGACTAGAATTACTCGCCTCATTTCAGCACTATTCTCCCGCGATTCCAGCGATCGTATTAACAGACCGAACGGAACTGGGTGAACGTCTAGAGATCGTTCGACGTGGGGGACGATTGCTGCTTCCCCGATCAACCGCAGCATCACAAGTTCTAGAAGCGATTGACCAAGTGAGGCAGAGAGTTTTGGCGACTCAGGCGAAAATTCTGATTGTCGATGACGACGTTGCTCTACTTGAAGCATTCACAGCCGTGTTAAAGCCTTGGGGATTAGAAGTCTTCACGCTGAGTGACCCGTATCGCTTCTGGGAAACGTTAGAAGCGGTTGTTCCAGATGTGTTAGTGCTAGATTTGGAGTTTCCAGACTTGAGCGGGATTGAATTGTGTCAAGTGGTTCGCAATGACTTACGCTGGAATCAGATCCCGATCGTCGTACTCACTGCTCATTCAGAACCGGATACGATCGCTGAAGTCTTTCAAGCGGGAGCTGATGATTTCGTCAGCAAGCCGATCGTAGAAGCAGCGTTAGTCGCACGGTTGCTAAATCGATTAGAGCGCGTGAAGCTCTTACGACAGGTTGCAGAAACTGACCCGCTCACAGGCGTAGCCAATCGCCAGAAATCCACCCAAGATCTAGAGGCATTTCTACGATCGTCGCAGCGTTCTGGTCAACCGCTGGCGCTTGCTGTGCTTGATGTCGATCGATTGCGCGATGTCAATGCTGAATATGGACATGCAGCGGGCGATAGGGTGCTGCGGCAATTCGCTCACCAACTGAGGCAAGCCTTTAATGGCGAAGATGTCGTCGCTCGCTGGGGCGGTGAAGAATTTGTGATTGGGATGTATGGCATGACCCGCGAAGACGGCGTGCAGCGATTGATTCAAGTGCTAGAACACATTGATCACCAAGCAATGCAGATTGAGACTGGAGAAACATTGCAAGTCACCTTTAGCGCGGGTGTCGCTCAGTATCCCGAAGATGGCAAAGACTTAAAAACGCTGTATCGCGTTGCAGATCTGGCGCTACGACAGGCAAAACGATTGCGCGAACAGTCACACTCTCATCATCCGATCAGTTCGATTCTGCCCGTCGAACCTGCTCTGAAAGCTTAATTTACCTTTCACTTTGTCCGCCTGACAGCATTCCTCACAAGTTTCTCACAGTCTTTACTTATCTTGAATCTAGAGCAATCAAGCGATGCTCTAACCCAATAAAAACACCAGGAGGGAATGTATGTCACTGATTCGCTGGCAACCCTTGAAAGAACTGGAAACACTGCGCCATCAAATGAATCAAGTTTTCGATTCATGGATGCACCCCGATCTCGAATCGCCTTTGACTTGGAATAACACCGCTTGGACACCTGCGATCGAGCTTCAAGAAACCGACACAGAACTTGTAGTAAAAGCAGAAGTTCCAGGTGTCGAAGCCAAGGATCTCGATGTGCAAGTGACTGAAAATACGGTGTCGATCGCAGGCAGTCATCGAGAAGAAACACGCACCGAAGAAAAAGGTATGGTTCGCTCTGAACTGCGCTATGGTCAGTTTCAGCGCTTGATTCCACTGCCCACCACTGTGCAATACGAGCAAGTCAAAGCAGACTTCAAAAACGGCATTTTGACTTTGACGTTGCCCAAAGTTGAATCGACACGGAAACCCGTTGTGAAAGTGAACTTAGAAGAGCAATTGCGTGAAACAACAACTGAACAACGTCAAGCCGAAACGCATCAACAAGAAACAGCGCATCGTCGGGCGGAAGATGCTTTAGAAACAATGCAATCGGGAGATCTCGATCAAGCTGCACGAGAAGCTGTGACCCACGATCGACAACAAGAAGAACAACGACAAGAAAAGGCTCATCTGCGAGCAACGACGAATCGCTGACCTACACTTCTAGAGGAGAGATTATGACTACCCGAATGCGATCGATGTGGCAAAGCCTCAAAACGACTGCGAACAATGTGCGAGAATTTATGGCTGGCGCGATGCGGCGGATTTTTGGTGTGAGTGATGATGACTATCCTGCAACCGGAGTGCAACCCTTTGAGGGAGAACCTACCAAGGATAAGCACTTCTAAACGTTGAATGATGAGTTGGGAGAAGTTCCCCAACTCATTTTGTTTTCTCTAAAAGCTTTTATCTTTTTAAATGCAGCGACTAGATTCCTTGGAAATGAGGAATTTAGTCGCTGATGGGCTTGCGAAATCAAGTATGAGCCATCTCTGCTGCTGCACCAGGTTGAGATGGAGTCATTCCGGTTGACTGAATCACCAATACTGAACAAGGGGCGTGATGTAAAACATAGTTGCTCACACTGCCTAACCAGAGTTCACTCAAGCCAGAGGTTCCCCGTCGTCCCATCACGATCGCATCTGCATTCCAAGCTTCCGCCATTTGACAAATCTCTTTACTAGGACTGCCATAGGTCAGACAGTAATCGGCTGAGAGGTCAGACGCGATCGCATCATTCACCAGCGCTTCTAAGCGATCGCGATGTCGTTTCTCAAATTCTTGTCGCTGTTGGGCATACTGTTTCAAAACTTCTTGATAGACTCCATCATCCATGACAAAACCAACATCCATCAGGGTTAGCGGGTATTGTGGAAAATCTGTTTCAGTCGGGTTGAGAACATGAAGAAACCGCAGTTGCGCTTTGAATGCGCTTGCGAGCGAAATCGCGTGTTGGATCGTTAACTGACTGCTTTGTGATTCATCGATCGCGACTAGAATTTTGTGAAACATACTCAGTTTTCCTCTGGATGTCTTACATCACTTGTTGTAGATCGAAGCTGTGAGAATCTTGTGAAGAAGCGCAAGAAAATAAGGCAGTCGATCAACTGCCTTAAGCCGCTGCACACTTTAGAGTTAGACTGAAAGTTCAACTTTGATTGAATCAGAAGAAACTGTTTTACTCTGATTCCACACCATTTTTCCAGTTAGCAGTTCTGTCACATCCATCCCATTTCCAATCACACCCGGAACACTTGGATACCCTGCACTCGCTCCAACGAGGAATAAATTTGGTAGTTCAGTTTTGTAGCCGAGTCGATTCAGTCCCACTTGTCGTGGAATCAGTTTTGCACCATAGATGTTACCTTGAGGTTGTCCCAAGTAGAACTCGCTTGTCGTCGGTGTTCCATAAACCTTGAGACGACAATAGCGATCGACATCTGGAATCAAATCACGCACACTCGCCATCACTTGCTGATAGGCTTCGCGCTTTTTCGCTTTGTAAGCCGCACGATCGGTTTGATGCAGTCGAGCAAACGACTCATAAGGACAAACGGTGGCAATTTCTAACACATGATGACCGTTCGGAGCCATTCCGGGGGCTGAAGACTTCAAGGTTGGACAAGATAAAAAGATCCAGGGATGACTTAGATCGCCTGCAAGCTGCTTTTGGTATTCAGCATTGAGATCTCCGGTGGGATAGTACCAGATATTCCAGTTCCCAATGCCGTATTGTGTCGGATCAAATCGCTCATCGAGTCCGAGATAGATATTAAATGCACTCGCAGAATATTCGTACCCGGTTAAGCGATCGCGTTCTCTCTGACTGAGTACTTCTGCATCATGAATCAGTGAGACGGTCAGCTTTGGATCAAGGTCACTGATATAAGCTTTTTTTGCTGTGTAAGTCTTTCCATTCGCCGTGATGCTTGTGACTTGTTTTCGGGTCACTTGAATGTGTTCAACTGGTGTTGAATACATCACGACTCCATTGTTTTCGACAATCGAATTCACGATCGTTTCAACAAACTGCTTAAAGTGATGTTTCGGATAATACGCGCCTTCTGAATAGTCCCACACGAGTGCAGTGTGCGTGAGTAAGGCAATTTCGCTCGGTGGCAGGGCATAATCGCCACTTTGTCCCGCTAACACCGCTTGTAGCTTCGGAGACAGCCCGACATAATCATAAAGGGTTTGCAGTGTCCAATTGCGACGACTAAAAAGATGCCAATACTTCGGGAGTTTGAGCCAGTCTGACCAATGTTGATCAAACCAGAGAACATCGCGCGTTAAGTCGTGAACTTGCTGATGGATGAGTTTAATTTCGTCACAGTAGCGATCGATTGCCGTGGCTTCGTCTGGAAAAGTCTGTAATAAGCGATCTCTCAATCTCTCCCAACCGAGCGGGATTTTGAAGTCAGCTTGATTGGTGATGACACGATCGATACAATCGGGATTAAGACTGTTAAACTCAACTTCGCGATCAATGTAGTGAAGAAATTGATCGATCGTTTGTCCAGTTCCACATTGAGAAATATAGTGGACATCCGCGCAGAAGCGATAGTTCCCGTAATCAAAGGTGTGACAGCAACCGCCTGGAATATCATGCTGCTCTAGCACTAAGACTCGATTGCCTTGACGCGCTAGACAAGCTGCTGCGGAGAGTCCACCTAACCCTGCACCTAGAATGATGTAGTCAAAGGATTCCATATACCCTCCTTTTGCTGGATCAACGCATTTAAGAAGCGCAGCGTCAGTTTTCTTCGTATCCAAAGCGTCTCTGTTAGGTTCAAGGTAATGCAAACTCATGAGGAACTTGTGAGGACAACCGCAATGGTTCTACACAATCTAAACACTCGACTAGAGCTGACAGAGCGCTCGATTGTACCCTGGCTCGGTCACACCTGCACTCATTGTTGCTACTGTCAAAGCGATCGCGAGCATTTACGCGACACAGCAAAATCGAAGGTGCAGGCGTTTTGGACACTAATCTATAAAACTCTAATCATCGAACTGCAATGATCGAACTGCAATGATCGAACTGCAATGATAGAGCAACCCCTGCAACAAAACTACAAGTCCGTCGCAAACTGAAGTGTTATTATGTAGGTGGTCTCGTGAAAAGTCTCAGCCCTAAAACTCAATAGCTCAACCGCTTACAGCGAGCGTAGAGGTGTGAGCTAATCTCAAAGTCAAGCTCTGATTTAGGGATTAGAAGAGCGGCGAGATCCAGGTTCAACAGTTACGGAGGCAGCTTACATTGAATAGCTCACTCGGCGGTGGGGACTGATTCGGATTGATCAGTCCCCACCGCGTTTTGCTGCAATCATCCTCACAACTTCCTCAAAATCTTGCTGTAAGCCTAAAACAGATCGACTCAGGATCAACATGATGACTTTGACCTTTGCTGAACCGCGATCGTAATTTGATCAATCAGGAGTAAGACAATGCTGAAAAAGATTCTCGTTGCTCTAGATGATTCTAAAATTAGCCTGATCGTATTTGATTATGCCTTGACTTTGGCACACGCACTCAACGCGCAACTAATGATTCTTCATGTCTTAGAATCCGATAAAGCAAGACATCCCTTGACCGAGTTGCTCAGTCCTGCTGAATGGGAAACTCGATTGCAGTCTTATGTTGAACAAGCAAAAGCGCTTGATGTTCCTGCTGAGTTCGTACAAAGCTATGGTAATCCAGGGCATATTATCTGCGACTGGGCTTGGTCACGCAGAGCAGATTTGATTGTATTGGGACGACAGGGACAAAGTGAGATTTCAGGGTGGATTGTGGGTTCTGTGAGCCGCTATGTGAATCAACATTCACCCTGTTCTGTGTTGATGGTCGCTCCGTCGCAGCAACGGGACTCGAACAATGCTCACGATCGCGATTCAGTCGAAGTGTGATTAAGGGTTGTTCACACGTTTTTTATTTCTTGTACACCAGATGGGTGATGTAACAGGTTACTAAGTGACGCACAATCGCAGTAAAAGTTTTCTAATAGAACAGCTTGTAAGATCGAGGTGATGCAATGTTGACAAAAATCTTACTGGTGATTGGAGCGTTCGTTGCGACAGCATTTATCGCGGTTCTGATCACACAAGCAAAAAACAACGCAGAGATCGCACAGAGTTGGAAAGCTCTACAAACTAAACCCTCCTCGATCGAACGATTTAGCAAAGCAATGGTGGTCAATCAACCCGAACCTGTACAACGATACTTCCTACACGCGATCGCGCCGGGAACATCGATCGCAGACTCTGTGGATATCAGAATGCAAGGAACGATTCGACTGGCTCCAGATCAAGAATGGATGAATGTTCAAGCCGAAGAGCGGCTTTCGACTCAAGGGTTTGTCTGGAAAGCCAGAGCAGGGAAAGGAATCATGCAGATGCAGGGGGCTGATTACTACACCAATGGAACGGGACGAATGCGGTTTTCGCTCTGGGGACTGATTCCGGTTGTCACGGCTCAAAATCCTGATGTCACTCGTTCTGCCATTGGTCGCTGGATTGGAGAGTGCTTCTGGTTGCCGTCTGCCCTGCTACCACAACGCGGTGTAGATTGGCGAGTCATTGACAACAACACGATTCAAGCTAGTCTTAAAGCAAATGACGAACCCATTACGCTAACATTTGTCATTGATCAAGAAGGTCGATTGCTGAAGAGTTCTTTCCTGCGTTGGGGAGATCAAACCGAAGATAAGCACTATGCCGAGATTCCCTTCGGGGGTACATACGCAGCAGAACAAACGTTTGGTGGGTACACCATTCCTTCCCAAATGGATGCTGGCTGGTGGATTGACACAGACCGTTACTTTGAATTTTTCCGCGTCACTGTTGAGCAGGCAGAATTTCAATGAAGCAGATGATTTGATCGAGTCACCGCAATTCCTAGTTATGGCTGCTTTGGAAAAACTGAAATGTAGGGAGATGAGCGATGAATCCCGTCGATTTAATCGGTCGCTTTGAGGAACGCAAATTTCCAGAGTTTCGCGCTCCTACGATCGACACCTTGCGTTGGGGCAGCAAACGGCATCATGTCCCTATCTTGCTTGAAGTTGACGTAACAGAGGCACGGATCGCGATTCATGCTCAGAAAAAGATGGGTCAACGGATCGGCTTTACGGGTTGGATGGTGAAGTGCATTGCTCAAGCAGTCAGTGAACACAAATCTATCCAAGCATTGCGCCAGGGGAATCAACGACTCATTATCTTTGAGGATGTGGATGTTGCAATTCTGGTGGAACGCGCTGTTGGTGAAGATGAAATGCTGCCGATGCCTTGCATTATTCGTAAAGCAAATGTGAAAAGCGTTGCCACTATTCAGGCAGAAATTCAGGCTGCACAACAACAACCGATTGATGCAGAAACAGTGCAACTCAGTGCGTCACGCAAATCTTGGCTGATGAAGCTCTACACTCGGCTGCCCAAAGGGGTGCGAGATGTGTTCTTCTGGCAACCGCTGTTTCGGAATCCCTTCTTGGTCAAGCAAAAAATCGGCACGATCGGTGTAACGGTGATTGGCATGAGCGGTCAACATGGCATGAGTTGGGGAATTCCAATTGGAATTCATCCCTTGGTCGTGGCAGTAGGCGCGATCGCAAAACGCCCTGGAGTGGTAGAGGATCACATTGCGATTCGCGAATATGTGGGAATGACAGTCTTATTTGACCACGATGTAACGGATGGTGCGCCAGTGGCACGATTCATTCGGCGGCTTCAGGAGGTGATATTGGAGGGCTATGAGTTGCGAGACTCTGATCGTATGGAGCAGCAGTTAGAGAATGATAACCAGGGTTCCTCCGATGATTAAAGCGACTCCAAAGAGCGATCGCACAGTCAATGGTTCTCCCAGAAATAATGCAGAAAACAACAGCACCAGAGCCAAGCTCGATTTGTCGATCGGCGCAACGCGGGATGCTTCACCTTTCTGCAATGCCTGGAAGTAGAAAAGCCAGGATAACCCGGTCGCAATTCCAGATAGAATCAGAAAAAACAACGGCTTAAGGGAAATAGTAGCAAGATCTCTAACCTGACCTTGAAATAGCACAATTCCCCAGATCATTGGAAGGATAACTAAGATACGAATGGCAGTTGCCAAATTTGCATTGATATTTCCCACTCCAACTTTAGCAAAGATAGTTGTCAGGGCAGCAAAAATAGCTGAGAGAATGGCGTCGAACCACCAAGTTTCTAAAGGATTCATTACTCGCTTCGCTCAATCATAATTGACCGTTCGTTATAAGCCAAGAATTTGAGGAACGGATGAGGATGCTGTCATCTATGCAACAGTTTCCTCACAACTTCCTCAAACTTTATTTTTACACTTTGAACATCAATCTTGACGGAGATCCAAAACTATGAGTACTCCCCTCGATCGAACTGAAGAAATCGTAGAAACAGTCCCCACAGAAGTCGTTCCTTCAGAGCCTGAAACCCTTCCTGAAGAGAAAGAAATGACAGAAGAATTTACGATCAGTGGCGATCAGTTAGTCGCGAAAGTGAAAGAGCTAATTCATCAAGGCAACATTCGCCGCATTATTCTTAAAAACGAAGAGCGAACCTTGATTGAAATTCCGCTCACGGTTGGTGTTGTGGGGGGTGTTCTCAGTGCAGCTTTGTTTCCTGTAATTGCAGCGGTGGGTGTGATTGGTGCAATGGTGGCTCATCTGACGATCGTGATTGAGAAAAAAGAAGAGCATAGTTGATTGAGCAGTCCTCAGTCTGGCATGCTCGTTTGAAGCAGGGACAAGTTGATGATCGCGTGGTGTTGAACCTAGAAGATTAAGATCCATGAAAAGATTGCGGCTTCCCCGTGTTGTTTTGTATCTATGGCATCATCGCCGCCTAGCAGCAGGAGTTACAACAGGAATAGCAGCACTGCTAGGCTTTATAATTGCTCACACCATGCCTCGTGGTCCAGCGACCTCAGTTCAGGCACTAATCGCGATCGCAACTAGTTTGATCGTGGGTTGGATCGCAGGAGCAATTCTGAGATCTCGATGGGCGATGCTGATTGCTCCGATCGCGTATTTAATTGCGATCGAACTTGGACGATTCAATCTCATCGGTCCAACCGTAGGAGCCATTCGTCTAGACGAACCATTTGGAATTTTGGCGCTGATCTTAGGACGTGGGTTTCACGGTTTAGTGGGCGTGTTGCCGATGATGCTTGGGTGTGCCTGGGGCATTGCAATTGCGAATCACTTCATGTCAGGGACTGCTTCTATCCGATTGGGTCGATCGACGATCGCAGCGTCCGTAGGACTCTTAATTCTCACCCTCTGGATCGCGCTACCTGCAAGTACACCGCCGATTCTAGGAACCAATGGTCAACCCTTAGCAGGCAGCATTGCCAAGTTAGAAAAAGTGGAGTTAGGAGGAAAAGCACAGTGGATTATGCTACGGGGGCATCGGATCGATCAGCCTATACTGCTGTATCTCAGTGGTGGACCAGGGCAAAGTGATTTGCCTTACTCAAGAGTTCTATTTGATGACCTCGCTCAGAATTTCACTGTGGTGAGTTGGGATCAGCGTGGAACTGGAAAATCTTATATGTCTCTCGATCCCATCCCAACATTAACGCTTGAACAAGCGATCGCAGATACGATCGAACTTACCGAATATCTGCGATCGCGCTTCCATCAGCCAAAGATTTATCTACTGGGTGAATCTTGGGGAAGTACGCTCGGCGTTCTAGCGGTGCAGCGCCGACCAGACCTTTACTATGCTTGGATTGGAAGCGGTCAGATGGTGAGCCAACGCGAAACCGATCGACGACTCTATCACGATCTTTTAGCTCTAGCAGCGAAAGAGAATGACTCTGCTCTAGCAGCAAAAATGCAGGCTTATGGCGAACCCCCGTATGCTGATAGTCCCTATGCGAATGCGTTCGTGATGCAGCAGTATGAGCGTCTTTCTCCGCCTTATACACCGCCACAATCTTATATTCAACGAGGCAGTGCGGCTCATCTTGGACCTTGGGGAATCTTTGGTCAAGAGTATAACCTGGTCGAGAAAGTCAATGTGTTACGAGGATTAATCGATATGTTCTCGGTGATGTATCCGCAATTGCAAACGATCGATTTTCGCCAAACCGTCAAGCAGCTAGAAGTTCCCGTTTATTTACTCGATGGCGCAGCCGAACTCAAAGCAAGACGAGATTTAGCTCTGGAATGGTTTAACGCATTGAAAGCACCGCGCAAGCAACTGTTTCGCTTTGAGAATGCCGGGCATTCTGTTGCCTTTGAGCAGTTTGAGACATTTTCTCGGATCATGACCGAAACGATTCTGCCTGAAACCAATTTAAACGAATAACACACGAGACCCGCAAGTGAATGATTGAACTAACGCAATAAGCCGAGATGCTGTAGCGCGGAAAGAACAGCCGCCGATCGAGTTTGAACACCAAGCTTGGTATAAATGTGTTCGATATGTTTTTTCAGCGTTCCGATTTGAATTCCTAAAGTTGCTGCAATCTCTGTGTTCTGCTTGTCCTGAATCAACCAGTACAGAACTTCAGATTCTCGTCGCGTCAGCCCCAGAGCTTCTAGAGATTGAGCAGAAAAGGGTAAAAATGCTTCCTCTTCGATCGAGAGTAAATAGGGCTGATCGAGTAGGCGGGACTCAGCCTGAGTGAACGGTTCAGAAAAGGATGGTGTCAACTGACTGATGAATCGAATGATCAAACGACGATCGAACTGTTCAACGTGCAACGGGACGCAAAGCTGAGGCGTGTCCTTGGCTTGAGTATGCAGTCCAATTTGATGCTTAATCCACCGCTCTAATGTTTCTGATACGTGACCTTTCTGACGCGAGGAAGTTAGGTCATATTGCTTTAGTAATGACCAAGCGCGATCATTGATCCACTGAGCTTTTCCGTGAGATCGCGCTGTGATAATCGCTCTAGAAACATTCGTGCCCGGTTAGGTGCAAATCGGCTGTTAGAAATCGAATGTCTTGATCCGAATACCAATACATCGACAAGTCGGATTACGATTAGTAACTGTTCGTATGGTCCTGAAACTTGTATTCAAGGCTTCGTTTGGAGAGAAGCGAATCAGAGCGATCGTGTGTGTGTATTGCCCAATATTCGACAGCAAACTCGCAATGATAATGCCAGTGCTATCAGTCGTCGGAGTCCGAATGGCGGAGCTTACGGACCTGATACTTGCTTACAAGAATATGTCTGGAGAGACGCATTTCCCGGCGATCATACCTGTGTCACACCTGCTACTCGTCAGCAAGCAGCCTTTGATAATCGTCGCAAGACTGCGCGAGTCGCCTGTCGATCATAGAGGCGATGATCGACGAAGTGGCAGTGTTAAAAGCTGGAGAAATGTGGGGCGTAGATTAACAGTTGTTTAGCGCTTCGATGTTGTTATGCGAGGACAAAACAGTATACTCACAAGTTCCTCAACTTTTTTGCCTACAACTAGAGCAGAAAGACTGATCACTTGCTTATGTTAGTTCAATATCGGCAGCCTCAAATTCATCTTTCGATTTTATGGATGAATTGGACTTTGGGCACGAATCGCGGCTCATCTAATCGGTGCTGCAATGTTGTTTTAGTTAATCGATCGTATTCACCCCTATCGCCATCTGTACCATTATGAACCTCTCCCAGACTAGAACAATCACACCTGTCGTTTTTCATGTTGAGGGCATCAGTAAGGTGTATCGCATGGGAGAGGTGGAAGTTCATGCGCTGCGATCGATTGATCTTGATCTCTATGAAAGTGAATTTGTGGTGCTGTTGGGACCGTCTGGAAGCGGTAAATCAACCTTGCTCAATATTTTAGGCGGCTTAGATCTTCCCTCAAGTGGGCATTTTTACTTTCGGAATCAAGATTTAACCTTTGCGAGTGATGCTGTTCTGACTCGATTTCGACGAGATTCGGTTGGTTTTATCTTCCAGTTCTACAATCTGATTCCCAGCCTGACCGCGCGGGAAAATGTGGAATTAGTGACGGAAATCGCTCGACATCCGATGAAACCTGAGCAAGCTTTGGAACTTGTTGGATTAAGCGATCGCTTCGATCATTTTCCCGCCCAAATGTCTGGCGGAGAACAGCAGCGAGTCGCCATTGCAAGAGCGATCGCAAAACGCCCCGAAGTTCTACTGTGTGATGAGCCGACAGGAGCATTAGATTTTCAAACTGGGAAATTGGTGTTAGAGGCACTCGCACAAGTGAATCGAGAGTTAGGGACGACGACTGCTGTGATTACACACAATGCCGGAATCGCGGGCATGGCAGACCGAGTAATCACGATGCGAAGTGGAGAGATTACAAACATTCAAGACAACGCACATAAATTAACCCCATCAGAGTTGGAGTGGTAATGAATGCACTGAACTACAAATTAGTGCGAGATTTGTGGAAAATGCGCGGTCAGGGAATTGCGATCGCATTAGTGGTCGCCTGCGGAATTGCAATTTTCATCGCGATGATCAGTGCTTATCAATCGCTCGCTACATCGCAGTCCGTTTACTATCAGCAGTACCGACTCGCTCAGGTGTTTGCTCAACTGAAACGCGCACCAGAACCGTTAATCGAGCAGATTCAAGCGATTCCAGGAGTTGCTCAAGTTCGATCGAGAGTGGTGGTCGATGTGACGCTCGATGTTCCACGACGAAAAGAACCCGCGATCGGGCGATTAGTTTCGATTCCAGAACAATCGATGCCGATGCTAAATGATTTATACATTCGACAAGGGCGCTATCCAGAACCGGGACGAGCAGAAGAGGTATTAGTGAGCGAGGCATTTACGAATGCCAATCAGTTGAAGGTCGGCGATCGCATCGGGGCAATTATCAATGGACGCTGGCAACGGCTGAGTATTGTTGGAATTGCACTATCGCCAGAATATGTGTACGAAATTCGCGGTGGTGATGTGTTACCGGATAATCAGCGCTTTGGTGTGTTCTGGATGGGCAGAAAAGCGCTCTCCACTGCTTTTAATTTAGATGGTGCATTCAACGATGTTGTTCTCTCACTCAGCCCAGAAACAAACCCAGAAGCCGTCATTTTTCAGCTTGATCAATTGCTGAAACCGTATGGTGGATTTGGAGCTTATGAACAAGCGGATCAAATTTCGACGAAATTCGTTTCCGAAGAGATTAGTCAACTTAAGACCCACGCGATCGTGGTTCCCAGTATTTTTCTCGGAATTGCAGCGTTTTTACTCCATATTTTACTCACACGACTGATCGGAACACAGCGGGATCAAATTGCGATTCTGAAAGCTTTTGGCTACGGCAATTGGAGTGTCGGCTGGCACTTTCTGAAATTAGTGTTAGTGATTGTTTTTCTAGGAGGTGCGATCGGAACCGGAGTCGGACTCTGGATGGGTTCAGGAATGTTAAAGCTCTATGTTCAGTACTATCATTTTCCGTTCTTGAACTATCAGGTTAGCTTGGGTTTGATTGTAGGAGCGATCGCGATTAGTGCGAGTGCTGCAATGATTGGAGCGTTTGTTGCGGTTCGTCATGCTGTTTCATTACCGCCTGCTGAAGCGATGCGTCCAGAACCTCCAGCCCAGTTTCGTCGAACTTTAATGGAACGCTTCGGCTTACAAGGGTTACTCTCGCCTGTGGGGCGGATTATTCTGCGGAATTTGGAGCGTAAACCGATTCAAGCACTGTTATCGATCGTGGGAATTGCTTTAGCGATCGCGATGTTGATTGTCGGTCGTTATTCTCAAGATTCGATCAATTATTTGATTGATGTGCAATTTCGTTTGATGCAGCGTGAAGATGTCACCGTGGTTTTTAATGAACCGCGTTCCTCTGAAGTTCGCTATGAAGTTGAGCATTTACCTGGTGTACTTTATTCTGAACCGTTTCGGAGTGTGGCGGTTCGATTCCGCAATCAGCATTATACGCATCAGCTTGGGATTCAAGGATTAGAAGCGAACGGACAATTGCGCCAATTAGTCGATCGACAACTCAATCCAGTTCAAATTCCGATCGAAGGAATTTTACTCACATCGAAGCTCGGAGAAAAACTGCATATTCGTACTGGAGAACTGTTAACCGTTGAAGTATTAGAAGGCGATCGACCCACGCGATCGATCAGAGTCGCTGGATTCGTGGATGATTTAGTCGGTTTATCGGCTTACATGGAGCGTCATGCCCTGAATCAATTCATGCAAGAAGGGACGACGATTTCTGGAGCTTATCTTGCCGTGGACTCAGCACAGTTGGATCGATTGTATGCGTTGCTTAAACAAACCCCTGCGATCGCTTCGGTGAATCTCCGCAAAACCACGATCGAGCGATTCCAAAAGACGATCGCGGACACTCGACAAATCATGGATGTAATTCAAATTGTCTTTGCTTGCATTATTGCGTTTGGCGTGGTTTACAATGCGGCTCGAATTGCTTTATCTGAACGCAGTCGAGAACTTGCAACACTGAGGATCATCGGCTTTTCGAGAGTTCAGATTGCGGTCGTACTATTAGGAGAGCAAGCGGTTTTAACGATCGCTGCGGTTCCCGTTGGATTTTTAGTTGGATATGGATTAGTCGTTTTACTATCGATAGCTTATAACACCGACCTCTATCGGCTTCCTCCGATCATCACGAGTGCAAGTTACGCGCTTGCTTTTCTAGTGGTATCGATCGCGGCGTTAATCTCAGGCTTAATGGTGCGTCGTAAATTAGACCATCTCGATCTCGTTGCCGTCCTCAAAACGCGCGAGTAATCCTCACAACTTCCTCAAACTTATTTCTTAAGGTGAAACGATCGGTGTTGGTGATTTGCTATGAAGCTCTTACCTCGGACAACGCAGCCTGTCTCAGAAGCGCGTGATACCACATCTCCACCTTCTCCTAAGAAAAAATCGAAATGGTTGATGTATGGAGGAGCCGCGATCGCAACATTCACAGCAGTCGTTTGGGCATTTCGTCCGACTCCGATTTCTGTCGAAACGCGACCTGTCACTCGTGGCGAACTGCAAGTCACCGTCAACGCAGAAGGGAAAACTCGAATTCGCGATCGCTTTGTCATCTCTGCTCCGGTCAGCGGTCGCTTAACCCGCATCCAACTTAAAGCCGGAGACACCGTGAAACCGGGCGAAATCGTTGCTCAGATTGAACCCTTAACCTTAACTGCACCCGTTCAAGAAGCACTGGGAAGACTCGCAGAAGCCCGCGCCCAACGAGAAGGGGTTGCGACTCAACGACCGAAAGCGGCTACAGTTGCTCAAGCACGAACTCGAATTCAAGCGGCTCAAGCGAATCGACATCAAGCCGAAGCGAAAGTGGCTCAATCTCAAGCAGCATTGAATCAGGCACAACGCGATCGACAACGCGCCCAACAAATGGCAGCGCAAGGCGTGATTTCACGACGCGATCGCGAAAATGCAGAACTGACTGAGATCACTCGCGCCAAGGAATTAGAAAGCGCCACGTTAGCCGCAAAAGCAACAGCAGCAGAAGTGGAAGTCGCACAGGCAGCTTTAGCAGTTTTGCAAGCGGAACAGCGTGACCCCGATTATTTGCTGAAAGTGTATGATGCTCGAATTGACAGTGTTGAGGCAGATTTAGCAAAACTAAAAGATGAGGCAAGTCGGACAGAAATTCGCGCTCCCATCGGTGGACAAGTCCTACGGCTTCTGCAACAAAGCGCCCAATCCGTCACAGCAGGAACTCCACTGCTCGAAGTTGGCAATCTTTCAAACTTAGAGATAGTCATTGATGTCTTATCAACGGATGCTTTAAACATCAAACCTGGAAATGTGATTTTAGTACAGGCGGGATCTGGAACTCCGATGCTGAAAGCAAAAGTGCGACAAGTTGAGCCTTCCGCGTTTACCAAAGTTTCAGCGCTGGGTGTGGAAGAACAGCGCGTCAATATTATTGGAGATTTTGTGGATGTTCCTGCATCACTTGGAGACGGCTATCGCTCCGATGTGCAGATCGTCGTATGGCAAAATTCGGATGTTCTGAAAGTGCCATTGAGTGCTTTATATCGTTGTAATCAAGCCTGGTGTGTGTTTAGTGTTCGAGATGGCAAAGCACAAGAACGATCGATTCGCATTGGTCAACGCAGCACCGCTGAGGCAGAAGTTCAAGCTGGGCTACAGGCAGGAGAAGCCGTCATCTTGCATCCGAATGAGCAAATCAAGACCGGAACACTCGTGAAATCTTTCTAGATTGGCGTTTAGAGATTCCAATCCAAAATTTGAGCGATTTCCTGAGCGAATTGAAGCGGCTCAAACGGTTTTGCGATCGTGCCTTTAAACCCGATCTTCTGATAATGCAGCGCATCACTCGGCTGTACTGTTGCAGTCAATAAAATTACTGGAATTCTTCGTGTGGCAGGGTTTACTTGTAGCTTTTGCAAGGTACTGATTCCATCCATCTCTGGCATCATCAAGTCGAGCAAAATTGCGTCAGGCTTCTCTCGTTCTGCTTTGACTAAGCCCTCTGCCCCAGAGCTTGCGGTAATCACTTGCCAATTCGCTACCACCTCTAGGCAGATCTTTGCGGCTTCCTGAATTAACGGCTCGTTATCGATGATTAAAATCTGCCGATTCGCCATAGACACAATTTCTCCTGATGCCAGTCTATTGAAGCTATTTTACGCAGCTTCGCTTAACGAATAAGCGGTGCGGGTGTTGCAGATTTAGAAAACCACATTCAAGTATTACAAAGTTGCGAAATCAAAACAATTCCTCACAAGTTCCTCAACTTTTAGGGATAGTCTGAACACTGTTGTTTCTTGAGACTTTTATCTACTCGCTTCAATACTTTAACAAGTGCGATCGATAACATTTGATTCATAGGATTTAAGATCATGGCTAGTTGCCCCTGCTGTTCTAATCTATTGCTTCGTCACATTCGACAAGGTGGAGTGTACTGGCTATGCCGTTCCTGCCATGCAGAGATGCCCAATTTTGAGGAACTTTTCGATAGAACTCCGACTGAGGTAAAACGTCCGCTTGTGTTCGCGGCTCAACCGATTCTGATCCAACAGGTCAAATCGTATCAGAAAAGTTCATCTCAAAAGCTTGCAGCATAGTTTGATGCGTAAAAGCTGCCTCAGTCTGATTGATTAGGAGAAGTGCTGTGTTAGATATCGACGAAATGAATGCAAAAGAAATCCATGACCTCTTACACCGAAAGGAGTATGGGCATCTAGGCTGCTCATTGAATGGTCATCCCTACGTAATGCCGATGCACTACTACTTTGAAGATCCAGACTTTTATTTGTTCACGACCGAAGGAATGAAGACCCAGTACATTGATCAAAATCCAGAAGTCTGTTTACAGATTGAAGACATTCAAAGTTTCGCTCATTGGCAAAGTGTGATTGTAATGGGACGTGCAGAGCGACTGACTGAGCAGCAAGAATTCGATCGAGCAATGGAATTGATCAAAGCGCACAATCCAGGACTCTCACCTGCTGTCAGTCGAACTTGGGTCGATGCTTGGGGTCGGGGGAATGTGATCGCAGTCTACCGAATTCACGCTAGCGAAATGACCGGACGCATGACGGATAAAACTGTGGATGACTAGAGTATGCTGCCACAGCCAAGAAAAGAGAAGTGAGCGCGCGATCGTGCTGAGATAAAGAGGATCGATTTATGAAACAACATTTGGACAGACACGACCTTCAGCGAAATCAGTAATATTCGTCAATGTAGTCTCTGCAATTTGTTCGAGTGCATTTCGAGTAAAGAACCCCTGATGAGCCGTAATCACCACATTGGGGAACGACTGTAACAACTGAAAGGTTTCATCTTGAATAATCGTGTCGGAGCGATCCTCGAAAAACAGATTCTCTTCTTCTTCGTACACATCTGTACCAAATGATCCAATCAAGCCAGATCGAATTGCTTGAATTACCGCACGAGTGTCGATCAGTCCCCCTCGACTCGTATTAATTAACATCGCTCCAGGTTTGAGATGTTGTAGCGATTCGGCATTGATTAAATAATAAGTTTCTGGCATTAAAGGACAATGCAGCGAAACAATATCAGAGGCAGACAACAATTCGGGCAATTCTACATACTGAACACCGAGTTCTAGACACGCAGGATTTTGATAAGGATCGTATGCAAGTAAACGACAGCCAAATCCGTTCATAATTTTGGCAAAACAGAAACCAATTTTTCCGGTTCCGACGATTCCAACCGTACAGCCGTGTAAATCGAATCCCAACAAGCCGATCAGCGAGAAATTATCATCACGGGTACGATTGTAAGCTCGATGCAGCTTGCGGTTGAGCATGAGAATCAACCCGACTGCGTGTTCTGCCACCGCATAAGGTGAGTAAGCTGGAACTCGGACGACGGTTAGCTTGAGTTTTTGTGCGATCGCTAAATCCACGTTGTTAAATCCTGCTGCTCTCAGTGCAATCAGTCGAGTCCCTTGATCCGCGAGTGTGCTCAAGGTCTGCTCATCTAACTGGTCATGAATGAACACACAAACCGCTGGAAATCCCGCTGCGAGCTTTGCTGTCTCTTGGGACAGAGGAGCTTCAAAGAAGACCAGTTCATGATGGTGCTTCTGATTCGCAGCTTCGAGAAATGAGCGATCGTAGGGTTTTGTACTAAAAACTGCAACTTTCATCAGTTCTCAAGTGTGTGAATGGATCAATCTTTTACACCATTAGAGCATTTAAGCACAAATCTCTGTGGTAAAAGGCTTGTGATCTTCGTGACAGATCTGCTGAACAACGTTACGCCCAGACATAGCAACGATCGGAACGCCTCCCCCTGGTTCTACCCACTGACCGATCGCATAAAATCGATGCAACCCTGGAATTGTTTTTGGCATTCCTTTAATCAACAATGGCAACGTTTGTTTTGTGAGTAACCAACCGCAGCTTGAGCCTTGCCAGTTTCCGGTGTAACGTTCATAAGTCAGCGGAGTTGCAACATCAACACACTCAATGTCGGATTTAATGCCGGGATAAAGTTGTTCTAGTTGATCGATGAGTACACTGGCTTCTTGAATTTCTTCGTGATGATACAGCGATCGACCATAGATGCGCTGCCAATAATCATACGGGGTCGTTAACATCACTGTGATAACAGAACAACCAGGTGGTGCAAACGATCGATCAAAGCAATAATGTTTAACGCTGATTTCAGTATGGGTTTCACCTGCGATCGTGATTGGTCGATCGAGTAAATGCGTCACCCAATGCGGTTCTTGTGAAAAATCGCGCTTCACACCAATCGAAACTTGAAGCTGCGAACGAACAGGCAAATGACCGTCATAAAGCTTACGGAGTGAGGCATCAACAGATTGTTCACGCAACAAATTAAACACCACTTCCCGTCCATCACAAGCAGCAATCACGCGATCGGCATAATACTCTTCATTGCTGTACAGTCGAACGCCGAACGCTTGCTGGTTGCGAACCAAAACTTGCTCAACTTGAGCGCTATATCGAATCGTGCCACCCAGTTCTTGATATTTTTGGGCGATCGATTTCGCAAACTCTAATGATCCTCCAATGGGTACACCTGCATTCTCAGTATAGGTATAAGCTAACAACGACATTCCAACCATCACTGGGATCTCTTTCCATGAGAAGAGTTGAGCGATCGCTCGTCGTAAAAACGGATCTGAAAATTGATTGGCGAATTCTTCAGCAGAAATCGATCCCCAGTTTGCCAACGTACCCACAAACGGTAGTAATTTCAGGCTGAGCCGCGACCAATCGGCAAGTCCCATTAAGCTTCGCGGCTTTTGGTACAGCAGCGACATATCGAAGTGCGTAAAAGCTCGAATTCCATCACAGAGGTCTTCGATCAAAAAACTATCGATCGGCGAAATCGCCTTCAAACGAGCTTCAAGACGATCCGGATCGCTATCGACAATCAGCGTTTTACCATCGGGTGCAATGATTCGCATGAATTCTTTGTGATGCACGAATTCCCGCCCTTGCACTACCCCTAATTCTTCCCACAGTTGACGAAATGGCTGACCGACTCCAGAGCCAAATAGATAGTAAAGACAGCCATCGAACGTATAACCTTGGCGCATCCAAGCCGTACACAACCCACCCGGCTGATCATGCAACTCCAAAATCTCAGTTTGATAACCGTTCATTTGTGCATAGCATCCGGCTGCTAACCCTGCGATTCCTGCACCGATAATCAAAATATCGTTCGCTTTGCTCACACTTCGTCACCCTCTAGCACCAGTGCTATCTTTACGATTCGCGCTGCCTTAGTTCTAGTTCAACATTACTTTAGAGGAACTTCGCTGATTGATAGAAAAGTTTAAGCGAGGAACTTGTGAAGAATACCCTACAGAATTACATCGCGTTTTGAATTAGCCGAACCAATGTGTTGCAGGTTGTCCAGAAGGTTGTTCAGGGATATATTGCTCCATCTTTTGTTGATTTTGGCTCAGAACTTCTTGAATACCCTGACGAATCGCATACTCTAGGCAAGAGCGTTGATCGTGGCAGTAAGGTGCATCGTCTGGGTGAACGATCGCTGCTTCACTTTCCTCGATCGTCATAAAAACGCTTGGCACTCGGTTTAGAACCCAAACCAGTAACTCCTGCCGTAAATCGGGATGAGCAAAGGCTTGTTGATAAGGATGATTTGGGCATTGTTCTAAGATTCTCTCGATTTCTTGAGCGATCGAGTGTTGTGTGACGTTAACAATCATCTTCGACATAGTATTCACCTCGCCTTAACTCTGAACATGGACTTGGCAAAGCAATAAAAGCGGATTCATTCACATTATCTGGAACTAACAATTCCAACTCTGCTTTTGAGGATATCGCGTACTTGTGAGGAAGATGTGAAGAATGCAGTTTTACCATGAGCATCCTCACAACTTTCTCATACTCTTCCTCTACAACTATTTCGTGGCACATAGCGTTGCAAAACGCAGGAAGTACAAGCTTATGAACCATTCAGTCAGTCAACCTTGGCAAGTTTCTGACCAAGATTTTCCCATTCATGGAAGTTCATCCCAAAAGCTTCAGTTTCTGCTGAATTACGCCGTACTCGCTCCCTCTGGACATAATACTCAACCGTGGAAATTCAAACTTCAACCTGAAACACTTGAGCTATGGGCAGATCCTTCGCGTGCATTACCTCGTGTTGATCCGAACCAACGAGAACTCATCATCAGTTGTGGTGCAGCCTTAATGAATCTCCGTCTCGCACTGCATCATTTTGGTTACTGTGGAGAGATTCGATTGCTGCCTGATCCATCTCAACCTAACCTACTCGCCCAGATTCAATTGGGAAATTGGGGTCAGGAGAATACCGAAGATAAAACGTTATTTGATTCAATCCGAAAGCGTCACACAAATCGCCAACCGTTTGAAGATTGGGACATTCCTGAAACTGTGTTGAAGTGGTTGCAGAACATTGCAGATGAAGAAGGTACTTGGCTTCATCTTATTCAGAGCGAGGTGGAACGATCGCACATTCTGGGTTTAGTCAATCTCGCTGATCACCTACAAATGAGCAACCCAGAGATTCGTCAAGAGCTTGCAGCTTGGATGCGTCGTGGCAATCATCCAAGTCATGATGGACTCCCTGCTTATGCTTTGGGCGTACCAGAACCGTTTGATTTTCTCACAACTGTTCTTTCTTGGCTGACCCGATTCTTTGATCTGGGAGACCGCATTGCTCATCAAGATGAAACACTGTTGCAGAGTGCTTCTACGATCGCAGTGTTAGGAACAGATAAAGATACACCAGAGCATTGGTTGAAAGCGGGGCAAGCCTTAGAGAAAGTCTTACTACGCGCTCAAAGCTTGGGCATTGTTGCTTCATTTTTTAACGCACCCATTCAGATGCCAGAGGTACGATCGCAATTGCAACAAAGTCTAAATCGTGCAGGATATCCACAAGTTCTGCTGAGATTAGGATATGCTCAACCGACTCAACCCACTCCCCGACGCAGCAGCCACGATGTTCTGTTTTAGTCAACAGCGATCGCAATCCTGTAGCAGACTAAATAAAAAGATGCAGCTCAAATTTTGTGGTGCAAAAATCTCAGAGGAAGAAGTTTTGCAAGCGCTTCTCAATGAAGTTCCAGTCAGCCCTAATCTTGCTTTGCAACAATTTATTTGAGGAGTCTAAACAACCATAAACTTGTCTTGCTAGTACTACAGTTGTAGATCTAGTGTAACCTGAGTTCGGGATAAGAAATTGCGTTCAACTGCCGTGGCGGTTAGAAACCGCCAAGCACCCAGTATTATCCCGAACTCAGGTTAGTGTAGAGTTTGGGAACCCTAGAATCATTGTTCTGATTCAGGGTTTGCTTGGATATAGGCTGAGTCATCCAGGTGCATTGCTGCAAATGCGGTCTCAAGTTGATCAAGTGAAGCGGATCATGGGTAATATTTCATCCTTCTTTGATGAGTGCCTGTTTGACATCGTGCATTCCAATCCCAGGTTTTCTACACTGCGATCGCTAACCCACTTCCACCGTTCCTGGTTCTGGCACTCCTAAGATTTGATGATACAAACGATCGTATTCCACAGCAGATTTCTTCCAGCTAAAATTCTGCTCCATTCCTCGTTGCTGAAGTGCTCTCCATTGTTCCTTGAATCGATAAGCTTCAGTTGCTCGAACCATTGATGTGAATAGATCTAACGGTTCATACCGATCGAAACAGTATCCCGTCCCTTCCTGCTTGTCTGGATCAAAGTGCGAAACCGTATCGACTAATCCCCCTGTTCGTCGCACGATCGGGACACAGCCGTACCGCATTGATAGCATCTGACTAATTCCACAAGGCTCGAATCGAGACGGCATCAAGAACGCATCCGATCCCGCATAGATTCGACGTGCTAAAGGATCGTTATAGAGCAAATACACTGACATCCGACCACCGTAGCGCGAAGAGAGTTGCCACATCTGGGTCTCGTAATATCGATCGCCCGTTCCCAATAGAATAAATTGAGCATCGGTATAGGCAAGATAGCGATCGAGAATCTGAATCACTAAATCTAATCCTTTCTGCTCGACTAATCGCGTCACCATTCCAATCAAGAACGCTTTGGAATTCACTTCGAGACCCACTTCTTCTTGGAGTGCGATTTTATTCGCGATGCGATCGTCAATCGTTTCAACTGAAAATGGTTTCGCGATCGCTTTATCGATTTCTGGATTATAAGATTCCGTATCGATCCCGTTCACGATCCCAGAAAGTTTTCCACTAATAAACGACAGCAATCCCTCCAGCGTTTCCCCATACGTTGCTGTTTTGATTTGTTCTGCATACGTGGGCGAAACCGTCGTCACCCAATCCGCATACTGAACCGCTGCTGCCATCGTGTTATGTCCCTGCATATACCAAGGACACCAAGTCATCTGTTCCAATTTCCAGCGCCAAGGACCTTGATACGCCAAATTATGAATCGTAAAAATCGTAGAAATATCCGGGTCTTGGTGCATCCACACCGGAATCATTCCTGTATGCCAATCGTGACAGTGAATAATCTGCGGCTTCCAATAATTCCAAGCAAATTCCGCCGCTCCATTGGAGAAAAACGTAAACCGCCAATCCTCATCTTCCCCACCATAAATTCGACGTGGATCAAACGCCGGATGTCCAAACAAATACAGCGGCACATCCGTTCCCGGCAACACTGTTTCATACACCGCAAAGGCATTAAACATCGCATACCCTTGCCAAACAGGTTCCGACGGGATCTCAATCTTGTCATTCAGAAAACCAAAATACGGCAGAAAGATCCGGACATCATGCCCCATTGCCTTTAACACAGCAGGCAGCGCCCCAACCACATCGCCCAATCCGCCCACTTTCGCGATCGGTGCTGCTTCCGCCGCCACAAACAAAATCCGCATCTGGCTTTCCTCTTTGGTTTCGCACTGACATCATACCGACTTTTGCGATCGCTCCCGATAAACGCAAAAAGACGACCCAGCGGGTCGCCTTAATGATTGATGAAACTGAATTTCTACGCTGATTTAGTCGGATTCATCGCATGTAAGCCACATTCTTTCTTCGTGGCATCTTCCCACCACCAGCGACCTTCCCGTTCATGCTGATTTGGCAGAACCGCACGAGTACAAGGCTCGCATCCAATGCTGATAAAGCCTTTTTCATGCAGCGGATTGTAAGGCACTTCAAACCCACGAATATACAGCCACACATCCGCAGAAGACCAATTTGCCAAGGGATTGAATTTGATCAATTGGCGATCGTCTGACGAAAACGCAGTATCGACCTGAACGGCAGGAACCGTTGCGCGAGTCGAAGGATTCTGATCTTTCCGCTGTCCCGTAATCCAGGCATCTAACGTTCCGAGCTTGCGACGAAGCGGTTCCACTTTCCGAATTCCGCAGCACTCGTTATGTCCATCTTCGTAAAAGCTGAAAAGTCCCTTTTCGCTGACGAGTTTCTGAACTTTCTCGGTGTCCGGGAAAAGAATGTCGATCGAGCAACCGTAATGCTTTCTGACTGTCTCAATAAACTGATACGTCTCAGCATGAAGTCTGCCAGTATCCAGGCTAAACACCTGAACTTTCTTGCCTAAGCGATGTGCCATGTCGATTAGCACAACATCTTCTGCACCGCTAAACGAAATAGCAATGTTGTCAAATTGATCGAGTGCCTTTGCCAGAATCTTCTGGGGGCTTTGCGTTGAGAGTTCTGCGTCTAGACTCGCAATATCTAGATCGGATTGCGCGATCGTCTGCGCCATGATAGTGTTCTCCGGCGTTCCCTAAAGTGCGTTTTCTATTATCGATCTTTACGAGCGCGATCGTTTAGCTGCGGTTGATCGTTGCGAAAATCTCGTCGAGAATTTCCTGCGCTCCTTGCTCTTTTGCTCGATGTGCGAGTTCGGTTCCCAGCTTCTCAGCATCGGTCACAGATCCCGAAACGCTATCTTTCACGAGCTTTTGACCGTCTAGGCTGGCAACGATTCCGGTCAAGGTTAAGGTATCGCCTTCGATCGTCGTATTAACCCCGATCGGCACTTGACACCCACCTTCCAATTCCCGCAAAAATGCCCGCTCTGCATAACAACGATACGCGGTTGGTTTGTGCTCCAAGACTTTCAGAATTTCGAGAATTTCAGCATCTCCTTCCCGGCACTCGATTCCTAGTGCACCTTGTCCAACCGCATGAAGCGAGATGTCTGAAGGAATTAACTGATGAATACGATCGTGAAAATTCAACCGCTTTAATCCCGCTGCCGCCAAAATGATTGCATCATACTCGCCCGAATCCAACTTCGCCAGACGAGTGTTCACATTGCCGCGCACATCTTTGAAGCTCAAATGCGGATAGTAATGACGCAACTGAGCCAATCGCCGCAGCGACGAAGTTCCAATCACCGCTCCTTCCGGCAACGAAGCCAAATCCTTATCCTTGTGCTTCTCATGCACAACCAACGCATCTGCGGGATCTTCGCGCTCTGTGACACATCCGAGCATCAATCCTTCCGGGAGCCGAGTCGGTAAATCTTTCAGCGAATGCACCGCGAAATCCGTTGTGCGATTGAGCATTCCATCTTCAAGTTCTTTGGTAAACAGTCCTTTGTCACCAATTTTTGCTAATGCGACATTGAGGACTTTATCGCCTTGAGTCTCCATCGTGTGGACTTCAAAAGTGCGATCGGGAAATGCTTTTTGTAACTGCTCCTGCACCCAATAAGTCTGCACTAATGCGAGTTGGCTTTTGCGGGAAGCGATTTTGATGGTACGGGTTGGGCTAGAAACAGTGCTGGACATAATTAACGGGAAGTTGAAACGTGCTTTTCAAGTGACTATCTTTCACCTTACCGTAGTGTGATGCCCGATTTCCGAGTTTATGAGTCTGAGTTCGTTACAGATGATTAAGCTGATAATTGAATTTTTGGTAAACTGAAGCTGCATTAATTGACGGCATATCTTTACTTCTAATTGCGAAAATACTGCTAATTCAACTTCTCAACCAAAAGTAGAATGCAAGTATATCTATAGCGGTTTAAGAGTGCTCGTTTTTGCCAGATCTCCATATATAGTGCGGTTAAAGATTTAGCTGTAAATTAGAACAGAAGTATCTAGTTTCAGCAGAAACGATGAAGACAATTAAACTCGTCAAACTATTTCTATCGGAACCAGTTGAGGTTAGATTTGAAGAAGTTTGTGCTTTGCTCAATGCCTTCGGTTTCGAGGAGGTTCGATCGAAAGGCAGCCATCATACTTTTCGTGATCCAGAAGGACGAACAATAACTGTTCCGAAGAAAGGTGGACAAAAGGTCAAACGAACTTATATTAAAGAGATTGTGAGCTTGCTTAATTTAGAAGAGTGGTATGCCAATCAGCAAGAAGAATCCTGAGCCTCTGAAATACTATTTGAGCCTGACATATGCCGTGACTGTTTATCCTGAGCCAGAAGGGGGTTATGTTGCGATGATCAAAGACCTTCCTGGCTGTATGACTCAAGGCGAAACGGCTGAGGAAACGATGGAAAATATTGAGGAAGCGCGGCAGTTGTGGATTGAAACTGCATACGATTTTAATGATCCGATTCCGCTACCTTCAGATCGCTTATCCGCTACAGCTTCTTAACGATTTTTTCTCGAACTTCTGCTGCGGTGGCTGGTGCTAACAAAACGCCATTTCGGTAATGTCCAGTTGCAAGTAAAACATTTGGCTCTAATTCTTCAATCACCGGAGCCGGACGACCTTGAGGGCGTGGACGCAATCCAGACCACGATCGAATAATTTCCGCCTCTTTCAAATCAGGACAAAACCCGATCGCTTGCCGCATCACTTCATCAAACATCGATCGATTGGGTGGCAAAACTTCCCCTGCTTCCGTCGGAAACTCAACCGTCGCTCCAACCCAATAATCGGAACCTTCAAGCGACACGATATGCACATCGTCGCCTGTGATCACGGGTAAAGGTTTATCGCTCAACGGCTTCGGTAATCGAACGTGAATTGCTTGACCAAGAACCGGGCGAATGTCGATCGCTTTTTCGATCGCACTCGTTCCAATTCCCGCAGAAATCACCACATAATCCGATTCAAGAATTCCTTGCGAAGTGTGAATCTGCTGTCCTTTTCGTTCAATCACTTTGGTTCCAAATTGGAAATTTACGCCTTGGAGTTTTGCGCCTTCGATTAGAGCTTGGGTAAGCGCGATCGGATTAATTTGTCGATCGCTCGGTGAATAAATTGCGGCAATAGCTCGATCGAGAAACGGATATTCCAATTCCAACCGCTCCCGATCCCAAATCTCCAGTGGTAAGTCTTGTTTTTGTCGCACCTCAACTAATCGATGCCAGACTTCTAAATCGTCAGTAAATTGCAGCATCAAAATGCCTTGACGATTAAAGGGAATCGATCGACCTGTTAACGCCTCTAATTCTGAAACCGTTTCGTTGTAATACTGAATTCCTGCCAGTCGCATCCGCAGATTACGACCTTTTTCTTTTTTGCTAATCGCACCCATCAATACACCGAGAGCCGCCCCTGTTGCGCTTGGGCACTCGGTCAAATCGGCTTGAACGGGTGTCGGTTGAGCATCGACAACGGTAATTTCTAGCTCTGGAATTTTGCTGAGTTCGTAAGCGATCGTCGCTCCGACCACTCCACATCCAATGATCGTAATTTTCATAGATCAGGGCGAAGAATCAATCAGTGTCAAATTCATCCTTCGCCCTCCTCGTTCTAACCTTGCGGAATCAACTTCGTGAAAGCGTCCAAATCTTTCACCGTTTCCCCATAGTAGCGAACCGCGTCTTTATAGTTATTCGCGGCTGATGCCTGATCGATTTCGACCAAATCATTTGCGATCTGTTTTGCCAAATCACGAGCAGGCTTTTGCTCATTCGGTAACAAGCTACCTGCGATCCGGCTCATTCGGATGCGAATTTCACCCAGCGGACCGTGGATGAAGTTACGAGCGAAAATAAAATCTTCTTGTTGAATTAACTTTTGCAATTCCGGTAAGCGATCGCTTAATTCCGTTAATTCCTGGGCATAGCCTTGAATTTCCGCAATCTTCTCCGGCGTGTAAGTCGGTTTCACAGCCTGGGGACCGCTGCATCCGACCATGACGATCGCGACCAGCGTACAGCACACAAGCGCCAAAATAGAACGTAACTTTGCCATAACCTTATCTTCTAACTCACTGGTTCACCGCGCCTTCAAACCCTTGAAAATAACGCAGTCTGTGTAAAGAAGTGTATCCCAAAACGTGCCCCTCCGAAGTCTTGCCGCGAGAAATACCAACCAGAATCAAGCAGCAAAGATAAACTGAATACTACCGCTGTTTCTTCTGCGCTTAGGTTTATGGTTCTCTCCTTCAGACAAGTCGCGATCGGAGCTTCACTTCTCGCTGTAGGTGGCGGGGCTGGCTTAGTAGCAAATCACTATCTAACCCAACGAGGTGGACAACCGTTTCAGGTGCAACTCGCGCCACCGAGTACGATTTCAGTCTCGCCCGATGCCGCCAATAATGAAAATTTCATTTCTGCGGCAGTCGATCGAGCAGGTCCAGCCGTGGTGCGAATTAATGCGACTCGCCGCGTGTCGAGCAATGTCCCCGAAGCCTTTCGGAATCCAGTCTTTAAGCGATTCTTCGGGGATCAGCTTCCGGCTCCTGAAGATCGAGTCGAACGCGGAACTGGATCGGGATTTTTGCTGACTTCAGATGGTCGTTTGTTAACGAACGCTCACGTCGTTGAGGGAACGGGTACGGTCGAAGTCACGCTGAAGGATGGGCGCACGTTTGAAGGGCGAGTTGTGGGAACCGATCCTGTAACTGATGTGGCAGCCGTTAAAATTGATGCGAATCAGCTACCGACTGTAACACTCGGAAGATCGACGAGTTTGGTTCCGGGACAGTGGGCGATCGCAATTGGCAACCCGCTCGGATTGGATAATACGGTGACAGCGGGAATCATCAGTGCGACGGGTCGATCGAGTAGTCAAGTTGGCGTTTCGGATAAGCGGGTGAGTTTTATTCAAACCGATGCGGCGATTAATCCAGGAAATTCAGGCGGACCGTTGTTAAACGATCGGGGTGACGTGATTGGCATCAATACTGCGATTCGGGCGGACGCTCAGGGGTTAGGCTTTGCGATCCCGATCGAGACTGCTCAACGAGTGGCGGAACAACTTTTCACCAAAGGCAGCGTTGATCATCCATATTTGGGAATTCAGATGATTGACTTAACAGCGGCGATTCGTGAGGAACTCAATAAAGAATCAGGTGGACAAGCGCAAGTCACCGAAGATCAAGGAGTTTTCGTCGCTCGGATTGCTGAGAATTCTCCCGCAGCGCAGGGCGGTTTACGTCCCGGTGACATTATCAAGAAGATTAATGGAAAGGATGTGCAAACGGCAGCCGATGTTCAATCGCTGGTTGAAGCGAGTCAGATCGGTGCACCACTCCAAATCGAAGTGAAGCGAGGAAACAACACACAGACGGTTCAAGTTCGTCCGGGCGCATTTCCGAAACAAAGATAGAGACTGAGCGCATCTTGTAGAGGGTGCGCTTACAGATCTTCAATATTGTTTTCGAGTTCCATCCGCTGCTCCATTTGGCGGAGGAAATATCCTGTTAGCATTGCCGAAGCAAGGAGTCCAGCGAGATTTTCGCGATCGGTGGTGATCTTGACGTTGAATCCGTCTCCGGGCAGCACGCCTACCAGACCTTGAACGTTGTGGGAGACGATTTGTTTGACCTGAGGACTTACCGATCGAGCCACCCGCTCTAAAACTTCGGGCGGTTGATGCTGGAGGTAGCGCAGCAGCGCGTTTGCGTCGTTGGCTTCCGCATCGGTATGGAGAAAGTTTGCACTATCAGGATTAAATGCCATTGGGTTCCACAAAAACCTATCCAATTATTTTGGCATTTCTTTACAAAATCGCCCACTTTGAAATCGGGAAAATTGAATTCTTTAAATTTGGGGGTAGGGGTGCTGAAGGTAGATTTTGTATGATTTGGGTGTTGATTGCGATCGCAGAATTTCTATGACTTCTACGCTGTCAGATTTCACCGCTGTTTTAGAGCAAGCAGCAAGAGCTTTTCAGGATTCTGGAGTGAGCCGACCGGATGCGGACAAGGTGGTAGAGGCACTGTTGCAGGCGGAAAAGACGGCGAAGCAAACGGCGATCGAATATTCGTTTTCGCAACTTGAAGGCGATTGGCGGCTCTGTTTTGCAACCGGAACCCGCAAAATTCGACAGGGCGGCATCAAACTTAAAAAAGGCTATTACGTGCCGAAAATTGCGAAGGCGCAGATTTCATTTGATTCTGAAGTGGAACGGATTGGGAATTTGGCGCAACTTGGAGCACTGACGCTGAAATTTTCGGGTCCGGCTCGATTTCAGGCGAAAAAGAATTTACTGGCGTTTGAATTTACTCGGCTTCAGGTGTGTTTGGGGAACAAGGCGATATTTTCGCAGGCGGTTCGGGGTGGGATTGAGAAGGAAGAGGCATTTGGGGAGACCGCGATCGCGAAATTGCCCTTCTTTGCATTCTTTGTGGTTAATGATCGATTGATTGCCGCTCGTGGTCGAGGGGGCGGACTGGCGCTTTGGGTTAAGAGCGATCGCCCTTCTGGAAAAACTGATTGAGAATCTCTTTAGGCGATCGATCCCAGGTATCAATGTGGTTGTTGATCAAGCCTTCAGCATTGAGGCTGTAAGTAGAAGTTCCATTGAATAAGAGTTTGGCTTTCCAAGGGACTCTCAAAGTTCCGCGAACTGTCCAATCTGCCAAAATCGTTGATTCATCTTTGGGATGAACTCGATGCAAATCGAAGAATAGCTCAGTGAAAAACAGTTTTCCGTGGAAGCGCAACGTCCAGAAAATAATGCGGTAATTGAACTTCCACTTAAAGGTATTCACCGGATCTTTGAAGAAGATATCCCAACTGTAGATGTCGTACGTGATGTCTTTCTCAAACAAAGTGGGAAGGTCTTGCTTGAGCGTGTGAATGATTTCGTCGATTCTTGCTTGTTCAATCATCCCAGTCGCCTGTGTCTTGATTTAGCCCCATCCAATTTAGGCATTGTTGCATTGCTTGGTGCATCGTCTCAAGATCGGCATGATAGCGCCGTCCATGTCCAGGTAAGAGGGTGTTTTATAGCAGTAGAAGTTTAAATTAGGACATGCTCGGAGTTGCCCCCAAACCCCCAATCCTGGGGGCTTAAGAAACACCCTCTTGGGCGGGGACAATCCAAAAGCAACTGAAACTCCAAGTATTGAGTTAAGCGAGTCGTTTCGTTAAGACCGACTGTTTGGGGATAATCCGCTGATTGGCGATCGTAGACTACGACGAAGCCCTCAAAATCAATTCCTACGATACTCCTGCCTATTACAATCGATCGCTTGCCCGCAGAGATTTAGGCAATAAGCAGGGAGCAATTTCGGACTTCCAAAAAGCTGCCGATCTTTATAAACAGCAAGGCAATTCAGAATGGCATCAAAATGCTTTGAATCAGCTCAAGGAACTTCAGCCATAAACTAATAGAAACCAGAGAGCGAGAAGATCGTATTTTTGAAAACGATCGCATTTCCGTTTCATTATCCCAAGTTCCCGCTCTGCCAGTCTAATCTTGAGGTTTTCAAATAAAACATTCCGGTTCTTCAGCCCGACCTGGAGGTTTTCTGAAGGAATATTTCGATCGCTTAACCCAACATTCCATTCGCCTTGACCAAAGATTTCGTTATTCAAAAGAATGACTTCATTCTGCTAATTTAAGCTTGGGGTTTTCTGACGGAAGATTCCGTTTCTGAAGCGGAACATTGGGCTTCTAAAAAGAAACGTTCCTACTTTGGAATAGGAACGTCAGCAAAATCAAAGTCAAGAATCTGCAATTACGCCGCCGAAGCAGATTCAACTTCAGCAGGAGAGTCTGTTGAGTCTTTCTTATTGCGGCGGGCAAACTGTTGTTTCAATTGCTCTACCGTAATCTTTAGACCTGGCATACTCTCATGAGATTTCACTGCATCGTAAACCTTCAGCGAAGCCACATACGCCTCACTGTGTGCTGCAAAATAGGTGTCATCCACCAAACTGTGCAGTTCTGTTAGCGCCATTAGCACCGGATAGAGATCATCCAGCAATTGGATATCCTTTTCCATCTCCGCCACATCAAACGATCGAGGTAAACAATCGGTATGTTGTTGCGCGGCATCCAAGCAGTTGAGCATAAACCCACGAGCGCGATCGCCAACTTTGGGCATGGTTTTCCGTTCTTCTTTCGTCAGATGCACTAAGAACGGCATCGCTTGTTTAATCGTCTCGATCGCTTGCATGACTACTTTGCGATCGTCTTCATTTAGAACAGCACTGATTCGATTTGTTGTCATATAAATTACAAAAAGTATTCTGTATCTACTTAGCCTGGTGTCGATCGCAGTGTCGAGGGGGTCAGATACCTTACGCTCTCATTGAGGGATTTAATCTCTCGGATCAAGCGCTTCAATATGCTCAGGGTGCACCGACAAAATGTTTCTGATGAATGAAGATCGCACAAAAGACGATCGATAAAATGGTCTAGACCCTTTTGCTCTCGCGCCATGCCTTTCCGGTTTTCCTGGTTCGATTGGTTCTGCTTTTGGTATCCGCCTGGATGGTTAATTCTGTTTAATCGTCATTGGCAGCATTATCACGCTGATCCCGACGGTTGGAACTGGCTGGAATATGGGCTGTTTTTGATTCCTGGAGGATTCTATTTGGCGTTGTTGATTCGCTGGATTCGGTTGGGATTTCGATCGCCCAAATCTGAAGCCACTGAACCCGATCCCAATTATCAAAAAGCGTTTCGAGAAGAGATTTTATTCCCGATCGTGACTCGCTATTTTCGAGCAGAGTTACATCAAATTGAGAACTTACCAGAACATTCACCTGCGATCGTCACTCTGAATCATGCGGGAATGTGCTTTCCTTGGGATTTCATCTGTCTCGGTGTGTTACTCAGTCAGAAAACCGGATGGTTTGTGCAACCCGTCGCGCATCCGATCTTCTTTGATCATCCGTGGCTTGTGTGGTGGTTGCCGCGTGGATGGGCGCGGGTCGTGGGCGGAGTTCGGGCAGAGAAAGAGAGTTTCGAGGAAGCCATTGCTCAAAAGACTGTGGTGCTTTATGCTCCCGAAAGTTGGAGAGGACTTGTCAAAGGCTGGCGACATCGCTATCAGTTAGAGCGGTTTGATCCTAGCTTTATGCGATTGAGTGCGAGATACCAAGTTCCAATCTCGCCAACGATTTGTATTGGGAATGAATTTCTACATCCTTGGACAGTGAATTCTAAACGATTGGCGCGATGGTTGAAGATGCCATTGCTGCCTGTATCACCGTTACTATTCTTGTTCGTATTGTTTCCGTCATTGGGCGTTTGGGCAGTGAGAACGCGATTGAACTATTATTTTCAACCGTTACAAGTGCCGCCACAAGAGGAATTAACACGATCGCAGTTCTACGATCAAGCCGAAGAATTGCGATCGCGCTTACAACAGGAAATTAACGACAAGCTAATCCAGTAAACGGATCAACCGGAATCGGAGATGCGATCGGGCTACCATAAATGACGCTGCCACAGTAAGAACTTCTGTAGTGATCGTTTCCTCGGTTGATAATTACCGTTCGCGCTCTCGGAGCAACAATCACCGGGGAGCCGAAACCAGGAGAATAGACCCTGCCTGGATAATAGGTGTTCGGATAGATTGGTTTGTAGGGATCATAGAAGCTCCGACGTAGAATCACTTCATTCCGAAACGGGCGGTATCTACCACCGTAGGGGGTTCCGATCGAAATGCCAAATCCAGGGGTTCCGACCGTGACCCCGAATCCTCTCGATCGAACTCGATAACTATCTGCATGAGCAGGCAACAACGGTGCAAGAATGACCGCGCCTGCAACCAAACCAGCAATTAATTTGAACATGACATCCCCAAAGATGAAGCGAGCAGTTACCTTGAGTCAATGCACCGTTTAGACATTCAATTTCGACAAGTTAGCGATTGCGTTTCCAGCAATCCAGCCTGTCGTCCAAGCGCTCTGAAAGTTAAATCCGCCTGTGATACCATCAATATCTAATATTTCACCCGCGAAATAAAGACCTGGACAGCAGCGGCTTTCCATTGTTTTAAAATTAATCTCTTTGAGATTTACTCCACCGCAAGTTACAAATTCTTCTTTGAATGCGCCTTTACCTGAAATTTGATAACTGCCTTGAGTGAGTTCTTGGATTAACTGATTCAATGTTTTGTTTGAAAGTTCTGCCCATCTGCGAACACCATTTGGTGCGCCGGAGGCATCGCGATCGATTCCCACAGTTTCGATCAGTCGCTCCCACAATCGACGCGGTAACATCACTGGACAATTTGCCGCGATCGTTTTCTGTGGAATCTGATTTCTCACTGCCATCAATTCTTGCCGTAATTGTTCTGGATTCTGCTTCGGCAACCAATTAATTGTGAGTTGTGCTTTGTATTGATGATCATGCAATTCTCTTGCAGCCCAAGCCGATAGTTTTAGAACCGCTGGCGCACTCAATCCCCAATGTGTGACTAACAATGCTCCAGTTTGTTCAAATTTGGAATCTCCGATTTGTAGCTTTAAGCGAACTGGATCAACGGAAAGACCTGCCAGATCAATCAAGCGATCGTCTTTCACATTAAAGGTAAACAAGGATGGAACGGGATCGATGATCGAATGTCCTAATGATTTCGCAAACTGATAGCCGTTCGGATTGCTTCCGGTTGCAATTAACACTCGATCGGCTGTGAGAACTTCACCGGAACGAAGCTCGATCGAGAATTTTTCACCTAACTTAGAAACCGCTTTCACCGGAGCTTGTGTGTAAATCTTCACACCCAGATCAGCGGCTTGATTAAACAAACAATCTGCGATCGTTCTCGAATCATCGGTGATCGGGAAAATCCGCCCATCCGATTCGGTTTTGAGTTTGACATGGCGATCGGTAAACCATTCGATCGTATGCTTCGCTTGGAACTGAGAAAACGCCCCTCGTAGTGCTTTTCCGCCTCTCGGATAGTTCTGAACGAGCAAAGACGGCTCAAAACACGCATGAGTCACATTGCAGCGACCACCCCCCGAAATCAGCACCTTCGATAAACATTGCCGACCTGCTTCGAGCAACGTCACTTCAACGCCCGATTGTGCGGCGCAAATCGCCCCAAAAAATCCTGCTGCTCCACCACCAATAACAACTAATTTCACGGCTCTTCTCTGCTGATCGAATCTTGATCTTAGGTGATCCAGTCTAAGATCTGGGAAACCCGAACGAATCGTTATGCAAATTCATCGCGAAAGGATTGTCGCACGACTGCGATCGCTGACTCATCTTCTAGACAATGCCCTACCCGTTCCCGGTACAAAGTTCCGAATCGGCATCGATCCGATCATCGGACTCTTACCCGGTGGCGGTGATATCGCGATGTCATTTGTTTCGTCGTACATTTTGATCGAGGCAGCACGATTAGGATTACCGCGATCGACATTGCTCCGAATGCTCTGGAATTTGATTCTCGATGCACTGCTCGGAATCGTTCCGATGGCAGGCGATTTTGTCGATTTAGCTTGGAAGGCAAACAGTAAGAATTTGGCATTGATCGAGGCACATTTAGCGAAATCGGGACAGCAAGCAAAAGCCGATTATCTGTTCGTGGCATTGCTGATTTTAGTCTTTCTTTCGATAGTGATTGCGATTGGAGCATTGACCGTCTTTTTAATCAGTGCGATTTGGAATGCGATCGCGGCATAAGACAGCAAAGATGCAATAATGATGCGACTGTTTTTTTCTTTCCTCTAATGGCACGTACGCAGACCCTCACCCTCGAAGCTCTAGAACCCTCGGAATTCAAGTTTGATCTGCCTGATCCAAACGATGATCGCATCGAAGAACTTGCCTTTCAGCAACAGATTGATCGAGCGTGGCAAGTCTGCGATCGCTTTGATTTACAAACAGATATTTGGCGGGGACGTATTCTCAGAGCCGTTCGGGAACGGGAGAAAAAACAGGGCGGCATGGGATTTTTGAACTGGTTACGCGATCGCGAAGTCAGTAAAACTCAAGCCTATAAATTAATCGAACTGGCGAATAGTGCAGATATTCTTCTGGCGGGTGGACAGCTTGAACCCGAAGACGTGAGCCAATTTAGTAAACAGGCTTTTGTCGAAACGGCACAGTCTGAACCGGAAGTTCAACAGCTTGTGGTGGATGCGGTCAAACGAGGCGATCGCGTCACTCGTCGAGAAGTGCAACAACTGACCGACGATTGGACAGCGATGAGTTCGGATTTGCTACCTGAAGAAATTCGCGAAAAAGTGGTTGATCAAACGATTCCGACCCGGTACGTTGCGCCATTAGTAAAGCATTTAGAGAAGTTACCAGAATTCCATCAAGCATCGATTCGACAAGCGATCGCGGAACATCCCGATTTGGACACACTGAAACAAGCGACTGGAGAAGCGCGATCGCTGTCTCGCTATCTCGAAGCCGCTCCTCAAGTGCAAGCGTTGAATGATGAATCGATCGATATTGAAAATGCGCTCGATGAAGCGATGCGACTAGGTTGTCTTAACTCTGCGGCAGAATTAGTAAATCAGGCGGCACAGTTGGAACATACGATCGCGAAACTCTATACCACTTGGAAACGAGTCAATTCTTTATCTGATCAGCTTTACGAAGAGACAGGCGCGAGTACTCCAAATCTACAATCGGTGTTGAAATCGTTAGAACGGTTATCGGGTGACTCGATCGAGTTTTATTTCGGCGATCCTAGAGGTGCGAATTTTTCACATACGATTCGATTGAAGCTAGAAGAAGATCTCGATTCAGATTCGTGAATTCTATGAAGGGTGATACCGATTTGATTATTTAACGCGACGCATCGATAGATTGTCGTCCCACCGTGAAATCCGCGTAGAGACGATTCGGCGAATCGTCTCTACAACGTCGTTGGGTCAACGCATAATCTACCGCATTGGTTTTTGGACAAATTTAGCAACTAATCTACCGTTGCAATACAATCAATCTCGACTAGCAAATCCTTCGGCAATCGTGCCACTTCAACACAGATTCGAGCAGGTGCAGTCTCTTCCTCAAAGTACTTCGCATAGACCGCATTCATCGCAGCAAAATCATTAATATCTTTCAAAAACACGGTCGTCTTCACGACACTTGCCATTGATGATCCAGAAGCTTCCAGAATCGCCTTCATGCTCGTCAAGGCGCGTTCAGTTTGAGCAACAATATCACCCGCTCCAACAATCTCTCCAGTCGTGGGATCAAGCGAAATTTGCCCTGCCACAAACACCAATCCTTGAGCCACGATCGCTTGATTGTAAGGTCCCACCGGAGCAGGAGCCGCATCAGTCCGAATCACTTTCTTCGCTAGTTTATTCATAGGGGCTTGGGTCGTTTTCCATAATTTCTGTACTGTAAATAATCGTGCAAAATGCGATCGTGATCAAAACATAAATTCTCAGGAATCTCCCAGATGTTGATCACTCGTACATTTTTCGCATCGTCCCCCGCTTTGGGTTCACCCTTTGCAATAGCAATGTAAGTAACGCTCATCGTATGTTGCCGCTCATCCCGATTCGGATCGGAATAAACCCCAAGCAGATCAACGAGTTCAATTTCGAGTCCGGTTTCTTCCTGTGCCTCTAGGTGTGCCGTTTTTTCGGCTGAGTTGCCGTAATCGATGAATCCGCCGGGAATTGCCCAACCGTGAGGAGGATTGAGACGTTCGATTAATACGATCGGGCGGTGGGGTCGATCGACAAGTTCAATAATGATGTCAACCGTCGGGGCGGGATTGCGATGAGCCATAAAAAATTACGATTTTAGAACGAATCTTGATTCTTCTTTCGGCAGAGATTGAGCTTTGGGACTTGTGCTAGAGTTCAAAGTGCCTTTTCCTCGTGTTTAATTCTATGTCTTTGAAGCGATCGAGCGGCGTTTTGCTGCATCCTACCTGTTTTCCTGGTCGATTCGGGATTGGTGAACTCGGAGCCGAAGCTCATCGGTTCATCGAATTCTTAGTGCAAAGTGGTCAGCAGTATTGGCAAGTTTTGCCGCTGGGTCCGACAGGCTATGGAAATTCGCCGTATGCGTCGTATTCTTCGATGGCGGGGAATCCGTTGTTGATCAGTTTAGACGAATTGCGCGATCGCGGTTTGCTCGAAGAATCTGATTTCTACAATTTGCCGGACTTCTGGGTGAATGGAATTGATTACGATCGTGTGTTTGCCACGAAAGTCCCTCTGTGGCGAAAAGCGTACGAAGCCTTCAAACATCAACCAGATGAACAGCGAGGATTTGCTGAGTTTTGCACCGAGAAAGCATTCTGGCTCGAAGATTATGCGCTGTTTATGGCGCTGAAAGATGAGAACGGCGGTAAAAGTTGGTATGACTGGGAACCGGAGATCATGCAGTTCAAACCGAACGCGATCGAGGATGCTCAAGTCCGTTTGCAAGATGAAATTAACTATCAAAAATTCCTGCAATATGAGTTTTTCTGCCAATGGATGAAGCTCAAACAACACGCAAACGACAATGGTATTCAAATCATCGGGGACATTCCGATCTATGTGGCTCACGATAGTGCCGATGTGTGGGCGAACTCTCAGAACTTTAGACTTGATCCTGAAACGGGACACCCGGAACTGATGGCAGGTGTTCCACCGGATTACTTTAGTGCGACCGGACAGCTTTGGGGCAATCCTATCTATGATTGGGAGTATCTAGAGAAAACCGACTTCAAATGGTGGGTACAACGCTTTGAAGCAATGTTAGATCTCGTCGATTGGATTCGGATTGATCACTTTCGAGGCTTTCAGGCTTATTGGGCAGTGCCACAAGGCGAAGAAACTGCAATGAATGGGAACTGGGTCGAAGCTCCGGGAGACTTGTTCTTTGAAATGCTCGATCGTAAACTCGGAAAGCTTCCAATCCTCGCAGAAGATTTAGGTGTGATTACTCCTGAAGTCGAAGAACTCAGAGATAAGTTTGAGTTCCCTGGAATGAAGATTGTTCACTTTGCATTTGGGTCTGATCCGGGCAATCCGTATCTACCGTTTAACTATCCGCGTAACTGTCTTGTCTACACTGGAACACACGATAATGATACAACGATCGGCTGGTACGAACAGCTTTCAGACTACGAGCGCAACATCATATTGAACTATCTGGGCTGCATTAGTCATCAAGGCATCCATTGGGACTTGATTCGAGTTGCAATGAGTTCGGTTGCAGTGTTATCGATCGTTCCATTGCAGGATTTGATGGGATTGGGAACTGAGGCACGAATGAATGCACCCGGAAAAGCAGAAGGAAACTGGGGATGGCGATATCGATCGGAGATGTTGAGCGATGAAATTCGCGATCGATTCGCAAGCCTGACACATCTATTCGGACGTGCCCCACAAAAGCATTAATTCGATTGAAACTGTTTGAGCAACCAGCTACTAACTTTGCCGTGATTCATTTCGCGGCTCAATCGAAAGGCTTCTTCTAACACCGCAATCTCAAGCTCGGTTAGCACTTGGGATTGCGTAATTTTATAGCTGCCTTGATTCGCGATCGTAAACGCCAACACGCTCATTTTCTGCACATCCACAATCCAATACTCCCGCACTCCCAACGCTTCATACAGTAGTCGCTTATCGCCTTTGTCATCCGCGATCGACGAATCTGCAACTTCAATCACCAAGTCAGGCGGCGGATAGATATCTAAGTCAATAATCTTCGCTTCCCAAGGAATTGCATCAACATTTGCACCAATGTAAAGCGAAGTATCAGGCTGAACTTCAAGATAGCCAGTTTTTCGATAAGTGCAATTGTCATGCCCATCAATATCAATGTCTCGCAAGCTTGCATACAGGGAAACCGCGAAAATCAGAATGAAGTGATCGCGTGAATGCGGGTTTCCCAGTGCTGCCATTGATTCAATTCTCATCTGCCCATTGTGATAGTAAGCCTTTACTTGTCCATAGTCCGGATCGTTGGAGGCTTGAACAAATTTATCCCAGGTTGCTGGAATCCATGTATCGGTCGGCACTTGAGTTTTTAGCTGGCTCATACGATTTTCGCGATCGATTTACTCGTTATTGTAGTTCAGGTTCATCTTGCTTTTTCTGCGTTAACTTTAATTTGATGACGATCGAGCAAATCTCCAATGGCGACCAAGATTGGATCATTTCTAGCAGCTATCGCAAGCAAATCAGCCGTTGAAACCACGAAAACGGCAACCGAATCTGCAAAGGCTGTACTGGATTTAGCCAAGACGGTGAAAGAAAAATCTCCAGATGTGGCAACGTTGAAGCCTTACGCAGAACAGATGTCATCGTTGCTGGATTTGTTGAATTCGCCTTTAGCTGCGATCGTCAAAGATGCGATTCCGTTTGCGTCGATCGCGGTGACATTGCTGAACTTAGTTTACGAAGCGACCAAGAAAGATCCAACGCTTGAAGAGTGCATGGCGTTGGTTGTTCAGGGCGCTTATTTAGAAAGCTTTAAGTTGCAAATTGCAGCGGATGAGAGGCTTCTGTCAAGAATTGGAGAAAAGCAAGCTTCACAGTCTGTTGCTCAACAAGTGCATCAATTAGCTGAATTGGAAATTAGCGATCGAGAAGCAAGACGAGCGATCGTTAGCTTTCAAGAGTCAGAGTTAGCAACTGAATTAAATCAAGTCTTGCGATCGCGGTTAGAAGATGCGGGACTTGCAATCAATGAAGCGGCGTTATTGTGCGATCGTGTTTCTCGAACCGTTCCTCGGATTTTGAGCGAAGAACTTGCGAAAGCTGCGGATCAATTGAAACCTTTAGCAGAACTGTATCGATTGGGTGGACAAGCAGTTTTAGAACGGACTCAGAGCTTAGAGGATTATTTAGCGAAAGAGATTGCATCGAAGCCGCAAGAAAAGGTATTTGATGAAGCACATTTAACCTTTCAGGATCTCTATGTTCGATTGAAAGTGCAATTGCTCGATCAAGATGGGAAAGCGATCGACGAACAACCGATTGATCTCGAAACTTGGGCAGAGCAACAATTGTTAGATCCGCGAGAACAGAATCGAGTGTTGTTTATTCAAGGCGAAGCGGGGCGCGGGAAAAGTGTCTTTTGTCGAATGTTTAGCGATCGAGTGCGGCGAAAGTTGTATCCGAGTTTTATGCCGATCGTGATTCGACTGCGACATTTGAGAAGATTGGCGAACAATCTGACGCAGACGCTAGAGAACTATCTGGAAACTTGGGATTTTGTGACGAGCGATTCGAGTTGGTTAACCGATCGCAATACTCGATTTTTGTTTTTGCTTGATGGCTTTGATGAATTGTTGTTGGAAGGTCGCGCCAGTGGAGGACTGAAAGAGTTTTTGCAACAGATCGAAGACTTTCAGCGCAATTCGCATCATCGATTTGTGATTACCGGAAGACCGCTTTCTTTGCAGAAAATCGATCGCTTACTCACTCAGACGAAAAGTTTAGTACGGGTAGCAATTCAGCCGATGAATGATGAGATTCGGCAGCGGTGGATCGCTCAGTGGGCGCAGCAGTTTGGCAGTGAGGAAACGCATCGATTTTCCCAGTTTCTCAACAACTGCCCAGAAGAAGTCGCCAATGATTTGGCGCGAGAACCTTTATTGCTGTATTTGCTGGCGAGGTTGCATCGGGAACAGCGCTTGAATGCGGGAATGCTGCAAACCGAGAACAAGATTGATGCGAAGGTGCTGATTTATGATGAAGCGGTGAAATGGGTGCTGGATAAGCAGCGGGAAGATGAGAATTTTAGGCTGACTGGATTGGAGCCAGAGGAGTTACGGCGGTTTTTGACTGAGGCAGCGTTGTGTGTGGTGCAAGCGGGAAATGAGTATGCACCGATTCGGATGCTGGAGATGCGGTGTGTGAAGGATGCAAACAATGCGATCGCGAAATTGATTCAAAAGGCAAGACAAAACACAGAAACCGATGAGTCAAAAGCGCTTAATAGTTTGCTAACAGCGTTTTACATTAAGCCTGCATCGGGGGATAAGGGTGGCTCAGTTGAGTTTACCCATAAGAGTTTTTGTGAGTTTTTGTGTGCGGAACGATTGCGAGATGCGATCGTGCGTTGGACTGCTCCCGGTATCCGACCTGATCCGTTTTATGTTGGAAACGATCAACTTTACCGTGAAATCTACGATTTACTCGGTTCGCCTGTTCTGAGTGTGAAAGTTGTAGAATTTTTGATAGCTTTGCTGACTCGAAGCGGTGATGAGTTTAAGCCTACGAAATTGTTTGAGCGACTCAATCAGTTTTATGAACTTTGGTGTGAAGAGGAATTTATTAATGCACCTCCAGAGAACCTACCCCAGGAAAAAATGCGGTTGTTGCGTGAGCAGTTTCCTGAACAAGATAGATCCCTGGGAATTATGCAAGTTGATGTTTATGCGGGGTTGAATGTAATGATTCTGCTGTTAGAGTTGCATCGTTATGCACAAGCTAAAGATGACCTGAGAGCAGAAATTGCTTTTTTTCCAAATGGAAAAGCTGAGAAGAGACAAATTGACGCATCCCGTTTATTAAGAATTATGAGTTACAGCAATGGTGTCGGGGTAGACTTCGCTGATGTAGTAGGTGAATTTCTCAGTTATGTAAATCTTGAAGATGCGGATCTACGGTGCGCTTATCTACTTGATGTAAATCTCGCTAAAGCAGACTTAAAGGGAGCATATCTAGTTAATGCAGACCTAAGCATCTCAAACTTGAGTGAAGCTGATTTGAGGAATGCGAACCTAATGCAGGCGAGTTTACTGGAGACAAATCTCCGTGGTGCCAATATGTCTGGGGCTGATTTGTTTAACGTTTGTTTCACGGATGTTAATTTGGCAGATGCTAATCTTCAAGGTATTGATTTCACGGGTGCAAATTTGCAATCGGTTCATTTCAGGAACGCAAATCTCTGTAAAACATCTTTCGCATACGCTGATCTGAGATTTTCAAATCTTAGTCATGCAAATCTCAGTGGAGCGGATTTATCCTTCGCCTACTTAATCAATGCAGATCTTAGTTATGCCGTTTTAGCCAATGTAAATCTTGCGGATATTGACTGGAATGAAGAAACGAACTGGGAAGGCGTGCGAGGGTTAGAAACAGCGATCAATATTCCGATCGCTCTAAAACAGCAGCTAGGTCTAGAATAAATTTTAGATAATGAGAAAAATGCGATCGCGTTTAGCAAATCTGAGATGATATAACTGATTTCGCGATCGCATTGTATGGACTTACCGAACCGAGAAAACGCATTCATTCAACCTCAGAAACTGCATCGAACTCAGAACCGTTTGGATCATTGATCTAGGTCAAGAGAATCCACGCTTTGTTACTGCACATCCATTCTAAGAACGCTCAGGAGGTTAGAAATGATTCAAGAACTAGATACAGTCATTCTTACTCATGACATTCAAGAGGAAGGCTTGAAAGCGGGAGATCGAGGAGCGATCGTACATTGTTATAGCGACGGGCAAGCTTTCGAGGTTGAATTTGTGAATGCGGAAGGTTGCACGATCGCGATTCTGACATTGACTCATTCAGATATTCAACTAGAAACATCTCAGCAGACAAGCAAAGCTGTATTTTAAGAACGATCGCTCTAAACCAGCAGCTAAATCTAGAATGAATCGCGCTTCATCCAGCTAAAATCAAGGTACTTTACCGCAAGACACAAACTCATGGAAATTGCGCCTCACATCAATGTAGACCCTGCAATCTGTAGCGGTACGCCCGTTATCACCGGAACCCGCATTCAAGTCTCGATCGTAGTTGGCTCTCTTGCTGGAGGCATGAGCAAAGAGGAAGTGATGGAAGCTTACAGACTGACCAAAGCCCAGATCGAAGGCGCACTTGCTTATGCAACTATTAAATAGCAACCAAGAGAACTGCGATCGCGAATCTTGTGGAAACAAGCTTACTTCACCGCATCACACACAATCCCAACATCTGTCACGGTAAGCCCTGCATTCGAGGATTACGCTATCCAGTGGAATTCCTTTTAGAACTATTGAGCGCGGGAATGTCGATCGAAGAAATCTTGCTAGACTACGACGACTTAGAGCAAGAAGACATCATCGCTGCGGTTTGTTTTGTCGATCGTCTCTAAGAATCGAGATATGATCAACGGTATAATTTCCGATTCCTACACTATGCCTACGCTTGACCAAATTCTTGAAACAGCGATGCAGCTACCCTTAGAGCAACAAGAGATGCTCATTGAAATCCCGCGGCATCGTCATATTGAGCAGCGCCGAGAAGAAATTGCGAGAGATGCAAGAGAATCACTCCAACTGTTGCATGAAGGCAAAGTGAAACCTAAGCCTTTAAAAGAAACCATTATAGAATTGCGTCAGTCGCTCGATAAGAAGGAAAAATTATGTCATACAAAATTGATGTAGTCATTGAAAAAGATGAGGACGGCTATTACGCTTACTGTCCAGCACTTAAAGGCTGTCAAACTCAAGGCGACACTCTAGAAGAAGTGCAAGCCAACATTAAAGAAGCGATCGAGTTATATCTTTCTACTCTTTCAGAAGAAGAGAAACAATCGCTCCAAAAACAAGAAGTTTTAACAATGACCCTAGAGGTGCAAGTTGCCTAAAGCACCGCGCCTAACTGCTCAAGAAGTAGAGAAACTCCTCTCCAATGCTGGTTTCACACTCATTCGGACAAGCGGCAGTCATCGAATCTACTTCAAAGATGGCGTTCGAGTCGTCGTGCCTTTTCATGGAAGCAAAATTCTGCATCCGAAGATCGTGAGACAAGTTCTAGACGCACTTAATCCTAAAGATGACGATCTGGAGAATAAAGACGATTAAGACTCAGACCAGCAAGAGAAAGCTCAATCGATTTCTCTTAAACTCAGACTGACTCCAATAGATAACTCAATTCCTTTTCCCGATGTTGCAGCCGTTCCGCTAACAAAGTCACAATAAAGCGGTGAATGCTTGCTGCCAGCATCGGATCAGTTGTTTCGAGTTGTTCAAAGGTTTCGGATGATAGGAAATAGAGCGTACTCGGCTTATCTGCCATGACAGAAGCCATACGATCGGTTCTTCGGTAAAGTCCCATTTCCCCGATCGTATTTCCCGTAGTGTAGGTGCGAATTCGCTTATTCTCTCCGCTTCTCAGCTTCAGCACTACACTCACTTGACCCGATGCGACAAAATACAAGCCGTTGTACGGATCGCCTTGATGAAAGAGATATTCACCTTCGGCTAACTGACAGACTTCCAGACAGTTCATTAGGCGATCGACTTGGTTCGGATCAGCAAAATCTGCTTTAAGATGAGCCGTTAGCGCCACTTCAGGAGATTGTTCTTCATTGAACGATCGAGACTGCTGCAAAATTCGCTGCTCATACCATTCCAACCCTCGATCTAAGTCAGGGAAAAGATGAGACAGCGGATCGTCTTCCTCGAAACAATCCCCTTGCTTTAATCGGTCTTTCGCCTGCTTAGAAAGATGAGTGTAAATGAGATGTACCTGTTTTTGATGTGCGACTTGTTTGAGTTTGGCAAAGCTGAGAACGGCTGAAGCATCAAGTCCACTAACTAAGCGAAAATCGAGAATGACATAGTGAACAGGGGGTAATTGATCATTGTTAATGCGATCGCGGACTTGATTCAGTAATTTATTTGCCGTACCAAAAAAGATGAGTCCTTGCAACTCAACAACATAAAGCTGTTCGCCTTGAGCTTCTAGAAGATCGAGTTCTTCAGAGGTGCGTAAAACATTACTGTGATGATATGCGCCTGTGCTAGTTCGGCGGGTTACAGTGAGGCGACTGTAGTTGATGACGAAAAGTACGATCGCGGTGACTAAGCCAACGCCGATCGCTTGTAGAAATCCCACAGCAATTGTCGAAAGTACAATCAAAACGATGATTGCGTACTCTGCACGATCGAATCGGAACCAAGCTTCGTAAAGCCATTCATTAAAAAACTCAGCGGTAATTAACAATGGCATTCCGATCAAAATAAACTTCGGAAACAGCGATAGTAACGAAGCACCGCCTAACATCATTGCTAAACAAATGGCGGCAATAACCCAACCAACTAATCGTCCTCGCGCTCCCAATTGGTAAGATAAAGCATTCTCTCCAGCGCTCGCAAATCCACCGACTCCGCCGCCGACACCTGCGACTAAAGAAGCCACTCCCGCAGCTTTTAATTCTTGATTCAAATCGAGATCGCGTGAAGCAACGAGTTCGACCCCGTTTCCGTGTAGTAAAAGCGCGATCGCACTAATTAACCACAGTGCTGCTAAGGTCGGAACCTGCTGAGCAATTACGCTCCAATTCGCTTGTTGTAGGGATTGAATGGTGACGAATTGATAAAGACCCCCTGCGGGAACGCCGTCTAATAACCAGCCTCGATCGTTCGCTTGCTCGATCGGAATTCCAAAAAGAGATAACGCAATGTAGAAAAGTACGATCGACCCAAGCAGAATCGTTGGATAAACCAGAACGCTCTTAATTTTCTGGGGTAGAACAAACATTGCCGCTGCAAACAATACAGCCGGGAACCATTGCCAGAAAACATCCGGCACAAAGAATGCACCTAGCGTAAAGGGTTGCAAATTCAGCCCTGAGACCGCTTGAAACGCTGCCACTAAGAGTAATGCCCCAATACCTGCTAGAAAGCCTCCCACGACCGGATAAGGAATGAATCGAACAAAGCTTCCTAGCCTAAACCGACCCAATCCCAGAAAAATGATGCCCGTCATGAAACTATTAACAATCAACGTGGCAACCACGGTCATGAGTTTTTGTTCAACGGGAGCATCGGGCATGGCATCCACAACCTGTCGCGCGATCAGGCTAAAGATTGGAACGGTTACTTCTGCGATCGTCGCCACGATCGGAGGATACGAGCTTAACGCCGTGATCACTCCGCTGACGACGACTGAGCTAAACAGCAGTAACCCGATTCCGAACGGCATAAAGGGCGCGAGTTCTCCTGAAAAAATTAACGTTCCAAAGGAAACTGCACTCGTAACTGTTAGCAAGCCCATGATCGCGCCTGCGATGCCGTTCGAGAACGCTGGACTGGTATTGGATTTAGACTCTGGAATAAAAACCACTGCAATTAAAAAGCAACAATAGAAGACATTTCCTAACTGTGCTTATCGTATAGAACTTCGATTCACTTCAGACAGGTCAATGCAAAATTTCCTTCTTGAGATAGATATCGCAGTTCCATCTATGTTGAGATTTTTTGTTCTGAACAAAGCTCAAGAATTCGGTGCATTGCGATTTCAAGGTGAGGCGATCGATCATTTAACGCCTTGCCTAAATCAAAAATCGCTTTCTCTAACAAGTAGTGATCCAACAATCGCTGTAGTTCCTCATCATTCTGTGGCAGAAAGCTATCTTGACGCGCGGCTTCTAGATACGAATCCAAAAACGTTTTACTGACCCAATGCTTCCAAGCCGCTGCCCACTGCTTCATCTTTTCTAATTGATCCGGTGCAAATTCCGCAGTGCTAATTTCATTGTTGAGCGCGATCGTGCTGGCATCAGAAATCGACTGAAGCATTCCAGCCACATCACGCAGCGGCGATCGTTTCATTCGTCGATCGCTTAAACTCCGCGCAGTATTGCCCTCAAAGTCAATTAACAGAAAGTCTTTTCCGGTGTAAAGGGCTTGGCTCAGATGATAGTCTCCATGATATCGAGTTCGCATCGCGGTAATTTTTACATCTAAGATTGTGCGGAATCGATCGAGACATGGCTGATACAGTTCTAGAACTTCGCGGGCAACCAGCGGATCATCAATCCAATGAAGGGCATTTCGCAAGGCGAGAAAGACCTGTCCGGTTAAATTCCGAGCGTATTGATAAATCGATCGCTGATACAACGAGGTAAACGGTTCTGGCTTGAATTCAGGAGTTTCGTGATCCGATGCGAATGCAAGGTGTAACTCTGCTGTTCGTTGTCCGAGCAGTTTAATATTGACGAGATAAGTTGATAGAACAGTATGAGCAATTTCAGGAATCTCATCGAGCGTGGTTGGAACCTCAGCTTCTGAAGTGATCACAGAATCGAAATAGGTACGGAGACTATCGAGAGTATAGTCCCAAGTATTCCGAGCATCTGAAATGAACTCTTGTAGAATTGCGATCGTGGAAGCTGGCTTTCCAGGAATTTGATAGTTTAGCGTTCCAACAATTCTCGGAACCTGAGTGAATCTTGATTGTAGAAATTGCCGCATTTCAAGCTCTGGATTGATCCCTTCTTCAACAATGCGGAACACTTTCAGAATTAAATTCGCTTCTGCGTTGGTTTTGACTGAATCACCATAAAGAATCGAGGTATTGTTCTGTTCACCTTTGAAAATGTTGGCTTCTAAAGCTGAGAAGGGTTCGATTGCAGTCGCGCTTAATTGTCCGAGTTGACCAGAATAGCGATCGCCATTCGAGAATAGTTCTAATAATCCAAGTAAGAAATTTGGATCAGCGATCGCAGCAAATAAAATTCCGTTGCCTTCAATCTGAGCAATGATCGATTCAGTTGGAAGCATCTCATTGTTATCAGCATGACCGACCATCGCAATGTAAGTTTCGGGCTGTCCTTGCAAATAGTTCACTTGCAACCAAACCATCTGAGCTTCTTTCGACTGGTAAGGAATGGTGATTGATTCGATAATTTGTGTTGATTGAATCGATCGAGTTCTTGCCCGGAACCATTGATGCTGCATCAAATGATTGGTGAGAACATTTTCTAAAGTCGCTTTACTTGTCGTTGCTTGCAGCGCGCTTCGCGTTCGAGTAAATGCCGTCTGCCAATCGCCTGTGAGTTTGATGGTCGGTAACTGTCCTTCAACGACCGATTCAACTTCCTGCGGCTTTAAGCTAAACCAGTAGAACGCATAAGCACCCAAGCTCAGAAAGTAGGGCGAATCTTGAACGGGAGGAAACTCAGTTCGACCAAAGATTTCGACTGGAATCGAACCGGAAAACTCAGACAAATCAAGTTCAACAGTCTGGACAAAGCGAGACAAATTCGCGACGACTAAAATACATTCATCTTTGAAAATACGAGTAAAAGCAAGAACTTTACGATTTTCGGGATGTAATAGCTCAAACTCTCCCCGTCCAAACGCCTGAAATCGTTTGCGAGTCGCAAGCAATCGCCGCATCGCGTTTAAAAGTGAATTCGGATTCGATCGCTGAGCTTCCACATTCACCGTCGTGTAGTTATACTCAGAATCCACAATCAGCGGTAGATAAAGCTTGTGAGGATTCGCGCGACTAAAACCTGCATTGCGATCGTCACTCCACTGCATCGGAGTCCGCACCCCATTACGATCGCCCACATACACATTGTCGCCCATCCCAATCTCATCGCCGTAGTACAAGACAGGAGTTCCCGGCAGTGAAAGTAATAGACTATTGAGCAATTCGATTTGTCGTCGATCGTTTCCAAGTAATGGAGCGAGTCGCCGTCGAATGCCCAAATTCACCCGCATTTCACGATCTTGAGCATACACCCGATACATATAGTCCCGGTCTTCATCTGTGACCATTTCTAAGGTCAATTCATCATGATTTCGCAGAAAAATCCCCCACTGACAGTTCTCTGGAATTTCAGGGGTTTGCTGCAAAATATCACTAATCGGAAAGCTATCTTCCATTCGCACCGACATAAACAATCGCGGCATCAATGGAAAATGAAAGTTCATGTGGCATTCATCCCCGTCACCATAGTAAGCTGCCGCATCTTCGGGCCATTGGTTCGCCTCTGCCAGCAACATACATTCGGGATAGTTCTCTTCGACTCGCTGACGCAGTTTTTTCAAGAACGCATGAGTTTCCGGTAAGTTTTCACAGTTCGTGCCTTCCCGCTCATACAAATAAGGTACAGCATCCATTCGCAAGCCATCGACACCCATCTTTAACCAGAAATCGAGCACTTCAAACACCGCTTCTTGAACGGCGGGATTGTCATAGTTTAGATCCGGTTGATGCGAGTAGAAGCGATGCCAGAAATAAGATTTAGCAACAGCATCCCATGTCCAATTAGATATCTCAAAATCCTGAAAGATAATTCGTGCTTCTTGGTACTTCTCAGGCGTGTTGCTCCATACATAAAAATCTCGCTCAACTGAACCTTCTGGAGCACGTCGAGCACGTTGAAACCAAGGATGCTGATCAGACGTGTGATTGATGATGAGTTCAATGATCACCCGAATTCCACGAGCATGTGCAGCCTCTAGAAACGCCTGAAAGTCTTCTAATGTCCCATAGATTGGATTTACATTGTTGTAGTCTGCAATGTCATACCCATCATCGCGCAACGGTGACGGGAAAAATGGTAACAACCAAAGTGCAGTTACGCCAAGATTTTGCAGATAGTCCAGCTTTTCAGTTAAGCCCCGAAAATCTCCGATTCCATCTCCGTTACTGTCAGCAAATGCGCGAACTGGAACTTCATAGATGATGGCATCTTTGTACCATTGGGGATCGTAGTTCAGCGTTGAGGACTGCATCATCGTCAGCATTGATTTCCCTGGAATTACGGTATTAAGCTAGTTGATCCCAGCTATTTTCATCATGATCCTAAGACTGATTATTTACAAATTGTTTTCGTGATCAAAGTTCCATCTTTAGAATCATGACTTTATGATCGCATTCTTCTAAACTCTACCCGTGATTAACGTGGAGAAATTTGGGTGATGTTTCAGCGATCGAGCGGAATCCTTCTACATCCGACCAGTTTACCGAGCCAGTTTGGCATTGGGGACTTGGGACGATCGGCGTATGAATTTGTCGATTTCTTAGCAAAAAGCGGTCAATCCCTTTGGCAAATTCTACCGTTAGCCCCAACAGGCTATGAACATTCGCCCTACACCATGAACTTTAGCGTGTTCGCTGGCAATCCGTTGATGATTAGCTTAGAACAGCTTGCCGAAGAAGAATTACTCAAGTCAGATGAACTGATTCCGCTTGAAGGTCGCTTAGAACGAGTCGAATTCGATCGCGTTATTCCCTACAAAACGAAGCTGCTAAAACAAGCTTTCGATCGCTTTCAACCCGATGCCAATTTCGATCAATTCTGCGAAGAACAATCGGCATGGCTCGATGACTTCACCTTGTTCATGGCATTGATGGAAGCGAATCCTGGCAAGAATTGGAATCAATGGGATTCAGAAATTGCAAGACGTGAACCAGATGCGATCGAAGCTGTTTCTCAAACCTTAAAAACCTCGATTCAATTCCATCAGTTTCTACAGTTCAAGTTCTTTGAACAATGGATGAAACTGCGCCGATATGCGAATGACAAGCACATTCAAATCATTGGGGATATCTCAATTTATGTCTGTCATAACAGTTCCGATGTCTGGGCGCATCCAGAGATTTTCAAGCTCGATCGAGAAACTTTTGAACCAACCTTTATCGCAGGCGTTCCCCCAGACTATTTCAGCGCGACCGGACAACTTTGGGGCAATCCTGTGTACGACTGGGATCAACTGCAAAAAAGCAACTATGAATGGTGGATTCAACGCTTTCAAACCACATTGCAGTATGTAGATATTGTTCGAGTCGATCATTTTCGGGGCTTCCAAGCCTACTGGCAAGTTCCCGCAGGCGAAGAAACTGCAATGAATGGCGAATGGATCGAAGCTCCCGGAGCCGAATTCTTTGAAACTTTAGGAGAGCGTTTAGGTCGATTGCCAATTCTTGCCGAAGACCTTGGAATCATCACACCCGAAGTAGAAGAATTGCGCGATCGCTTCAATTTCCCCGGCATGAAAATTCTACAGTTCGCATTCAGTGATGATGCTAAAAACACGCATCTGCCGCATCAGTATGTACCCAACTGTGTTGTCTATCCTGGAACCCACGATAACGATACTGCGATCGGCTGGTGGAACAGTGCTTCAACCCATGAGAAAGAGTTCTTTGCTCAATACATCGGCGCTCACCCTGATGAATCGAACATTCATTGGCTACTCGTTAGACTGTCGTTTGCTTCTGTAGCGGTGTGGGCAATTCCAGCCCTGCAAGACATTCTTGGACTTGATGGTCGATCGCGCATGAATGATCCAAGTCAGTACGCTGGAAATTGGCGATGGCGATATCCTACCTCGGATTTGCTGACCGATGAACTTGCAGAAAAACTACGATCGATGACCGCTTGCTACGATCGTCTTAACCATTAGCTCTCTCCAATGTGGGGTGTTGCCTCCGAGATTACCTTTCAGACTGTGGAGAAGTCGCGTGCTTGACCCAACATCATCACACGGCGATCCACCCTACTTCTGGAGAAAACACCGTTATGGAGCCAAGACAACTGAGTGAGGAACTACGGAAAGGTCAAAATCCTGATTTGTCTCGTCGTCGCTTGATCATGGGGCTTTCCTTTGTGGGCGCAACGATGGCAGAAGCCGTCTCCGCATACCAAGTGGGCATGATCGAAAAACTTCCCGATCTCCCCATTCCCGGCATTGATTCAAACAAAGTTGATGCTTCCGATTATGCCTACAGTATATTTGACACGCCTGATGGTTTGATGATGTTAGTAAATTATTCGATTACCGCATTGCTCGCAGGAGCAGGCGGCGCAAATCGAGCGACACAAGCACCGTTCTTACCGATCGCAATGGCAGGAAAAACGCTGATTGATTCGATCGTGGCATTGAGACTAGCGCGGATCGAGTGGCGCGATAACGAAGCGCTCTGTGCCTACTGCCAAGTCGCGACGCTTTGTTCGATCGCTTCGTTTGCATTGTCAATTCCTGAAGCAAACACCGCTTTTCGTCATCTGTTGGGCAAGCGCGATCCGGGAACCGTTTAGGCTAGGGGTGGCTCGAATTTGGGGTAGTCGGAATGGATGTCGGCTGCCGCATCACGGGTTTGAGACCAAACAAAAATCGTGCAGAATTGAACCGCCGAATCAGTAGCTCGTAGAGCGCGATCGTGGCAAATAGTGTTGCGGTGCTAATCGTCCAGAATTTCGTCATCACGCCTGCATTCCAGCGAATGACATAAAACGCGATCGTCACTAAAATCGTTTGATGTAGCAAATAAACTGGATAAGCTGCCTCATGTGCGTAGGACAATAGGCGGCTGTTAGTATTCAGAAATTTTCGCCCCAGTCCTAATATCATCAATACCCAGAACCAACTATTACAGCCTCGAAAGCATTGATATAAAACATAGTTTACCGAGTAAGCTCGATCGGGAATCAAATCGGTCTGCCATAAGCTTAGAAACACGGTCATGCAGACGATCGCGAGTAGGTTGGCGATGCCTAGATGTTTGTCGATCGCACTTCCAAATCGAGCATCTGAACACAGAAGATAGCCATAGATGAAATACAACAGATACAAACAAACATTTGCCCAATCATCATAAAGATTCTGAAACCCGATCCAATGCGGTCGCAAGCTTCCTTCGATCAACGCTAATGGTAACGCCATTAGTAAAACGGTTCCAGGCTTCTCGATCCAGGGTGCAATATCCAAGTTCCGTAAGTATTTCAACAGCGGTAGTGCCACGATTGAAAACGTAAACAAATAAATGAGAAACCAGAGATGCCCCCATTCAAAATTACCGTAGGGACGAACCCCATTAAAGAACTCAGGATAAAACTGCCAGTATGATCGATCGTAAGTTAAGTGACTTAGTAGCCGTAAATACACTTGGAGTGGGACTAATACCAATGTTCCAAACACAAACGGAATGAATAGACGCTGAGTCCGTTCTTGAACATACTGCTTAGCAGATCGATGAGAGAGTGCAAACCAAGTCCCGGCTCCAGAGATGAGAAAAAATAACGGCATGTGCCACTGATGCACAAATAACACAAAGCCAGTCATGAAGTGGCTCGATCGAGCATTCTGAATATAAAAGTCTCCTAGCTCTCCACGATAAAATACTGCCGCCGCATGAAAGTAAATCAATAGCAAAACAGCCAATACTCTCAACCAGTCGAAATCATATCGGCGCGATTGCAGTTCTTGCGTTGTCCTGTCAGCCGTTGACATGAGATAGTAATGTTCTGATCTTTCCGAAATTCTAACGATCAATCTCACTCAAGTTCTAGTGCGATCGCGCGGTCGCAATCATCAATTCCCATGCCCAACCCGTCCGAAATCGAGTCGCGCGTTGAACCTCAAAGCCTGCTTGGTTCAGAAGCTGATGGAATTCGTCTTGCGTGTAGCATTGTTGGTGTGCTTGATCGAATCGCTTCAGCACAAAATCATAGAGCCGACAGAACCAATCATCTTTACACCAATCGAGAATGATGAGTTCACCTGTGGGTTTGAGAACTCGCTTCATTTCAATCAAAGCAGAGATCGGATCTTCAAAGTAATGCAGGGCACTTGCGGATACAACGACATCAAAACTGCGATCGTCAAACGGCAGTGCCATCACCGAAGCAGTTTGAAACGAAACATTCGGATAGTCACGACATTTTTTCTCGGCAATCTCTAGCATTTTCTCTGATAGATCAATGCCAACGATCGATTGAGTCGGGTGCTGCGATAAAACCAAATGTTCAAAAGCTCCCGTACCGCAAGCAACATCTAATACTCTGCTCATCGGCTCAAGTTGTGCCCAGTCTTTGAGAAACGACAGAGATTTGAAAATATAACGGCTCCAAAGGCGATCGTACACCGCTGCCATTTGGTTATACTGTTGACGCACCATTGTTTCCATCATCAAATAAAAGCAAGTTCGTGAGCGATCGCCTTTTTATTTTTACTCGCTATCCAGAGCCAGGGAAAGCAAAAACTCGCCTGATTCCAGCTTTGGGCGCGGTAGCAGCAGCAGAGTTACACCGTCAAATGACCGAACGGACACTCACTCAGGTTCAATTATTGCAGCAAAGTTATCCACTCACGGTTGAAGTCTGGTTTGCGGGCGGCGATCTCAATCAAATGCAATCCTGGTTAGGTGAAGCCCTACAGTATCAACCGCAACCAGACGGCGATTTAGGACACCGGATGGCGCAGGCGTTTCAATCTGCGTTTGATCAGAATATCAAAGCCGCAGTCATCATTGGCACAGACTGTCCAGAATTGAGTGCGGAACTTCTGACAAAAGCATTCCAGGCATTACAACAAACGGATTTAGTGTTAGGTCCTGCAAACGATGGCGGGTATTACTTGATCGGGTTGCGACGATTCGTGCCCCAGTTATTTCAATCGATCGCTTGGAGTACTGAGCGAGTCTTTCAGCAAACGATCGACATTGCAAATAGACTGAATGTTTCTCACACTTGTCTACCTGTATTGACGGATATCGATCGACCAGAGGATCTATCGGTTTGGAACCAAATCTAAAATAGAGCTTAACGAAAGCTCACCCTTTTCTGTAAACGATAAGCTGTAGAAAGATCAGAAACGGGACAGAACAATGAATCTTGAGCAGAGCCGTAGACCGACGACATCTGGAACGACCACACGATCGCGAGTCGCCAGCCCACAGCAACAACGAGCAACTTTAGCCACGATCGACAAATCCCAGAACGCGGGCAATTTTGCTCAAACGCTCACCGCTCACGATTGGCATCCCCTTCGACCGAGCCAACTAGAGATTTTCCAAATTAACATCGGTAAGCTGTGCAATATGACGTGCAGCCATTGTCACGTCGATGCGGGACCGACTCGAACCACCGAAAACATGGATCGATCGATGATCGATGCCTGTCTGCAAGCCCTCGATCAAACCGATGCTCATACGGTCGATATTACTGGCGGTGCGCCTGAACTTAATCCGAATTTTCGCTACCTCGTCGATCAGTGTGTGGCGCGGGGCAAGCACGTCATCGATCGCTGTAATTTAACGGTGCTATTGTTGCCCCGAATGCAGGATCTTCCCGAATGGCTGGGTGAACGGGGTGTCGAAATTGTTTGTTCACTGCCACATTATCAACAAACAGGAACAGATACACAGCGCGGCGATGGGACGTTTGAGAAGTCGATCGAAGCATTGCAGAGATTAAACGCTGTTGGCTACGGAACGGGCAATCCACAGCGATCTTTAGTCTTAGTGACCAATCCAGTCGGAACTTGTCTTGCGAAGATGAATCCGTGTATCGAAAAAGAATGGAAGGCAGGACTACAGAATAATTATGGCGTGAGCTTCGATCGCTTGATTGCACTAAACAATATGCCGATCTCCCGATACCTAGAATGGCTACAAGCATCCGGTCAGTTACAGGAGTATATGGAACGACTCGTGAATGCGTTTAATCCAGGCACGATCGCTGGATTGATGTGCCGAAATACTTTATCCATTTCTTGGGACGGTCGAATTTTTGACTGTGACTTTAATCAAATGCTCGATTTAGAAGCTCAACAATCTGATCATCAGCGTCCGCACATTCGCGATTTTAATCCCGCGATGCTTGCCCAGCGTGAGATTGTCACTGGACTGCATTGTTTCGGCTGTACGGCGGGTGCTGGAAGTTCTTGTAGTGGTGCGATCGTATAACTATGACCATTTTGAATGACCCTGCGGTTCAACCGCTCGATGAATACAACCAGAAATTAATTGCTCAAGTGCATCCTCCCGACTGGGTTAATCCCACGCCTGCACCACTCTATGATCTGGTGGTCATTGGTGCGGGGACGGCTGGATTAGTCGTAGCAGCGGGAGCGGCTGGATTGAATTTGGGATTGAAGGTTGCTCTAATTGAGAAAAGCTTGATGGGCGGCGATTGTCTCAATTTAGGTTGTGTGCCCTCGAAGACATTGATTCAGTCCTCACGGGTCGCAGCGACCATTCGCGATGCTCGATCGTTTGGGATTCGTTCACCCGAATCGATTGAGGTTGATTTTGCAGCGGTGATGCAACGAGTCAGACGCATTCGAGCCGAGATTAGTCCGCATGATTCAGCAAACGAGTTTCGACGTTTGGGCATTGATGTGTTTCTGGGTCGGGCAGCGTTTCGCGACTCACAAACGATCGAGGTCAACGGAACTCAACTCCGCTTCAAGAAAGCAGCCATTACCACAGGTGCGCGTGCGGCTCATCCTGATATTCCTGGACTGATCGATGCGGGTTTTCTCACACACGAAACAGTGTTCTCATTAGTTGATCGCCCTGCTCGGTTAGCAGTGATCGGAGGGGGACCGATCGGATGTGAACTTGCACAGGCGTTTCAACGATTGGGGAGTGAAGTGACGTTGTTGCACAACAAAGAACATTTACTCGATCGAGAAGATACCGATGCTGCTGAATTGATACAACAGAGTTTGTTACAAGATGGCGTACATCTATTTCTAAGCAGTACAGTCCAACGAGTCGAGCAGGCTGATAACGGTAAAGTGATTCACTATCAATATCAGGGAATGGCAAAAACCGTGATTGTTGATGAAATTCTGATTGGTGCGGGACGATCACCAAACGTCGAAGGATTGAACCTAGAAGCAGTGGGCGTAAAATACAATGCTGCTGGCGTAGTTGTGGATGATTATCTTCAAACCACGAATCCACGCATTTATGCAGCGGGCGACATTTGTATGCAGTGGAAGTTTACTCATGCGGCGGATGCTGCCGCTCGAATTCTGATTCGGAATGCTTTGTTTGCACCGTTTGGATTAGCGCGGAGTCGGTTGAGCAGTCTTGTGATGCCCTGGGTTACTTACACTGATCCTGAAATTGCTCATGTTGGTCTTTATGAAACCGAAGCTCACGCGAGAGGAATTAAAACCGAAACGATTCAGATTCCTTTTCAAGAGGTCGATCGTGCTCTTACCGACAGCGAAACGAATGGCTTTGTAAAAGTTCTACTACGGCGTGGTTCCGATCAGATTTTGGGAGCCACGATCGTTGCCCGTCACGCAGGCGAAATGATGAGTGAAGTCACGTTCGCGATGATGCAGAAAAAAGGACTGAAAGCACTCTCGCAAGTGATTCATCCTTATCCGACGCAAGCACTCGCCATCAAGCAAGCGGCGGATAAATACTATCAAAGAACGTTTCTGAATCCCATGATTCAATTTGTGTTAAAGCTGGCGGCAAAATTCAGCTAACGGATATCGTCATAAAATTTCTTCAGGTAGTCTGCTGAGACTCCAATGCCCCACAACACACCCACATAAACATAGATAGCGGTTGCTTTCCAGGCTCCCCATTTTGCAACTCGTCGATCGGAAGATTGAACCACTCGATTGATTTGTCGAATCCGTCCTTTTTGCACAAGCCGCAGACATAAATCGCCGTCTTCCATAATTGGCAACCGCTCATCAAACCCACCACAGTCCCAAAACTGATTTCGACGACAAAACATCACCTGATCGCCGAATAGCAGGCGCAATCCTCGAACGAACAAATGCGGTCTAAATAGTAGAGGCGCGTAATAGGTTTTTAAGTAATTGTGTAGCGAAATTCCCCAGCGAGTCGTGTGTGTTCCCGCCATGATCGAAACAAAGCCTCCACAAACGATCGCTGAATCTGCCAGTGTTTGATCGATGATGGCGATCAGATCATCGGGAACGCTGGTATCCGCGTGTAAGAAACACAAAACATCCCCGATCGCTAATTTTGCTCCATCATTCATCTGCACCGAGCGTCCCCGACGATCGCACTCGATGACTTTTGCTCCAGCCGCTTGTGCAATTGAAACCGTTTCATCGTGGCTTCCCCCATCGACCACTAAGACCTCGATCGGAGCGGGATCAAGGACTGCAAGCTGACGTAACGTGCGTTTAATGCGACTCGCTTCGTTCAATGTGGGAATCACGATCGAGACTTGCACCATCTTTTTTCCTACTGAGGGATGTATGGAAATTATGGAATATTAGCGTTTGTTCTCGCATCCGAATCCACGATCAACCATTCGAGAACGTTACAAGCTTAGAAAAAGCGCGATCGTGTTCACCACAACATCGCGCCTTTAGCATTAGCAACAACTTTGAGGTCCACAGCAATCAGTTGATTGCTCGATCGTGTCTCGATACTCTTTGCCTTTTGTGACGCGCGGATTGCGAAATTGATCCGTTGAGCAACTGAATGGTTTCGCGTCTTCTAATGCAATTTCAACCAGCGGCGGGACTGGAATGATATCAGAATGATAAGCACCATTGGGATTTGTGTAGAGATGGAAAGTCTTATCACAGACTGCCATGCGCTCTCCTCGATAAAGCGTGTGCCCGTCGTCGTCCTGCACAGATTTCCAAGGACCTCGATAAATCACGGCTTGATTGCGCTCCCAGCATTCACCTTGTTTGCCTTTGAACGCTTGAACGGTAAGCGATCGAAATTCTACGCCATCAATCACTTGCCAAGGTTCGGTTTGACGCGCCAAAATTTCGATGCCGTAGAATCCAGCTTGTTCAAACATTTCTAGGAATTCATTTTCGAGAAATGCACCCGCAATGCAGCCACTCCAAAGTTGAGGATCGTTCAAGATTTTTTCAGTTGGAGCTTCATCACAAACAATATCCGAAATCACAGCACGTCCACCCCGTTTGAGAACACGAAAGATCTCTTGAAATAATTGCTGTTTATCTTGAGGACGAACCAGATTGAGAACGCAATTAGAAATCACGACATCAACGCTATCAGAAGCAATGAACGGTTGAGATTGTCGTAAGCGATCGCACTCTGCTTCAAACGCTGCAATCTGCTCAACAGACTGGATTGGGTTCTGTTCAAGCCAGTGTTGTACGAGATCCAAATTCAATGCGAGATCTTGAATTCTACCTTTCACGAATGCAACATTCTGATACCCAAGAGTTTCACCGATCGAGGTCAGATATTTTCGCGATAAACTTAGCATCTCATCGTTCATATCTACGCCGATGATTTTCCCAGTCGCGCCAACTTTCTGCGCCAGAATGTAGCAATTTTTTCCAGCTCCAGATCCGAGATCAACCACGGTTTCACCTGGATGGACATAGCGAGTTGGGTCACCACAGCCATAGTCCTTTTCGAGAATCTCTGGTGGCAGAAGCTCTAGATAACGCTGATCGTAGCCATCGGTTGGACAACAGAGCGAAGCTTGCGGTTGACGTGCCCCTGCTTCGTATCGTTCTCGGACAGCTTGTTCAATGTCGTAAGGAATTGCTGTGTCAGTCATGTTGATAAGTCCTGCTTAAATCATTTCGCAATAGTGTTTGATCCCTGATTGCTTGCTCTTTCACAGTCATGTTTGCAGCAGTAGGGTTGCTGATTCCCGATCAAACAACTTTAGGTCATTCCAAAGCGATCGCGAAAACTCCATTACATCAGTTTCTCAGCCCTGGCTCATCTTTAGCCGCAAATCTCTTAACAATAGACCTGCTTTGAGAATAAAAGATTAAGCCGGTTTGGCTCGATCGATGCCGAACTCCAATCGACTATCCCCGCTTTGATAGCGCTCTCTCCTGAAGAATTTGTTCCGCTTATTATGCAGCGGTCGAGAGAAGAATTACTCGAACAATTTTTCAATTGAGTTTTGCGATCGCGCTTTCCTGCACTAACACCGTTTGAGTTAACAAATCTCGAACGGTTGCAGTTAAAATTCGATGTTCTGTAACTTGCAATTCAACCGAAATTCGATCGATTCCCAGTTTTCCAGGTGGATCGAGTCGCGCCACACAGACTTGACTACCAGTGCGAGCGAGCGAGCGATAAGTCTCTTGCTGTCGTAATGGTGTGCTACTCATTCGCCCTTGAGCATCGTAAATTACTTCTGATTCAGTCACTTGTGCTACTTCTCCAATGTCTAATCGAATCTCAGTCTGTCCTTCTGAGGCAGCTTGTAACATCAGAGGTTCTTCCCGTTTGCAAGGGTACTTTGTGCCGGATTCAAACAAGGGATAGTAACTATACGATCGAGAATATGGCTCCCAAAGTCGAATTGCATAACCATGTCTGAGAGAGTCTTCTAATCCTGCAATTTGTGTCAGTGCTAATGCTCCATGTGCAACCGCTTCAAAGGGTTTATGGACTTGGACTCTCTGCTTGCCAAAGTATGAGATAAACAATTGTTGGATTGCTCTAATTTGGCAACTTCCACCGACTAATAGAATTTGCTCGATGTCAGATTTTTGTATACCTTTTCGCACACCTAACTGTAGTGTTTCGTCAATCGCTTGTCGAACTTGCTCTAACAATTGCCGTTCTTCTAACAAATCCTCGAACTGCGATCGCGTTAACACTAAATCGTGATAGATGAAGTTCTCTTCATCGAACCAGCTTTCTTTCGCTTCATCGGAAGTTGAAAGTCGAATTTTTAGCTGTTCAGCGATCGATAATAAATTCTGCCAACCAATTTCACCGATTGATTCTCGTGTCGTGGTCATCTGTTGCAGATAGTTCTCGACAATCCATCGATCGAGATCTTCACCACCGACATAAGCATCCGCTTTTGCTAATACTTCTGCCCTTAGTACTTCCTGACCTGTTGCCATTCCCGATGTGCGAACTAAGCTTAAATCTAATGTTCCGCCGCCAAAATCAGCGACTAAAACGGTTGAACCTGGACGCTGAACCGCATATCCTAACGCTGCCGCAGTCGATTCATCCACGAACTTTATATCTGGAAAACCAAACTTGAGAGCAACATCTTGGAACCAATTTAGATATCTTTCAAATGCACCAACCGGAACAGTAAAGATCAACAATGAAGGCTCAATCTGAGCGGCTTTGATTGCTTCCCAAATTTGATTTAGAAACTGAACTGCAATTCCTTCCGTATCATAAATTTGTCCGTCTAATGTTCGTGCGGGTGGCTGAAAATCTGCGGCTAGATCTCGCTTAAATGTCCGAAAGAATCGTTGTGGCTGCATCAATCCAAGCCGTTGCGATCGTACAGGCTCCCCCACAACAAATTCGCCTTTCCCCTGCACAAACACTAAGCTCGGAACGACTGCGACTTCATTAAACAATCGAGATAGATTCGGAACTCTCAAAGTTACCGGAGCTTGCGTGTCCGGCTCCAAGATACTGATGACGGTGTTACTGGTTCCAAAATCGATCGCGACTGCGGTCATGAGGTTGCTCCAGCAGGTAAAGTTCGACTCACTTTGGCAGGGACTAAAATGCGATCGCGACTCCGATATCCAACAAATCGCACATACACGGATTCTCCCGGCACTAAATCACTTACATCACCCTGATGCAATTGAGGATCGAATTTAGTTTGTTCCCAAGGTTGCCCGATCGTTTGATAGCCCCAAAATTTCATCAAGTTATCGAGCGCGGTGAACATGCCAATCAGATTGCGAGCAGGCAGATCTGCTTTCGATTCTGCCATCCGTCGAACGCTTGGGTATTGTGTGAGCAGTGATTGAATTTGCTCGAAGGCTTTGATTTCGGAATCTTGTTGAGTTTGGCTAAATTGAGTTTCTAACTGCGATCGCAATCTCACACACTGTTGCTTAAATTCCTCGATTTGAACTTCTAGAGCGGCTTTCTCTCGTTGGCTCGTTTGCCAATCTGAAATTGTAGTCTCTAGCTTTTGTTCAAGATTAGATTGTGTCTGTTTGAGATCATCAATGGTCGATCGCAAAATCGCTTCGGTAGTTTGAGCAGATGAGCGCGATCGCCAATAAAATCCACCTAACCCGACTAAACCGAGCGACAACCCAACAACCGCCAAATCCATTGCTTACTCCTGCTGAATCGTCTGGGATTGTTCGACTGTAAGAGAATTCTCTGCGTTGTCGTGATATTCGGGTAAAAGATCGCGGGACTCGATCGAACCGAGCGATCGTTCTAAATCTTCAGTGGCTAAAGTACAACTTTCACCCGCACCGTTCAGCACTGTTTCTGTCACTTTGCCATCTTTCCCGATGCGATACTCGATTTGCTGATAGTTTGCCATAAGCTTAGATCGTGAAGCTGCTGTACGAATTATGCACCACGTTACCAAATTCGCTCTAGAAAAAACGTACTATAAAAGCCCGACTTTGACAATCTCAAGAATCGGGCTTTTATTCGATGGTAACTAGACCTATTGAGCGCGGGGAGTGGTTGTCGGGACTTGCGCTTCATTGTAACGGCGAGGCACTTGAGCAAAGCGATAGTTCGTGAGTTGACTCGCGGTTGTGAAGTGACGGTTAATGATCGGTAATCCTTGGTTGACCAAAGCGATCAAGCTGGGATTCCGTCCAAATGCCGCTTCACGCTGAAATAGAGAAGCCGCCTCTAGGTGAGCATTCACACCTTCATCGAGATAAGCATTATCGAACTGAGTTCCTGAGAGTTGTGAGAACCGTTGCATGATGGCTTGATACTTCGGACCTGGAGTGCTCGGCAATGTTACCCGCAATTGAGGCGCAATTCGTTTCAACTGTTGTGCGTTACTCTGTTGTTCTGCAACCTCAGCTTGGGCAAATTGTCGAACGGATTGATTTTGAGATTTTCGTAGCGCTTCCTGACCGAGCATGATATTTGCAAGTCCAAATTGCGCTGCTTCATTCGCAAACGCAAGATCAACTGCATTCGCCTGTGCATTCGGAACTGCTGGGACTCGTGGCGTTTGAGCATTCACCTGAGAAAAGAACGAACCGCCGATCGCGAAACACAAACCTGCAATCGCTGCGATCGCGACCATAAAGTACTTTTTGAACACAAAACTGTCCTACAAAGAATGGGATGAGCAATGCTCTGTTCTCAATCTTCGTAGTTGGGCTAACAGTTTCCTCTCTCTTGAGAAGTGTCCAAAGGGCTTAGATTCCGGCTCCGTCCAAAAATTCGTCAATCACTCGATCGCGCAATCGGCAAGCCTCTCCATCCGGTTTCGTTTCGACTGCTGCTGGCATTGCATAACACACTGCCAACGAATCACGAGTTTGCAGCATTTGAAGCTGTTGTTCTAGATTCTCGATGCGATCGACTAAGGCTCGAATCACTTGCGCTTCTGAGTCGGGGAGTCGTCCGTGTTCTAGCGGCTCTACTCGTTCGCCTGCTCGATACACAATCCGCCCCGGAATTCCAACCACGGTACAATCTGACGGGACATCGCGCAGCACAACTGATCCCGCTCCAACTCGAACATTGTTACCAAGCTGAATGTTTCCCAATACTTTCGCACCCGCACCGACAACGACGTTTTCGCCTAGTGTTGGATGACGTTTACCGCATTCTTTTCCGGTTCCGCCGAGTGTGACCCCTTGATAAATCAGGGCGAAATCTCCCACGATCGCAGTCTCCCCGATCACGACACCCATCCCGTGATCGATAAAGACTCCTTGACCGATCGTGGCTCCGGGGTGAATTTCAATTCCCGTAAAAAACCGGGCAATCTGCGAAATCAATCTCGGCACAAATGGAACACCCACTTTGAACAGCCAGTGAGCGAACCGATGAAACATCAAAGCTTGCAACCCTGGATAGCAGAACATCACCTCCATCCAATTACGGGCGGCAGGGTCACGATCGAAAATAATTTTGAAGTCAGCAATCAGGCTTTTCAGCACAGTGGCAACCCTATGTGGCGCGATAAGACCAAAACTTATCTTAGCGTGTCAAGTGAATCGAGGTCATCCGCACTGCAATTTCAGCAAAGCCCCTATAATGAGAGACTGCATTCTCTTACTCAAGGCTCATGTCAGACGAACTTCGCCAAACTCGCATCGAGAAAGTTGATCAACTTAGACAGTTGGGGATCAATCCTTACGCCTATCGCTGGGAATCGACTCATTCAGCGGCGGAGTTGCAGAAAAAATTCGTAGAGTTACCCAACGGTGAAGAAGATCCGACTGAAGTAGCGATCGCAGGTCGAATCATGCTGCGTCGGTTCCTCGGAAAGTTAGCCTTCTTCACGGTTCAAGATGAAACCGGATCGATTCAGCTTTACCTTGAGAAAAAGCGAATTCAAGAGAACATGGGCGAGACTGCCTTCAAGCAGCTTGATAAACTCTGCGATGCGGGTGATTTTCTGGGAGTGCAAGGCACAATCAAGCGCACTGATAAAGGTGAACTGTCTATCTATGTCAAGGAATACACACTTCTGACAAAATCACTCTTACCCTTACCGGATAAGTGGCATGGACTAACCGATGTTGCAAAACGGTATCGTCAACGCTACGTGGATTTGATTGTGAATCCGGAAGTGCGTGATACCTTCCGCAAACGGGCATCGATCACCGCAGGAATTCGCCGTTATTTGGATGAGCAAGGCTTTATCGAAATTGAAACGCCTGTGTTGATGAGTGAAGCGGGTGGAGCCGATGCGCGTCCGTTTATCACCTATCACAACACTCTAGATATGCAGCTTTATTTGCGGATTGCAACTGAACTGCACTTAAAGCGGTTGATTGTCGGTGGATTTGAGAAAGTGTTTGAACTCGGTCGCATCTTTAGAAATGAAGGAATTTCGACGCGACACAATCCGGAGTTTACAACGATCGAGCTTTATCAAGCGTATGCCGACTATCACGACATGATGAATCTGACTGAAGCAATCATCACGAACGTGGCGCAGAAAGTTCTCGGAACCCTCAAAATTAACTATCAAGGCGAAGAAGTGGACCTTACTCCACCTTGGCGACGAGTCACGATGCACGAGATTGTGCAGGAAAAAACGGGGATTGATTTTGCTCAGTTCACTGATTTAGAACAAGCAAAAGAAGCAGCGAAGCAAGCAGGTATTCAAGACATTGAGGATTGTTCTTCGATCGGTAAACTCCTGAACGAAGCTTTTGAACAAACCGTCGAAACAACCTTGATTCAACCGACGTTTATTATTGATTACCCGGTTGAAATTTCTCCGCTGGCAAAACCGCATCGATCGAAGCCCGGACTGGTCGAACGGTTTGAACTATTCATGGTCGGACGCGAAACCGCAAATAGTTTCTCGGAGTTGACTGATCCTCTAGATCAACGGAGTCGCTTAGAAGCCCAAGCCGCTCGAAAAGCTGCTGGAGACCTCGAAGCACATGGAGTTGATGAAGATTTCCTTACCGCTCTGGAATACGGAATGCCGCCGACTGGAGGATTGGGAATTGGTATCGATCGATTAGTGATGCTTCTAACCGATGCTGCAAGTATTCGTGACGTGATCGCGTTCCCGTTATTGAAACCTGAAAAATCGGAAACTGACGAATAAATTTTGCATTTACCCGACGACCGTAGAGACGCGATTAATCGCGTCTCTACCCGGATTTCGCGTCGTGAACGATTGATATCCTCAATGATCAATCGGTAAATCGATCGAGATCTGCGGATACCGTCCCCGTGGTAGCTCGAAAGAAGACGATCGCCAAATTGAAGGAATCCGATTTAACACTGGAACCCGCCGCCGTTGCCGATGTTCACCGAGCAACTCTTCATATAGGGCTTCGACCTGAGAAATGTTACTGCTCAAGGTGTAGCGCTCTTCGACTCGCTGTCTCGCTTTGTCTCCTAATAGTTTCGTCCAACTTGCATGATCTCGAAGCTGAGGTAACAGTGCTCTAAGTTGTGAAGTAACCCGCTGAGTTTCGAGCACAATTCCCGCCTCATCTTCGAGCACTTCACCATCTGCGCCTGCATCAGTCGCAACACACGCGACTCCACACGCCATTGCTTCTAAGAGTGAAAGAGACAATCCTTCTACTAACGAAGGCAAGATAAAGACATCGGTACTGCGGAGAATGTTAATACGATCTCGTTCATCTGCCAAAAATCCGAGCCATTTAATCCCGTGTTCTTCGCCATAGAACGGAATCAACGAAGCCGCTAACGTGCCATGATTTCCGACAATGACGAGTTTGCAATCATCGCCCATATTCGCCTGTTTCCAAGCTTTGAGCAGCGATTCGACGTTCTTTTCGGGTGCAATTCGACCTTGATACAGGAACAATCGTTTTACACCTAGTTCGGCTTTGAACGATGAGGCTCCAGGCGAATATTTTTCGTTGTCAACACCGTTCGGAATCACTGCAATTTTTTCTGCTGGAACACCCAGCTTGATCAATAGATCGCGTTGGATTCTGGAGAAGATGATGACTCGATCGTATTTCGCCAAAGAGGGTGCATACAGTTGATACATCAGGTGTTGAGTTCCTGATGTGAAATTGCGAAGTTTGCGATCGAATGCCGGATGAAACGTCGCCACTAATGGCAAGTTCAACGCCTGACAGATTTCCGGCAGCATGAAATCAAGCGGCGATAACGTCAATGAAGCGTGAACAATATCCGGTTTGGGAGTGAGATTTTTGAGCGCTTGTTCGAGAACCTTGGCAGATTTTAAAGTCGGAATCGTATAGATCTGCGATTTATATAAAAACGGAATCTGAATCTCTCTGTGATCGGGAAAATTATCGGGAATCGCTTCTTCCTGTGCAAAGTGGAAGAAACTGACTTGATGTTCGCGATCTAACAGAGCATTCGTGACTTCTCGACTGTAGGTAACGTTGCCGCAAAACGGCGTTTTCTTGCCAAGCCAAGCGATGTGCATTTGCGTTTAGTTATAGAAACTAAGGGTTAAGTGAAGCTCAAGGTAATAGAAATGACAGATCTCCGAGGCTTGAACTTCTTATTTTTGATTGTCATCATCGGTATGTGAAATATACCAGGTTAATGATCCTCCTGCGATCGTTAACGCCGCAAGTGCGAGGAATACAATTCTCAACCCAAAGATCGTTTCAGACACGCCAGCTAGTACCAGCGGCAACGATAATGCAATATTTACGGCATTGTTCTGAAGCCCGAAAACCTTACCCCGCATGTCTTCTGGAGTTTCTTGTTGAATCGTCGTCTGCATCGGAATACCAATCAGTGCGGCAAATGCTCCCAATGCGACCAACAGTCCGAGCGTGAACCAGAGATGGGTGTAGAAGAATCCAATTCCAGTTAAGCAAGTCGCCATTCCGATCGAGCCAATCGTTCCCAGTCGAGCATGAGGAAATCGCTGTCCGAATGTTCCAAGTAATGTCGCTCCTGCTGCCATTCCGACACCGCCAGCCGCTAAGAGAAATCCAAACTGCGAGGATTTAATCTCAGGCATCACTTCCGCGAGTCGTACCGCTAATACAGCCAATGCCGCAAAAATCGAGAACAGAATTACAAGCTGAATCAGTGCGCCTCTAACATGAGCGTGTTTTTTGAGAAAGCGCAATCCGTCTTTGATGTCTTCCCAAACGTGAGGCTGATCTTCGGGTGCGATGTCTTGGGTTTTTTCGCCTGTTCGCATCAAGAGCAAGAGAATTCCAGCGATTACGTATCCACCCCCAACCAATAACTCTTTCCCAAAATCCGTTCCTGCACCAAACCAACTCGCGATCGTATCTGCCAGTGCGAGCAACGGTTCACCGACCGCAAACCCAATAATCACCGATGCCATCGCGGTCGTCGTATACAGAGAATTCGCGGGAAGTAAGTGCCGTTTCTCTACCACGAGCGGCATGATTGATTGTTCTGCGGGTGCGAAAAACTGCGTCAGAGTCGATACCAGGAACGTCACACCCAAGAGCAGGCAGAATCCGACAGGCAAACCGCCAAACGTTGTCCAGCCTTTTGTCAACCAAAGCAGAATTGGCAAGACGAAAACGAGCGCTCCTCGGAGTAAGTTCGTCGCCACGAGAACGCCTTTTTTCGACCAGCGATCGACATACACCCCAGCGATCGATCCAAACAAAATCGCCGGAATCGTAAACGCAATCATGATCGAGGACACCCAACCGCTGATCGTTTGTCCTTCTGATTGAAATCGACTGGCAATCAGCGCAATCATCAACACCAGATAAACCTTATCCGAGAGTTGCGAAAACACTTGACCTGACCAGAGTGTAAGAAAATTCCGATTCTTCAGCACCGGAACGAACCCTTCTGGCTCTTCAGGCGGCGGAGGTGCAACAGGCTTATCCTCTGACACATACTTGCCTGAGCCGTTCTCAGGTGTGAAACTCCCATTCGATTCGGGAAATAGTTCTTCTTTCAGGATCGGAGACGGCATCGGTAGCTCCGCTTCACGAAGTGCCCGACTCGGCGGCTGAGAGCGAAATGGCTCTGTCCGCGATGAAAAATCGTGGTCGATCGGGCTGGACTTCAGGACGTAATCGGCAGGGGAAGGTCGCATCATGGTTTACGGCATCGAATCGGGTGCAAAACAGCTATCAATCAGGGCAGCAGATCGAATCGGTTGATCGAAGTGATACTGCACGTACTGACGAAGTAACTTTTCGAGAGTGAGCCAGACCGAAACGGAGTGCTGGTCGGGCGTAGGAGGTTCAGCTTGGGGGAGATGCTGAAGGGCTGCCAGTTCGGGGGCATGAAGCGGCACGTTGAGCGCGGGACGAGATTTGCGAACCGTTTGAGTGTTCGCTATTCGATATTCTCCCACAGGTGACTGGACACGGTAAGTCGGAGCTTGTTCTTCAAGAAGTCGATCGAGTTCTTCAAGTTTGATCACACCGCCGATCGCACTACTAAATCCAGCCTGCACATCGGGATTATCAAAATCCGGTTCAATCACCGCTCCAGTCACACTACATTGATGGACTTGAGGCGCAATTCCAGCAACGACCAGAAGTTGATAAATCGCGTGAATCAAGCGGGGCAATACTTCTGAGCTATCACATTGCTCGATGCGTCCGAGATGCTCATTTAATAGATAGAACAGTTCTTCTTGCGGCTGTTCGCTGAGAGCCTGCTGAAGAGCGAGTTCGGCGAGATACTGCCCTGCGGTTAGTTTCTTCAGGTTTCGTGCGAGTCCTGGATAAGATTCGAGCGTTTCGGCTTGAGTAATTTTGTCAAGCGATCGACCTTTTGCCATGAGCAATTCGTTCACAACAAACAGCCCGCTTCGCCCACCGAGTTTAGAATTCTGCTTTCTCGCCCCCATTGCCACGGCTCTGAGCAAACCGAATTCTTTCGTCAAAATCGTGACGATTCGATCTGCCTCACCGAGTGGCATTGCTTTGAGATTAATCCCGATCGCTTTGTAGGTTCGACTCATGCAGATTCGTTCGAGGGGGTCTTATCTAGGGTATCGCGCTGACGGAGTAACTCGACACCTCTAGAGGTTCCGAGCCGCGTCGCACCCGCCACGATTAAATCTAGTGCTTGTTCGATCGTGCGGATTCCCCCAGAAGCCTTAATTCCCACTCGATCTTGTGCAATCTCTTTCAAAAGACGGACATCTTTCACGGTTGCGCCACCTGTCCATCCGGTACTGGTCTTGAGAAAGGCGACTCCCGCATCCATACAAAGCTCCGCCGCTAATCGTTTCTCTGGTTCGGTTAAAAGTGCCATTTCCAGGATCGCCTTGATCGGACATCCGGTCGATTCACGGATCTCTGCAATTTCACGATGAAGCGCATCGAGATTGCCTGATTTCAGCCAGCCCAAGTTAATCACGACATCGAGTTCAGTTGCGCCATTTTCGACAGCTTCTTCGGCTTCATAGCGTTTCACGATCGATGTATTCGCTCCCAACGGAAACCCGATCACAGTCGCGACTTTCGGCTGTTTGTTGTGGAGTAGATTCGCTGCCTGTTTGACGTGAACCGGGAGAACGCACACCGACGCAAATCGATAGCGATCGGCTTCTTCGCACCATTGTTCGACCTGAACGGGAGTCGCGATCGGAGCGAGTAAAGAATGATCAATAAAGGCTGCAATATCAATATCTGGATACGGTTGACTCATATCGGTTTTTTAGCGCATCTTTTTTCCAGAATCGCATAAAAGAATCCGTAGCCAGCTTCCTGAACTACGGATTCTAGAATCATTGAAATTAACAAAACTCAAACTCAGCGTGTACCAGAACCTCCAGTGCTTTTGGGCGGCTCGTTCGGTTCGGGGTCAAACGTGTTGGAGTTAGAAGACTCGATCGAGATTTCGGAACGGATAGCGATGTTTGACAGACTTGAAACTTGCGGAGCGGAGAGAATATCAGGCATTTTGCTAACTTTTGCCTGAACGGACTCCGACTTAACCAACGAGAGTGACGCACTTAGAGCTAGAGTTGCCGTCAGTGCCATCCGAAAGAACGTACTCATGTGCAGCAACCTATGAAGATAAAGCATCGAGCTGTTGACCTCCTTCACAATATTTTAATTGATCTGGCGGAACAATTCCAGTGTTTATACGGTGGCTTCACCGCAACTTCATAGGAGATGGAGATTTACTGCGTGTTTGTACGTAAGCAAAATGGCGTAATTTTCTGATTTTAGACATGATGACAAGCCAATCCTTTGAGTCGCGAACAATTGTCTGTGCAAATCTGAGTGGGGAAGAGATTTCCTGGAATAGACAGTTCCCTCGAAAACCTGTTCGCCTATCACCTTATCCGTTAATTTTCATTCTGTTTTCCGAAAAATTCTCTAAAAACTAATGGTCTTTTCACGATTTATTCACAATTCTCAATATGGCGTAGCAAGCCATGACAAAAAGCAACCGCAAAAATACGAAGTTTGATATGAACGAGGAAAAATCTTCATGACGGATATAAAGAAAAATAAAGCTGCTCGAAATCGCACGTTGACATTGGGTGAACTCGATCGACAACGCCTGAGACCACGATTAATCTCTATTCATAAAGTCATTTCGAGTCCGCCAACCGGAACCATTCAAGCCGATAGTTTGTCGATCGCCGCTCTGCTTCCCGATAGATTTGTCGATCTATTGATTCTCGATCCGCCCTACAACCTATCGAAAAATTTCAATGGTCTAAAGTTTGAGCGCCGCAGCGTCGAGGAGTATTCGGCTTGGTTAGAAAGTGCGATCGTTACTCTCAAGCCCCTGCTCAAGCCAACCGCTTCTCTCTACATCTGCGGTGATTGGCTGTCTTCTGCCTCGATCTTTGCAGTCGCGTCGAATCATTTCACCGTTCGGAATCGCATCACTTGGGAGCGCGAGAAGGGACGAGGAGCCAGAGCAAACTGGAAGAATTCGAGCGAAGACATTTGGTTCTGCACCGTTTCTAATGAGTACACCTTTAATTTGGATGCGGTGAAATTGCGTCGTCGGGTGCTGGCTCCGTATCGCACGATCGATAAATCCCCCAAAGACTGGGAAGCGACCGAGCAAGGAAATTTCCGCGATACGCACCCCTCGAATTTTTGGACAGATATCACGATTCCGTTTTGGTCAATGCCCGAAAATACCGAGCATCCGACTCAGAAGAGCGAGAAACTGATTGCAAAACTAATTTTGGCAAGCTCGAATCCGGGCGATTTTGTCCTCGATCCCTTTGTTGGAAGTGGGACGACTTCAGTAGTGGCGAAAAAGCTCGATCGACGTTATTTAGGCATCGATCTCAACGAAGAGTACTGTTTATTAACAGAGCGGAGATTGGAATTGGCGGAAAGCGATCGCAGAATTCAAGGCTGGTCAGATGGCGTATTTTGGGAACGCAACACGTTAGCGGTACAGCAGAGATTTCAATAACCTTTTGGAGTTTGAAACGCACCCACAACAGAATCGAGTTTTTGTGCGATCGCAATCAATTCCATACGGGAACGCCATGTAAAGCGCCCCAGTTTTCGCCACGAGAGAGTGCTTCATCGGCTTGTTTTGCTCGAATTCGGGCGTTTTCCTCATCCAATGTACAAATTGCGTTCAGCTTGGGATTGTGTTTCTCGATTTGAGCCAGATAAGTGTCAAGGAGTTCGATCGCGCTAATTTGACGAGCACTTCGTGAAGCGGAGCTACCGCGAATCATCTGAGCCAATCGATGAGCAGGCTGAAATACTAAGTCATTCATACTGACACCTCCGCAGCTTGATAATGATAGTTACGACGTGATGTTAGCGGCGTTAATTTATGCGATCGGGCGAATTCAAGCGATTCCTAAAGATGACCATAAAATGAAAATAGTTGTTTTCAGAAAGCCATGTTGTCGCAAGAATTGAAGGAACAGATTTTCAAGCTTTCTCCTCGCGATCGTCTCGCCTTAATCAGTGAAATCGTCGAATCTTTGCAAGAAGCGCCAATTGATAAGACAGCACGATCGAGGGCGATTCAGCAAATGCGGGGCTTATTAAAGACTGATCAACCCGCACCGACAGATGAGGAAGTCGCTGCAATGCTAGAAGAGCGACGAGTAGAAAGGTATCTTTAGTGAAAATTCTCGTCGATACAAATATCGTTCTGGATTTTTTGCTAGCACGAGATCCATTCTTTCAGGAAGCAGAACGCTTGTTTCAGGCGATCGACGCTGATCAAGTTGCAGGCTACGTCACAGCGACAACAGTTACAGATATTTTCTACATTGCTAGAAGAAGCACTCGTAGTGTCGAACAAGCGCGGCAAGCAGTTTCACAAACGTTAACGGCGATGACTATTTGCCCAGTCGATCGAGCAATTTTGGCATCAGCGTTTGCGTCGGGCATAACTGACTTTGAGGATGCTGTTCAAATCGCTTGTGCAGTTGATCAAAGATTGGATGCAATTCTGACACGCGATAAAGACTTTTTGAGTTCTACTATCCTAGTGTTGTCGATCGCTGATTTATTCCAACCGTAGAGACTAAATTGTTAAGCTCTGTTTCAAGTTGCCGTAGTGCTTAACAAAAGGGTAAAAGCCGCATGATACGATGGCTTTCGTAGCTTTTAAGAAATTGGGAGAAAACCTTTGACACTCCGGGTTGCAGTTGTAGGTGGCGGTCCTGCTGGTTCATCCGCAGCAGAGACATTAGCAAAAGCGGGTATTGAAACCTATCTTATCGAACGCAAGTTAGACAACGTAAAACCCTGTGGCGGGGCAATTCCCCTCTGTATGGTGGCTGAATTTGACTTGCCCGAAAACATCATCGATCGCAAAGTGCGAAAGATGAAAATGATCTCCCCATCCAATGTCGAAGTCAGTATCGGCAGCACCTTAAAAGATGACGAATATATCGGAATGTGCCGCCGTGAAGTTTTAGATGGCTTCCTGCGCGATCGTGCGGTTGCGCTCGGTGCAAAACTGATTAACGGCACGATGCACAAACTCGAATTACCCACTAGCGAGAAAGGCTCGTACAAGCTGCACTATGCGGATCACTCCGATGGCAGCTTGGAAGGAAAAGCCGCGACCCTCGAAGTCGATCTCGTGATCGGTGCAGATGGCGCAAACTCGCGGGTGGCGAAAGCGATCGATGCAGGTGACTATAACTATGCGATCGCGTTCCAAGAGCGGATCATGTTGCCGGATGACAAGATGGCGTACTACGAAGATCTTGCTGAGATGTACGTCGGCGATGATGTCTCTACCGACTTCTACGCTTGGGTGTTCCCGAAATATAACCACGTTGCAGTGGGAACGGGAACGATGGCTCCGAACAAAGCCGACATCAAAAAGCTACAGGCTGGCATTCGGGCAAGAGCGGCGAAGAAACTCAGAGGCGGTAAGATCATCCGCGTCGAAGCGCATCCGATTCCTGAACATCCCAGACCTCGCCGCGTGGTCGGACGGGTTGCCCTCGTGGGTGATGCTGCGGGAACGGTCACGAAGTCTTCGGGTGAAGGAATCTACTTTGCAGCGAAATCGGCTCGGATGTGTGCAGAAACGATCGTGGAATTCTCCGAAAACGGTCGCCGCATTCCGACTGAGGCAGATCTGAAAGTCTATCTCAAGCGTTGGGATAGAAAGTATGGTCTGACCTACAAAGTGCTGGACATTCTGCAAACCGTGTTCTACCGCACCGATGCAACTCGTGAAGCCTTTGTCGAGATGTGTTCGGATATCGATGTGCAAAAGCTCACGTTCGATAGCTATCTCTACAAAACAGTTGTGCCTGCGAATCCGCTGGTGCAATTGAAGATTACGGCAAAAACGCTTGGTAGCTTGATTCGCGGAAATGCGCTGGCTCCCTAAGTTGAATTGCTTTGAATGAAAGAGCGATCGTGCAGTGATGTACGATCGTTTTTTATTGCAACTAATACGAATCCAAACTTTCAAACCTCTATGATCACGCAACCGCCCAGAATTAAACTCCTCACCATGTTCCAACTCGGTCTCTATCAAATGGGACTGGGGATGATGTCAGTGTTAACGCTTGGGGTTCTTAACCGAGTCATGATCAAAGAATTAGCGATTCCGGCGACGATCGCGGCAGGAGCGATCGCGGTTCATCAATTCATGGCTCCCGCTCGATTGTGGTTTGGGCAAATGTCGGACGCGAAACCGATCGCAGGCTATCACCGCACGAGTTATGTCTGGATTGCATCGGTGTTGTTCTCGCTGACAGCATTTCTCGCAGTTCAAGTGATGTGGCAAGTGGGAGCGAGTTTGCAAACGGTGGGATGGGGGACACCCACACAGATTTGGATCGGAATTTTAGGATTAGTCTTTGCCTTGTATGGATTGACGCTGAGTGCGGGTTCGACTCCGTTTGCGGCGTTGCTGGTGGATGTTTCTGAGGAAGAAGAGCGATCGAAGCTTGTGGGAATTGTCTGGTCGATGCTGATGGTGGGAATTGTCATCGGTGCGATCGTGACTTCGCGATTATTGCCAGCAGAAGGCGCAGCGAATTTAGCGGCATTGCGTCCGGCAGTCGATCGAGTGTTTATCATCATTCCAAGTATTGTCTGTGGATTGGCAATCTTGGCGACGTTCGGAATTGAGAAGAAATATTCGCGGTTTAGAACACGGACGATGGTGAGCGATCGAGAAGATCAAATCACGCTAAATCGCGCGATTCGAGTCTTAACCGCTTCGCCTCAAACTGGATTATTTTTCACCTTCTTGCTGTTCATGACGATTAGCTTATTCATGCAAGATGCGGTGATGGAATCTTATGGCGGTCAAGTGTTCGGAATGTCAGTCTCAGAAACGACGCGGTTGAATGCGTTTTGGGGCATGGGAACGCTGATCGGAATTAGTAGTGCAGGATTCGCGATCGTGCCTCGTCTCGGTAAAACTCGAACCGCAAAACTCGGCTGTGTTCTTGTTTCTGTTTGTATGATCTTTATCATTTTCACAGGTTTCACCGCGAATCCGAAACTTCTACAAAGTGGGCTATTTCTATTCGGGTTGGCTTCTGGAATCACGACAACGGGCGCAATTAGTTTAATGCTCGATCTCACTGCTGTTGAAACGGCTGGAACCTTTATCGGTGCGTGGGGATTAGCGCAAGCATTGGCGAGAGCGTTGGCAACGATTTTTGGCGGCGGTGCTTTGGATGTAGGTAAAAGTATTTTCTCGAATTTGACGTTGGCGTATTCGGTTGTGTTTGGATTGCAAGCGATCGGGATGTTAATCGCAGTCGGATTGCTCAGTCGAGTTGATGTCAAAGCGTTTCGGAGCAATACAAAAGCGGCAATTTCAACCATTTTGCAAGGTGAGTTAGACTAATGACCCAGGCAAAACCACGATTTAGAACAATTGAAGAGTACTTAGACTATGACGATGGGACTGACACTCGTTACGAATTGGTTGGCGGGGAGTTAGTTACTTTGCCTTCCGAAGAACCAATCAATAATACGATCGCATCGCTTCTTTTTGCGGCGTTTCTCAGCATCGGAATTCCCTATTACCGACTTGCGATCGGTCATCAGATTCAGGTGGTTTCTGCTGGAGTAACCGTGCGGCAACCTGATCTCATCATTCATACTGAAGAATCGATCCGAGCCTTGTTATCAGGTGAACGAATCATTCGGCTTGGAATGCCTGTCCCGATGGTCGTGGTTGAAGTCGTCTCACCTGGAAAGCCAGGAAGCGAGAATTATGACCGTGATTACGTTGAGAAGCCAAGAGAATATGCAGAGCGTGGCATCCCTGAATATTGGCTGATTGATCCCAGTCGATCGATTGTCGTTGTGATGACGTTACAAAGCGATCGATATCAAACTCAGGAATTTAGAGGTGAAGAACGGATTATTTCTTCTGCATTCTCAGGCTTACAACTGACAGCGAAACAGATTTTAGAGGCAGGCGCATGAATTTTTCAGAGATCAAAGCCTTTTCAGAACGGCTGACTCATGAGGTTGGGGCGCAACTGCTGAAAGATTTTGGACAGGTGCAAGCAGCGGAAAAAGCGGATGGAAGCTTGGTTACACAGTCCGATCGCTGGGCAGATGAGCAGATTCGGAACGCGATCGCAAAAACGTTCCCAGATCACGGTGTCCTGAGCGAAGAAGTCGAGCATGTATTTCCCGATCGCGATTGGTGCTGGATTATTGATCCGCTCGATGGTACGACGAATTTCGCACGTGGATTGCCACTGTGGGGGATCTCGATCGCGCTTCTTTATCAAGGCACTCCAGTGTTCGGCTATGTGCATCTTCCCCCGTTGAATCAATCGTTTCACGGATTCTGGCAAGGTGATTCAGGATTAGATTTGCCAACAGGGGCATTTCTAAATGACAAACCGATTCATTCGAGTCAAGAAGCACTGACCCGCAATCATTTCTTTAATCTCTGTGCCCGCAGTACTTCGGTCTTGAAGAATCCCTTTCCAGCAAAGATCCGAATGCTGGGAGTCGCGACTTACAACTTACTCACGATTGCGGCAGGAGCAACAATGGGCGGCGTTGAAGCGACTCCGAAGATTTGGGATATTGCGGCAGTTTGGGCGATCGTACAAGCGGCGGGAGCGGTTTGGCATCCGTTGCAATCTGAGCCGATTTTTCCGCTAGAAATTGGCAAGGATTACAGTACGCGATCGTTTCCGACTTTGGTTGTGAGCCGGGAGGATTTAGTTTCTGTATTTGAACCGTTGGTTCGGTCGATCGGCACTAAATAACCGCGATCGCATCTCCAACTTTCAATTTCAAGAAACTTTGAGCATTGCCGCGATTCATTGCTAGTTCGATCCAGCCATGACTTCCAATTAAGCCAACGATTTCTCCGATTGCAGCATCCGCATAAGTTTTCTTCCCAGGGTGGAGCTTTTGATTCACTCGAACATTCCAGAGACGATCGCGAACTTTTTCCCCTGAGATATTGGTGATCAAATTCCCGAAATGATCGATCGCTTGAATCACGCCTTGCAATTCGGTTTCAGTTTCGATCGCATCTGGAATCGGCAATCGAGTGATCGAATCCAAATCAATCTCAGTGCCTAATAATTGCAATGGAACGCCACTCGCTAAATGCGCTCCCACAGGTGCAAAAATATCCCGTCCGTGGAAAGTGGCGCTAGGCGTTTGGCATCTCCAGTATTGCGAATTGTCTAATTCAACCGCAGTGATGGCTTTATTCAAGACACCACTCACTAACCCATTATCTGGAGCTACTACATAGCCTGACTTGAGTTGAACCGCAATCGATCGACGTTCACTCCCGACTCCCGGATCAACTACTGCCACATGAACCGTTCCTTTCGGAAAATAAGGGTAGGCGTTCATCAGATGAAACCGAGCGGCAGCGATATCTTGAGGCGGAATAGTGTGGGTTAAATCGATCGTTTGAATCTGCGAATTAATTTGGGCGATCGCACCTTTCATTACGCCAACATAAACGTCGCTCAATCCGAAATCCGTCAACAGAGTAACAATCATCGATCTATCAAAAGTGTGAATTTTTTGTAGCAGAAGCTACCGTTTGAAATGACTGATGCTAAAATTAAATCATGGTGATAAGAAAAGCTAACCTCTAGGAAGCCTGAATTATGAATAGAAATCGTCTCCACTCCGCAGAAGTTTCAAGACTGCATCGCGAGAATTTACAACGGAATCTGCAACGTCGCATGGAAGCTGCAAGAGCGCGTGGTGATCAAGCGTTGCTCCGGATGCTTGAAGCCGAAGCAAACTACTTGAGATAGTTTCTTTAATTGGATCTTGAACTGAGCGCGGCGGGTGTCGCGCTTTTTTCATGATTTATCGAGGCAGTCGAGTGCCAAAATCGAGCGTTAACCAGACTGAATCAAGCAGCAGTAAGTATTCTTCAGTCGTTAAATGTCCAGAATGGCAGCAGGATTCGAGCGCTTGAGCGATCGCATTAAACAGCGCTTCTGAGAGTTCTAATTCACTAAATTGCTTCATGATCGAGGATACCAACTTGGAAATGCCGAAATGGTGAACAATCGGGGGCAGTGTCAAGTGGGCTTTTCCTGAGTATAAAGACTTTTCTCACGAAAATTTTCCGTGTATTCTCGCTTCACCGAAATTTTACTGATTTTGTTCCCGTGAATAATCGCCGGATTTGCCTCCGGTTTTGTTCACCAGATAGATTTGATCGATCGTAATGGACTTCTCGATCGCTTTTGCCATGTCGTAAAGCGTTAAAGCCGCGATCGAGACTGCCGTGAGTGCTTCCATCTCGACTCCGGTTTCTGCCTTGATCTTCACGGTTGCCTGAATTTCATATCCGGGCAACTCTGGATTCGGTGTGATATTGACCTCAACTTTTTGAATCGGCAAAGGATGACAGAGCGGAATCAGATTCGAGGTTTGTTTCGCTGCCATGATTCCCGCGATGCGAGCCGTACCGAGGACATCGCCTTTCGGGGAATTGCCCGACTCGATCGCATTCATCGTTTCCGGCTGCATTCGCACTTTTGCGATCGCGGTTGCTTGTCTTGTGGTGGCGGATTTTGCCGAGACATCAACCATTTGAGCTTGTCCGGTGGCATCGAGATGAGAAAGATCGATCGAATTTTCAGATTTTTGTGTCATTTGGACGAGAACGTTGTATATTAGTTAAGTGCTGACAAGGGCTTGTAGCTCAGTGGACTAGAGCACGTGGCTACGGACCACGGTGTCGGGGGTTCGAATCCCTCCTAGCCCGTTTAACATCTTAGGGATGTCTTAGTGACATCCCTTTTGTGTTTTAAAAATTCTATCGTGCTAGGTACTCGCGAACAGCCCAGCACCATTCACATCTGCTTTAACGTGGATTCGATGAAGTCTTCGAGTCGCCAACACTTCAGGAGTCGCCTCCTAAATTCCCCGATTTCGGGAAACTTTCAAGGGTGAAAAAGTCTTATAATTCTGAACTTCTTTTGGTCTCAAAGTCCCCAAATTTGGGGGATTTAGGGGGCGTTAGCCGATGTAAACGAAGCGAATCATTCTGCCGAACTCACGTTGCTTTAGGCGCGAAAAAGCCCCTCAAATCTGAGGGGCTAAAGCGATCGATCAAAATTACAAATTACATTCCGCGATTCGGATTCGGATCGACGTAAGCTGCCGTTGCGCGAGGCTTGCGAGTTCCAACTGCCGCGCCTGCCAACGATGCCGCCAGACCGAGCAGCGAACCGATGACGAACGACCAGCCAGCGGTTGCAGTTGTGCCTGCAATGTTCCGAGCATCTTGAGCCGAAATGTTCGGATCGACTTGGTTCGGGTTCACATTCGGTACACCCGTCTGAGGCAGAGCCGCGCCTGCCGCGTTTGCCGCACTCGATACCGCCAAGCCGAATGCGCCAGTCACGCCGCTTGCCAATAGGTATGCACTCAGTGCCAAGGTGGTCGCCCAGAGAATCGCACCATTGAGTAATGCAGTGCTGCGGTTCATGGGACCACAAGCGCGTGCCATCACCCAGCTACCCAAAAACAGCGAAATCAACAAACTGATCGTTGCCCAAATTCCGACTGCGCTTGCGACTCCACCCGCATCCGAGCGAGGAGCACCCGAATTCGCGATCGAAGTTGCACCAATTGCTGCACCCAAGGCACTGAGAATCAACTGCGAAACCAATGCTACCGTCAAACCTGCGATGATCGGACCCCAACGAACTCGATCGTGATAGTCTCCAGCAACCGGGATAACTGCCGCTTCAGCGACCGGACGATTAGTATATGCCATTGTGAATTGTCTCCCCTAACAGGATAGTCATTTGCAAAGAATTTACTCTTGGCAACACTGTAGAGTTTATGGAAGAGAAATTACTCTACCGAGGGTGAGACGATGTAGATCCGTCGTTAGAGAGAAATATCCAGAGAAATATCGGGGATCACGCGATGGGAGCATTCACAGGATTAGCGAGTTTTCACAGCGGTTCCGGTCGCAGTGATCAATAGAAGAACGCCAGACTGATCAAGATTGATTGTGCCAGTATTGATTTCAATACCGACAACTGCATTCGCACCGAGATTTTGTGCCCGTTTTTGCAGTTCTGCTAGGGCGTTTTGCTGTCCTTGTTCAAACACCCGCTCATAGCCTGCGGTGCGTCCGCCGATTAAATCTCTGATGCCAGCAAAAAAATCTTTCAGCGCGTTCGTTCCATAAACCACTTCGGCAGTGACAACGCCAAGGTATGATTCGATCACTGCATTCTGGATCACATCGGTTGTGGTCATTAACATCGGTTGTGTTTCACTCAACTGCTTAGATTAGATAGATTCACAGTTTAACGGGTTATTCCTGATCGTTTTGGAGCCTTTCGTAATTCTCAGTATGGTGAAAATTTCTCGTGTTCGTCGATCGCTTTATTCTGCCGGATTGGTCGTTTGCATTGCACTGATGCCGCAATTGGGACGCGCTCAGTCGAATGAGTTGGATAACTTGCTTGAACGAGGGCGGGAATCTGTCGAGGCGCGGAATTGGAACAGTGCGTTAGAAGCATTTCAACGAGCATCGGCACTCGATAATCGCAATGCTCGAATTTTCTCTGGAATGGGTTTTGTGTTTGCTCAACAAGGTCGATTTCAAGAAGCGGCGGATGCCTATCGACAGGCAGTGACGTTAGAACCGGACAACGCGGATTTTGCTTATGCGTTGGGGTTTAGTTTGGCAAATTTGGGCAATGATAGCGCGGCGGAAACAGCGTATCGTCGGGCAACCGAGTTAAATCGGCGGAATGTGAATGCGTTTCTGGGACTGGGAACGGTGTTAGCGCGTCAGGGACAAATCGATCGAGCTTTGGCGGCATATCAACAGGCGGCATCGATCGATCGACGAAATGCAGCGGCGCATGAATCGATCGGGTTAATGCTGATTCAACAAGGCAGAGTCGCTCAAGGGATTACGTCACTGCAAACGGCTGCAACGCTTGATCCTAGACGCGCCAGCACTCAGATCGGGTTGGGAATTGCTTTATTAGAGCGAGATGATGCACCGGGTGCATTAGCGGCGTTTAATCGAGCGGTGCGGCTTGATCAGAATAATCCGAAGCTTCATTTACAGATTGGGAAAATCCTGCGCGAGAAGGGTAATAGTGCTGAAGCGTTGAGAGCATTTCAGCGATCGGTGAATCTCGATTCCAGTTCGGTCGAAGCGCAATTTGCTCTAGCAGAAACGGCTCTGGCTCAAAATGAAACGATGCGGGCAGTGATGGCATTTCGGGAAGTGGTTAAGCTCGATCCGAATAATGCCTATGCACATTATCAGATGGGCATTGCATTGAAGGCGCGGGGGTTTCCGAGAGATGCGATCGAAGCGTTTGAGACGGCTCGAAAACTCTTTGAAGAGCAAGGGAAGACTGACGAAATGAAACAGGCAGAGAAAGCGATCGAGGAAACGAAGCAGTAACTAGGAAACCAGGGATTTCAAGGTCGCTTCGGGCGATCGAGGATTCCAGCCGAGTTCTTGTCTCGCTTTAGTAGCATCGACACGGACACAGCGATCGTAAACATAATGCGCTCGTTCTTTGTCGATCGGGGGCTGCCAGCCTGAGATTCGACCAATCGGATCGAGAATGCTGGCGACCAATCGTACTAAAGGTTTTGGAGCTTCACGAGGTGCGGAAATTCCGGTTTCTCGGCTGAAGACTTCAAACATTTCTCTAGTGGTCATGTCGCCTGCGGAAATGATGTAGTAGTCGCCAGATTTTCCGCGATCGACTGCCAGAATCATTGCTTCTGCCAAATCGTCAACGTGAACAATTCCTGTCACTCGTTCTCCGCCTGCCCAGACTTTGAGCCGACCGTTTAAGAAGGCATTCAAAACAGGTTTGAAGTGTGGATCGTCGCTGCCGAAAATTCCAGAAGGCATGACGCTAACGATCGACAATTCTTTAGTTTGATCGACTAATTGTTGCGCTTGGTATTTTGTGCGATCGTAGGCTGAGGAAAAGTCTTTCTGTGTACGTTGGAAAGTTTCGTCGATCGCTTTACCTTGTGTGTCACCGAAAATCCCGATCGTGCTGCAATAAATCATTTTCGGAACGTGAGCGGCTTTTGCAGCTTCTAAAACGGCGCGAGTTCCTTCGACGTTGACGCGCTCCATTTCTGCGGCGTTGACGATTCCAAGTTCGACATAAGCAGCCGTATGGAAAACGACATCGACACCTTGCATTGCTTTTGTGAGAGCGGCTTGATCGGTAATGTCGCCGTACGCATAGTCGATATTGCAGTTCGATAAGCGATCGAGATTACTGGATTTACGAACAAAACCGACGACAGAATCGCCTCGATTTAGTAGTGCTTTGACTAAATGCGATCCGGTGAAACCATTGGCTCCGGTGACTAATGTTCTCATAAGGATTTTTCGTACATCCGATAGGTTTTGTAGATTTTACCGCCTGCTGCTTCGATCAATTTTCGCGATCGATCATTGTCTTCATAAACCCAAGATAGTTCCGCCCGTTTATAAGGTTTACCTTTCTTGATTCCGCCTTGTAATCCTAAGTAAATTAATCCAAGCGGAACTAATTTTCGTTGAAATTCTGGTAGCGAACAAATTGCAATCACACGACCTTGATCGATTTGGCGACGATACCAAAGAAACTTGAGAATTCCAAAGAAATTTAAGCGACCATTGACGTATTTCAGCGGGATATTGTAGTCAGGTAATCCCATCCAAAACCCGATCATTTCGCCGTTGTATTCCGCGATCGGAAAGACATCCGGATCGACTAATTCTTGTAGCGATCGCGCTTCGTCTAAGAATTCTTCTAACGTCCGAGGGGTCGAACTCCAATTGTTCGCAAATGCCTTATTGAACAGATGATATAAACTTTCACAGTCTTTCTCAAATTCTTCTCCTTTGGTTCTCAAGGGTCGAAACGTGACACCCGATTTGCAAGCAATTTTATAGCCTTTTTCAAACTCAGGAGACAGCGGTTTATCTAAAGGAAAATCATACGCATAAGCGTCTTTTGCTTTAGTTAAACCCAACTGTTCCATGAAGGTTGGATAGTATGCAGGATTGTACGGCATCATCACCATCGGCGGCGAATCGAAACCATCGACTAGGAATAAGCAATTATTGTGAGTTGATAGATCAATGGGACCGCGAATTTCGGTGATCTCTTGCGATCGCAACCAATTTTCCGCTGCGTCAAATAGTGCCTTTGCGACTTCAAAATCATCAATGCACTCGAAAAATCCGAAAATGCCGATCGCTTTTCCTTCGCGTTCGATTAATCGATCGTTGATTGCCGCCACAATTCTACCGATCGCAGTTCCACGAGAAATTGCAATAAACTGTTTCAGCCTGCCATATTGAAAAAACGGATTCTCAGGCTGAAACTTCTTTTCTACATCACTCCGTAAAGGTGGAACCCAATTCGGATCATCGGCATACACGACCCACGGAACATTGATAAACATCTCTTGTTCAGTCGCGGACGTGATCGGAAAGACTTCAAAAGTTGGCATCGTCTATCTATCCATTTAATTAAAGCTGACTATACCATCAGAGTGTTGTAGGTGCGATCGGGGCAATATCCGGGTCATATCCGCCGATCTGATTCGTTCGGAGTACCCAGACGGAAGCTCCATAGTTAATGAAACTTTCAGCGATCGTATCACTCGCTTTTCGAGGGAACATCGTGCGCCAACTGCCTAACCCGATTAATAAATTTCGCAGCGGACTATCTTCGAGCGTGTTGCCTAAGTTGTATTCGTTGTTCTGCCAGTCGGATCTGGGTCCTCCTAACGGTTGAAGCGCGTCTTCTAAGTCTTTTCCGAGTCGTCGTAATGTTCGATAACGGTCTTCTTCTTGCTGAAGTAACATTGCGACTAAATCAGGATTGTTTCGTAGCGATCGCTCAATGTTCTGAATACTGGCAAACAGGGCTTGGTTCGAGTCTTGAGAACAATTATTGGCAGGTCCCACGAATGTTCCACCCGTTCCATCGCCGATGCGATATCGAGCCGTCATCACGTCAAGCTGAAGCATCATGAATTCTAGTGGAGAAATCGTAGTAGAACCGATGTGATATGACTCTGTGAACGCATCGAGCTTGATCAAAATGTCACAGACGGGACGAGTTCCAGCCCAACCGAATTGTCGATCGCCCATGTAGCGCGACCAGTGTAATGTTCCTGCAACTAATCCATCAATGTTCTGGGTGTACACCTGATAGTAGTTAATGTTAAATCTCGGCTCATCTGCGAGAGGTTCATAGACCACTTCTGCAATTCCATAAGCAAAATGTCCGAAAAAGATCGGAGTTCCTGCCGCAGGTTCTTTGTTCTTGCCACCAATGCCACCGTACACATGCAGTAATAAAGCTTTATCGCCAATTTTCCAGTCTTGAACTGCGGCGGCAATCCCATCCGATGAACGTCGAGCACTACAGAGTACCGAGGAGATTCTACCTTTTTGCTCGGCTGCATTTTTCCAAGCTCCGAATCGAACATAGTTGAATGCGGCTCGACGACCGAAGGTGACTTTCTCCGGTTGCAATTGGAACAAAGCACGAGGCGCGATCGATTGCACAACAAACATTCCTTCTGCATCTTTCGCACCATACACATACCAGCCCGTCTCATTGTAGGGAGACTGTTCAATCCCATGTGTCGTCGAAGGAGAGCTTCCATAACTTTTCGCGAACACAACTTCTGGTAATCGCATCACTTCGGATGTGCCGTTGAACTGTCGAGAAGCTCGATCGAAGTGAATTACCTGAAATTGATCCGTTCCGCTCATCGGTAACACGAACTGCACTAACGCATAGAACTGTCCAGTAATCTGAATCGGTGTTGTGTCGATGTAAAGCGTATCTCCTCGAACTTCTACCGGATCAGTTAACATCACAATGATGTCATCGACCGGATGCGATCCCGCCAAGGATTCGAGCGGATCAACTTGTCTCCAGTGGTTAATGCGATCGGGATGAACGGCTCCTCCATACTTACTACTAAATTCTGCATCTGCACTAAAGTGAACATCCTTTGTCACGGCTCTTACGCGCTTCTGAACGCTAGGATGATTCGACCAGCGCAACTTTACAGTCTTTCCGATCAAAGACCGATCTGGTGCATGATGAACTTCAAAGAAGACTCCGTGAAATCGTTCTTCTAGCTTGGGCAGAATCAAGCGTCCCATCCAATTCCCGATCGCTTGATAGTCCTCTGAGTCGATCGATTGAATTGGATAAGATTCAGCCCGATTAAATGCTGCCTCTCGATACAAGGCATAATGACTAATTTGTTTCGGGATCGATTGATCGGCTCTGAGCGCTTTACCGTTGAGAATTTGCAGGATGGTCTCGATCGTTTGCTGGAGATGCGTTCGTCCATCGGGAAGTTTCGCGATCGGGTCCATGTAGCCACCCGGAACCTGATGCCCGACAGGTCCTGCTGAAAGGAGCGTAATTCTCCCTTTGCGTTTCGCGCGATTCCAATACGACAGCGGAAAAATCTTCCAGCGTCCCGGAAACATAATCGGACCAAATTTTTCCACGACATCCTTTTCACCAATGACGTGATAAAGCTGTTCTAGCGTCAAAAGATTGTGATTCGCGCTCATCACACCACCAAGCGAGATTACATCGATCGTGGCTCCGGTCGATCGCTTTAAATACGGAGCCGCCGCAACCGACATTTCTCCCCCGCCGCTATACCCGATCAAGGTAATTGGAACACCGCTTCCCGGTCGATAGCCTCGATCGATGAGTCCATCAAAAATCACCTGAGCAATGCCCTGATTGTAAATCGGACCATACCGCTTGTCCGACGATACCGCCACGATGATCACATTGCGAAGGTTCACAAGCAATCCCAGGATCGCCGCTGGATTTGCCCATCGCATCTTATCCGCCTGTCTCCACAAGAATGCTAACGGACGATCTTCGATCAGCGGTCGATTCAACACTGAATACATCATCAATCCCCGCACCAGTTCTACGTTCTTAGGTAACGCAGGCTGCAATGCGGATAGAAAATCCTCAATATCTGGAGTGTATTCGCTGCCGGATTGAGAAATGCCATCGAGATAAACGATATAGCGATCGACCTCATGATCAGGCTCAACGGTCTCAGTCATCTGAGGAGCGGCTACTACTTGATCGCCGTACCATCCTGCCCACCATCCGAGCGATTCTAGAGGCGCAAGAATTCCCGCAAACACGAGCGCGACGATACTAATCCAGAACAGATCAAAAGTGAGCCGCCAAATTCCGCGTAGATTCGCATACCAACCAAATAAACCATCTCGAACGGGACGCAGCAAAACCAGAATCAGAACAAATACGATCGCCATTACTAGCAAACTGAGTGCTAATTTGAGACGAGGCAGTAAACCGCGAAATCGATGTTTCGCTTGCACGAGTCGATCGCTTGCATCAATCTTCTGTTTCACCTTCAGCGGAACGCTTCTCGGTTGAGTTGAAACCGTTTGAGCCACAGTTCGAGCCGCCTCTGGAGCAGAACGACCCGAAGCCTCGATCAGTTGTTGCACTTCAGGCAGCGATCTGGGTTGAATGCCTGCGGAAATCTGTGCCCGTAATTCTTGGCGAGTGTCAGCTAAAGCGACTCCAGCGACTCGATCGGCGATTCGACTCCCCAACTGTGCGATCGGTTGTCCGATCGTGCCTTCTAAATGCTGCTTAACAAACCATCCAAGTGCGACATAAACAAACGCTGATCCGACTCCAATTCGAGCGATCGAGGCAAATCCGACGACCATTGCTAACAAGTTCCAAACCGATAGCAAATTCCCGATCGGATGTCCCAGATAAGGCAATGCCCCTAAAAATCCAAACAGTAGCGGTGCATATCCTAATCCAAGCACTTTGATCAACGCAATTAGCGGCACTCGTGGTGATCCCGGCAAGAATCCTAAGATCCAAGTACTGAATGTGAGAAAGATAAATCCGAACGTGAAGAGGACTGCATTGATCAACAAGCAAAAGACGAATCGAGTGGGTTTAACTCGGCTGACGAAGAGCACAATACTTTGCGCGATCGCAAGTGATAGTCCCGCTAATGTCACGATGATCAGGGCAAACCAAAGCCCTCCTGACAGCGTTGCCACTTCTCGAAAGGCATCGAATTGTAGTGCGAATGCTCCTCCAATCCATTCGCGCCATTGATCTGCTGCGGTGTTGATCATGATGCTGCTCCGATCGAATTTACTTGATTTCTATCAGACAAAAAAAGTCACGTAATTTCAAGTCATGATTGCTTCGCGATCGTTTCAAACGGTTCCGTTCCGAGTGGGCTAGGTGTCCATCCGGTAATGGTCTTGCGCTGAACGAGCAAGGGATCAGAATGGACGATCGACAATCGAACCGCTTGCTGATGAATGATCTGATCGACCTCAGCATAAAGCTTCGATCGTGCCGCACGATCTCCGGTTGCTCTGGCTTGATTGAGTAGTTGAATGACGCGATCGTTCTTCCATCCCCCTAAGTCTGTTGTGCCACCTGGACCAAAATGCGGATAGTAAAACGTATCGGGATCACCATAGTCGCCTGTCCAACCGAGCATAAACATCGGATAGCCTGGTTTCTTGTTCCGATCTGCCAGATAAGCTGCCCAGTCTTGTGTTCTCAGATTTGCACGAATTCCAACCGCTTGTAAATCTGCGGCGAATGCTTCTGCGATCGGTTTCGGAGTCGGAAAATAAGGACGAGCAACAGGCATGTACCAAAGATCAATCTCAAATCCATTCGGAAAGCCTGCTTGTTTGAGTAACTCTCTGGCTCTCTGCGGATTGTAATCATAGTCTTGTAGCTTCGGAAAGGTTGCCCAATCTAAAGCAGGCGGAACAAAGTGCGGAGTCGTTTGGGCGGAGCCTTTCCAAAACGCTTGCACGATCGATTGTTTGTTAATGGCATGTGCGATCGCTTGTCTCACTCGCACATCAGATAGCTGTTTAAAGCTCGGATTCAATGCTAGATAGCCCACATTAAACGATGGACGATTTGCAACAGTTAAATTTTGATCTTGCTCAATCTCTGCTTTCTGATCCGGTGCAAGCTCTACTGTGAAATCAATCTGTCCTGCTCTTACTTGAGCAAGTCTTGCACCCGAATCTTGTACAAATCGCATGAATAATTGATTCGATTTCGGTAAATCTTTTTTCCAATAGTTCGGATTTTTTTCGAGCGTAATGCGATCGCCACTTTGCCATCCTTTGAACACAAACGCTCCGGTTCCAACGGCTCCACCTGCGGGAGTTCCATAGTTCGCGCCTGCTTTTTGAATCGCGCTAGGACTTGCAATTCCAAAGTATCCAGATGCGATCGCGGTTGGAAATGCAGCAAAGGGTTGCTTCAAAACAAACTGAATCGTGGAATTATCAACGACGCGAACATTCTGCACTAACGAATTCGGTTCACCTTTGTATCCGCCAAAAATCTGCCCCCAAATCTCGTAGCTTTTCCCTGCATTGCGAAATCCGTTTGGATTGTTCTTATCCCACCAGCGATCGACATTAAATTTCACTGCATTGGCGTTAAAGTCTGTTCCATCGTGAAACTTCACCCCATTTCGCAGCTTAAATGTCCAAGTTTTACCATCTTTAGAAGCATTCCAAGAAGTCGCTAAACTTGGCTCTAACTCAGTCGTTCCGGGCTTGAACTGAATCAGACGATTGTAAATTTGATTGTGTACAATCAGCGAATTTCCATCAGTGACATTCCCAGGTTCTAAGTTCGTTGGCTGTCCACTCGCAGCATAGACCAGTACACCCGGAGCCGTATTTGTCGAATTTTGAGGGCTGCAATTCGCGACGATCACTGCACATAACAATGCAATTAATATCGATCGCCACCTTCGGAACTTCACCATCGTTTTCATCACTCTCGATCGCGGTTTGTTCGCAGATTCTACCAAGCCTGCTGCGATCGTTCCTCGGTTCTACCAAAAGGCTTTATCCTTTGACAAAGTTTGTATTATACTTGTAGTATAATAGTAATCTGAGGGATGTATACAACCGAAAATGAGATCACTGAACTCGTCCAAGCCTTCGAGAACTGTACGTTAGCGAGATCTGGCTGGACGCACTCCGCTCATCTCACCGTGGCGTTATGGTATCTGACACAAAATCCGCTTACTGCCGTCGATCAAATCCGTTCTAGAATCCAACGTTATAATGACGCTCATGGTGTTGAATCAACTCCTACCAGCGGCTATCACGAAACCATTACGCGATTCTGGATTTACCTGCTGCAAATTGATCTTGACTGCGTTGTTATTCATGATTCTTTACTGAATTTAGCCAATCAGTTAATGAATCGTTATTCTGATCCGACTTTATTGTTTGAATACTACAGTCGCGACGTGATTTTCTCGCCTGAAGCTCGCACTCGCTGGATTGAACCCAATCTAAAATCTTTGACTTATGCAAGACTTTGACTTTCACTTCAATCCGTTCAGTCAATACAACAACCAGAATCAGCAAAAAGGACAAAGTTTACTCGCAGCAGGTTGGCGACCGTTACATCGCGATTTTGATTGGAACTATTTTCTCCAGCTTGCACAGAATGATTCGGATGAATTGAACCGTCGATTGATGGGAGCTGTCAGCACGATCGCAGATGCCCTCGGACGCAATCATCAAGCTTGGTGGGCAAATACGATTCATGTCTTCTCGTCCTACACTCGTGGCGAAATGGATCAGGTCTGGAACTATCTCACCCCTGATCCGCCTTATCCTGACTATCGCTATCGAGACAGCCTCAGTGTTGAAACTCCGATTCGTCAGATTGTCAGCCGAAACAATATTCCGATCGATTATGTGCTCAATCGTCTACAAGAAACCACAATTCGTCAAACTCTCACAGTCTTAGGACGACCCGATTTAATCATTCAAAGTTATCTCGATCGCTCTTTTTATTTCCCAGTCGATCGCTTTGAGAACTGGGATCGGCTCGATATTGTCAGTACTGCTTATGCGTATTGGTCAGCACACGAAGTCTGGTTACAGATTGATTATGTCGATCGTGGACGACGCTATTGGACTTTGATGGCGAAAAACATGGCTCCGTTAGTCCAGAAATCGACGTATGGATTAGCAGTGATGCTGAGCGGCTATCAAAGCCGAGTCGGACAAATTCACGCCCAGTTTGCGATTCGGGATTTTCCGGCTGAAATTCAAGCTTTCAGTGATAGTGTGCAGCAAGCTGTAATGAATCAATATCGTTTAGCGGTGTTGGTGCATGGCGATCCGGGAACGGGAAAAACTGCGTGGACACAAGCGATCGCGAAAGAAGTCTTAGTTCCCTTGGGCTATGTGGTGTTCATTCTGGATCACGATGCGGTTGAGAACTTTGTGCCGCCCAGCTATCTAGAGAAAATCTGCTTGATCATCAATGAAGCGGATAACTTGGCACAAGATCGATCGACCGAAATTGCTCAAGCCAGCAACAAAACCGAACACATCTTAAGCCTGCTCGATGGCACACTCTATCAAAGTGTTGTGAGTGTTGGTAACTTTGAATTGGAGCAAAAATTAGTCGTGCTGATGACTTGCAATACGACTGAGCGGCTCGATCCAGCAATGTTGCGAAAAGGGCGAGTCGATTTAATGTGCGAATTCACGCAGCGATTCGTTTAATCAGGATTTGTAATCAGACCGAAAAGGGACAATCAACGATCGACGTTTCGCTAAACCATAGACAAACTGTAATAATCTAGATACTACGCGCAAAATGGAAGGGAGTTCACGGTTATGGCGAAAGCGGTTGGAATGGTGGAAGTGCGTGGATTGCCGCCCGCGCTGGCGGTCGCCGATGTGATGGTCAAAGCCGCACGAGTCACACTGGTTGAAATGGAAAAAGTCAGCGGCGCTTATGTGACGATCGTGGTTCGAGGCGATGTCTCGGAAGTGAAGATTTCCGTGGAAGCAGGACTCGAAGCCGCAAAGAGAATGCACTCTTACAAAGAAGGCGATAAATTATTCCTCTCGTCGCACTACATTCCACGTCCGACAGAGAATTTAATGGCAGTGTTGCCAATCGATTACAGCGATCGTACTGAAGAATTCAACCAAGTCTGAGAAAGGCTATACTCCTGTTTGGCTTTTCTTTCTTGGTTCCTTCATGGCACTGGCACATCTTACACAGGCTGATCTCGATTCTTGGGTGACTCAAGCGCGGCGATTTACGCTTCAGGGACGATTGCCAGACTATATTCCTCAGTTGGCACAGGTCGATCCGCGATTGTTGGCAGTTCATACGATCGCAGATGAAAGCCTCGTGTCGGGCGATTTTGCTCAGCCATTTGTGCTGATGAGCGTGATCAAGCCGTTCCTCTTGCTGTTTCTATTAGAGCAAGTCGGAAGCGATCGCGTTTTTCAACAAGTCGGAACCGAACCTTCTGATCAGCCGTTTCATTCAATCCCGCAGTTGAAGAATGATGACGGATTTCCCCGCAATCCGATGATCAACAGTGGCGCGATCGCATTAACTGGATTGATGCCGAAAACGTCAGGTTCAGAACGCTGTGAAGCCTTTCGCCGCTGGTTAAATGAGTGCGCTCAGACGCAATTTATCTTAGATGAGAAAGCATTAGCTTCGGTACGATCGCTGCCGAATCAAACGAATCGAGCGATCGCGGATTTATTGGTACAGCGGGAATTGCTTGATCGAGTTGACTTAGCGATCGATACCTATAATCAGCTTTGTTGTTTGTCGGGCACGATCGCGGATTTAGCTCAATTAGGCTCGTTGTTGGCGAAACCCCATAAAAGAATTTCTCCGATTCATCAGCAGATGGTGTCCGCTCTGATGCTGACTTGTGGACTATATGAGGTGTCTGGAAAGTTCGCAGTGCGAGTAGGATTGCCGATGAAATCGGGGGTAAGTGGGGCATTGTTGGCGATCGTTCCGAAGCAAGGTGCGATCGCGTGTTACAGTCCAGCGATCGATAAGGTTGGGAATTCGGTAGCGGGATTATTTTTGGTTGAGAAGCTTGCTCAGGAGTTGGAATTGAGTGTGTTTCGATAAAAAACAGCGATCGACATTACGCGATCGCTGAAAAGATTATGCAGAAAGACAATTAGAGCGGGTTAACCGCCAACGCAGAGTTAAGACGCAAATTCAAATCCGATTGATTCACAGAGATCACTTCAGCACGGTTACGTCCGAAGATCAAGCCACCTAAAGCACCGACACCTGTTCCAATCAAGACTCGACCGAGCGTAATCCGACGGTTTCCGGTCACACCTGAAATGATCGCAGCAGCACCAGACCCGATCGCGGCTCCTTTCAAGATTGCATCGGTACTCACACCGCGACGAATTTCTTCAGTCCGGCTGATCACATCGGTTTGAGCATTCAGCGCGAGTTGCGTTCCGTTGCTCAAAATCAGCGACTCTGCCACAAAGCGAGTTCCACCATTGGTCGGCTCGAAAACGCCCTTCACTTGGCTACCTGCGGGGATTAAGAGTCTACCATTCGAGGTGCGGATATTGTTTGGAACAGTGAGCGTAACTGGAAGCCGTTCATTCGGAGCGACGACGATCTTTTCAGCATCCCGATACGCCAGACGAAGCGTAGTTCCAGCGGGGATGCGGACGGCTCCAGTCGTTTGAGACGGTTGTGAAGGGAAGAGTTGAGCGAGTTGCATCGGAGCTGGAGCCGCCATTGCATCTTTCGCAAATACGATCGGTGCGGCTCCAGTGGCAGTTACGCCCAGAGTCAAAGCAAGCGCAGTCCCAGACTGTAGCTTTTTCAAGTTCAACATATTTAGTTATCCTTCCAAGTCGGAAATCTAGCGGCGACAGCTTTAATGACTTGGCGACTGGAAGGAAGGTTCCTTTAATTTAGCCCGTAACGATTTTTGGCACTTTGAAGAATTCACCATCGCGATCGGGTGCGCCTTCAAGAATCGATTCCCGATCTTGATAGGGTTGGTGATGATCGGGACGCACGACATTACTCACATCGATCGCGCGGGTTGTCGGCTGAACATCACTCACGTCTAACTCACTCAACTGCTCAAAGTAGTCGAGAATGTCGTTTAACTGCGTGGTGAATTTCTCCTCTTCTTCGGGAGTGAGTTCCAAGCGGGCAAGATGCGCCACCTTTTGCACTTGTTCGCGATCGATCATGAGACTGTCCAAATAAACCGACTAGAAGTATACATCGATGTTCGATCGACCTGTCGTTTTTAGCCAGTTCTGAGCTTCGATGTAGTTGTTTGGAGCTTGCAGAATCGCGCGTTTCCAATAGTCTGCGGCTTGGTCGAACAGTTTTTCGCTTTCGTCGTCTTTGTTTTCTTCTTTCGCCTTTTCACCCAAATAGTGATAAATCACTGCAATGTTATTGAGCGCTTGCGGTAAGCGAGGATTTTCTTCGAGTGCTTCTTCATAGAGACTTAACGCTTTCTCGTGATCGCCGTTGCTGGCGTAGATCAAACCCATGTTGTAGAGAATGTAACTACGATCGTTGGAATCTTCTTCAAGCTTGAGAGCTTCTTCGTAGTTTTCGAGAGCTTCTGCGTATTCGCCGTCTGCCTGAGCGGACATTCCATCTCGATAATAGGCAAAGGCTTCTTTCTCTTTACGGGAGGCGGGGAAAACCTTCAGAATGATGTCCGCCATCACGGTAAAGCTTTTATCGATGAAGTTGTCGTTGCGTTGCGATCTAGGCATAAGACTGAAAAGTGTTTGTTATACGGCGCGAAACATTAGGCTTTCGGTACAGAACTGCGGTTTAGAACGCATCATCCGAAAAGTCTAATTGTTAGTTTAGCGCTCAATCTTGATCGATCTCGCAGACGATACAAATTTCAGAAAACTATACTGGTAGAGAGACGAGTCCCGCGTCAGGGAGGACTAGGACAATGACCGCTACACCTTCGCCGAATCCCACAATTTTAAAAGCGATCGAATCTCTCAACTACCGCGCCACGGTTGGAGATGTCGCCGCTCAAGCTGGCTTAAACGTGAATCTGGCTGAGAAAGGCTTATTGGCATTGGCTTCGCAAGCCGATGGAGAATTACAAGTCGCTGAAACGGGCGATATCGTGTATCAGTTTCCCCGAAATTTTCGGGCAGTGTTACGCGAGAAGGATGCTCGAATTCGCCGCAAAGAAACCTTAGACAAAATCTGGCGGATCTTGTTCTACCTGATTCGGATGTCGTTCGGAGTGGTCTTGATCTTGCTGATTGTGGCATCGGTGCTGGCGATTATTGCGCTGACGGTTGCCGCAAATTCGGCGCGTGATGATGATAACGGCGGAAATATTTCAATGCCGACGGTTTGGTTTAGTCCCGATTTCTTCTGGATTTTCACACCGGATTACGATCGTCGTCGCCCTGCCCAACAAAAGAGCGAACTGAATTTCCTCGAATCGATTTACTCATTCTTATTTGGGGATGGCAATCCGAATGCAGATTTAGAAGAGCGACGCTGGCAATCGATCGGGGCTGTGATTCGTCATAATCGTGGAGCCGTCGTTGCAGAACAGGTTGCGCCATTCTTGGATTCGATCGGCACTCTTTCCGAACAAGAATCAGAACAATATATGCTCCCAGTTCTGACGCGATTTGATGGTAGACCTGAAGTAACCCCAGATGGGCAATTCGTCTATCATTTCCCATCTTTACAGACCACAGTTTCGCAACAAGAACGCCAATGGCTTCCCGCATTTTTGCGCGAATCCCTTTATCAATTCAGTAAGGCAACCTCCGGTCAGATCACATTAGCGGCGACTTTGGGCGCGGTATTGCTGATTTTGGCGCTGGTTCTTACTGCGATGACACTTGGAGCAGGGGCGGGAATTTTGAAAGCGATCGCATTCGTTTCCCTCGGTTACAGTGCAGCATATTTGATTATTCCAACGATTCGGAATTTCACGATTAAACGACGTAACGCGAAGATTTTAGAGCGCAACCGCGATCGAGAAATGCGAGCGAAACAATTGGCAAATCCAACGATTCAGCCGAAACTTGCGTATGCAGAACAGTTCGCCGCTGAAACGGTGATTCAACAATCTGATTTGGTCTACTCGACCGATCGAGATTTGATCGAGCAAGACATTGAGCGCTCTGCACAAATCGATGCCGAATGGGAACGCCGTCTAGAAGGCGATCTCGATTCGGGCAAACAGAATCCCAAGCGTCCGAATCTAACCGATGCAGAATGGCAAAGTCGATTAGAGGGTCGGGAATAACTCTAAAAAAGATCGTTACGAATCGGGGCGAATCCAATTACGATAAAAGTAAGGAGCTTTACCAAACGTAGTAAATCTCTGAATTCATCCGCGATCGCCCCTTCAAAACATCATGGCTTTTTTCCGTCAATACATTGCACCGCTGATTGTCGTTTTAGTGTTCATGTTCTCGCTCGTGGTTGTGAGTGCCCGAATTTTCCTGCCGAGTGATATGGCAGCACCCGCCCCGATCGAGGAACCGAGTCCAACCAGCGATAAGGCTCAAACGCCAGATGACGCGGCAGTCGCAGGATTACCTCCGAACCTTGCTCCGTTTATTCAAGGTCTGTCCAACGATCCGACCCAGCTTTAGATGACGGAATGGGTTGAAGGGTATCGGCTCGATCGCGGTTCTGGTGGAACGAGAGAACGCGATCGACTTTTGAGTTTCATGCACCGGACTTACGCTGAACTGTTTCCGGGTGGCGAGTTTCCCTATCTTGAGAACGCTGTTAACCGATTTTTCTCACCAGAAACGCCGCTGTTGTGGGTGCAGAAATCAGACGAAACCCAATGGAATCCGGTGGCTGGATTGTGGCTGGGAAACGCGATCGATCAAGGCACAGGAGCAAGACAGGCTCACATTTTATTGCTGTATGTCATGCCAGATCATCGACGAAGAGGCATTGGAGCGGCGCTAGTGCGCTACGCTGAAACATGGGCAAAGTCACGCGGCGATCGACAAATCGGGCTGCAAGTGTTTGAAACGAATTTGCCCGCACTGGGACTTTATCGCGCTTTGGGTTACGAAACTCAGTCGCGGTGGATGACCAAATCGATCGAGAACGCTGAATAAGATAAAACCTATGTATAGCGAAGACGAATTAAAAGTTTTAGATATTGAAGCTGAATTAGCTGATCCGCTAGACGAAATTCCTCCGATCGAAGATGAGATCGCGCCTAAACCCGATCCGGATGCGATGCTGCCGTTACTCACCGCATCGGATATCCAGCAGCGAATGTTAGCGGCGCGAGTCTTTTGTGATGTCCAGGACGATCGAGCCATTCCGCAGTTGATTAATCTATTGAGCGATCCTTGTCCGCTGGTGCGAGTGAGTGCGGCGTATGCGTTGGGGCGAAATCCGAGTCCGGATGCGGTCGAGCCGTTAATCGATCGATATAACCAAGATTGGAACGGTTATGTACGGAAGGGAATTGTCTGGGCGTTGGGGAACTGTCGCGATCAACGTTCTCTAAACACACTGACCGATGCGGTGAAGAATGATATTTCGGCGGTTCGGCTCTGGGCAGCGAGTTCTCTGGCGCAGATGGCAAGTTTGGGATACGACACGATCGTGGCTGCGGTTCCACCTTTGATTGAAGCGTTGCGGCGTGATCCGGTGGCGGCGATTCGGAGTAATTGTGCGTGGTCGCTGGGCGAATTGTGTCGGGAAATGCCCTCGAATGTGATTTATGCAACGGCGATCGATGCTCTGATCGAAGCGTTCGCGGAAGATGAAGATACCGGAGTGCGCGAGGATGCGAAGTCTTCGATGCTGAAAGTCGGAGATGCGCGTGGATTGCAAGTGATCGAGACATTAGAGCAAGAAGACTGGTTTTGATCGTTGTTCAAGAAAGTTAGCCTGATCAACCACCGCAATTCGATATAACTAGAAGCAACGATCGACAAGTGGTTAAACCATCCGTATGCGTGATTTCCATCGATTCATCGGACTGCTAGGAGTTGTTACCCTCTCCGGTGTGCAATTCGCTCCAACGGTTGCAGCGTCGGCTGAAGTGACAAAGACCTGTCGCGACATCGAATTCGTTCAGCTAAATAACGGAAAGTTCGTTATTCCAGAATCGCCATTGGTACTGTCTATTTTCATTCCTCCCCTCCCTTCTGGAGATCTTCCCGAAGCCCTGAAACAAATCCAATCCGCGAGTTCAAACAACTCTGTTGAAATCAGCTTTCTCAGAAATCGAGTTGCTGCGACTTTAACGGAGACAGGACAAGTTGACCAAGCTTTAGACTTAGTTCGCTCGGTCAAAGGAATTTTATTGAAAGCGATCGCGACTGAGTATGCCGAACTTGGAGAAACTCAGCGATCGCAAGAATTGATGAGTCGAGCGAGACGGTTAGAGTCTAATTCGCGCTAAGAGGGTGGTTTAAAAGTAGCCGTTGATTGCAGCATTCACCCGCCCGGAAATAAATCTCCGGGCTAATTGAGGGAAGTCCACTGAATTGGACTAAGAGCCTCGAAACACCCTTCGAGTCCGCTTCAGCGGGGTTTCCCCGATCAGCCCGGAAATGAATCTCCGGGCGGGATAACATCGCAGCGGAGTGTCTTTCAATACCTTTAAAACACCCTCTAAGAAAAACTCGACTCTAATTAATCAATCCTTCGATTCCCTACATCTGAACGTTTATTCACAGGTTCACAGAATGGCATAGAATCTCAACAGCGATCGCAGATTGATACAGCGAACGGACGCAAACATGGCACATTCTCACCCTCACGAACACTCCCACGGGCATCATCACGCGCCTCGCAACTTCGATCGCGCTTTTATCGTGAGCGTGGCGCTGAATACGGGATTTGTCATCATCGAAGCACTCTACGGAATCGCAGCAAATTCGTTGGCACTACTTGCAGATGCGGGACACAATTTTTAAGTGACGTTTTGGGCTTGCTGCTGGCTTGGGGAGCGAGTTTTCTTGCCCGTCGTCAGCCGACTTTGCGCCGCACCTTTGGGTTTCGTCGATCGTCGATTCTTGCCGCTCTAATCAATGCTGCATTTCTGCTTATTGCCTGTGGGGGAATTGCTTGGGAAGCGATACAGCGGTTTTATCATCCAGATGAGGTGGCGGGTCAAACGGTTATTTTTGTTGCTGCGATCGGGATTGCAATTAATACCATCAGTGCGTTGATGTTTGTGTCCGGTCGAAACTCGGATCTCAATATTCGTGGGGCGTTTCTGCATCTTGCTGCTGATGCGGCGGTTTCGTTGGGGGTTGTGTTGGCGGGAATTGCGATCGTTGTTACCCAATGGCACTGGCTTGATCCGGCAGTGAGTCTAGGCGTGACAACAATTATCGTTATCGGGACATGGCAACTCTTTCGAGAATCGTTCGATTTAGTGATGGATGCTGTGCCAGCCGGAATCGAACCCTTGGCAGTCCGAACTTATTTATCAGAACGTCCGGGTGTCGCTCAAGTTCATGATCTGCACATTTGGGCGATGAGTACGACAGAAGCCGCACTCACGGTTCATTTAGTTACACCGGACGGACATCCGGAAGACGAATTTTTGGCACAGCTTTGTCACGAGTTGCACGACCATTTTGGGATTGAACACGCAACGATTCAGATTGAACTGGGAGACAGCGATCGTCCTTGTGCGCTAGCTCCTGAGCATGTGGTTTAGATCGGACTGCAAATTTCAATCAGTACCCCGTCTAAGTCTCTGACATAGGCTACTGTTTGCCCCCACGGTTTTACTTTGGGTTCGACAACTGAAACGGCTCCCGCTTGTATGGCTTGCTCAAATGCAGCGGATACATCTTCTGAGGCAAAACCGATTTCGATTCCGGCAGGAGGATTCGATCGACTGTTCGGCAAGAAGCCTTCTGGTAGATTCGATTGAGCAAGCTCGATCGCAGTAAAAGCGAGTGTTGTTCCACCTGTTTCTAATTCAGCGTACTGATTGCTTTCGTGGATGAATCGCTGTCGCAAGCCGAATGCTTTTTCGTAGAAGGCAACAGATTCAGAAACATTCTGCACATAGAGAATCGTGTAGCCGAATTTCATATTGCTTCTCCTGAAAAAAATCTACTGAAGCAAAGGTAGTACACCTGCTCGAATTAGGCAAGTGATGGAAGTGCGACCGCGACTCTATCCTGCGTTCTGAATTGCGCCGTAACATTGTTCGATCGATTGCTTTTCCCGTAGTGCTGTGACTAACGCTTCATACGCTGATTCATGATCCTGCAAGAGTTCTTTGGCTCGAAGAATCGAAAGTCTTTCTCGTTGCGGTAGTTCCGATGCGGGAATACCTAATTTAGTCAAAGTCTCGCGGAATTTTTGGCGATCGTCATTTCCGCCTTCTGAGTTACCGTAAGCGATTTGTTCTGCTGCAATTCCCGCCATCCAAACCGTACAATAGCGCTCCACTAATTGAGCCGATAGCTTGCCTTGTTTTAATTCGGCTTCGAGTTCTTGAGTATCAAACTGCACACCACCTAGACCGGATTGTCCTTGTCGAAAAGCTTCCCAGGCATTGAGCGTGTAGCCGACCACGGGAATTTCAAGTTGTTGGGCGGTGAGAAAATGTCCGGCTTCGTGGCGGAGAACACGATCGCGATGTTCGGGAGAAAACCGAGCAAACCAATCGATCGCGATCGAGCCGAATTTTCCTTGCCATTGGAAAGAATCGAGCGTTGCCAGTCCGAGAATGCTAAAGGTGGCGAGTGCAGGAATCGCGGGTGAAATGTGCAGCAAGGGAGTGAGCAGCGTGCTCATCGTCATGGTAAAAATGCCGATCGCAACGAGATTCAAAGCAGTCTGATTCATGGTGCGGGAGACGGTGAGGGTTCTTTCAAAGCTTCTTTGGCGCGGTAGAACGTTTCTAGACTGTTCTTATCTCCGACAAATCGCCAGTGCCACGGTTCATACGTCACGCCTTGTTTGTTGCCTTTGGGGAATGACATCTCGAAGTTATAGCGGGCGGCGTTGTCTTGGAGCCATTTAAAGGCAGCAGTTTTATCAAAATCGGGACTGAGATTCGTGGCAGGGACGTTACCGTCTCCGATATCGATCGCATATCCGGTGTGATGTTCACTGTGTCCGGGAGGTGCGCTGACGAGTGCCCGTTCTTGTGGGGTTTGTTCGCGTTCCGCTTTGACCTCGAAATACACCTGCTCTTGTTCTTTGATGGAGCGAAATCCTGAGAGCGGATTGAGTGAGATGCCTGCTGCAAGTGCCGCTTCGGACATTTCCTTAAACGCTCTTGCGGCTGGAATTCTTAGTCTGATCCCACCATCGGCTGTGATTGCTTCTAGCTCAGATTGAGGGGCTTCTTCGTACGGAAAATGATTGAGTAAACGTCCGTCGCTTGCAGGAGTAGGAGAGACTGTTGGAGCAGGAGAGGCTCCAACTTCAGGAGCGCGACTTTGTGAGGCTTGATAAGCGAACCAACCACCCGCGGAAAGGAGCGCGATCGCGCTTAATCCTCCTAGCCACCAGAGCCAAGGGGATGAGCGCGGTTTTGTTACCGTTTCGACGACCGTTTCGCGTTCTGCGATCGGAATATCTTCAAATGAGGGTGGCTCTTGTGGAGGTCTTCCGGATGGGCTGGCGTTACTCAAAAGGTCATCTCCTCAACTTCACTTCACTTAGTATCTCAGGCGAATGAGCGATCGAGGTTTATTTCCCCGTATATTGAACGCGATAAATTCGATTGTTGGCTTCATCGGTAAAGACGAGACTGCCATCGTTCAAAACCAATAGCCCGACGGGTCTACCCCAAGTCGTTGGAACTTTCGGGTCGAGTAGAAATCCGGTGAGAAAATCTTCGTATTGTCCGGTGGGGCGACCATCGCTGAAGGGCACGAAAACGATTTTATAGCCAGTTCCTTGTGATCGATTCCACGATCCCCGAAATGCAACAAACGCTCCATTCTGATATCTCTCAGGAAACGTATTGCCCGTGTAGAATTTCAGTCCCAATGCCGCAGAATGTGCTTCAAATAAAACATCTGGGGTGCGAGTTTTGGCAGCGAGATCAGGACGGGTGCTTTTTCCGTCTTCTTTTAAGTGACGCGGATCAAGTCGATCGGGGGTGAGATAGGCATACGGCCATCCGTAAAATGCGTCTTCATCGACTTGAGTGAAGTAATCAGGGACAAGTCCGTCTCCAAGCTGATCCCGTTCGTTGACCGTGGCGAAAAGTGCTCCGGTTGCGGGATTAAAATCAAGTCCAACGGGATTACGCAGCCCAGAGGCGAACGTTCGTCGATCACTGCCGTCTAAGTTCATCACCTGAATCGAGGCGCGGGGTAACGGTTCTTCATCGGCATTCGATCGCGATCCGACTGAAACAAACAGTCTGCCATCTGGAGAGGCGACGACGTTCCTTGTCCAGTGCTGGTTATAGCCTTGCCCAGGAAGTTCTGCGATCTTTTCACCCCGTCCTGTGATTTGATTATTCGCGTAAGGAAATCGCAACACACCATCGGTATTTCCGACAAAAAATGAGTCACCCGCAAACGCCATCCCAAACGGTAAATTTAAGCCGTTTTCAGCCGTTGCGAACGGTTTACGGCTGAAGACAGCGCCATCTCGATGCTGCAAGCGTGTGATTTGATTTCTGCGCGTTTCTGTCACAAGAACATCACCGTTCGGAGCCAGAGCAAGCCAACGAGGTCGATCGAGTCCTTCTGCAAACACATTCACGCTAAAACCAGCCGGAACTCGCAGGACTGGATTGTCTGGAACTGGAACCACGGTGGGCGGCTTTGAGGCGGTGTTTCCTTGATTCGGTTGGGGCAATTGAGCGAGATCAATGCGAATCGGTTCCGGATTGAGGACTTCGGTTTGAATGTTGCGATTTGGTGTAGAAGCTTGTGCCGAATGCGGCTCAGACGGGCTGGAAGAATTCGGAGCAGTACAGGAACTCAACGTGACGATCACTAACAACGCAACCATCACACTTTTAGAAGAACGAATCAACATGGGGCAAGGGAAACGGGTAACTGGTTACTACATTACAGATAGAAATCGAATCTGACATCTCCACTGCGAACAGTTCTTTCCTCACATCCTGTTTCTCATAAAGCCACGTAAATCGCTCAAGAAATCGGAGATATTTATTGCGATCTTCGACAATCCTCGATACGATGAAGGTCATGAAAAATACGGAAACACCAGTGAGAAACCGTAGAAGGTAAGGAGAACGTATGAGAGGTTGGGGGTTCGAGATAGATTGGGCGAAATTTACTCAGGGATTTCGAGGGATTTGGGCGAGACAGTCATTGAGAAAATCGATTTCGCTGTTTGTGGTGGGCGCGACTCTGAGTTTTGCGATCGCAGCCTGTGGCGGGGGTGAGAATGCTTCGACTTCAACGGCGGGCGGCAATGCGAGTCCGGTGGCGAATCAGGGTGGCGATGTCGAATTAACGCTTGTGGGATATGCGATTCCGAAAGCGGCGCATGATGCCATTATTCCAAAGTTCGTCGAGCAGTGGAAACGCGATCGAGGTCAGAACGTCACCTTTAGACAAAGTTATGGCGGTTCGGGTACTCAAACTCGCGCGATCGTAGACGGGTTAGAAGCTGATATTACTCACTTGGCATTAGCAGCGGATACCGGGAAGCTCGTGAGCGCAGGACTGATTAACCCAGACTGGCAGACGAGAACCCCGAATAATGGAACGGTCGCGAAAACGGTTGCTGCGATCGTCGTTCGTCCGGGTAATCCCAAGAACATCAAATCTTTTCAAGATCTGACTCGTGGCGATGTGAAATGGGTGACTCCTGATCCGAAAACTTCAGGCGGTGCGCGTTGGAACTTCTTGGTGCTGTGGAACGATGCACTGAGACGGAATAACAACGATGAAGCTAAAGCGAAAGAATTCGTAACTCAGGCATATAAAAACATTGTAGTGTTAGCGAGAGATGCACGAGAAGCGACTGATGCGTTCTCGAAACAAGGACAGGGCGATGCTTTGATTCAGTATGAAAATGAAGTGATTCTGGCGAAGCAAAAAGGTGAACAGCTTGACTATGTTGCTCCAGATGTGAATATTTCGATCGATACTCCGGTCGCGATCATTGATAAGAACGTGGACAGACACGGAACTCGCGAAGTGGCGGAAGCATTTGTGAAATATCTCTTCACGCCAGACGCTCAGGCTGAATTTTTGAAGCTCGGTTTCCGTCCGCTGGATGCAAAGGCTGCGGCAACAAAGGCGGATACTGCGAAACTTCCTGAAGTGAAAAATTTATCATCAATTAGCGACTTTGGTGGCTGGGAAGAAGTACAGAAGAAATTCTTTGAAGATGGTGGCGTGTTTGATCAAACATTAGCGGCATCGAAACAGTAAACTAGGTCAATCCGCGATCGAGAACGATGAACCACGGTGACTTACGTCTCGCTTCGCGTTCGCGGAATTTTCATTTCGGAGTAATTTACGATGGTTGCTTCCAGTCCTACGGGGTCTGAGAAAGTCCCAGTTTGGAAAGTATTTTTTAGGTCGATCGTACAAGCGCCTTGGACGTGGCGGATTATGATCGGCTATCTCACGATCATGCTGTTTATTCCAGTAGTTGCGATGTTGTTAAAAGCATCGACTACGGGATTTGCGCGATTTTGGAGTATTGCTACAAGCCCGATCGCGTTAGCGACGTACGACATTACGTTCACAACTTCACTGATCGCGGCTCTGATCAATGGTGTGTTTGGAACGCTGATCGCTTGGGTGCTGGTTCGATACGATTTTCCCCTGAAGCGATTTGTGGATGCGTCCGTCGATTTGCCGTTTGCACTTCCGACTGCGGTGGCAGGTTTGACATTAGCAACGGTTTACAGCGAAAACGGCTGGATTGGTTCACTACTTGCACCCTTTGGAATTAAGGTTGCCTTCACTCGATTGGGGGTTGGAATTGCAATGATCTTTATCTCCTTGCCGTTTGTGATTCGGACAGTGCAACCTGTCTTAGCAGAGATGGAGAAAGAAACCGAGGAAGCGGCATGGTGTTTGGGTGCATCGGATTGGGAAACATTCCGCCATGTGATTCTACCGCCGTTGTTGCCTGCGATTCTGACCGGAGTTGCATTAGGATTCTCTCGCGCAGTCGGTGAGTATGGCTCGACTGTGATCATTGCTTCTAATACACCGTTTCGAGATCTGATCGCGCCTGTATTAATTTTTCAGCGACTTGAACAATACGATTATGCAGGTGCAACTGTAATCGGCGTTGTCTTATTATTCATTTCGCTGTTGATGCTGTTGGGCTTGAACTTTTTACAGGCTTGGGGCAGACGTTACGATAGCAGTTCTTCAAGTAGACGAGTAGGACATTAGGAATGAGTACGATCGTAGAATCACCCCGGACATCGCAGAAAGCAGCGGGGAAGAAAATCGAATGGGTTCCGATCGTGCTAATTACGATCGCGATCGCGTTTCTCGCTCTGATTATTTACATTCCTGCCATTAATGTCTTTTATCAGGCATTTAAGAAAGGCATTGGTCCATTTCTCGCGAATACTCGACAACCGAACTTTCTTGTCGCAGTGAGATTAACGATCATGCTGGCTTTGATCTCGGTTCCGCTGAATGTTGTCTTCGGACTGTGTGCAGCTTGGGCACTGGCGCGAAAACAGTTCCGGGGTCGAACTCTATTGCTCAGCATTATTGACCTACCATTTGCGATTTCGCCTGTGGTTGCAGGGTTAATGCTGGTCTTGCTGTATGGGCGGAATGGTTGGTTTGGTCCACTGTTGCAAGCCGCCGATATCAGAATTATCTTTGCGTTTCCGGGAATGGTACTCGCAACCATGTTTGTTAGCTTGCCGTTTGTCGCGCGTGAAGTGATTCCGGTGCTTGAGGAAATCGGACCTGAACAGGAAGAAGCCGCGAGTACTTTAGGAGCCAATAGCTGGCAAACCTTCTGGAGAGTAACGTTACCGAGTATTCGCTGGGGGTTGCTCTATGGGGTGATTTTGACGAACGCGAGAGCAATGGGCGAATTTGGTGCGGTGTCAGTTGTTTCCGGTAACATTGCGGGTAAAACTCAGAGTTTGCCGCTGTTTGTGGAGGAAGAATACAAGCAGTATGCAACCGAATCAGCTTACTCTGCGGCGGTTTTATTGGCATTGTTAGCAGTCGTGACGCTGGTGGTGAAGGAAATCATGCAGCGGAAGACGAACGTACACGAGGAAGAATGATTTATTCGCGCGATCGCAGTCCCAAATAGTGAACCGTGGGAAAGCCATCTTTTAGGTCTTGCCAAAAGCGATCGCGTAATTCTTCTGGGTAGACCACAATCTGATCGAGTTCGTGCTGTTTGAACCAGCGAAGATCGGTGATCCAATCCGAATCGGGGGAAACGGGGGGAAGATAGTCGATCGTCGGTGTTCCTGAAAAGCGATCGACGACACAAAAGAATTCACAACTGCGAGTGTCTGATGGAGCGTGGTAAAACTCTTGGACATAAGCAATTCTAGATAAGCTTGCCGTGAGTCCAGTTTCTTCAAAAATCTCACGAGCGGCACAAGCAAAAATCGATTCATCTTCTCGCTCAACGCCGCCACCCGGAGGAATCCAGATTGTTGCTCCAGTTGCCGAGAATTGGTGAGCAACGAGTAAGATTTCATCGTCTCGTACGACTAGACCCGCCGATCGAATTCGGTGTTTCATTACAAATTTGCTCAAAAATCAGACGATTGTGCCAGAAATTGGCAATATTCAGCGAGAAGGAGTTTAACTCAAACAAAACCCCGTATCAGAACGGGGCAAAAGACGCAGTTAGGAGGTATCTGATATTCACACTATCCAAGGAAATATCAAAACCTCCAGTTCTTAAGGCGTTCTTAACGTCCAAGGCTCGGAATCGGATCATTAACTCCTCGAAATGATCCCGGTTTTCCATTGGCTACCCCAAACGCATCTCGCGGTGGCTTGAAGAAACTACACACCACTTCAGCCGTTCCATCTTGCTCAAACAGTTCTAAAACTTTGTTGTCTTGTATCGCAATTTTCTTACGACAGTCATAGACCTGCATCGGTCTTACTTCACCATCGACTTGAACTTTGGCGCGATATTCCCAATAGTTTTTGGCGCTGCGCTTGATCGTGAGAATGCAGATTTCATGATCGTTCATTGTCCGACAAGGTGCAGCTTGAACAGGCAGGGTAATGCTGATGAATAAAAGAATCAATAAAAATAATCGTTTCATGTCAACCACTCGCGAGTTTATGAGCGTGTCTTGTCGTTTCGGGTAATCGATATTTTGTGGTGCAGCCCATCACATACGCGATCGCACTTTCTAAACTAATCCGATGCCCCGAAGAAATAAACAGTGGATTCGTTTTGATCCGAGTTCTCAGAACAGCTCCGATCGTGTCTTTCTTATGCAGCAATGGAACCCAAGCTCCCCGCTCATCTGGGACTTCCGAATGCGTTCCGATTAGTCGAGATTTCGCAACGCCGATCGCGGGTAAGTTCGTCAAAATTCCCAAGTGGCAAGCAATCCCAAATCGTCTCGGATGCGCTAATCCTTGACCATCACAGAGAAGTAAATTAGGAATAGTTTTCACTTGTTCAAGAGCATCGAGCACCGCAGGCACTTCACGAAATGAGAGGAAGCCCGGAATGTAGGGAAATGTAGTCGGGCGACGTGCGATCGCATGATCACAAAACTCTAATTCGGGGTAGGTCAGAACTGCCACCGCTGCTCGTGTGATGGCTCCTTCTTGCTCGAATCCGACATCGATCCCTGCAACATAATTCACTGCACCAAATTGATCTTGAGTAATGACTTCTTGGCGGAGTTCTTGTTGAATGACGATAGCGTCTTCGGCGGTGAGTGCCCATTCATGTCGCGGTTCAATTTTCATGACTCTCGTGTGTCTGAATTTAGCGATCGACCTACAATGCACTATTATCACTTCCCAGGGTTGCAATGCTAGGACGACTTCTCGATGCCAGATACAGAATCATTCAGGCTCTAGGCTCTGGTGGCTTCGGGCAGACTTACATTGCAGAAGACACTCGCCGCCCTGGAAATCCTCGCTGCGTACTGAAGCATTTGAGCTTTTCTTGCCAGGATGAAGCGATTTTGCGCCAAGTGCGTCGAATGTTTTATGCAGAAGCGGACACGCTAGAGAAATTAGGTCGGCATGACCAGATTCCGCAATTGTTGGCTTATTTTGAGGAAGATAACGAGTTTTATTTAGTTCAGGAATTCATCCAGGGACACCCGTTAAGTGATGAATTAAGCGGCGGTCAGAAGCTGCCGGAATCGCAAGTCATTGAGCTTGTAGAAGATGTCACTCGTGTGCTGGATTTTGTGCACGAACATGGTGTGATTCATCGGGATCTGAAGCCTGAGAATTTGATGAGACGCGATCGCGATCAGAAGCTCGTTCTGATCGATTTCGGAGCCGTAAAAACAATCATGGATACGTCGATCGCAGATACCGCGCCTCAAACTCAGATGAGCATTCCGGTTTACACTTCCGGCTATGCTGCCAGCGAACAATGTTTAGGGCGACCCAGATTTAATAGCGATCTCTATTCGCTGGGAATGATCGCGATTCAAGCATTAACCGGAGTTCGCCCGTCGCAATTTGAACTGAATCCGCAAACTTACAGTATTGTGTGGTGCGATCGCGCCAAAGTGAGCGATGATTTTGCGGCAGTGCTGGAAAAGATGACGCAGTTTCATTTTAACGATCGCTATCAATCCGCAGCCGAAGTCCTAGAAGCACTTAATCAAGTAAAGTCTTCAATCTTTACGCAAGTTCCGCTATCAAAAGCCGATCGCCCGCGTCGATCGAGAAACCGCTTCAAACTTGCAGCATTAGGTCTAGGAATTGCTTCGATCGTGGGAGTTTCAGCTTGGTCACTCACACGCAACGATTCGCCACCTGCACAGATCGAGCAATCTCTACAACCTGTCAGCCTTGGGGAAGTATCGCTGAATCCTCTGTCGAATGCCCCTTTGAAGCAAGCCGCGATCGACGAAATGAAAAGCGGCAACTTTCCCGCAGCGGTGAAACTCCTTGAGAAAGCACGACAAGCCGATAAAGCTGATCCCGAAACGTTGATCTATTTGAACAATGCTCGAATTGGGAAAGAGCAAGCTTATACGATTGCAGTTGTGGTTCCAATTCGCACCCAGCCGCAACCGTCGATCGAAGTTCTTCGCGGAATTGCTCAAGCTCAGGATCGTATCAATCGCACAAAAGCAATGAGATTGAGAATTGCGATCGCGTCCGATGATGCGAAACCGGATCTTGCCACTGCGATCGCGTCTCAATTGGTAAACGATTCCAGCATTCTCGGTGTGATCGGACATGGAACCAGTGACACCACGTATGCAGCAGGCAAAATCTATCAGGCAGGCGAACTGGTTGCGATCTCTCCGGTGAGTTCTGCCAAAGATTTATCAGGATTTAGTCAATATGTATTTCGTACGATGCCGAGCGATGAACTGCCAGCGAAACGGCTCGCGGCTCATTTGATGCAGAACTTGAAGAAGCGCAGAGTGGCGATCTTTTTCAATTCTAAAAATCGCTATAGTCGATCGCTGACGGATTCGTTCAAAGACGCACTTTACTACGGCGATAAAGGTCAAATTGTGGCGGAAATTGATCTGAGTGATCCCGCGATCGAGATTGCCGAAAGTGTGAATCAAGCGATTAAAAAAGGAGCCGAAGTGATTCTCCTCGCTCCGAATACTGAGTTACTCGATCGAGCTTTACTCGTGATTAACGCTAATCAAAAGCGCTTACCGATTCTGGCAGGTGACGCGCTTTATTCCTCGCGCATCCTGACTGAGCTCGGAAATCTTGCGACCGGAATGATTGTCGCAATTCCATCCGCGCAGACTCAGTTACAGAATTCGCCCTTCGAGCAGCAAGCACGATCGATTTGGGGCAGACCTGCACAATGGCGATCAGCACTCGGTTATGATGCCACCCAAGCGATGATTGCTGCACTGCAAAAAGCACCCACACGCAATGGGATTCGAGCGACGCTTTCGACCTCGAATTTTGCAGCGATCGGGGCTGTGAATCCGGTTCGCTTTACACCAAACGGCGATCGAGAAATGCCGATCACTCTCGTGCGAGTCACTCCGATCAAACCAGGGCAATTTACATTTCGTGCGATCGCAAAATGACTTATCGTACGGGTTGAACCACAGGTGCAGGTGCGACCGGAGCCGTTTGCGGTTGTAGCAACAATTGACGACGCTTGAGAAAGTCTGCGGTTGCGGCATCTAAACTCTCACGCTGCTGTTGGCGAAACGCTTCAGGATCGATCAGTGGATTTGACACGCGCTGAATCAAATCTGCCAGACCTCCAGCCGGATTATCACCGCGATTATTAAACAAACTATTCAGCGGATCTTGAGCTTGTGGATCACGCAGCAAGTCCGCACTGCTCGGTACTTGTTGGGCGTAAGACGGTTGTGAAACGGCAAATGCGATTCCTAATCCTGCGATCGCTCCGAATGCAAACGCTTTCTTAGACATAATCGTGACTCTCCCAGTGCTGCTGAATGAAGTGTTGCTGATCGTTATTCTGCCCGAACAATTCCCATTTTACCGATGACGACAAATTTTGGAAATTTCTCCCATTTGTTCACTAAATAGTACAAATCAAGCATTCTCGGTGTTTTGGCTGAATTGTTGCACTCAGAGATCTGTCACAAGACGGATAGGGAATATCGAGAACTCATGAGATTGTATAGGGGTGTGAGGAGCAACTTTGCAAAACCCCCGGAAGTCGAAACACGGACAGACGCTCTGGGGGTTTTGTTTTGGCAAAAACTATGCTGCCAGTTTCTCGAACTCCTGCCAGCACAGGTAAAGCGATCGCGGAACGTGAAAACAGCCCTTCCACTTGCCGCCCTTGAGGTTCAGCAAGACTTCTCCACGTCGATCGAGATACCCAAACCATTCGCCGTATTCCGGATCAGCAAAGTGCGACCATGTATAGTCATGCACTTTCTCGTACCAATTCCAACATTCGTCGCGTCCAGTCATTCGATATCCCATCAGTAGCGCAACTAAAGTTTCGACGTGCACCCACCAAAGTTTTTGATCCCACTCTAACTGCTGAGTTGGGTAGCCTTTCACATCCAAAAAGTAATAAATTCCGCCGTACTTTTGATCCCAGGCGAATTCGAGTGTATGAAGGACAACATCAATGCACTGATTGATTAAAGCAACATTGGCTGTTCGATTCGCAATGTCCATCATGAACCACATTGCTTCGATACCGTGACCTGGATTGATCAATCGCCCTTCAAAACTATCAACGTGTGAGCCGTCTGGAGCAACATTTTCGTAGAGTAGGTTTTCGTCGAGAAAATCAGTCATTACTTCCTGAACGGTCGCAGCCAAAACTCGATCGAGCGTTTCTTTCGGTAATAACCATTCCATTTCTAAGGTTAAATTCGCGAGAATCATCGGAACAGACAAGCCTTTCGTCGATCGCGTTCCCGGATAAGCTTTGTTATAGCTTCCCTTCGGATTCTCCTGACGACGCAGCACGTTTTGATATGCCTGAAGTGCCACGTCTCGCGCCCAATCTTGTCCAGATGCCAGTGCAAACTGACTAAACGCCATTGCAGCAAAACAATCAGAGAAAATATTGTATGGCTGAATTAAAGGTGCTCCCGAACGATCAAGCGAAAAATACCAGTTTCCCTCTGCATCTCGTCCGTGTTTGGCTAAGAATTTCGCGCCGTGTTCTGCGCTCGACACCCAATCGGATCGTTTCTCTAATCGGTTGCATAACATTGAATATGTCCAAACCTGACGGTTCTGCAACCAGATGAATTTATCGGTGTCGTAGACTTTTCCTGTTCGATCGAGACAGGTGAAATACCCGCCTTCAGAATCGATCGAATATTGATCCCAAAAGGGCAACACGTTATCGAGGAGCGCAGTTTTGTATTGATCTGCCAATTGCCGAAAATCGCGCTCCATACCGTGTCTCTCCTGAAATCAGACCTTGATTTTAGAACGGAATGTCGTCTAATTCAGGTTGTGATTCGAGTGCGGGAGCTGCTGGCGCTTTAGTAGTTCTCTTTGGAGTGGTTGCTGCTGGCGGAGGAGTATTCGGAGCGCGAGTCGGAGTCGCGGTCGGAGTTGTGACGGAACTCGAAATCGTCGTGCCGTTGAGCGAGTGGATTCTTTGAATCGTCAGTTCTGCTTGCTTTTCTTTGAAGCCTTCGGGACGCTCCACGGTGTTCATCGTCAACCGACCTTCGAGAATGACTCGATCGCCTTCGTGATAATTCGCCTGAATTTCCTGAGCAAGATTCCCCCAGCCGACTGCTTTAACCTGAGTGGCGGGATCTTCGGGGCGCAGTCCAGCAAACTCGACTCGGAGTTCTGCGATCGGGGTTTGATTATCCGAAGTGAATCGAAGTTGCGGTTCTTGCACGATGTCCGCTAACAAAATGATGCTGTTCATAAAGCTCTTGAGAAGTGAGTGAACGCTATTCTACTGTTGATCGCTGTCGAGCGAGTTTCTATTTTTATTTTAGTACACTTGCTCTATTCTGGCTTCCTCGATGCCTTGTTCTTGATAAACAAACTCTTGCACTTTCAATCGATATTCGCGCAAAATCTCATCAACCCAACCCCGATTCGGACTATTTGCATACACATGAATCAGCGGTTCAGTCGCATCCGGTAAGATCAGCACCCAACTATCATTACGATCGGGATTAAAAATCTTCACCCCGTCAAACGTCTCTAGCATTTCCGCTGGATGACTTTCGACCAAATGCCGCATCAGCGCACCTTTCACCGTCCAAGGACAGCGCACCGAATAGGTTTTGTGAGAGACACGCGGACATTCTGCCCGAATTTGCGCCAAAGTCCGATCCTGCAAGGTCAGCATCTCGATCAATTTCGCAATGCAGAACATCGCATCGAATCCGGGATGAAGCTGAGGGAAAATAAATCCCATTTCGCCACTACCCCCTATAACTGTGTTGGCATGAGCGTGACAGGCTTCCATTAGCGAAGTCGGATTTGCTTTGGTGCGAACGACTTTCCCATCGTGACGGCGAGCAATCTGTTCCACTGCACTCGACGCATGAACCGGAACTACCACCGTTCCCCGTGGATTTGCAGTCAAGGTCATATCAACCATGAGGGCGGTCAAGGTTTCTCCACGAATTGGGCTGCCTGTTTCATCGACTAGGATAAACTGTTCACCGTTTGCCGAAACCTGAACTCCAAACGTGGCTTTGAGGGCTTCAACGACGTGACCCAATTGGTTGAGGAGCGTTTCTCGATCGTTGACCGATGGAGCGGTTTGCGTCAGACTCGCATTTAACACCACCGCATCACAGCCAAATTTCGCCAACAATTGCGGCAAGACTGCACCCGAAACTGCATAAGCGTAATCGATCACCACTTTCGAGCTACTGTGCTGAACGGCTTGGATATTCAAATGGCGTTCAAATCCACGGCTGTAGATTTCGGTTGCCTGATGTACGTTTACAACTCCGCCAATTTCTTGAATCGGGGCGCGGCGGAAATCTTCTTTGAAAAACGCACCTTCGATCTTCTTCTCGATCGCTTTCGACACATTGATTCCATTACGATCGAAAAACTCAATCAAAATATGATCCGACTTTTCAGGATGAATCCGAATGTGTAATCCGCCTGCGACACCGAGCGTGGGAACAACCGATCGCGAAACCGGAATCGCAGTTGCTTCAAGATTTTGAATATTAATTCCAACCGACATTAAGCCAGCAATCATCGATCGAGAAACCATGCGCGAAATCGTTCTTTGATCTCGCGAAACGGTGACTTGCGATCCAGGCTTCAACGTCGAACCATAAGCCGCTCCGAGCTTCACAGCAAATTCTGGAATGATGTCAACGTTCGCCAATCCCGAAACGCCTCGTTGACCAAACAGATTCCGATGCGCGGTATAGCCCCAAATCAAATTCGTATTTAGAGTTGCTCCAGCTTCTACATTCTTACTGGGCCACACCCGCACATTCGGACTAATTAACGCTTCTTCGCCTACCGTCGAAAGCGGTCCCACGACTGCGCCTTCTAAAACATGCGATCGTCGATCGATCCTCGCTCCTCGCGCAATCACACAAGCTCTCAGATGCACCTCCTCGCCAATCATTGCGCCATTCCAAATAATCGGACGCTTCAAATCGGCTTCACTTCCAATCGTCACATTATCCCCGATCGCGGTTCCCGCCTCGATCGTCACTCGTGATCCAACCCGGCAGTTGTTTCCTATAATTACTGGCGTTTCAATCCGGGCGGATGGATCAATATACGTATTCTCTCCCACCCATAATCCGGGCGATCGCTCTGTATAGTCGAACTCTAACTTCACTCGCCGCGATAATCCTGCATACTGCGCTTCCCGATAGGCATCTAAGTGACCCACATCGCACCAATACCCTTCTGCCACATAGCCATACATCGGTTCACCCTTTTCGAGCAGCAGCGGAAAGAGATCTTTTGAAAAGTCTGCCTCTTCATTTTCAGGTAAATACTTTAGAACATCCGGATCGAGAATATAAATTCCGGTGTTCACCGTATCCGAAAAGATTTCACTACTCGATGGCTTTTCGAGAAAGCGACGAATCCGGTAGTTTTCATCGGTAATGACCACACCGAATTCGATCGGGTTTTGTACACGAGTCAGAACCAGAGTTGCCTTCGAGCCTTTGCGGTAATGAAACTCGATCGCGGCACTCAAATCAAAATCCGTCACACTGTCTCCGCTAATCACCAGAAACGTATCGTCGAGCAATTCCGCGATATTTTTCACACAGCCTGCGGTTCCGAGCGGCTGATCTTCCTCGACCGCATACGTCATTTGCACGCCAAATTCGCTGCCATCTTGAAAGTAATCGCGCATCACATCGGGCAAATAGTGTAGGGTTGCGATCACTTCTCGAATGTCGTGGCGTTTGAGCAGATCGATAATATGCTCCGCGATCGGGCGGTTGAGAATCGGAACCATTGGTTTCGGCAGATCACAAGTAAGCGGTCTAAGTCGAGTCCCTGACCCCCCTGCCATTAACACCGCACGCATACAGTCTCCCTCTTACTTTCTCGATATTAGATCGCGCTTTACTTAATGTGACAGTGCTAAGTTTTTTCGGACAGGAATCTCACAATTATTAGCAATCGAGAAATTCCCCCGACTCGGATGTTGGGTTGCTAAAATCTGAACTATATCGATCGAGGATTTTGGCATGAAGCTGTTACTGTTGGTTGCTTTAGCGGTTTATGTCGTCGGCGCTTATCGGTTTTGGAAAGGCTTTCGACGCACAAATTTTAGTCAAGGTCGGATGTATTTAGCATTACTTTGGCCCGCTTTGATGTTTAATCGTTCTTACCGTCAAAACTTCACTCGCGCACTCAAAGGCTAAAACTCTTGACTGTACAAGACTGGACTCCGCACATTGCGGCGATCGCCGATCGCTTTAACCGAGAATATCGCGGTGAAGCGATCGCGCTGCCCGAAGAAGTTGAATCGATGCCGATCTTCCGAGAACGAGTATCGGGACAACTCCAAGCGAAAACGGCTTCTCCGTTCTGGCAACTCGCTCAACCTCAGAAGAATCAACGCTGTCTCGATATCGGTTGCGGCGTTGGTTTTCTGATTTATAACTGGCGTGACTGGAATGCTTACTATTTCGGTCAGGATGTCAGCAAAGTTGCCTGTGATGCGATGAACGCTCGCGCTCCGCAACTCAATTCCAAACTGTTCAAGGGCGCGAAATTAGAAGCCGCTCATCAATTGGATTACGATGCAAATCAGTTTGATTATGTGGTTTCGACTGGGGTGAGTTGTTATTCGTCGATCGACTATTGGTCACAAGTAATTTCCGAAGTGAAACGAGTTCTCAAACCGGGTGGTGTCTTCGTGTTTGATGTGCTTGATCCAGATGCGCCACTTGCCGAAAGTTGGGCAATTCTCGAAACTTATTTAGGCACAGAAGTATTCCTCGAATCACTGGCAGACTGGAAAAAATTGATCCAATCCGAAGGCGGTAAAATTGTCAAAACGCAGCCTGGAGAGTTATTTCACTTATACAAGGTGACGTTTTAATAATGCCTAAACAACGGCTTGATACATTGCTTGTCGATCGCGCTCTTTGTGACTCTCGCCAACAAGCCCAGCGATTGATTCAGGCGGGCGAAGTTCGCGTCGATCAACAGTTAATTGACAAGCCTGGAACTGAGGTTGAGATCAATGCCACGATCGATATTAAAGCGCGATCGCCGTTTGTTTCTCGTGGTGGCGAAAAACTGAGTAAAGCCTTGCAGGAATTTCCGATCGAGGTTCGCGATCGCGTTTGTCTCGATGGTGGAATTTCCACAGGTGGCTTTACCGATTGTTTGCTGCAATCCGGTGCAAAACTGGTCTACGGAATTGATGTTGGTTATGGTCAAGTTGCCTGGAGTTTGCGCCAAGATTCCCGTGTGATTTTGAGAGAACGAACGAATATTCGGCATCTTAGACCGGAAGAGCTATATACCAATGATCAACCGATTCCTGATTTAGCTGTCGTTGATGTTTCATTTATTTCATTAACTAAGATTCTGCCAGCACTGTGGGAACTGTTGCAGGCATCGAAAGAAATTGTTTTGCTCGTGAAACCTCAGTTTGAAGTGGGGCGCGATCGTATTGGTAAAAAAGGTGTAGTTCGCGATGTGAAAGATCAAGCAGGTGCAATTCTGCAAGTCTTGGAATCTGCTCGATCGCTGGGTTGGTACTATCAAGGGCTTACTTGGTCGCCTTTATTAGGTCCTGCTGGCAACATTGAATTTTTGCTGTGGATGCGATCGGACTCTGAAACAACGACTCCAGAGTTCGATCAAATCAAGCAATTCGTTCAATCCGCACAAAAAGCTTTACTCCACTAATTGCTGTTGAATTTCGATTCCTCGACCTTGCATCGCTTTATCAAACAATTCTGTCGATAATGCTTGCTCGATCGCCCAAACTCCCGGCTTTTTCAATTCCCCAGATAACAATAATTCCGCAACCGTTCCCGTTCCAATTCCCGCTGAAACCGCTGTATCTGGATGCGTCAAAGTGGAGATACAGCGCATCGATCGACCATCTTTTTCCCCAGTGACTTCCGATCGAATTGCCACTCCAATGCCACTAAAGCGATCGCTTACATCCGTCATCGTGTGACTCACATGCGATAAAAACTCAATCACCGCTTTCGTCTGCAATAATCGCGGATGCCACCAACGCGCCACACTCCAAGTTAGATAGTTATAGAACGTTGGAACCGTTGCAAACTTAGTAACCACTGTCTTCACCGGAAATGTATCAGGCAGTGTAAACGCTTCAGGCATATCAAACCAGTAAACGCCGACTTTACCGTATTTAGGAAACTCTACAACTTCTCGATCGCTATACGGCTTCACACTCTGCCAATCCCCATCAATCCAAGCCTCAAACGGTCGCTGCAATCCTAAAAACGTCGTCCGCATCACGGTCACACCCGCGCCACCTGAACCCGCGACTACATAACTTAAATGAATTTTCTCCGCATGGTCTAACTGTTCAACATCACGCCGCACCATGCTATTAGAAATACCCGGAAAAATACCTGTGTTAATAATTGCAGTCACCCCAACCGATTCAGCATTCGATCGGTAAGCTAATGCCTTCCGAGTAAACGAAGGATGATCGCTCACATCAACATAATTCACACCTTGATCAATGCAAACCTGTAACACGCTTGCATCGCGGTAATGAAAGGGACCTGCACAGTGAATCACTAAATCGACTTGATCGATCGCGGCTCTTAATCCCGAACCTGTAGACAAATCGATCGCGCTAAATTTCACTCGTTCTCCCAGTTGCCGACTGATTTCTGCTCCCGTGACTAAATTGCGTCCTGCGATCGTAATTTCGGCTGAAGTGTGAGCAATCAAGTCTGCTGCAACTTTGCTCCCGATGCGACCCGTCCCACCGAGAATAAGAACTTGCTGTGTCATGAGAATCTGCGCGTTACGTTTCTGATTCTCATTGTAGAGGTAGCTTGTTAGTGAATCCCGCTCTGGCTTTGCAATGCTTCATATTGCGCCTTGAAATAAGGGTCAGAACTTTCTTTCATTCCCTCTTTCGCCGCTTGCAGTGCTTCTTCCAATCTATCTAACTGCCGCAAAGTCTCAATCTGATAGTATCTTGCCTGTGTCAGAGAATAAGGATCACGCTGAGCACTCCCGATCGCACTATTGAGCGATCGTAATGCTTCTTCATACCGTCCCAACCGATAAAGCGCCATTCCGATGTCGCTTGAGATGTGAGCACTTTCCCGAACATACCGCAGATAAAACTGAAGGGATTCGATCGCTTCTTCATACCGTCCAAGCTGCAACAACGAATCGCCCCGCTCGTGCGCCAAATCCCGACAATCCGGACGCAATTCATAAGCGCGATCGTAACTCTCTATTGCTTCCTCAAACCGCTGATGTTTCGCCAATGCCAATCCTCGTTCGTGCCAGAGTCGAAAATCATTTGGGTGCTGTTTTAAGCCTTGGTCGTAAACTGCGATCGCGCCTTCGAGATTCTTCGCGTTTTCCAACTGTTTCCCATATCCGAGCCATTGAAGCGGTTGTGTGAATGGTAATGGCTCATAAGGATCAAGTTCAGAGTGCGATCGATTTTTCCGTAATGCCTGACTCCCGACTGCAATACCAAACGCAATCAAGACAATCCCCCAACCGACAATGGGCGAATTTGGAGAAATCGAAATGGGCGTAGAAGATGGCTCTGAAGTCGTGAAGAGATTGTTCGACATACGGCAGACTCACGAAGGTGAATCTAATCTAGCATTTTGGTTCTGAGTGTCCAATTACTACTGCTCTAAAAGAAAAGATACCCGGAAGAAGTTGCTGCTTGAATAATGAAGCTTTTTAGCATTTCTGGGTTATGTCGTTTCAGCCAAAGCACGATCGAGAATGAGTTGGGCTGAAACTAATTGCTCTAAAATGGAGCCAGAGTTTTGTGAATCTTATGCAAATTACAATTGATGTTCCTGATGAATTTGCTGAAAGATTACAGCGCGATGGGAATGATTTGTCGCGGAAGGCTTTAGAAGCTTTGGTCATCGAAGCTTATCGAACTGAAGTGATTACGCAATATCAAGTTGGACAGATTTTAGGATTGCGATCGCGATTTGCTGTTGATGCTTTTTTGAAGAAATCTAAGGTCTATCTACATTACGACGAAGCAGATTTAGAAGACGATCGACAAACACTAGAACAATTGCGACAACAAGGAAAACTCAAAATCTAATGCTTGTTGTCTCAGATACATCGCCCCTTTGCTATTTAATTCTGATCGACTTAATCGATTTGCTGCCTCAGCTTTACGATCAGATTTTGATTCCAGAAATTGTCAGAGATGAGTTAGCCGATCAAGATGCTCCAGCCTTAGTTCAAGAGTGGATTCGCCGACTTCCTGCTTGGGCGATCGTTTCTACAATACAAAGACAACCGGATGCAAGCTTATTACAGTTGGACGTGGGCGAACAGGCTGCAATTCTTCTAGCTGAGGAGTTAGGAGCGGATTTAGTCTTGATCGATGAGCGCAAAGGGCGGCGTGTTGCAAGGTCGCGAGGTCTGAATGTCACTGGACTGATCGGAATTTTAGACGCTGCGGCAGCAAGGCAACTGATTGATCTTTCAAGTGCGATCGAAAAATTGCAAGCAACAGATTTTCGGGTGTCACCACAACTGATCGCGGCTCTGCTACAGAAGTATGAAAATGAGTGATTCGCGATCGTGCTTTTCTTTGAGTTGTGAGATAAATTTTTGAACAGCTAATGTACAAATTCCGTTGAATTTGAACGAGCTCAATGAAGTGCAACTCGCCTAATTTCAAGAATCAGGAGTTAGTTATATTTACTTAGAAGATCGCCGCACTCCGACAACATTGGAACTGAGCAAAAGAGATATGAATAATCAGAAGAAAAAACAATTAATCGAGTTTATTAGTTTTACCTTGTTGAACGGGCAAAATTAACAAGATTGTTTTTTTAGATGCCATCAATGATATCTCTAAGTCTAAATCAAGGTTTTGCAAGCGTCCATTCTCTTGAATGTCTCAACCTAATCATTAATGAACATTTCCAAGCTCTTAGGACTTATCGATATCTATTAAGCCCAAGTTCCTTAGGGCAAATAAGCTCACCTAAATTTTCTTCTAACTTTGAACAATGTCATGAAGCTACGAGCTTAATCCATATTGAGCAGTGTGAAAAAAATCTGAGACGTTTATGTGAAGCCTTAGAGGATCGCCATCAACCAGCAAGGCTATGGTTGATGAAGTCTTATACTTCCGAAATCAATGGTAATAAAAACGCTGCACTCAAATATTGTGAGGAGGCTATTAATTCCAATCCTTACAATTATGAGAGTTTATATCGAAAAGCACATCTTCTATTTTGGTTAGGACGATTTGACGAAGCAGTAATCTATGCCGAACAAGCGCTTGGAGTAAGAAAGGATGATGTTTGGGCGTGGATTAAGCTCGTGCTGAGTCTAATTAATTCAGGAAAGCTGGAAGAAGCAATTTCGTCTGCCCAAGAAGGTCTGAGATATATTGATCGAGACGTTCAACCTGAGAATTGGGCATGGCTTCATGAAACGCTTGGACAATACTATGCAATTTTAGGTCGAATTGCACAAGATTACTGTGGGCGCGAAGAACAATCCCCCCTCGCAAATTTGCCATACTCGTTGAGATTTAGATTTCCTGAAAGCTATTACAAGAAAGCGCTCCATCATTTCAAAAGTGCTTTAAAGGTCTTTATGGAACATAAGACCTTTTATAGACTGGGACTTTGTGTCATTGAACAAATAACTGGATGCTATCAAATTCTGGGAGACTCCAAAACAGCAAATCACTACCATGTCAATGGTCTGGCGCTTTTTCGTGAGCTGTACAATGATAAGACTAATGATTCTGAGCGACTAAAATTAGAGTCTAATTTTTTTGGATTTAGTAGAAAACCTGTTACTTCGCTTGTGGAAGATGGACATAACATAGTTGCCCTCGAAACCGCAGAACGCTACAAAAATCGCTGTCTGACTTGGATTCTCGACGAATGGAAAGAACAAGTTATCAGCCCAAGCTATGCCGAAATGCGCCAACTGCTCAACCCACAAACCGCGATCGTCTATTGGCACTTCAGCGATGATTCCCTCACGACTTTCATCCTGACTCCCAACTCTGAAGAACCAATTCTGCTCAATACCCTGCAATACGATCGCGCTCAAAAACTACAATCCTGGATCAAAAACTGGAACACTCAATACAACGATTATCGAACTGAAAAAGACAATCAATCCGATCATCCTTGGCGTAGAGAACTGACAACACAACTGAATAAGCTAAGAGAAATTCTGAACATTGATGGAATTGTTCAACATCTCACAGATATAGAGCGACTCATTCTGATTCCCCATCGAGACTTACATCGATTCCCGCTCCATGCCTTTTTCCCGTTATTTACTACCTACTATCTCCCCAGTATCCAAATCGGTCTAACGCTGCAAAACAAACCTCAATCCACCTATCCCATTCAATTACTCAGCATCGAAGACCCCAAAACCGATCGCCCTCAAATGCCTTATGCCCAACTCGAATCCGCCCTAATTTGCCATCTCTTCGCCCAAGCGGCTCGCCTCGACGAAACGGCAGCAACCGTAGAAAACGTCACGAATGCACTGGGCGATCGACATACACATTTCCACTTCACCGGACACGCAGGCTACGACACCCCACCCGAAAACTCTGCACTTATTCTCAGCAACGATGAACGCCTCACCGCTAAAACAATTCGCCATCTTGACCTCAGCCACTACGAATTAATCGCGCTTTCAGCCTGCGAAACCGCTCTCACGGGAAACCAATCGATCGAGACAGAATTCGTCGGACTCGTCAGCGCCTTTCTGCAAGCTGGAGCCACTGCCGTTCTCAGCACCCTTTGGAACGTAAACGAAATCTCCAGCACTTGGCTGATTCTCAAGTTTTATGAGCTTCAGATGCCGCCTGCCGAAGCCCTCAAAACTGCTCAGAACTGGTTGCAATCCTTGACCTATGAAGCCTTATTACAGTGGCTCGATCGCTGGCTCACAATTCTTCCCGTCACTCACCCGTATCATCAAGACATCCAGGACGAAATTACACTGATTCAGGAAAAACTAAACGAGCATAAGATAGACTTACAGCAAACGCCCTATTCTGATCCGTACCATTGGGCAGCCTTCACGCTGACGGGCAGAGGTCTATGAAAGCCACCGACGAAACTACACTAAAAGCCTTTCTCATTGCGATCGACCGTCTCGATCCGCCTCTTGCTGCTGAAGATTATGCCAAAATTAATCAAATTGGAATCGCGATCGCACAACAAAACATTGAACAAGCAATCAGCCTAATTTACGACTTGACGCAAACTTATCCCCATCTACGTGAGCGATACGATACTGCACGTCTCAATCTAAAGCAGCAGTATCAAGCTCAAGAGCGATCGAAAAGTGCAGTCACTACGCTCGAAAAAACGGGAACTGAGCTTGAACGAGATGCAATTCTGCTACTGACTCGATTTAGCGATCGAGCACCTGAAGTTTTTACTGATGTGCCAGAGAGCGATTCTACTAAAGCTGACTTCTGGGAAAAAGGCGATCGAGTGGTTGCCATTATTGCAGGTGGCGCATTTTTAGGCGGAACACTCGGACAAGTGCCAGGAGCGATCGTAGGTGCTGTCTTAGCTGCGATCTACGGATGGTATACTAGCTCCGCTAAATTTAGACCTGTTGGGACTCGTCGATGAATTTGTTGTTTACGGTTTGGGGAGTTTGCACAATCTTATTCATCGCTCTTCTTGCAATCGTCAAAATGCGTCGGGGTCAGCCGATTCCACCATTGGAAGAGGTTGTGGATTTAGCTTTTGGAGTTGGAAGCACGATCATTGGTTTGCAGCTACTCTATCAAGCGTTCACACTACAGAAAGTTCAGGAATGCTTGGGATGGGACGGCTTAATTGCTTTTGCTGTTGGTGGTGGTTGTGCCGTTTGGGTCGGTGGAAAGCTCATTCGCGGTAAGTTTGCCTAATCAAAAAAAGGAGCCTCAATTTAGAGACTCCCAACATCATCAGAATCAAACAGTGATTACTTAACGGTGACTTTACCGCCAGCTTCCTCGATCTGTTTCTTGATGTCTTCAGCTTCAGCCTTCGCGACACCTTCTTTGATCGGTTTCGGTGCAGCTTCCACGAGGTCTTTCGCTTCTTTCAGACCCAGACCTGTAATACCACGAACCACTTTCAGAACCGCGATCTTCTTATCAGCCGGAACTTCTTCGAGGACTGCATCGAATTCAGTCTTCTCTTCGACTTCTTCAGCCGCAGCAGCACCGCCACCACCCGGAGCCATCATCATCATGCCGCCAGCCGGAGCCGCAGCACTGACACCAAACGCTTCTTCGATTTGCTTGACGAGTTCAGATGCTTCGAGCAGGGTCAAGCCTTTCAACTTCTCAATAATGTCATCGGTTACAGCAGACATGGAACTAACTCCCTATGTGAATTGATGTGTAGCAACTTACGCTGCTTCTTTTTCGGACAGTTGTTTGAGCGCTCTTGCCAAGCCAGACGGTACTTCGTTGATACCGACCGCCAGTTGGGTCGCGACTCCGTTGATTGCTCCGGCGATTTGTGCAATAAGTTGCTCTTTCGATGGCAGATCAGCAATTGCCTTCAGATCTGCTTCTTTGAGAACTTTGCCATCCATTACGCCGCCGCGAATCTCGGTCTTTTTGGATGCCTTTTGGAACTCTTGATAAGCCTTGATTGCACCACCGAGATCGTCTTTGACCATGACAAACGCGGAATCACCTTTCAGTAATTCGCCCACCGCTTGCCAGCGATCGTCGCCTTCGGTTGCTTTCGCCATGAAGGTGTTTTTCGTCACTTGGCAAATCGCACCTTTTGGACGCAAGCGATTCCGTAAATCTGAAATTTCCGCCACGGTCAAACCACTGTAGCCGATGATAAACATCAACTGTGATTCGTTCAGCGTTTCTTTCAGACCTTCAACGATCTCTTTCTTGTTCGCTAACGTTCTTCCCACTCTCTATCACCTCCTGGTTTGGGACGCATGAGAATATCCAAAAACAAAAAACTCGACCTTGTGAAAAGCCGAGTCGCATGATTTCTTGAGAACACAAAATCTGTGTCTTGGAAAATCAAACCTCGGCAGGACATTAAGTGAAAAACTCACACCCGCTGTCTTTGGTTTGGATATTCAGTTGAAAAACTTGTGTCTAGGCAGCATCTCCGACCTTAAGGTCACGCAGACTGTTGATATCGACTTCGATCGAAGGTCCCATCGTTGACGAGACATACATTGTACGCCAATAGCGTCCTTTTGCGCCAGAGGGTCGGTTTCGATCGATCGTTTCTTGCAGTGCCTTGAGGTTGGTGAGCAAATCTTCAGCCGAGAAGTTCGCTTTCCCAAAGAGGACGTGAACGATTCCAGTACGGTCTGCCCGGAATTCGAGTTTCCCTGCTTTGAATTCAGCGATCGCTTGTGGCAGATCAAAAGTCACGGTTCCGCCCTTCGGGGATGGCATCAAACCACGCGGACCCAATACCCGACCCAATTTCGCCACTTGAGGCATCACATCCGGAGTTGCAATCAACAGATCGAAATCCATCCGTCCTTTCTGGATTTCATCAATTAGCTCTTCCGATCCTGCGATGTCTGCACCTGCATTGGTCGCTTCAGTCACCTTTTCGCCTCGTGCAATCACCGCAACTCGGATTTCTTGTCCGGTTCCTTTCGGCAATGCAACTGTGGTTCTTAACTGTTGGTCACTGTACTTCGGATCAATACCGAGACGGATGTGAGCTTCTGCGGATTCGGGAAATTTCGCCGTTGCAGTCTCTTTCAGCAGTTGTAAGGCTTCGAGCGGAGTGTAAGCCTTATCTTCGACTTTGGCACGCAATTCTCTCGTGCGCTTGGATAGTTTCTTTACCATGTGTCTCCTGGGGTAATCGCGAGAAAGTCTCTCCCCCGAATAAAGGTTAGTCGCTGACGGTTACGCCCATGTTACGAGCGGTTCCTTCGATGATCTTCATTGCTGCTTCAATGTCGTTCGCATTGAGGTCAGGCAATTTGGTTTTGGCGATGTCTTCCAATTGAGCGCGGGAGATTTTACCCACTTTCTTTTTGTTCGGCTCACCAGAACCTGTCTCAATCCCAGCCGCTTTTGCAATCAGTTTCGATGCAGGCGGGGTTTTGAGAATAAACGTGAAACTGCGATCTTCGTAAACTGAGATTTCTACAGGAACGACCATGCCCGCTTGGTCTGCGGTTCTGGCGTTGTATTCCTTGCAGAACATCATGATATTGACCCCGTGCTGACCGAGCGCAGGTCCGATCGGCGGCGCAGGGTTCGCCTTGCCAGCATTAATTGCCAGCTTGATCACTGCGGTTACTTTTTTAGCCATCGATTCTGACTTTCTCTAAAGTCGATTAAATTTTCTCTACTTGGTTTACTTCGAGTTCGACCGGGGTTTCTCGCCCAAAGATCGACAGAAGTGCTTTGAGCTTGTTACGCTCTGGGCTGACTTCGATTACTTCGCCCTCGAAATCCTTGAACGGACCCGAAAGCACTGTAATCTTGTCGCCCGTTGCCATGTCGATTTTTCTGACTGGCTCCTGCTCTTGGGACTGTTTGAAGATGCGTTCGACTTCTCCATGTCCCAATGGCATTGGTTTGACGTGACCGCGCCCCCGCCCGTAACGCCGTTTCTGTTCGGCTCCAACGAAGTTGATCACGTTGGGAGTATTCTTAATTACCTGCCACGTTTCATCGTCCATCACCATTTTCACGAGCACGTATCCAGGAAAAACTTTTTCGGCGGATTCCTTGGCTCGTCCGTCTTTTTGGTGCTTTAGAATGGGCGTTTCAGGAATCTGAACATCCAAAATTCGATTCGCGACATCAAGCGTTTCGATGCGCTGTTCTAAGTTCATCTTCACGCGCTTCTCGCAACCCGATGCGACCTGTACGGCATACCAGCGGGCGCTTCTCGACAACTGTTCATCCTGATTGTCGTCTGCGCGATCGTTTTGAGTTTCGTCTGAAGTGTATGTCATCCGAATACCTTCACTTGTGCCCAATGAAAGAGTTGATCGACGAAATAAATCGTAGTTGCAGAGAGCGTTACCATCAAAATTACTGAAATGGATTCACCGATCAATTGTTGTCGGCTGGGCCACACCACCTTATCGAGTTCTTCTTTCGTTTCTTTTGCGAACTCGTTGGGGTTGAATCCTGATTTTTTGACCTCTTCTGTCTTTGCCACCGCTCTTGACTCCCAAATTTGCGCTCGACCGAATTCCTATCATAAAGACTTTTCTCGATCGCGGCACACGATTCGATTAAAATCGCCTTTACATGCAAAATCAGAGTAATTCAGCGCGCCCTGGAGGACTTGAACCCCCGACATCAGGTTTTGGAGACCTGCG
>ERZ1066124.22-NODE-22-length-169586-cov-28.509978_pt1 | contig 169586 bp, 160 predicted proteins | sample MGYA00382771_ERZ1066124 | MGnify/ENA primary metagenome ERZ1066124 (study PRJEB33369, sample SAMEA5778354) | biofilm metagenome | biome: Industrial cooling water; feature: Water cooling tower basin; material: Biofilm | place: United Arab Emirates | collected... | reverse complement strand
GATTGTGGCGATTTGATCGAGACGATTCCGGGTGGAAGTTATCGGCTGAATCCTCGCTATGCGGAATAAAATACTCGATCGCACTCGCTTACAGCTTGCAGCCTGTTACTCAGCAGTCATGGCGTTACTGTTGGGATTGTCTGGATTAGTCAGCTATCAAGTTTTGGTGCGGGCTTATCTCTATTCAGTAGACCAAGAGTTACAAGGTATTGCAAAAGCGTTTCATAAGAATCTGGAACACTCTTTAACTGAGCCTGAAAAGATTCCGCAAAGGCTAGAAGGAATGTTTCCTGATTTGTGTCTTGCAAATCGTCCGTGTCCTCAATTGAATGTTGGTGCAGATAGCTCAGAGAATGCCCTTGATCGTAGAATCGCTTCAGTTTATCAGAGTAACTATTATTTGCGGTTTGTCAGTCGTTCAGATCAGCTAGTCGCAACAAGTGGACTGCGCTCAGAAGGATTGCCAGAGACTTCTGGAAGGATTGAATGGCAGACGCTGCAAAATCAAGAAGGCGAGCGGTTTCATCAAATGTCGCTGCCACTACATACGATTGATCGGAAAGTCTGGGGGTATTTGCAGGTGGGACGATCGCTGCGAGAAGTCGATCGTCGTCTCGCTGCCCTTCAAAATATGCTGTTGATTGGTTTACCGATTTCAGTCTTGCTAGTGGGACTTTCAAGCTGGTGGCTGTCTGGATTAGCAATGCGCCCAATGCAACAGTCTTATCAACAAATGCAGCAATTTACAGCGGATGCGGCTCACGAACTCCGGACACCAATCACGGCAATTTTAGCGACGATCGATTCAGTCCTGCGAATGCCGAAAATTAGCGAATCTGAATCGCGAGAAGCCTTTACAACACTAGAGCGTCAGGTCAGTCGATTTTTGGGAATGGTCAAAGATTTGCTGCTGCTATCTCGTTTAGAACAACACACATTAACTTTTCAACCGCAGACGCTATGTCTGAACGATTTGATATTCGACTTAATTGATGAGTTTGCAGCCCTGGCAGAGGCATCGAATTTATCATTGGTTGAGCAAATTCAAACCCATAAACCGTTAGAGATTGTTGCAGATGAGGATCAAATCTACCGCTTATTATCGAATTTGGTTATTAATGCGATTCGGTACACTCCTGCGGGAAAAGTTACGCTGAAGCTGTATCAAGAGCGTGATCTGGCAGTGATTCAAGTTCAAGATACTGGGGTTGGAATTGCTGCGGAAGATCTATCCCACTTATTCGATCGCTTCTATCGAGTCGATTCAGATCGATCGCGCAACAGTGGCGGAACAGGCTTAGGACTCGCGATCGCCAAAGCAATCGTAGAGGCTCATGACGGAAGTATTCAGGTTCAAAGTCAAATTGGTAGCGGCACTACATTTACTGTCCGCCTACCGCTTAAATCTAGTCGTTCTCTGCCAATCAAACTTAATTGCGTCTGAGATAGATTCGTTCTACCGTTGAAGTTGTTGAATGTATGACAGCGTTTCTTGGTAGCCTTCTCGATTTCCTTGTTGTTGAAATAGCTTTGCAGCCGTTTGCAAATCTTGTAGTGCCGATTTCTTGTTCCCGGTTTGAGCATACAGCAGACCACGATTCCCATAAGCTTCTGCTAAGTCCGAATCAAGTCGAATCGCAGCAGTGAAGTCTGCGATCGCGCCGTTAACATCTTTGCTCTCAGTTCGAGCTTTCCCTCGGTTGTAAAACGCATCCGCATAGTTTGGACGTAACTTGATTGCTTGAGTGAGATCGGCGATCGCTGACTTTAAATCTCCACGTCCTGCCTGAACCACACCACGAGTATTAAATGCTTCTGGATAGTTCGCTTGCAATCGAATGGCTTGAGTTAGATCTGCATAGGCATTCTGTAAATCACCGATGTCTGATCGAGATTCACCTCGATTGTAGAGCGCTTTAGGGTTGTTCGGTTCTAGCTTTGCAGCTTGCTCAAAATCTGCGATCGCTCGTTGTAGATTGCCAGAATCATGCAGCGCCAACCCCCGATGAAGATAAGCATCTCCGTATTTTGGACTCGCTTGAATGGCTTGAGTGTAAAGTGCGATCGCGCCTGAAAGGTCTCCTTGCTGAGCGCGTTGCTTGCCCTGATTCACAAGATTGACGCTCTGAGCGGGAGTGGAGTTCTGCGATCGAGCAGATGCTTGACCAACTGGAGCGAGAATACTCACGCCTGCCATCAGAGCAGAGGTCAGCATAAATTGATGAATCAAACGCATAAATTTCACCATCACAATACCAAAATTCTAGAAAGAATCAAGCCAATGTGCTGCAATTTCAGAATCTACAGAGCAAAGTTTTGTAAAGTTTATGAAGACCAGCATCAATGCTGGCGTGATTTACGGATGAACTTTAAACCAATTTGAATGTGTAAAGTTGATTCTGCCCCAGTTCTGAGATGTGGCGAAAAAGTTACTTAGCGACATGTTTTTTCATCGTTCTTTCATTTGTGAAAGGCAAACTGATAAATATCATCCAAACACAAACGAGAACACTCGCATGAATAAGTTAATCACTGCAGCATCAATGTTAGTTGCAACGTCTATTGTTTCAGTGGGTGCTGCAATTGCAAGCCCGATCACCGTCAGCGGTCAACCTGCAATCTGGAGATTCGGTCAGTCTCGGACAGTTCAAACCAAACCGACTGCTCAACCCGTGACAGAGGCTCAAGATCCTAAGCCTCAAGCTGCTGCTGACAAAGGCGAAGTGAAATCGATCGACGTTCAATCTCCTGCTGATCCTGTCTCCCGATCAAGCTCTTGTACAGGTGATGCTGCCTCTGCAAAGCCGCCTGTCGTGAACAATCCCCATCATCTCCGCAATGTAATGTGGCGCAATGCAAGAATGACTTGCACTCGGTAAATTTCTCAGCATCAATGCAAGTTTTCATCCCTGAAGCCTGACTTCAGGGATTTTGCATTTCATCTCTAGAGGGTCGCTCTAAAGTTTGATCCGCCCAAGATGTGGGATCTTCTAATGGCTCTAAATGAGTAATAACGTGCGTTCCGGGAAGTGATTGTGCGATCGTTAATTCAAGTTCCTCACACAAGTCATGACCACGCTGCACTGTCCAGTTTCCAGGAACTAAGACATGAAAGGACACAAAGCGACGCGATCCCGCAACCCGCGTTAATAGTGCATGAAACTGAATGCCGTTTTCTTGATAAGGGATGAGCCGATCCATGATCATTTGTTGCTCATGGGCGGGCAGCGATCGATCCAGCAATCCTGAGCCAGTTTCACGCAGCAATCGAAATCCTGCCCAGATAATGTTTGCAGCAACGATCAGCGCAATCATCGCATCGAGAACTAACCATCCGGTTAACTTCACAATGAAGATGCCGATCACGACTCCGGCTGAAGTCCAAACATCGGTAAGTAAGTGATGGGCATCGGCTCGTAGAGTAATCGATCGCAGTCGTCGTCCAGCGCGAAGTAAGATGAAAGCAACACCGCCATTAATCGCTGTTGCTACCAATGATAGTGCAAGTCCCAATCCAATTTGCTCGATCGGCTGTGGATCAAATAGTCTTCCCCAAGCAGCAATGGCAATACTCACCGCAGCCACCATAATCAAAGCGCTTTCTAAACCGCTTGAAAAATATTCCGCTTTGGAATGCCCAAAAGCGTGTTCAGCATCAGGCGGCTTCGCGGCAAAGGAGAGTGCCCAGAAACCAACCAGTGCAGCAATCAGATTAATGCACGATTCCAGCGCATCTGAGAGCAACCCGACTGAACCAGTGAAGAAGTAGGCTGATGCTTTTAGCGCGATCGTCAGCATTGCAGCAACGATCGACAACACAATGTAGGAACGGGCAGATTTAGCACTCATGCTTGAATTTTATCGTGAGAATTTGCCTGCAAAAATTAGGCTTCTGGCTCATCTAAATGCTCTACCACTTCCCGGTATAAATTCACCACATGATGATCTGCCAAACGATAATAGATGTTTCGCCCTTCCCGACGGTAATTCACCAGCCGCGTCGCTCTAAGCGCTCTAAGCTGATGCGACACAGCCGATTCCCCCATCTTTACAACCACTGCCAAATCGCATACACAGAGTTCCTGTAAAGCCAAGGCTGACAAAATTCGGAGGCGATTTGGGTCTGCCAACACGGTAAAGAATTCTGCCATTCGCTGTGCCTGCAAAATAGACAATACAGCTTGTTGTACCTGACGTACATTCTCTAAATGCACTAAATGAGTTTCACAGGTTGGCGCATCAATCTTTTGAGAACGTGGCTTTTTAGGAGAGTTAGACTTGCTCATACACTAGGACATTAAGACTGAGATCACAGATTGAATCTCCAGTATATGCAAAGAATGGGAATCATTCTTATCAATGACAGGTCGTTCACATTTCGATCAATGCCAGCAAGATGACGCGATACCCACAGGAATTTTTTTAGCAAGAACTTCACGGGCGCTGACTGCAAACAGCGAACTGATCGGCTTTGGGTTTGCGCTGGCTCGATTTGGTCTCTTTCTGACTCAACTGAACCTGAGTTTGACTTGACAGAATGCAGAGGCGCATTCCTTATTCAATTTGCAGAATTTGGGGCTAAGCTTGGTGGTTTTGGGAATTGTGACGATCGCGCTTGCAGCTTGGCGATATAACCAAGTCTTCTGGAAAATTGAGCACGGGCATTATCTCCGGATCGATCGTTGGTCTGCTCATGATCGCGGCAGTAATTCTGCTGAGAGAATTAAGTATTCCACTGTTTGTGTGGCGCGATCAAGAACCGACGCAAACTCCAGCTCCTCAAAAGCAGTTAAACCACCAAACGTTGCAAACCTTGAGCAAAAACAATCCAGTGTGGAGCGGCACATTGAATGGCTCAACGAGCAACTGCAAGAGTTAGAGGCAGAGATTGAACAGCAAGTGCAGCAATCGCACAAGTGGCGGCAGCACCAGAAACTGCTGTTGAGCGTTCCCGGAGTCGGGCGCGTCATGGCAAACTGTGTTGGCACGCGGCAAAGCCAAGAAAGTGGTGTTGGTGGTTTGTATGCGAAAATTGTTGATAATTCTGAATGCGATGCTGAAAGTGGGCAGGGCTTAGAATCCCCAGCAGGTAGGCACAAGCGCCCAAAAAACTGCACCAGTGGCTTGACATTCAAGATAATCGCTAAATCCCCCATCTGCGGGACTTTGAAACTGGGAGAGCTTTCAATTGGAGGAGCTTTCTCACTCAACTCAGAGGCGCAACCCAATCAATTTTCGATATGATTCCAACATTTATCACATCGAAAGCTCAATTTCTCAGTGGGGACGATTGCTTAACAGCTCTCCTCGATCAATTGGCTCGCCTTCTTCCTCTCAGCGGGATTCAAGTCTCTGAAGCTGAGCGCATCTTCGTTCAAGTACCCGGAGATTGCCATCTCGACCACAGCCCACACCGGGTAATTGATGTCTCGTGCATTCGCTTCTAATGCTTCTCGAACGTGCATCGGCAGCCCTTCCAAAAAGGCTTGGGCAACTTCCGGTGAAAGATGTTCTTCTGTCTTAAGCTGCTGAAGCATTTTACTCTTCCTGCCTAATTTGAGAGTTATACCGTGGTCTGAGCTTTTGGAGGATCAACACCTCTATTTCCAACGATTGTAACCAATCCTCGAACGGAAGGGAAACAAAAGCGATCGACACCTCCTCTGTTTGAATGCCTTCAACCCAAGCCCAGAAAAACGCCTTATGCCCATTCTTCAGACGTTCTCTCAATCCTTTTCCTTTTCCAACATATAGAATTTCTCCAGATCTATGCTTGATCGCATAGATTCCAGGATGGCTGGGCAATCCTTCTAGCTCTTTAGTGATCGGATGACCGCGATCGAAATCGGTTGAGTACAAGACTGCAAGCATTCGGTCCGCTTTTGCTCGAAGCTCATCATTCATAAAACGCTGCTCTTTTTAATTCCGATATCTTTACCCGTTTTGAGGTAAGGTCACGATCGCAGATCGCGCTTTCTGGCGATCGAGCAAATTCTCAACGAGCGTAATTTGTTGCTCCAGCTCCACGATCGCATCTCGACGCGCCAGAGCCTGCTGCCATTCTCGATGTCTTTCGCTGCCGGGTTTACCGAGCGATCGCGCTTTTACCTTCATGTCTCCCGGCTTTTTGACGTTGAGCTTAATGTACTCATAGGTCTTACCACTCTCCTTCGTTTCAACTTGCGGCGAAAGCCAGTAGTATGCAGGTGCAACTTCGCCAGATTTTCGGATCTGCGCGATCGCGTCAAGCAGCCGACGACGTTCCGCTTGGAGATGAGGGCTTACGGAAATATTTTCGACGTGATTCATTTCATTATCATATCGAAAATTGCGATTCCAGGAGCCGATTAAAACATTTTCGATATGGTAGAACCTTTTATCGCATCGAAAAGGTTTCTGATTCACGCTCGTATTCAGCTTTGCGCTTCGACGCAACCGATTCAGAAGTTGCAGGAAGTGGAGTGGTAGCATAGACACAAATACTTTGAGAAAAATTTCTGACGATCGGAGACCGAGCCGTGAAACCGGGCAATTCTCGCAGTCGTGCCACTAAGAGCCGTAAACCGAAACAAGCAATCGCCCCAGACGGGTTGCCTCAGTTGTCGATCGGGCATCCACAGAACCCACAAGAACTCGAATTGAACTCGGCGAGCAGCGCTATCCCTGATATGGCTGACTCTCTAGATGTAAACAGTTCACTGCCTGTCTTACCAAGAGTTGCTCAAGTTCCTCCAACTGCCCAACAAATCAAAGTTACAGCTCAATATCTTAAAACTCGATCGCCGCTACTCGATCTGGTTACAGTTCAACTGACTCAGCGACTTGTCACGATTTATCAGCAGCGAGTTTCTAATTCAACCAGCGGTTCATCTGCGACCGAGACGAATCTACCCTACTTTGAGGTGATTGCAAATGACAGCGTTCCTGCAACGATCAGAACCAATCTTGAAGGTGAAACGCTGCTGAGCCGAGTTAAATCGCTAGTCGAGACGATATTTGAGCAACGCCATCTTTGGGAAGAAGCAGCAAAGGAGATTTGGTCAAATTTAGTTGTCTGGGCGCTCGAAGACCTGAAGCGGGTAGATAGTGGTGAGTCTGCTCCTGAATCGCCAGAAGTGCTACAGCAGAAACTTTCTGATTATCTATTTGGGCAGAATTCGATCTCCGTTCAAAGCAAGATCCATCGGCTTGAAGAATTCTATTCCCAAACGCTGGTCAACCAAATTCAGAGCGATCTAGATTTACCAAACTATCCGTTGGTTGCCCTGGCGCAACTCCTCGGATTGCACAGTGGCGAGATTGAAAAGCCGTCTCCTCCAACCGAAGTTCGGCTATCACAGGTCGATGCGATCGCGGCGATTCCGACAGGTTTACCGATCGTCAGCAGTATCTCAGCCCAGCTTCAAACCGATCTTTGGAAGCCAGATGCCAGCGGCATCGCGCATTTTCGCTATGCGTCAAGAACAAATCAAAGCAATTTTCTCGAACACTACATTACAAGTCCGGGTGACATTGAAGCTTTACCCTGGGAAGCAGCCGAACAAATCATCAACAAGTTTGGCTTCAATACCGTAAAATTGCAATTCATCTTCGCGGCTCACGCTATGCGTCAAGGGAAGCCGTGGGAAAGTACGTTTACCCTAAAAGCCAGTGATATTGTAGCTGAATTGGGTTGGGATAGAAATCATAGTTCGACCTTACCCACGAAGCGAAATGAAGTTGCCAGCATTGCTTATGCCTTATCTTGCTTGCTCGTTAAAGCCGTCTGGATTGAAGGACGAGGCAACAAAAAACTAGATGCAAGTACTCCGGTTGGCAGGATGTGGGAAGTTCTGATCGATGTACATGGACAGTTTGACTTAACCACTGGCAAAATCGAGCAGCCCAATGAGGTTTACATCACAGTACGTCCGGGCTTGTGGACAGCACATTTCCTGAATCAAGCTGGAAGTAAAGCAAAGGAAGCGTTGTACCAGTTCGGCTATCTTGCGCTGAACATTCTCAAACTTGATCCCTATCACGATGAGTTAACGCTACGTTTAGCAATTCATTTGACGTTAGATGTTCGGATTCGAGCCAGAGATCGCAACCCATATGAATATAAAGTCCGATCGCTGCTTGAAGCCGTTCTCACCGAAAGTGCAGTTCGAGAAGCCCGACAAAGTAGCGAAAAATCACGATCGCTGTTTGATCGCTGGAATCACGCACTCAAACTTCTCCTGAATCTAGGCTGGCATCCAGAAGACTACTCACCAGAATCAAGTGGACAACCAGACACAACCCCCATGTTCTACGTGAAACCCTTTCCAGAATGGTTGAATCCAGATCAAAAGCGACGTAAACCAAAGGGCTGGATTGAATTATGGTTAGAGCAGAAACTGGTGATTAAGCCACCGAATCCGATTCCTCAACGCATGGAAGCACTGACTCAATCAAAGCAGCCTCGACAGAAGCAGTTAGGCGGCAATTCTGCGACGGAAAAACTGACCGGCTCTGAAGTGAAAACAGCTCGCAAAGCCAGAAAGTGGACTCAGGCAAAGCTGGCGGGAACGATCGATGTGGATCAAAGTCTGATTGCTAAAATCGAGTCGAGTAAGCGTCCGATCACACCTGAGCTTGAAACTGCCCTCCGGCGCGTATTGGAGTTATGACTAATTGCCAGATTTTTGCGCTCAATTGATTGTCATAAATCGAGCTTGTCATAAAAATTTTAACGGTCAAAATCGAGCTTAAACTCGTATCACACGGGCATTTGATGCTTATGACAAACGACTCCAAATTCTCCCAATTTAGCTCCGTATTCTCCCATGATCTACCCCAAATTCTCCCATAATCTTTTTTCGGACTCTTGATGCTATAAGGCTTTCGGGGCTTTTATGACATCTGATCAGTCTGATCAAGACTGATCCGCACTAAAACGCCGAAAAATTGGATCTGTCATAATTCCGCGCAGTCGTTCTGCTTGCCTTGCAGGTTTCAGTATCATTCTGCGTCAGTCCTGTGTTATCAACTTCTTCACCTATCTTTCAATCAATTCAAGAGTCGGAAGATCTGTTTCTGCGATTATTCCCTCATCGCTATGACTACATTTGGGCAACTTATTCAGAGCCGTCACACACTCCAAATTGGCAGACACAAAGCCGTCACCCCTTGAGCGATCGCCAAATCGCTCAAGGGTCTCACCTCTACGGTGTGCGCTTCGGGACAAAAACTCAATATGCGATGCTCGACATCGATGCAGGCAGCTCTTATCACCCGAAACGAGATCCGTTTGCGATCGCTCGCATGATCAGCGCTTTAGAACCACTGGGGCTGGTCAGTTATCTTGTTTGTACTTCGAGCTACAGTGGTGGACTACATATCTATCTTCCATTTGAGGAGCCACAAAGCTCTTGGCAGTGCGCGATCGCGATCTCCGTTTTGCTTGAAAGTGCAGGGTTCATCGTGAAACTGGGACAACTTGAAATCTTTCCAAATCCTAAACTCTATCGGAACGATGGCAGTTTCAGTTTATTCAACGCTCATCGGCTGCCCCTGCAAATCGGCTCCTACTTGTTAAATTCAGACTTTCAACCGATTTGGAGCGATCGCACCACATTTGTACAGCATTGGAACTTTGCTCGATCGCGCAACACAATCAACTCCGGCGCAATTAAGCGTGTCCTAAAGCAGTTCCGTCGCCAGCAATTTCGCATTTCTGGCAAGGCAGATAAGTATCTGAATGACTTGAATGCAGAAATTGAACTTGGCTGGACAGGACATGGACAAACCAATCGACTTTTGGGGCGGATTGCCATGCGATCGTATGTGTTTCATCATGTCATTGCAGGGGGCAAGCCGTTGAGCGGACAAGCCCTGATCGATGAAATTGTGCGAGTCGCGCGATCGCTGCCGGGATACGAAGAATGGTGTCGGCATCAGCATGAGATTGAGCATCGAGCCGCAGAATGGGCGCGGTGTGTCGAAGCTAGTTACTACTTTCATTATGGCGATGCGAATGGAAAATACAAAGCTCAGATCAAAAACCACGATCGTCACATCAGTGAATTACCAGACTGGAATCAACAGCAATCGGAATCTGCACGATCAAAGATTCGGAACGCGATCGCAGATTTGTTGAACAAAGAATCTCTACCCAGTAAAGCAACTGAACGATTTAAGAAACTGCTGCAATACCACATTGGAGGCGGATCGCTTTATCGACATAAAGATCTCTGGCATCCACAGTTCTTAAGTCTGGAAACTGAAGAATCGAGCATCAATCAATCAGAGGATTGTGTTGAAACTACGAGCATTAGCCCTCCAAGCTTATTACCTGGTAATGGCGGTAATTCTTCGGACGAAGCACCTTACGCGATAGCTGCGCCACACGGAAACGTGCTCGATGCAATCAGTCCTGTTCTTCCACCCAGATCGATTGTTGCTGAAGCTTGGCATGATGTGATCCAAGGCGCAGTACAACACGCTGATTCAGCAGCAATGCCAACTTCTCATCAGGTTGAACGTATGCACAGCTATCTATTATCTAGTGATCCAATTTTGATAGCAGAAGCAATCTCCTGGCTGCAAGCTCTTCAAGACTACAGCGCATCAGGGCGGAAGATGGAATCCACTAGCTCCTCGATCGATTCCAGGTCTGAAGAGTTTTGTAGCTCAGACTCAAACCATGTCACTTCGTCTGGGTCTGTTCCCGGTAATTGATAAACCAGCAATACGCCAGTCACTCGCGCTACGGTCAGAGGATCAGGAGAAAGATGGCTGAGCAATCCTTGCGCTTTTTGATAAAGCTGTTGAATTGCGGCTACATCCTGCGGGTGTTCAAGCTCGATGCCTCTGGCACACGGGACGTGCTCGACATCTGCTGTAGACTTTCCTGAACAGCTTGGACGAGTTCTGCATCTTCGGCACTGTCGAATGAATCAGACATAAGGCTTAGCGTAATAACAGCGGTTAAGGTCTCAACTATCTTAATGGTTCGCCGTCATTCTTTTGACTATCCTAGTACTACAATCAAACCAATCTAGTTCTGAACAAGCCGCTATGTCTTACGCAGTGTTAAGCGATGAAACGAAAAAGCATCTCGAACAAGAGCGAGTGCGCCTGATGAACGATCGAGAAACGATCGTGTCAGGAATCGCATCTTCCGTGAGTGCTGAAGTCGATCAAGCCATTCAAACCCTGAATGCCCTGCTTAAGGAAGCACCAAAAGTCGAAGTCGTCCCCGCAAAGGACATCGTTGAATCTGTGACGAAACTATTGGATCAGGCGGCAACTGAAACGCCGACCCAACCTTCTCGCAGAACAAGTACGAAGAAAGCTAAGACCGAAGCAAAAGAGAAGTCAAGCCAACCCCAAGCATTTGATGCCAAGCAACTGAAGCGCAAGTTTAAGGGTATCAGTCTTAGTGATGCGGTCGTTCAAGTCATGCAGCAAGACCCAGCACGAATTTATACAACCGATGACTTGATTGCAGCCCTCTATGACAAGTTCGATGAAGCCGACCTGCCGCGAGCGAGAAAAACCTTGGGAGCGACGTTAATGCACGCCATTCGAGCAGGCAAAGCCGAGAAGGTTCAGGACAAGCCGCCACACTACAAGCTGAGCACTCCTGCTACAGTTTAAGGGAGGTGCATGATGCCCTCGATTCCGGGTGCGCTCGATCCCTTAACCATTAAAATCACGCAACTCCCCGACGCGCTTGTGGTTGAGAACGACTGGCGCAGTTTTACGATCGATACCGGCAGTGCGATTATCAGCGTGAGTGTACGACCGAGGATCTGGAACAACCTCGTCGAGGGGACTAAGCAGTATCGAAATTGGACGGCGATCATCACGGGGAGAATGGGGGAACTGACCGACGTGGGGTTTGTGCTAGAACAGCCAGGAATTCAAATCTTTGATACACCGTTAGGAGAGATTGATTGAGCCGCTTGTCCACGTGACGCGAAGCGTCTAGGCAGCGTTTTCCTGGATGTACGATCGATTCACAGATGCAGCAGAATTATCAAAGTTACCGCTGCTGTAGTTGCTCCTTGGTCTTAGGTAATATAGTTTTATTGCCCTTTTCACGCATCCTAATGAAGTCTCCTCAGTTGCCCCCGCCTGTTGCGTACTGTTTAACTCATACCGGAATCACAATAAAAGATCCAGAATATGGTTGGATGACGGCTTGTGAGAGCCAGGAGCTAGGTTATTTATATCTGATAGAAAATCAATTCGATGCTCCCCAGCCGAATGCCATTGCTCATTTTGTTCTGCCCGCAATTGCCCTTCGAGAACGCATCGCGCAGATTATTGAGCAGGGAGGCGAAATTTATCTCGGCTGAAGTGCTGTTCCTTAAGCAAAAAAACCGTTCCGATCGTTGGAACGGCACTCGACATTGGTATGGGGTTTGTATTTTCTTCTAGCTTAGATTGTAGTCCCTGCCCCGAAGACTAGATCGCTAGTAAGCCTGGTCTTTGAGGGAAGCTTGAGATATCTCAAACGTAGCGGCATTGATGCGATACTTCTGGCACAGCGAACCCTACGGGAAGCGAGGCTACCGCTGCTCGCACTCTTTCGCGATCAAGTAGCTCTAACGATTCTCATAGGAAGCAGAACGGGGCTTTGTCGGCGTTGCGCGTTGAGGACGCAGCGAGTGAGACCGAGGCTTAGACTGGGGCTGTGTCAGTTCTGACGAGAGCGGAGGCGGTAAAGTCGCTTCTACTAAATAAATGCGGCTCCCAGTCAAGACGTTGTAAAACAATCCTACCGTACATTGCCAGCCCTGATGTTCGAGTTCAGCTACACGCAGATCACGCTTTTGCTGTGCCTGTTGAGCATCGTCCCAGTCCTGTTCGAGAAAGACTTCGCAAAGAAAATCCATATAGCTTAAGCGAGTAGGAGGTTGAGTGGTGAATCAGCATCGATCGTGTCCTGCTCAACAGCTTCCCCGAATACTCATTCATCACTCATGATTGAGCTAGAGTTATAGACTCATGCCAGATTGATAACCGCGATCAATGCCATTCACATAACTTTGGCGAATTCGTGCTTGATAGGCTGCGGTTCGCGCTCCGATCTGTGGATCTAACCGATAATCTGCCAGAATTTGAGCGTCTGCAACTCGTTCACGCATCGCAGCATTCGCGCTTTCGTAGTTCAAACGCTGAATCTGCTGAAGCAGATCACGCTCCAGGTCGCTCATCTGTGACGCGAACTGATCCATCAGTTGTTGGTACTCTGCGGAAAACTCGTTGTTCCCGTACATCAGCCTTGCCTCGCTTCTTCAGCAGAAAAATGGTCTTCTTCCCTCAAGGCTAGCACTTTTGTACAAAAACACCAAAACATTCTAAGATTAAATCCATCTTCAGATTTGCAGTAAAGATAGCAGGAAAAATTTGTACAAATTCCTCCTGCGTTTGCGTCTCGAAGCGATTGAATACAGGGAGCGCTAAGCGCATCACAGACCGATGAAAGAGAATTCATGAACTGTGCTCCGAGATCGCTGCACTTGCAGTTGTTCGATGCAACTTTTGCACCAGTTTATCAACTGTTGCGAATCGCTCAACATCTTTCTTCATGACTTTAGATCGGAGTGTTTCTCCATCCACTCGAACAATGTCACCCCGACCTTCTTTAATGTCTGTAATGGTCAGTTGGTTGCCAGAGCGCTGAATCCGATAGTTATCTTTTTGGAACTCGTCTTTGCCAATCTGGTCAAGAAATCGGTGTGCTTGATCGACCAACGTTTTGACTTGCTGCCACTTCTGTTGGTCACGCTGCATTTGGCTTAAATCTTCTGTGGTTGCCTGACCAGTGCCTGTTTTCACCGCAATCCCGACTTCTTTAATTTTCTGCAAATGCTCAGGTGGACGACCAATTTCGAGGGCTTGTCTCCACCACTGCCGCATCTGCTCTAGCGTCGGCGATGAATCATGTGCTTGTAGCATTGGTGCCAGTTGATTTGCTGCCTCTGGATTAATTGCGCTGATGGTCTCGATCGCAACTTGACTTGCAAGAACTGTCTGAGTGGCAGGAGATAACGTTGATTGAACTTTAGGCTCGGTAACATCAGGCAACGTGATTTGCCGATCAATTTCTACAGTGTTTTGTGTTGCCGAATGCAGTTCTTCAGAACTTCTTCCAGTTCCTTGAGGACCCGTTTCCTCAGTCGGGTTTGTGCCTTCTTTGAGATTCGCAGGCGAAAGAACAGACGATTGTATCTCAGAATTCTGCGCGAGTGTAGTTTCTTCATTGACGGGAGTTGGAAGTGTGGCTGGGTCGTCCCAATCGGTGAATTGGTCAGTCATTGCCCATTGGTCTAACGACAGTAGGGTTAATTGCTGCTCGTCGGGCTGCGCTGCTTCGCTAGAATTCTCTACAGACGTAAATAGTGTGGTTTGTGGCTCTAGATCTGATGCAGTAGATAGCGAAGCGGATTGCATGAATTCAACTAGACGATCGGGCGCGAGAATCGAGAGAATCGCTAATCGACGAAACTCAACCGTTAAATCAACGCGATCGCGCTCTGGATAAATCGATTGAAACCGATCAATCAAAGCCTCACGCGCCTGATCTGACGCAAGTACAGATTCAAGTTCAATTTCAGGCTGACCATTAAGCCATCGCTCAAGGTTAGATTGAATGCGATCGCGCTCTTGGTCAAGTTGATGGAGAAACTGAGTGTGTCGGTCTTCGATCACAAACTGAGCGAAAGCGCTGAGATTACTCAGATTCTTGTCCATCTCGCTCCACTCGTCAACGCTGACATAGCCGATGTAAACTTCACTCGGATACTCATGCCAATTTGCCGTCGAACCAATGACCTCAACTTGCAAGAAGTCGTCGTTGCGGGGCGTAACGGTTGCTGTTAATACTCCCCACGTTGTTTCAATCGTTGCATAACCTGGAGTGAGAGTTTGGTGCTCTAACGGTATTTCATGGGCATGAGAATGCTGTTGCGCCCAAGCCTGTGATAGTTCAGATAATGCAGGTACAGTTGGAATTCCACCGAGTTCAGCAAATACGCGATCAGCATCAATGTTGCGAGTGGGAGCGAGATTTCGGAATTGGTCAAACGCGGCAGTGGCAATCGCGATCGTGCGATCGATCTGCTCGCGCTGCTGTCCGCCCACTGCCTCGAATTCATAGCGACCGTTGGCGTTTATCTGTTGGTCATTCTGTTGTGCTGCGTCAATGCGTGTGACGATCTCAGCGAGCTGATTGAGATGATGGCGGATTTGATCGATCGCAGCCGCAGGTACTTTATCGCATTCTCGTTGTGGAGTCGATTGAACAACAGTGGCTCGATGTTCTTGAAGTTTCGCTTCAGCGTTTTCAATTGACTTTGGCGTTGCTTCAACAAAGTAAATTGAAGCAACGCGCTGATCGGCGGTATCGCAAATGTTGATGTAGGGATAAACTTCGCCTTCGGTTTTTGCCCAGTTCGATCGATGAAATCGGTACTCAGAATAGCGTGCTTGCAAATCCTGTAACAGTGGTTCAATCGCATTGATTTTTGCTTCGACATACGATCGACGAATTTCAGAAGCCTCTTGAACTAGGCGCAAAGCCAAAGTGCTTCCATCGACATGAGCATTTTCGTCTGTCGTCAGATTGCGAAGAACCTGTTGCCCTTGGTTTGTTGCAACCGCTTCCTTGAGTGCTTGCAGTGAAAGTTTAACGGTTTTGCGATCGAGGGTATCTGGCAGGGTTAAAGTCTGCTTAATGCGAGTTTGAATCTGAGTGAAGCGCTCTAACGCAGTTTTTTCTCCACGACCATACGTTTTGGTATTTGCCTGAACAAACGCCTCCCATTCTTGCTGCTCGGCGCTGGGTGTAGATATGTTGAGTGACGACTGTGAAAATTGCGTTCCTCGACAGTCATCATCAAGCAACGCTGTGACCGCAGCTTCGATTTGTTGAGCAGGCAGCGCAGTAGACACAATGCGGCTTAAATTGTCTCTCAGTTCTGCACGAGAATACTGATGCTGTTGAGCGAATGTTTCTGCGATCGCTGCAATTTCTTCCCGATTGAAAACAACAATGCCGCCTTCATATCTGAGCGTGGGCTGATCCACGCTCAGTAGGGGCATCTCCTCCGGAGCTAGAAGCACGATCGGGAATATGTCGCGATCATGCTTTCCGTGAGCAACGACCACTTCCTGTTGAAATTGCAGCTGTTGCACCACTTGATCAAGTCTTGACTTTGGGAATCGGCTAAACGGAACTTCTAAATCTTCAACCTCCATTGTTCGTATCTGTCCGCCTGTCAATCGAGCTACAGATGTTGCAATCTCACCGAAACACTCATAGCAGCCGAGCGCTGGATTTTGAATGAGTACGATCGCATCCGGAGTGGCAATCTTCTCCTCAAGATAGTGATTGAGCGGAAACGGCAATATCTCGATTTTCCGCAGTGCCTCAAGGATGTTGTCTTCGAGCACGATCGAGGTTACTTCTGCGACCGGATCTGTGACAGTCGCATCTTGTTTCACGCCAGTCGAGTAGCCTAGATTGCGGAGCTTTTCAATAAACTCAGCCAGTTGATGAGGCGTGGGATTGTTATCTTTATCGGTCAACCTGCCGATCGTCACCCGTTCGCGAGTTTCCTTGCTAAACGCATCAATTACAATCCCAACGGTGCTGAGGCGTTGCTCGAAGCGCAGTGCTGGAAACTCTGCTCTAAGCGCTGGAAATGGTTCAGTAGCACGCAGTATTTCATGACGTTCGATTTGCTGCTGTGCGTTAGCATAAGCCACATTTCCAAACTGCGAAACATTGACATGAGCGGCAAGCGCTCCATCAGGATCATATACAAACAGCGTAATGTCAGAATAGCGATCCAATCTACTGCGATTTTGATCAAAGGTATAGCTAGGATAACGATTTTGAAGTTCAGCCAGTGTGGTCGCTGGCTGAACGCGCTCGGAAATCGCATCATTTGTATTTGCACTTTCGGTCAGAGGGGCTGAACTCGTGATTCCGATACTGTTTTGCCACGCCTCGCGTAGCTGTTGTCGAACCGCTGCTTGTTCCGTTGGAAGCAGTAGATGGCGATGGTAGCGCTGATTCTGATCGGGATTCTCCCTGAGCCAATCACTCAGGATCTGATCAAATCGCTGCTCAAAAACGGCTTGCGCGGTTTCTAAGTCTGGTGCTCCTGCTAAAACGCTTGACTGCATACCAAGCACAGGGTCATTCAACATAAACTCACGCAGTCGATCAAACGACTGTGAAAACACTTGGTTTCGATCAGCAGTATAGATGAGCCGTGCTACTTGACGAGCGATGTCAGACCCTCTAATCCCTTGTGCCGTTGCCCACGGCTTAGGCGGAGACCAGTCCAAAGTTTCAATCAATCGTTCGATGCGGTCTAGAATTGGCTCAACCTCCGGGCTATAAGGTAATGCTGCCGGATTAAAATCTAGGAACGCATCTTTATCGGCAACGCTTTTAACTACGTCTGCACAGTCTTCGCGCCATGCTGCTGCAAGCTGCTGCTCAAGCTCGGTTAACTCTTCTGTCAATGGCAGTACAGCGTTACTGTCGTCTCCTGCAAGAAAACGATAAAGTCGATCTAATGCGACTTGCTGAGGGGTTTGCTCAAACGCTATGACTGGCACTTGCTGATGTGCTTTGGCAGCAATCTCTCTCTCGCCCGCGCTTGCCGTTTCAGCCGACTGAATCACTGCTTCGCTGACGATCGATAGCTCGTTGAGGCGATTCGCCCCTAAAACAGCACTGTTATCGACCAGTTCCTCGATCGCCATTGATCGCGCATTTGGTTCACCTGGCAGAAATACGACAAAATCTTCGCTTTCGATTTCGGCTCGCAGTCGTCTGAGATGGGTTTGATCAAAAACAGTCGCGCTCGGCTGATTGTCCATATCTTCAACGGAAAATACTGGACGCGCAAGCGATTCTGAAATATCAATCACACTGATAAAGTCATAAAATCGTCTGCTACCTGGAACAAGCATCCGTCCTGACTCGAAAACATAGTCAAGACCATCGATTTCGACTTGTCGGGACAGCACAGTATTTATGTCACGTCCCAGCAGACTGCGGATTGAATTTGCGAGCCGCAGTGCAATTGCTTCTGGGCGCGATCGCTCATAAGCGGCTTGGGTAGCTTCGACAAAGCCACCGTCGTACAATGCCCGAATCAGGGACATTGCAAATGCACGATCCGGGCTTCGCACCACTTGACCTGTGGGAAGTGGCGATGCGACTTCAACAAAGCGGAGGTGTCCTGTCGGTTCAATTTGGAACACTGCTTCGCTATCTAAGATAAAATCACCATCAATCTCTCGACAGCGTGTGAACGACAAGCGATTTTCCTGACATTGAATTGCTAGAGGTTGATAAGTTTCGTGATCCACACCAAGCTCAAACTGATCGCCCTCTAAAATTGCTTCTGCAATTCCAGAGTCGTATAAAAATCTTGTAGCTTGTTTCTCTAATAGCGACAGTTGCTCGCGGGGAATCTGAAGTGATTCTGGCGGCTCGATCGCTGTACTTTCTGAAACAGTTGGAACCGGAAGATCGATCGAAGTGGGATTGTTCGGTTGGCTTCTTGACGAACGGCGTGGAGAACTTGTCGCAGCCTCATTTTCCTCTCCTGGATTGCTTTCTAGATTGTCTAACTGCTCTGATTCTTGCTCAGGTGCTGTTATATCCGATGGCGCGATTTCAGACTCAATGTTTGCAGATCTAGTTGCTTGAGGTCGTTCACTGCTGCGAGTAACTTGAGGTGCGGCAATCGTTCCATTGCGTTCTAGCGCTTTTGCCAAAACCGCTCTTAATTGTGCCCACTCTCGATACACGGGTGGATTTTGGGCAGCGGGTAAGGGTAGCGCGGATTTGCCTCGCCCCTCGATGACCACGACATCAACGGGAAATGAAGTGCCTTGCTTGCCGTAGAGATCTCCTGAAACAGTAAAGTGCTGCGTGACATTGTAGTTGTTGTACAGCGTAAAAAAGAAGGCTCGCTTGTCACTGCCGTTGTAGGCTTTGGAAGGATTCCTACCAACTTTTTGATCCATTGGCGCACCAAGGACTAGCACGGCTCGACCTTGATCGTTCATTGCGCTTAAGGATTTAAACGCGATCGCGTGATCCATTTGAGTGGTCGGATAAGCACGAGTTCCCGGTGCTGGGTTATTGCCTAAATCAACCTCCCACTGTTTCGGGCTTCCCGTGTGATCATCGGATTTGCCGAACGGAGGATTTGCGACTACTACGTCTACCTGAGTCGGTAATCTAAATTCGGTCGCATCACGCTCGGTGACTTCGTACCCTTGACTTCGTAGCCGTTCTGCGCGGCTTGAATCAATTTCATTTGCCAACACTTGCGTCGATCGCGTCGTTGCCGTCAACAAGGCACCGTTTCCGGCTGTCGGTTCCCAAACCGTCTGAGCTATCTGAATTTGAGCTAATTCCTGCACCAGTAACCCCAATGGAACCGGAGTACTATACTGCTGCAACAAAATACTATCGCTGGTTCGAGCAGAGAGATTCGGTTGCCGCTCGTAGAGTTCAACCAAAGCATCAAAGGCAGCCAAGGGATTTGCACGATGGGCTTCGGCAAGCTGCTTTGCTTGCTGCACGATGCCGCTCTCGATACATTCTTCGATCGTGCGATCAAGAAAATTCGTGCTGCGTCCTAACTGCTCTAGTTGTTCAATGCCAAACTGCCGAGCCTGCCGGATATCTTGAAACTGACTGCCGTTCGCGAAATGCTGTTGATAAGCGTCGATGAGTACGTCAATGTCGGACCGTTCATCGTCGATTTCGTCGATCGACTCTGCAATGAGGGTCGAGTTTTTCAGACGATGCTGTTCGATTTCAGCGCGAATTTGCTCAACTGGAATTTGAAATTCAGCCATGCCTAAGTCATCGTTGCTAATGGCTGCAAATGTTTTTAACTCCTGTCCGGTTACTTCGCGAGCGCGTTCCTTGAACGCGCTCTGAGTCACTTGTAGCGGTGTGCCTGTCTGGGATAGAAGCTTGACAAAAGCTTCTAAATTTTCATCGGGAACAAAGGCTTTCATTTTGTCGGAGTGCTTTGCAAATCCTGGTTTGCCCTCGCGGTTCAGTGTGCATTTCAGTAGCTCGACATCGGTATAGTAGTGTCCACCGCCGCGACGAGACGCGCTAACTGCGACTTCCACTCCGGCTCTGCGCGTATTATCGTCCATGATCCGGCTGGTTTTTTGCAGCGTTAAGTTGTCCGGGGTTCGTAACACCGCTCCTTCACTGATGAGTTGTCGAGCTTGAGCAAAATTGGCGACCACGATCGGGGCTGAGGCAAGCTCTTTTTCAACGTTTGATTCTCTTGGTAGCAGAATGCCTTGACGAACGACACCCTGAGCCGTAGTAAAGCTAACGTACTTCCCCCCGTTTTTGGCGTTGAGCAAATTGCCCGTTAGCATTTCGCGCAGTTCATGCGTCTCAGATTGTGCTCGATCAAATAGCGCTGGCACAGGCAATAGTTCAATATCTCCGGTGTTTGGATCGGCTCTTAAGCCAAAATCCATTGGTTGCAGCGTGATGCGTCCAGATGGGGGCAGTACGTCACCGATCGTGAGAGTCAGTTCACGACTGCTATCGACAACCGCGATCGTCAGTTTCCAAGCGCTCCCCGCAACCGGAGATTTCACGCCTTCGTTGCGCTGACAATCGAGCATAATTCCGAGCATTGCTCCGTTCGATGTCCGAATCGAAACTGACTGCCCTGGCGAATAATCCGAAATCAACGCTCTGACCGATTTCCAGCGGGTTTCAATGTCTTGTTTGCGCGATCTCAGCGTTGCTTGATCCTGCTCAATTTTTTCTAGCTTCTTCAGTTTCGACTCAACTTTTTTTAATTCAGCTTGTTTCTGTTTAATCTCCTGATTTACTGCCTTGTCCACTGGCTCGTCTTTCTGTTCAGAAAGTGCCTTAATGTCCGAGTCTAACTGTGTGCGATCTCGAAGCAGTCCTGCTTTTGGCAACAGTCGTTGAGCCAACTGATCGAGTTTTTGCTCGTAGTCTTGTAGCTGCTGCGTAACTCGCTCGTCAGCGTCATCAAGCCGCGTCGCGACTTGCTCACCTGCGGCTTCACGCAGTGCTGATCCAGCAGCAAAGTCGTCGGGCTGCACGGGCATGTCGTCGAGGTTTAAGCGAGAGCGAATCTCGTCGCGAATCTGTTCGCTGGAATATGGTTTTCGCAGTGCTTTAATTAACATTCGCTCGACAGTAACGGCTCCGCCAAACAGGTGTGAAGTTGATTGGGCTTCGATGAGTTCCAATCTTTCCTGTGTCCGTGCTTCGAGATTCAATGTCTTTTGTTCGAGCGGAGATTCGCCGAGCGCTTCTTGCTGAGTAATGTAGGCATTGAAGCGCTCGGTCAAGGTTGCGAACAATCGTCCTTGCTCTTCGAGCGGCAGAAAGATGGCGCGTCCAGTCACTTTTTTTGCAGCACCGTCATTCGTTTCAGAGTTGACTAGCGGATAATCGAGTGCTTGGTTCAATTCGTCATCATCTTTCAGCAGTTGAGCCGCAACCGTGTCGCCTGCTGAGTTCGAGAAGCTTGGACCGTCGAACGATTGGGCGGATTGGCGATTTCCAGTTGTATTCGCATTGAGCGAATCCATTTTGCGGTTAATTTCAGATACGATGCGCTGAACATATGGAATCCCTTCGGCTATGATTAGCTCAGATCGAGGCAGTCCAAACGCGCCCGGAATGTCGTAACGCTCTGTGACTCTTCCCCAAGTTGGTCGTCCAGACTCGATTTGATCGGGCGAATGCTTCGCTGGGTTAAGCTGTCCGGTGCGATTCGCTCGTCCTAAGAATTGCACAAATTTATTCACATCCGGGTGCGCTTGTCCGACAATCAAAACCCGCTGTCGCTGATCTTGAAACGTTCGACTCGCATGAGCGCTCCATCCGGTTGTAATGTTTGTGATCAATGCGTCAGACGTGCCATTGTTGAAAGCGGCTTTCGCATCAGTGCGAACCTGTACATCGCTTGCATTTACGGTTTTCAGCCGAGGCGTGCCGCTACTGTAGTCCAAGCCCAAACTTCGCCCGGACATCTCAGCAATCGAGTAGCCGCGTTGGGCAATGCGGTGCAGAATGTCGTCGATCGGTGAAATTGGAATGCCTGACCAATCGAGTGCTTCGACTCGCCGCTGAATTTGATTCACGATTTCGATCGCGCCAACCCCCAACTCATCGTCGGTCATGCGGTAGCGACTTTTTTCGCCGTAAGCATCCCCGATCGTCACCCAGCGACACTTTTCAAGCTGCCGCAACAGTAAATCCCCAACATTGAGACCAATCTCCGGATTGGTAGCAATCCAGGCTTGATACTCGCTCTTTGCCGCAGCGACGATCGCTCCAAGATATTGACTCTGAAAAATCTCTTCCCAAATATCCGGGGCGACATCGGGATGCTCAACGCGAATGAGATCGAAATGTTGCTCCCGATAGTCCGCTTTGATGGCTTCAAAAATTTCATCATATTGAGCGTCTAGGTAAAACTCTAGCGCTGACTGCATTGTATTGTAGAAGCCGACGATCGGTTTTCGTCCGGCTTCAATTTCAGAGATCGCTTTGTTGGCAATGCTTTCACTCGACAGCGCGAATAGAAGTTGCTGAGCAAAGTTGTAGGCAGTGCTGCTAAACAAGGTACTCGTAACTGAAGCTTCACCTGCACTTGCATCAACAGCTTTGACTCGTTCAGCACGAACGTAGGCGGCTTCTTCGAGGGTGTGAATTGCAAGCCGCTTGGCGCGATCGAACTCAACAATCAGCCGCATTACCTCGATCGACTGTTGAAACTTGGTGAGATTCACCGTGACTAACGTATTGGTGAACTCGACCCCCTCCATGCTTTTCTCTAATCGAACGAGTTCCCCCGCCATTGCAAGCTTAGAGGTGAAATCTTGTTGGGCGGGAGTACCCTGCCGAACGAGTGTCGAAGCTAACGCCTCAGCAGATAATCCTGTTTGCTGAATCTCACTTTTCGGGTAGAGTAATCGAGCCAGAACATATGGATCTTTGAACGCAGTTGCAGATAATAGTGCATAGTTACGACTGTTTGGCAAAACAACTTCAGTGAGAAAGCCAGATGTACTCCGAATGTCACCACCAGCCGCTTGCTGTCTTTTTTGACTTGCGTTCAACTCAGGTTGTGGTCCTGATGCACCGCCGCCCAAATCACACTCATCGAGAATAAACGTTGCAGCAGGCGCGATCGCTTCGATAAACTGACGACGAATCGAGCCTTTCTCTTTCAGTTGATCGTAGGTTGTGAATACTACGTTATAGTCACCGATCTTTCCCGTTTTATGAAATTCATTGATTAGCCGTCGCATTTCTCGCGATCGCTCGGCTGATCCTCCAGTGCGGATAAATCCTAGCGTTTGACCATCTGGGGCTTTTAGCTCTAAATCTAAGCCTGCATTTGTAAAGAAAGGACGAATGCGGTCTTTGATTCCCGTATCCACCATATCGCGCCCCAGCATATCCACGTATAGCTCTGGCTTAGCAGTGAGAAAAACCGCAATTTGCTGATTCTGGCTTGCCGTCTGCGCGGTCTCAATGATTTGAGCGATCGCTTGCTCTTTTTCTGATTCAGAGAGCTGCGATACGTCAGGCAGTGCGATCGGTGCGATCACACTTTGAATTAATCCACAAACAATCCGCCCTTTGCCTGTGCCTGTATCGTTACCGATGAGCGTAACCTTGCCACGCTCTAGATTGAGGTAGGTAATCGCTAAGGTATCAATCTGTTCAGCAGCATATCGATCGTGTAACGTTTCACGATCGATTCCTAGTTTGGTCGCGACATAAGTATCCACATTTAACCCAGTGACTTGCTCCACGCGATCAAGGCTTAGTGCTAGTGCTGTGGTCATGTTGGTTGGTGTAACCGTGTCGATACCTGTTCCTCGACTGCGTGGAGCGTATTGAGATTGTAGGGCAACCATAATAAATCAACCTAAACGAAGAACGAGCTAGATCACAGTAGCTAGCTTGTAAATACAGGGACTGAACGGATAGATTGTTAAGGAATAGCTTCGAGAATCCAACCGTCAAAAGTGATTTCAGACCGAATGCAGTCTGCAAAATCTCGACTTTCCGTAGCTCTAAGCGTTGTAACGGGGAACAGTAGAGTGTGCGGAAAAAGATGAGTTCTATAGTCTGTTTGGATTGTCTTCACGATCGCGGTTGCAATGGCACGATCGCTCATGCTTGAATCGAGTTGTTCAATGCCCAATCGAGCTTCAATCAGTTGTAGTGTCGCTTGCTTAACGACTTCACGATCGCGAGGATCAACACCCATCTCATCCCCATATTGCTCAATCCAATCTTGAAGATGCCATTCAACTCGTCGCACTAAGAGTAAACAGTAGTCATCTTCAAACTCAATCTTAACGGTGCGGGGGGGTGCTAACACTAAGTTCCAATGAAAGCCTCGGCTCCGCTCGCTCCAAGTTGGACACCAAGCTGTCCCAAAATTGAGAAATGACTCATACGGAGACTGTTCAAAAGCAATGTCGTTCATTGGAATTCACCCAACCTCAACTTGTTGTCGTTGTCGTGTAGATTGAGAAGACTGCCGTTGAGGATTGTGTTGTGGAGTAATATCTAGCCGCTCAAAATCATGCTGCGAAAGAGCAGAGTGAACAATTTGCCCTTTCCGAACCGTGAGCAGAATTCGAGATTGATCAAGTTCAGGGCGTGGATGCTGGGCTGTAACGGTAAGAGTATCGTCGTTACGTTCGATCCGGTAGTAGTTGCCGTCAAAAACCGAGTTTGCCTGCAACTGCAAGCTTCGTTCTGCGATCGCCGCGAATTTCAAGCTGTTGACATAATGAAGCCGTTCGGCTACATCACCGCCTCGCACGACTTCAAGCGGCTGTACTGCCTTGAGCGTTGAAATCAGCTCCGAATTGATTCTTCCTGCTGCTACTTCAGTCACATGGATTGCTTGAGACGCTGCATCAATGCGAAAGCGTAAGATTAGTTCACCTTCAGGATTGTTAACTCGAAAATCATTGTTTCCGGTATGAGTTACCGCAAATCCATTGTGGCGATAGCGATCTTCTCCAGTGCGAACATACCCGCGAACAAACAACTGATGGGCTGCTTGGGCTGCCCGATAGTTCTGTGCGTCCTGCCAGCGAGTCGCGAACCAGTTTTTTCCAGCTTGAAGCCATGTTTGTACTGTTTTAAGCGGTGCGATTTGCGATTGAATCGATTGAACTTGCGTTTGAAGCGACTGAACAAACGACTGGACAAATCGCTTGGGACTATTTTCGGGCATTCGCTCCAGTTCAGCTTGTGTGACTTCTAATGCTGGCACGTTTACGCCAAGTGGCTCTTTGGGTACAGGCTCCTGCTTGATTCGAGTTTCCAGTTGAAACACGCCTGCTGCGTCACGGGTCCATCCTTGAATTTCTTGTGCGGCTTGAGGTGTGTCTGGTTCAGAAAGAATCTGAGCACCAATCGCTTCAACAAGCACTCTGTCACCGTATTTGATCGTTAAGCGATCAGTCTCCCCCTCTGGTGACAGTGAAATAGTATAGCCTGCAACCTCAAACCGATGAAGTTTTGAGGGTTGCTCGTTTAAGGGATTAACAAGAGTTTTGGCTGATTCAACGACTTCAGAAATCGTGGGTTCAGATCTAGGATGCGATGCTTGCACCGTGCTCTGCGATCTCTGATCGAGAATGGCATCGATGTCCGCCGCTAAACTTTCTTTCGCAAGGTTGATCGATTGAAGATCATCTGCAATCTGACAAATTTGATCAGTTGAAAGTGGAATCCCATGTTCGTTTTGATTCGTGGCTAAGTAATCATTTAATCGATCGAGTTCTACATCTGCGCCTGCTGTGATTTCTGAGACGATCTCCTGTAGTTCCTGAGCATCTACAGCACGATCTTGATGCTCTAGCTCACTCAGTCGAACTCGTGTATCTCGCAAGATGGAAATCGTGTGTCTTGTTCCTTCGGTTTGCTTAGTGCTTAGTGTTTTTTGTTCGAGTTCAGTAATGGCTCTGATTGCCCAATTATGATCCGATGGTGCAGATCGATCAACTTCAAGAATCGAAGAAATGGACTGCTGCAATCCAGTTTGGTTAATCAATACCTCTTCACCGCCACTTAGACTCCACTGAGTTTCTAGTAGCAGTACATCACCGCGAAAAATCTGATAGTCTGGGCGAAGTGTTCCAACCGACCTCGCAGGGGTTGCACTCACGTCTTGCTGTAGAAGCGATAAAAGCTGCTTTGCATAATATGAGTCAATGTGATTTGTCTCGCCGCCGGACCCGTACACAACCTCTCCAACTTTGCGAATTTCAATTTCATTCGCTAGCACTTGCGGATCAGTGTTCATTGCCAGTGCGATTTGGTTAATCACCCGGCTTGCTTGAAATTCAGGTGTTGAAGGAGAAAGTGTAGTCATCCATTGCTGGATGGCAGGCTCGAACTCACGCTCAGGCTGATAAAGTAGATTAACTGAGGTAGCACCACTCTTTTCCTCGCGCAGCAGAACTTCATCGCCAAGCTTGATGAGAATTGATGGGTTTCCTGGATGATTGACTACATTAGTATCGGGCGAATTGTTGAATGCGGCAAGAATAATGTTTGCAATCGTGTCATCGATTAAACTATGCGATCCAGTGCGATCGCCCCGAACTGTATTACCATACACGACTCTTCCTCGACTTCCATATTCGATTCTGAGATTGCTGAGGTCGTCGCGGCTTACACCACGGCGTTTAGCGACTTCATCAAGCACACGATCAGTTGCAGGTTGATTCGGATTGCCAGTCGCTAATTTGTCTTCAAACGTACTCATCGAAACCTCCAAAATGCTATCCTTGAACGACTGCCTGCTCTAGCTGTTCGGCAAACGTTGCCATTGCTCCGATTCGATTCACGATTGCTTCGCCCGATACCAGAAACAGTGCGGTTTGATCGTCAAATTGAATCTCCGTAAATCGAGGGTGGTAGGCATTCGGACAATTTCGGATCAGCGTGAATTGTCCATCTTCCCACCGAATAAACGGCATATCTTCGTACAAAATTGTGACTGATTTGGGGACATAAGCAGGCGGAAACGGCGGCTTTTGTCGAGCCTGATTGAGATCCCAAACCAGTTCGGCATAAGGTTCAAGAACGCTCATCGCAGATTGAGAGATACTTGGCAACTTAAGCGATTCACAATCGCGATCGTCTAAGGATTGCTCGATCACTTCAGGAGCGGAGTGCTGCCGAACCTGCTGCATAATTTGTTGCCACAACGAATCAGACATCTTAACTTCTCCTGACTGCTCAAAATCCAACGATCGCGATGTGTGATAAAGAGTTAACCGAGATATTTTGAGTTGCGTCCCATACAAACACGATCGGCTCGTCGCGTGCATCCGTTTGAATCGTAATGTTATATGGTTGATAGGCGGGATTCAGCTTACGCTCATCTTCCACCACTCCATCAACAATCCGATAAACTTCAACCCCATCAAAGCGAATTGATAATGTACGAATCAAGCTGACTTGATGAATGACAAGAGCTTGATCAGTAGAGTCATATGCAGGCATCGAGCAATTGTTCATACAGAGTATGCAGATGATTTTTATACAAATTCGCTAACACGAATGCTCATATTATCGATGATGCTGATAGCAACGCGACAGCGCCCTATCTAACGATTTATGTTTTTATACTTGTTATTGTTCCACTTCTGTACAGAATCACATCGACATTTCTCCAATTCGAGGACATGATGGAAAGGTCAATCGTCCCCATCTTGCCATGCGTTCACTTTTTCTCTACTTGCTTCTGAAGGACTCCGCGCCACGATCATCTCTTTCTCTCGTTGGCGTACTTGGCATCGTTCTGCTGGGACTTGCATGGCTCCCATTCGCACTTATTGTGGCAGGAGTTCAAGAGCTATCAGAAGTCAGTCGAATGGATGAACTTAAAGACATGAATACGCCCGAAGCTCAGATGCAGCGAGCTGACTATTTTTACTACAAAGGAGGATGGCTGCGAGGTCTCAATTCCAGAGCTGCTGACGATAAGGCACTATCGAGCTACGAAGCGGTCATCGCTCGTTTTCCACAGTATGTAGACCTTGACAAAGCTTATCTCGGAGCTGGGGAATTGTATCAACGTCGCGGAGATTATCAGCAGGCATTAGCGCGGCACTCAGTTGGACTACAAATCACGCAGCGAAGAGACTACATTCCGAGACTATTGCTAAGAGGAAAGCTTGTCGATGACTGCTGCATCGGAAATAACTGTCAAGATTCACGCCGATTTCTGGCGTGCTTCAATAGCGCGTCGGCAACAGCACTCGATGCGAACAAACGTCGCTAGTTAGATTTGTGACGACGCAATGCACTGTAGAGGTTTGAGAAGTCATCGCGCCAGACTGCCATCTCTCCGCGTTGAAGGTCACGCCATTGATGCTGTTTAAGTATGGCGACTTGATTTCGGTTAGAAGTTAATACGACCCAATCGCTGGGAGAGCCAACTTCAACTCGATCGCCAAAATCTCTGCGGTCTTGACGCATCGTGCCAAGAAGTCCTGCTGCTGATGCTAACTGTGCTAGTGGTTCTTCTAAATCAACGTAGCCATTCGTGATGTTGTAAACGATCGTCCCATTTGGTTTAAGCTTTGATTGAAATAGCTTTAGAGCCTCGATCGTGAGCAGGTGCATCGGAACGGCATCTGATGAGAACGCATCAAGTACAATCAAATCGTACTGCTCTGGTGATTTGTCAAGTTCTAGCCTGCCATCTCCGGTAACAATTCGGTGATTGGCTTGCATCTCAGATAAGTATGTAAACGACGATCGTGCAATTTCAACAATTAATGGATCAAGTTCGTAGAATGTCCAGTTTTGTTGTGGCTTGCTGTGGCTCGCAACTTCGCCCGCTCCTAGACCTACAACGGCAACATGAGCACGATCACTAATCGTTTGCAGGACATCATCAATCGGACTTCCAGAACTGTAGTAGCTGCCCGGAACCTGGCTGAGCGATTTATCAAGCTTTTGCTCACCATGTATGGTTGAGCCATGCAGCAAAATGCGAACGGTCGGAGTTTGCCCGACTTGATAAGCTCCATAAAAACTTCGCACAACGGTTGTGACATTAAAGTTTGGCTCTGGTCTTGGAATCACAACTAACATAGCGAGACAGATGCTAATGCTATATCGAAAGGCAGGCAAAGCTTGCACTCGGCAGAGGGGGTTGAACCACGACTTTGCCCACTCATTCGGTAATCTCAACCATGCGGCAGAGATTGCTAGCATCAGGGGATACTCGATCAATCGAGGAAAAATCAATGGTGCAACCAAGGCATTAAACAATCCACCGAGGCATCCCCCAAGTGCAACAAACACATAAAATTCAGCTAGTTGCGCGGCTGGAGGGCGTAGCCGAGCAAGTTCACTATGAAATGACCAAATGACTCCGAGAAAAATCACAATGTTTAAGCTTAAAAGCTGAGGTGAAATGCGAGAGCCGCTCATATAGTAAAGTCCAAGCGATAAAATCACCATCATTAAGATAATTGGTTTAACTTCAGCCGGAAACAGAAAAGGGGATGGCAGAAAAACGAGAATAAACGTTGTGAGATATAGCCCTAGAAAAATTGCCCAGACGATCGGACTCGGTGCAATATCACTGGTAGTGTAAGTTGTTATCCCAGCGAGTAAACTTGAGGGCACAAATGAGAACCACAGCCACTGAATACGGAGATGGTTTGGAGCGGACTGATGCGTAACTTTGGCTGAAGCTTGGTTGTTGCGGCTCACGATTCGACAAGCCTCCATCAGTCCGAGGAACAGAACGAACAATAGTGACCACGCGATCGATTGGAAGCTCAGGGTGAATGTTGGCTCGATTGCAAATGGATAAGCGATCAGAGCAGCCAGAGAACCCATATTGCTCATTCCGTATAAAAAATAAGGCTTACGGTCAGGTGTGGCAAACCACCCCTGTAGCATCGAGGAACTCATTGCAAGCACGACTAGCGGCGACCCGATCGAGGCAAGAATTGTACCAATGATTTGCAGCGAAGGGTGTCCGACAAAATCCCACGGCTTGAGATGAATTGGCAGATCCCAAAGCGAAAGAATAATCAACACTAAATGTGTTAATCGACGAGTCAGCTTCTTTCGCTGATTCGCCCAATGTACATAAAGATACCCCAATAAGAGTAGTAGCTGAAAACAAGCAAGGCAAGAGGTCCAAATTGCAGATCCACCTCCAAAGTTGGGTAGCAGCAATTTGGCAAAGAATAGCTCAAGCCAGAAGAGCAGAAAGGCACTTAGGAAAACGGTTGTAGAGAATAAAAGCTTAATAATCACGGCTTAATCCTAAACAAGGTTGTTATTAACTTAACGGACAGCTTCCAACGATTGATCTTTCGATTTCGCTAGCTTCTGATGAGCAGCAATGAAGCGCTCAACATCACGCTTCAATAAGGCAGATTCGACTCGACCAGTCGGCTCAAGACGCAGAATTTCACTATATTTGCGTCCGTCTAGTGCCTGAACGGTTAATGCTCCTCCGTCTTCCTGCTTGACTTCAAAGTGATTGCCTTTTCCGGGTCCAAGTTCTCGCACCACACCAACAACAAATTGAACCTTCTGTGCATACTGCTGTTCAGCCTCATTGGTGCCTCGGCGTAGAGCCTGGGGTGTTTGCTGAACGAGTTCTAGTGCTTCGTACTGCGCCCTGGAAATACCTGAGTTAGATTTCCCAGTAATCGTAATTCTTGGCTCTGTTCCGATTAACGGTTTTTCCGCCTTAAATTTGAGTAAAAGATTTCCGGCTTGATCATTAAGGATAAATTGATTGCGTCCTTCAAGGCGAACCTGGAATCCTTCGTAGCGAAATGCTCGCTCCTGTGTGCGGTCAAACCCATATTGATAGAGTGCTAGCACTGTTTGTGCAGCCTGGTGCTCTCGTTTTGCTTCAGGAAGCGAGGCAATCCAGTTTCCAGCAGATGCAATGCCCTGCCCGATCGCTTGAAGTGTTTTTTCCGTGTCAGCTTTTGCTCTTGATTGAACCTTTGCCTTGAGTGATTGAAACTGCTCGCTTTCTAGACCCTGCTGAATAGTGGTTGTTGCTTTGATCGCTTGCTGCTTAATATCTGCGGTTAATCGTTGAAAGAATTGCTTTGTTGAACTGGTTGGCAGCGCCTCAATTTGTTGAGTGACGATCGCGATCGTATTGAGCGCGGACGGTTTTAATGCCTCACTCTCTGGAAATAGAGTATTTGTCGAACTGGAAGCTTGAGGCGACTGAAGTTCAACTTGATTAATCGCTAACTCAACGATAATCTCCACTGGGGCTTCAGGAGAACTAAGATCTCTACTTGGATCAAGTACAGTTTCAGGTTGATCGAACAATGCTTGTCGATGGTTGAATGTCTCTTGTTCTGTGGGATTAGCAGTGAGTGGAGAAACTCTATCAATCACCTCGTCCATCGGGCGACTTATCTCAGCAACCTGACTCACCACAGACAAGCAGGCGTGGAGCGATTGCTCGTCCGAGAACTGTTGTACAGGTTCTTGCCAAACTCGATCAATCACAGCTTCAGTTTGAGTCGAATTTAAACCTAATGTAGCGGTCACGCGATCAAGTATGTCCTGTAAAGCTACGTCAATACTCAGGCTTCGCTGCTCTGCCCAATTCTTCCATCCGTTTACTTCACGAGCAACTTGGTAGAATGAGGCTTCGGGACTTTGATTGCTCTGCTTGCCTTCGATGATGTCAAGTGACTGTTCCGATAGAACTTCAGATAACACTAGATTTAACGGTTCCTGTGCTTGCAACGGTGTTGAAATCGGTTCTACAAGTGTTGGTGAAACTGCTTGGCGTGTTCTATCTTCATCTGTACCGTTTAGATCGATCGGAGTGCTGCTGATAACAGGTCGTTCTGTTTCGATTGAAGCTTCTTCAAAAGCACTAGGCAATTCGGTCGTGGTTTCAGGCTCCAAGATTTCAGGATTTGCAATCTCCAACTCAGGAAGTTCAAACGCATTAATCTTGACCACACCTCCAGTCTGCTCAAATAGAACAGTCTTACCAACGCTGATTTTGATCGTAGATGGAGTTCCAGCTTCCGCTTCGCTCGAATTCAGCTCGGTTGATACAGGCTTCATGATTGCCGCTTTGAGCAATACAATTCTAGCCTCATCAAGATCACTGCGTTGCTCTTTACCGACCGTTCCGTAGACGACTCTTCGCCCTAGCTGAATTCTGAGTTCTCCTGGCTCGAAATCAATTCCTGCTCGTCCAGATAAATTACGAACAAGTTCGTCGATCGAAGTCTTACTGATAGAGTCAGCAGCCGGTTGTGGCTCAAGTGGAGAGATATCTTGTTCGCTGCTCATAGAAAGTTGCTAGGTTGGGTTTAACTGAAGATCGAGATTTGCCATTGCGTGAGTGCGATCGACGATCGCTTCGCCGTTGATGAGAAACAGTGCGAGCGAGTGGTCAAAATAGAATGCAGTAAACGGAGGTTTGTAGTTCACCGGGCAATTAACGAGTACGGTTGCAACTCCATCAACAACTTCAAGACACGGAATATCATCAAAGCGGATCTGAATGTGGGTTGGTTGATAGTCAGGCGCAAAGGGCAACTGATTGTTTGCTTCTGTGACTTCAGCAAGAATTTCTGGTTCTTTTGTTAATACGGCAAGAGCTTGAAAGGATAAATTCATAGGGGTTACTGTTGAGCTTGACAAGGTGGACTTCATTAAAACAGATTTGATTCAGGCGAAAACTCATTCCCGTTCAATGGATACCGAAGATGAAAGTACGGGGCGCTGTTTTTGAATTGCCGGATTCTCACGCGCTTTCTGATAAATTTGACTAAAGCCCTGCTGTTCATCTGGGGTGAGATTTGCAATTAAAATTTCTCCGTCTTTTGCTTTGAGCAAACAGTAGCCGTCTTCACTGCGCGTAATCGTTAACGTTCCGTGAGCATCACGGCTAATACTATATTTGCTGTTCGGGCGGCTAAAATTGTCAGTATGGTAGCCATCGAGCAGATAGTTCGCAATATAGGCTGCCTTTGCTCCTCGTGGTGCTAGACCGCCTAAATTTTGTGTTTGTTCGCTGAACGTGCGATCGCTTGTGATGGAATCAAGTCCATGTATCTCAATGTTAAGACGCGAAGCAATAATGTCATGCTCTTGCGAGAACGAGAGGTCATTCTTGATGACGTGATACTCGCCGTTGTCGCCGACTTGAAAGACAAGAACCTCATGACCTTCTTCGTTGCAAATAGTATATATACTCTGATCTACAGAAATAGTATAGTTCTCAGCAGCATAATGCCCTTCACTTCCATAGGCGTTTGTAAGTTTTGCAACAGTATCTGCAAGAATTCGGTGTTTTGAGTATTCGAGTTCTGTTGATGTCGGTAGGACTTGAGGCTGAATTGCGGCTGTAAGGGAAGGCAAGAGTGCAGGGGGGACGCTTCCTGTCAGTTGACCCACCGTTGTTCTCGGTTCTAGCAAATGAGGATTCGTTCCAGCAAGTTCTTGCAGTGCGGCTGTTACTCTAGGTGGCAGTGCGATCGGTTCAGAACCGCCTTCAATCTGAATGGCTGGTGCTGTTCCTGCCCTCAACAAGTGGGGCGCTGTTCCAGCAAGCTCGTTTGGAGATTCATGCCGCACTTCGATTTCCGGAGGGACATCTTCGATTTTTACACCAATTTGGGTGGATCTCGATTGTGCCTGTAACTGAAGAAAGCGCAGCAGTAGCAGAATTTCTGCAATGCGTTCCCACATATGCAGATAGCTATTAATTGCTGATTGCGCGTCACCTTTGTCGATAAATACGTCTGCCATCTCGCCCTCCTACAACAATCCAGCCGCGATCGCCCAGGCTGCTGTTTCTTCAACATTCGGGTCAACTTTTTTCTCTAACGGGTAAGTCTCTAGAAAATACTCTTTTCGCAACCGCATTGCGGCATCGTCAATTCGTGTTTGTGAACTCTTTTTGATTAGTCGCGCTTTTACTTTCTGCCACTTTGCTTGGCTCATCTCCATTCGCTGAGTATCCGCTTTTGGAATCTTGATGGTACAGCGAAGCGGTAGAGAAATTTCATCTTTGTTGCTGTATCCTCGATTGAGCAGAATGCACGTTCCTTGCGGCAATCGCAGGAACTGTTCGGGAGCGAACAGCTTACGGGTTCGTTCCTGTTGTGAAATACTCGTACTAGCCCCCCCTTTTCCGCCGATGCTGCGCGATCGACCTTTGTATTGCAAATGCTCTTCGCCAAGGAACTTCGAGAAGACATCAGCCGACTCGTATTCTTGGGGATTAAAGATGACTTTTCCAGCACACCCCCCAAAGATTGCCCTCGCCGTCTCGCGACCGTAGACTTTCTCAAGCTGTGCTAGGTTTTGAAAGCCAAGCAGACACGATAAGCCATACTCGCGAAACTCGTTAATCCATTTGACCAGATCCGGAATGTAGAGAGTCGGCAACTCATCGAGTGCAAGCACGAGCGGATCTTTGCGGTTCGGGTTCGCATTTTTGGTAACAATCATGTGTAGAACTGTGGCAAGCAGCGGTGCTACCACATCGCGGCGTTCTTGGTCCATGCCAAGAATTAACAGTTGCTTTCCAGAAAGCGTTAGCGGAATTGTCGATGTGCCGCAAAACACGCTCAGGATTGTTGGACTCATAAATCGACTGAATAAAATGCTTGCTGTCGAAATGACGCTCGCAACTGTTTTTTCACTATCTGCCATTGAGATGAGTTGCCCAAAGCTTGTTTCGATCCAGGTCGGTAAATCGGCTGCTTGCATTCGTGCGGCTAGATTCGGGGCACCGAGTGCTTTAGCGCAGGTAATAATGTCTGGGTACGGGGTACTCTTTGCGAGCAGCAGAACGGCTTGAATCAGTTGATCGCCAGAATTAGTAAAGAATGGATCTTCAACCGTTTGGGTTCCGGGTTTGAAGTTGCGGTTGAGAACGATCGCGATCTGCCGCGCCATCTCAACATCATCGATGTCCCGAATAAAGTCGAGTGGGTTACAGACATCGCTCTCTGGAAAGCCAGGAGCAAAGACTCGCACTTCGTATCCTGCCTTCGCTGCAACGCCTGCGATGCGCTCACTTTGAATCGGGTACTTAAAGTCGTAAAGAATGAGCGGAAACCCCTGATCAATCACCGATCTCAGTGAGGGATCAATGATTGAGTGGGTTTTTCCGGTTCCAGGTCCACCGACAACTGCCGTTCCGCTTTGAGCTTCGGTAAGCCAAAGCGTTTTGGTATCATCTTTGATCCGGACGACCGTTGCCCCAGGTTCAGTCGGTGTCGGCTGACCAGGTTTTGAAACCGCAGTCGGAAGAAACTGAAGTTGAGGTTTGACGACAAACAGCGTGACGGCATTGCGCCGACGATCGTTGATTTGGCGATGAGCGAGTCGGCGGGCAGCACGCTTCTCTTTTTTGCCTGCCCATTGTGCGGTTGCCAACCGATTTTTTTTGCTGACTCGCCCTCCATCTTGACGATTGAGCCAAATCAAGCCCACCACAGCCGTGAGAATGACTGCACCATTCGGTGAAAAAAGTTGTTTTTGAATCGCCTGGACGGTTGGACTATTTGGCGTAGCGGCTGCTAGAGATTGCGATGCCTCTGGCACACGCGAACGTGCCTGCATCGAGGTCGCACTCAATAAACTTAGTGAGAGTGCGATACCGAGACCGAATAGTGTTGGTTGAAATGGGCGAATTAGCTTGTTCATGCGTGATCGAGGACAGCTTTGATCGGCGATAGATCCGAACCAGAAAACAGTTCAACCGTTTGATTTTGGCTGACAACAAACGAGGGTGTGCCTGAAATGCCCAGTCGATTTGCGAGATCAACATCTGCGCGAACGGCGGAGAGCGCTGCGTTCGATCTGCGATCGCGATCGAATTGGTTTAAATTTAACTCTAGGGTGCGAGCAATATCGAGATACAACGGTTCACCGAGATCAGATTGATGAGCAAACAAGGCATCGTGATACTGCCAAAATTTTCCTTGCTGCGCGGCTGCCCATGCTGCTAACGCCGCAGGCATCGCCTGAGCATGAATGCTCACTAACGGCAGATGTTTGTAAACAAGCTGTACGTCGGAGCGGTCAGCGACCAGTTTCTGAAGGTCAATATGAGCTTTGGCGCAAAACGGGCACTCAAAATCTGAAAATTCAACTAGCAGTAGTTTCCCATGCCCTGCACCTATTGCTGGAGATTGACCTAAAACCGTTGTTGGCGACTGCTTGAAGCGCTCTAATGCTTGAGATTGGTCTTGCGTCCTTTGATTCTCTTGTTCGGATTGATAGGCTGTGATTGCGCCGATTAACACATCCGGGTGCGCTCGGATAATGCTTAATACCTCCGCTTCGATATTGGTTGAATCAATGGTCTGTGGTTGGGCTGCAAGAACAACTGACTGTGGCAAGAATATTGTCCACAGTGAGATCGAGAGAGCCAGCGTACAATAAAATTTTTGTACAAAAGTCATTTGCTTTATCATGATTGTCGTTCCTTAAGAAATTTAGGTACGAGGTTGAATTGCAGAGTTTGCCATTGCAACTAGGGAGTCTCGATCTCCGACTTTGATTCCAACGACATACCGAACCCCTTTCTCATCCCAGACGACCTTGGCATCGTTGCAGTTCGCACCGCAAATCCAAGGGATGAAATAGCCTTCGATTTGGTTCGTGAGCTGTACTTTTGCCATCAACTGCTTTGAACGCAGTCCTTTGAAGGCTGGGTCTTTCATGAATCCATAAGCTTCCTCGATCGTGGGTGTGCCGTCTGTTTTGCGAGTTGCCGAAACGGTTCCTAACCGACAAGCATTTCCACCAGAACAGGTTGGACTATAGCCTAGTATCACAGCGTATCCATTCGGGGTGGCACGATCGATGACAGCATAAGCTTTCAGTCGTCGCGCCTCAGCTTCTGACGTTGAGTCTTTGCTGCGCTGTCCACTACTTGGAATATAAGTAGGTAATCGCAGCGGAATTCCGGTCATTTGTAGTTGAACTAGAATCGGATTGAACAAATTAGTGGCATCCGGAATACTAGGTTCGATGCTTGTTGCCTGAGCAAGAACGGGTGTCGTTTTAAATATCAGTAAACAAGCACACAGAAACATGATTAGATAGCGGCAAATCCATTGATTAATCAACTTCATAAATTCTCCAGGAGTGTGAAATTCTATGACACAGCAGCAGGTAAAGAAAGTACAACATGGTTTTTTAGTGCTGTTACAGCGGTTGTGGTGAATGATGAAACAGAGAAAGCAGAACTTCAAGCGATGGGGTTTGAATTCCTACGGGTGTGCATGGATGCAACCGTGGGAGATATCGGATAAATTCACTCTCTAGTACGGGAGCTAGATCGGATTTGCTGTTGAATTGCGTCTACAAGTTTGAGCGCAGTTGGTTGCGGAACACCGAAGCCTGTGATATCTTCTGCTCTCAGCATTCCTCCAGTTCCACGTACAAACTGCCATTGATTTGCAGTTAAATCTTTTAACACCACCGTTTGTCCACCCGTTTCTCCATCTATCCACGAATACAGCCCATAGTGATCTGCGATCGCCAGTCGTGTCACCGTAGCTTTTGGATATCGGCTTCTAACAAGCTGAACGATCGCTGCTTCATCCGGATTCTTTGGTACATACTGAGCTTGAACAGAAGTTTTCGACGCAATACTCATCGTGATCGGAAGCGAAAACAAAGCTAGTAATAGTAGTCGTCTTTGCATGAGCTTGTTCCTGTAGAATGACGTGATTCTAATGTCAAAATCGTGGCATGTCTTGAAACTTAACCTTTGACTCGGCAGAGGTAGCGAGTAAATCTACCATTGCAGCCATACGACCCGCTAAAGCAACCATCGCTTTCCCAAACGAAATTACAACGACCTGATGAGTTAGATATTGTGGTTTTACAGCCATCACTGGTGCAAATCCCAATATGTCCGGCTGCAACGCCGTCATCCATGATTAAAATATCGCCTGCTTTCGCATCGCTTGCGTTGATAAGGGTACCGCGACCTCCACTTTTGCAGCCGTCTATAGCTGATGTAATGCTGAGCGCAGGTTGGCTACCACCAAACATTGGCAATCCTGCTCGCTTGAGCACTGTGTCTACTGCAACCATACAGCCGTTGCGACCATAATCGGTTGCTGGGTCATTGCACTGATTGATTTTTCCTTTGTTGGCGAGTGCTGACTTGAGGACGCGATCGTTCACTGATCCACTTGCCGGAGCCGATGCAAGGCAAGTTGTTGCGCCTGTCAGTTGAGCATTTGGGGCATTAATCGAGGGAGGAGTTCCAGGGGTTGCTGCTCTTGCTCGTTCAAGTGCGGATTGGTAGCTGCGAGCATGGCTTGCAATCAACTCAATCTGGTCATGGTCGTTGACTTGTTGACGGGCACAGCTATAGTTTGCTCTCCCACCTGAAAAGCACTGGGCGATCGGGCGAGCTTGACCATAGAAGCCTTCCTTTAGTCCCACACATAAAGCATCAGCAGCCGTATTGAAATCTTGTAATCGCTTGTCGGAAACACCCCCATACTTCATTCCGAGGCGCTTCATAATTTTGGTTTTTTCATAGCAGTGCGTCACTTGAATCATGCCTTCGCCTATGCCACACGCATCATAGGCTCGCTTGTCATATTCCTCCATTGTGTTGAAGTGATCCGTTTCGTGACGGGCAGTTGCCAAAGCATAAGCAAGCTGTGCAGAATCAGTCAATCCAGCCTTGGCACAAGACCGCATAATGTAGGGAATGTACTGTGCTGCACGTTTTCGCTCTCCGTGATCTGTAGGGGTTGCATTAATTACAGCCTGAGTGACAGCATCGAGGTGCTTAAGGTCGATCGGCAAGCTTGCAGAACAAGTATCACTGCCGCTATCTTCTTCTGTCGCTATCTCTGGTGGTGTATAGTCGTCTCCGGTGACATCCTTTCCAGTGCTTGGTGGCAAAAATGGGATAATTTGCTTTTCGCGGAATGAGCCGATCGGCATTCCTGCGTCACCGGGCGGGAAGAAGTAAGGCGTACAGGTCTTTCCGACAAAAGGCAGTCGTTTACAGGCACGAAACTTTAATCCTACGGTAATGCTGCCTTTGTCTTCTTGTGGACGAGTTACCACAACACGAAATGCTTTGCCAAACGGATGATTACCCACAGGTCCCTTGCAGCCAAATGGAATGCAAAGTGGTCCATAACCGTCTTTAGCCTGTAATCGACCGTCTAACCACGCAAAGCCAGAATACTGCGTTGTCATCATATCGTGCATCTCAATGTGCGGACATGACTTACCTGGACATTCAACCTCCTCGAATTTGTCTCGACGGGGGATGGTTCCACTAATTACCCGCAAACGGTTTTGCTCTTTTGGTCCGAGCACCACATCGACCTCAGCGAACCGCACTCCTTGAGCGAGTTTTGGTGCAACGGGGAATTTTGATAGCGGAATATTACCAAGTCCAACCGAGTTAAGGTCTTTGAGCAATGCTTGATCTGCTACCTTAAGCTGATCGAGGGGGGCAGTCGATAATCCCGGTAAATCATCGAGTTTGAATGATGTCAGTTTGAAATCTCCTAGCGATTTAAGCGGCAATTTGGCAATGTCTGGAAATGCTTTGACTAAATCTGACACGGTTGCTACTTGTTCAAACTGAAGTGGTAAATGCTCAAAATCGATATTTCGAGTGGGATCAATCGGCACACCAAGCTTAGTTTGCAAGCTTTGCATTGCCAGTTGAACAAGTGGTTTTGCCCGCTGAATGGGTAAATTGCCAAAACCGGGAATATCTTCGATGAGGCTTGTAGGCGTTTGCAGCTTGACTACATCACCAAGATGAGCGAGGTTGAGCGATTGTAAATTCGCTCTGGATAAACGCGCAATCTGACTGATACTGAGTTGCCCAATTCCAAATGCCTCACCTCCAGAAATTGAGCCAATTTGGAGATACTGCGTAGGATCGACATACGCACCTGGAACCAGTTGGCTAAAATCAGAATTCGGTGAGATTTGTTGAAGCTGAGAGAGAAGGTCACGATCAACCTGAATCTGTGGAAATTGCTTTAAGCTGACTGCGCCAAAATCAGGAACTTCAACCGACTGCATTCCTGCATTCGTTTGAACTTGCAGCGTTTGTGTTGGCATTGCTGCCTCGGTTGTTTGGGCTTGGGCGACGTTTACGGGTCCTAGCGTGGCGCTTAGGCAAATTACGAACAGTAAAACGACCCGAACAATTAATCTAAACATAGCGGAATCGTTAGGTAGAAAAGGGAGCTTATAAAGCAAGCGTCATGAGCCAATCAATAAATTCAGTCGGAACGCCAGAACTAGATACGGCATCATCAAACGATCGCCCAGACTCAACAAGTGAAAAAAACTTTTTCAAACTGTCACGAACCAGACTGTTTGGTGCAATCAAAGACTTCGCTTCTGCGATCGCAAGCCCTTGTCGAACTTTTTGAATATTTTGCTGATCAACATTACTCTTTCGGTTTTGACTAGGGCGAGTTCTAATTGACTGTGAAGCCTGACCATTATCAGCCACAATCTGTATTGTTCTAATATTGGTTTTAGATTGTTTGACTAATCGCAGTTCAAACTCGTAAAGTTTTCGATTACTGCCGTTAGAGCGCGACGTAATCACTATCAGCGTTGTATTTTGGATTCCTGCCGCCTGATAAGATGCTCTTGCGTTTCTTGGAAAGGCAATTGCATTCCGAAGCTGGCGGAGGTAGATAACTGTTGCCCCGGAACTACAGCCTGATCCACTCCCTGAATTCGCCGTGATTGAGCAAAGTGGAGAATCAAAGCCTAGAACTACCTTCGAGCGATCGTCGAGACGAACTTGCCGGACAATTTCACCAGATGGAATAAAGCTTAAATTGACAGTATGACCAAGCGGTAGCTCGATCGCGGGTAAGCCATTCACGCCTTGAGCATCGCGGCTGGTGATCGATTGAATTGTGCTAGCCCGAATCGGAAGAACAGTCATGCAAAGTGCAATCGTGGACAGTAAGCAAGCGAGGCGAACATTCATGTGTGCCTCCTAGAACTCGATCGTTTGGTTAACATAAACCTGTAACGCTTTTCCAGATGGGATATACCAGAGCGTTGGGCGAGCTGCGAGGTCTTCAGCCACTTTTTGGCTACGCGCCGTTTGGATTTGCGATAAAGCAGAAAACGCACCTTGAAGTACTGCACCAGCAACATTCGGACGCGAATTTGTAACCGAGGTAGCTGAACTACCGCTGCCACCATTAATTGACGAAATCGAAGCCTCTGAAGTCGAGCGGTTTAAAATTTCGCCGACTTTCGACAATGCGCCGGATAGCATGAGTGAGCGATCTCTTGCTGCCATTTCACGTCTTGGATCATTCAGCTTATTAGCTAAAATTGCACCGCCGTCACCGCCGCGAATTGTGATGGCTCCGCTCGGCGGCGAATACTCCTGATTGTTAATAATTACAGTGTCTGCGACTAGATCAGCCAGTCCGGATCTAGCATCGAGAGATCGCACAGTACAGACAATCTGAGTGCCTTGCGGAAGTACTATGAGTCCGTTCGGGTCTTGCATCGCTTCGTTTAGCTTGAGGATAAATTTTGGAGTCGTTGCCGAAGTTTCGCTGCCAGTTGCAACGACTGGAGTGACCAGCGTTGCCCTGCCGTGAGTTCCAACAAGCAACTTGCGTGCGCCTGTACCTGACTGAGCGACATAAGCAGCAAGAGTGGTGGGATTCGCAGTAGCCTCAACCTGTCTTGTGGAGGCTGTGTCTAAGCTTGTGCGCGGAGTTGTTTCAGTCGGGATGTCAGATATCGTATCTGAAGCATTTGCGATCGGGGATTGTGCTGATGCCGTAGGAACACTGCCAAACGTTGCTGCACCTGAAAGACGCTCCCACTCTTCGTCTGGATTAGTTGCCCGCGCAACGGGCGGGATCGATCTGACAACCGAAGGCGGCTGCGACAGAACCGGGGAGGGTAGTGAGACAGGTCTCGGTAAACTAGATGTTGCGACTCTAACAGGAGTGGGAATGCTTGTACCCCGCTCTGTGATCGTAGGCGAGATCGGTTCAGGACTGGATTTTGAACTCGGCAGTTGTGCGGGTTGCTTTACTTTGGGTTGTGCTTTCGCGGATGTCTTTTGGCGCTTGAGTTCTTCTTGCTGCGATTGAAACGCAAGTGCAGATTTATAGTCCCCAACTGCATCACCGTTACTCCCTGGCACCATTGGAGACGCAAATTTAGCATCGGGTTTCGGCGATGACTGTTGCGCTGCCGAATTCACGCTATTCATTACGCCTGACAGGAATACACCAAGTGAACCGATCACCGCAAACACCAGTCCACCACCAAGTAACAGTCGTGAGTAGGGACTGGAGACCCAGGACACCTGCGTTTGGTATTCAGTCGGATCTTCTTCAACATCCGGATCAAGCTCCGGGTCAAATTCTTCATCAGTGCCCTTGTCGGTTGAAGCAGCTTCAGCAGTGGGCGCAGAGCGTTGCGTTTGGGAATCAAGAAACTCCCACAACTGGGCTTCGTTTGGCTCAATGGTACTTGTAGGATGTTCAGATGTCATTTTGCCTCCTACGGTTTGAGATTTCCAGGTTGAAAGTCGCGCATTCCATAGATCTCCAGCCCAGCTTGTCGAGTTTGATAAACTGCTCTTTGCAGCGTTGAGGTCAAATCTCCAGGAGTTGGAGTATCAATCGCTCGTACAAAAATTTCTTTATTAAAGGGAACGCTGATACCCTCCGGATGGTTGCTTGAAAAAGTTTCAAGCCTAGCAATTAAAATGAGCTTCCACTGACCATCGGCAATTTTTTCTGGATCAGATAGCTTGTCAGTAATCAAGGTCATTTGTGCCTGTCCATTGAAGGCTCCGGGAGGAGTTAAGTCAGCAATGCTTGCGATCGCTTGAGGACGAAAATCTTGAGATAGCGCAAAGCTACTTTGCCAAGAGAGCGTTGAAATTCGCCGATCTCCGGATTTGGTACGGATAGAAATTCCAGCATCGCTCGCTTCTGAGCCTAGTTTTGCACCTGGTTCAAGCGGAAGCTTACCAGTAGCACTGAGTAAAGCCATCATCGAATCCATTACAAACTGCCGAACCACAGCAGGAGCGCGATCGTTGCTCGACGACATTGCTGCCACCGAGATTGCCTTACCATTAACAAGCTGAACGAGCGTTGGTGGCTTTTTGTGAGCCAGTGAAAAGAAAGCTCCGACTAACAGCAACGTTACAAGTGTGTTAATTACACTCAGCGCACCCGTAACCAAGACGAAAATGCCAAAGGTGTTGAGTGGATTTGCTGTCTTGCGGCTTTCACGCCGGATTTTTTGAATCGTTTGCATTAAATTTCTCCTCTTTATTTGCCGCCCCCGACAAAAGCGGCTGCCCCGCTTGCGATAATCGTAGTGGTGGTGCCAATGGCAGCAACAATCCCATTAAAAATTGCCATTCCTCCACCTGCTGATAAAGCTAGTGCCGCAACGGGTGCAAAGATACCGAGCGCGATCGAGGCAGGAAACAAATCTTTTGGTCCGGTGTTATAAGTTGCAACTGCGATGAGACCTGTGATGATGTTGAGGCTCAATTTGCAGATGCCTAAGCTCCAGAAAGCTGTTATCCAGGCATATAGGGGTTTTGCGCCGATCGGCAGTAGGGATGTTGCAACCGCGATTGGACCAAGCAAGGCTGTTAGCAGCAGTGATGCTTCGATGAGGTGTTGAAAGGCAACTTGACATGCCATCAAGATGATCTGAACGAGTGTCAGTAATGGGGCAGTCGTTGCTTTAAGTGCAGTTGCGGCAGCGGTCGTCGCGGCATCTGCTAGTGTCCCCAATGGATTTTGAATCGCAGCGGCTGCAAATTTTACCAGTTGCTCATACCATGCTCCAGCTCGTTCATCAGCCGGAACTGCGTTGAGTGCTGTTTGTGCGTCTTGCTCAACCTTTTTGAGACACTCCTGCACCTTGTCATTTGTCGTGAAGCTATCGCAACGATGGCTCAGTTCTGCAATTTGTCCACGCACCGACGCATAGTTTGCCATTGCTGACAGTATTTTATCAACACGAATATCCTGAGAAATCACACCGATGACCTGTTCGTTGGTCGTGTTGACCATTGAGCGCATCAACGTTGTGACTCCAGCAAGTGCAGCACCATTGTTGAACAACAGTACAAACACAACAACAATCCAGAATAGTTCGCTGAGTGGGCGATTTGTTTCGTCTTCGAGCATATTCTTGGTAAATTGTAGCAAGAAGACCGCACCGCACAACACAGCAAGCGTTAATCCAAGTCGAGTGAGCGTAGTATAAAGTGGTCCGTTGAGTGCAGATTGCCAGCTTGAATCCCAGACAGCAGCCGTGGCTCTGGACAACGTTTCGTTGATATTCAGGCTTGTATCGGGATCTACAATTTGTCCTAGAAGTTGCATAAGTTCCCTAGCTCAACGGAGCATTCTGAATCCATTGCTATTTGCTTCAGTCAAACTGGCAGTCTCATCGTGGCGTGCAATTTCTGCCCGCTGACGATCGCCTTGCATTCCTTGGCTGATATCACTCAAATTTGCGATTGATACAGCAGTTCCGACCTGGATCGATCGCAATGACACAGCTTGATCCCCTTGAATTGCTGCAATCTTTTCAAGCTGAGCAGAAGCTTGTCCATGCTGATTAGAGATGCCAGAGAGTTCAGTTGCAACGCTTGATAGTCCGCTAGAGTGACCTGCGAGCTGCGTCGAAACCCCAGATAAAATGTTGGCAATTTGCCCGTTCTGCTCAGCCTGAAATTTGATTGCATCCTGGGTTGATATCGCTGCTTTTGCCCTCACTGCAAGTGTGTTGACGGTGCCTGCTTGAGTCATGGATGTTTGAGCAATCTGCCCAGAGCTTTGGACAAATTGCTGAGTTCCTTGGGCAATCTGTCCAACAGATTGAGCAACTTGGAGTGAGTTTTTACTAATCATGCCGACATCTGCGGCAGACTGCGCGATCGATGTCATCGCCTGAGTATGCAGTTTTTGAGCATCGCCGCCAAGAATCGTTTGATTAAACTGATTCGTTGCTCGTAGGGTTATTTGTCCATCTTCGAGAATTGCTGGATATAAGCCATCAATGTTTGTCGTTTGTGGCGATGTGTTTAGAATATCTGAGCGGGTGGCACTGGGATCGGGCAGTCCTAAACTGCCCTGATTTCTTTGAATTGCAGTTTCGATGTGCTTTAAGTATTCGCCGACTTGACTTTGCAGAACGGCTTGCGTTGGCAGAATCTTCGTAAACTGCTGAATGTAGGCTTGAATTTGACCAATTAAGCCGTCAACCTGAGTTCTCACACCGTTGATTGGATCTTGAATCGATGAAATTGTAGAACTTATATCACCGATCGGGTTTTGGGCTTTGCCAAGGACATCCTGAACTGCTTGATTGAGAATGCCATCATTCGGTAGAAATACGTCCGCTAGCGCGATCGAAGGTAGCAGTACTGCCATCACGGTGCTGCCGATGATCATCGATCGCCGATCAAAACATGGTTTGCGTGAGGGTCGAACAGTTCGTGTCATAAAATCCTCCCTGTAAGTAAGTGCTTCGTTCCGTTTGATTGCACACTGCTGTCTGAAGGCAGCGTATTCAGTAATGGATCTGTCTCAACTGGTGTAGGTGCCAACTCCGGTTTACGGTAGGGACGCTGATTCTTAGTTGCTGCAATAAACTCTTTCGACCAAGCGGCTAGCGCTTGGTAAGGATTTGGATAAGCTTGTAGAAACGCTTGACGACATTCAGTTTGATCCGGATTGTTTGCGACGACCCCAACTAAGATTGGTGAACCGTAGTAACGCACAAAGGTTGGACGACCTCCTTCGTCGAGGAGCCACTGCGAATACATCTCCGACGCTTGGGGATAGAAGCGCTCACCCGCGTTGACGGAAATCAGTTCGAGCGGGTATCCGAAGAATTTGCAGAAGCTGCTAATCGCAACGGGCTGAATGCGTCCAATAAGCCGTGTACTAATGTTTTGAATAATTTTTGGTCCTGCTTCGGGCGAATTCAGGAGCGTGTTCGGGTCTTGAGCCGCAAGCCCAGTTTCAATCCCTGCTTTTCCTCCGTTTGCACACAGACGCGCAATTAAATTGGCAATTTCTTCCCATTCCATCAGAACTGAAAATTCATCAATGAAGAAGATACTGCGGCGATGAGACAAGGTACGCCGTAAGGCTGCTGCATAAGCAGACAATGCTAAAACGGCTGCATCTTCAGAATCGGATAGTCCTTGCAGTGCGAATACCAACAATGGATTATCGGTTCGGAAAGTTGAGGGACGAGCGATCGCTCGTCCAACCGTCGTTGAATCAATCCACAGAACAAGCTGCCGCTCGATCTGACTCACCGATTTCTTCGTGGTATCGTCTTGCCGCGTCGATTCGGAGAGACCATCGGTGCCATGCGCTTTGAAGAACTCGAAGAAATCTCTCAGCGTTGGCATATTTAGCCATGCTTCAGTATTGAGTCCGGCTCGATGGGCTTCAGCATATCGAGCTTTAATGTCTGAATCATCAAAAAATCGAGCAATGGCAGGACCAAGAATTGATCGAATGCTTTGGCGGAAGTTGCGATCGTCAGAAGTCGTTGGCTCTTTGCCACCGAACACCAAAGTCATCACCGCAGTTTGCAAAAAGTCGATGTACTGTGGCATTCGTTCAGCGTATTCCTCGTCGTTAAAGCCAGATAGATCCGGAATCTCGAATAGATTATTGGCTTCTTTACTGATGTCGAAGTAGCTTCCACCGAGGTAACGGCACCAGTCCCGAAACGTTGAAGCAGCTTCAGACGGTGGAAAGTCCATGATGATTACTGGAATTTTATAAGCGAGTGCTTGAGATAAAATTCCAGAAGTCAGAACCGATTTTCCCGATCTCGTTGTTCCGAACAAGGCAAAATTGCGCGGCTGTGACTGAGTGTAAAAATTGAGATGCAGCGGTACGCCACCTTCTTCAGTAATTAGCTCGAATCCAGATCGATCAATTTCACGCGGAGTCACAACAGGCATCATGCCTGGAGCTTCGCTCGTGAGATAGCCAAGCCGACGATCAAACGGTTTAATTAAGAGTCCATCCCAAGTAATGAGGAGCGTTTGCAGCCAAATTTTCCAAGCATATTCACGTTCGCGATCAACCCAAGCTGGACGCAAGAAGCAGCTTTTCAGATAGCGACACGCTTCATCGAGCTTATGAACGGTCGGGCGATGCACCAAGAATACGGTTGCCGTTTGTAGGACAACACCGCCTTCATACAAAGCTTCCTGCGCTTTTACGGTTTTGGTTTGTCTCAATGATGCGGCAACGTCGATCGTGTTTTTGCGAATCGATGTGCTTTGGTCGAGCAAGCTTTGCTTCATCACTCGACGCATATTGTCTTTGACAATCCCTTGGTTCGCTTTAGAGATTTGACAGAAAACCTCTGTATCAACTACAGGTTCACGCGAGAGTGTTTGCCATAGGTAGGACAGTTGGTTAAATTTAGTGCTCCAACCTCCTGGCTTATCGAGAAATACTAGCGGAGCAACATAGTTGCCATTGACATGAACCCAAGCCCGATCGTCTTTGGGGCTACCTGAGTGCAGTAGCAATGTTGTGAAGTGAACATCGCTATTGATTTCCTCACGAATTCCTGTTTCTGTAACGTGCAGAATTTGGGGAACAGGTGGAGTCTCAGTCTTATTGAAAATTTGCCACTGCGAAACCCAGAGATCGACGACATCCATCGGGTAGGTCTCAAGACGCATCTTGGTATCGAGAAGCTGCTGGTAGTTGAGATAGCCATCGGTAAAGGCTTTTTCAAACGCAATTTCATAGCTTTGCTGCACCGCTTGGGTGTCAAATCCAGTGAATTTGTGAAATAAGCTCTCAAGCTTAAGCAGTATTTTTTCCCAGATGTCAGTGCCTTTTACGGTTTCTGATGAAATCGTGTAGGTTGCGTAGACCCTTAAGAACTTTGGTTTTCGCAGCCCTTTTGGGTGACGAACGCCATTGTGATCAACTTTCCAAGTTAAATCCTGTACCCGCTGCTTTTCTGACATGATCAAGAACTTAAGTTGCGGGGTAGGTGCTAATTCGATCAGTTGATCAAGCTGCAATTGGCGTTGAGCATCTGATGCAAAACTGCCCATATGAAAGGTGATCCGTTCTCCTTCGGGAAGGTCTTTCAGTCCAGCCTCGATCGCATCGAACGCATCTTCTTCTTGACGTGGTGTAAGCGAGGTATGCAAGCCTTTACATGTCCAACCGAAGATGAATTGCAAGCTTTCAGCACCTTTTTTGCCGGATTGCAGCATAATGCAGCTTGCCGTGGAGCCGTCTTTTAGCTGATAGCGAATCAAGCATTCTGCTTTGAATTCGTTCTCGATCGCACGACACTTGGCGTTGCCTTGATCGCTCGATGAGATCGTGTGTTGTGATTTGCGTTCTAGCTTCATGGTTGAAGATTGAGGAAGGTGAAACTGGGTTTCTTGCGGCTCGAAGCTAGGAATGACTGAACTTCGCTGGCAATGAGTCGAGATTTACCCGATCGAGTTGTGCCAAACAGTTCAAGGCTTTGGCTATCCTCGCTTCGTTGAGCAAGAAAAGGTTGGCATTTAGGTTCTGAGAGAAAATGGCTCATGTAGAACGCGATGCGATCGCTTACGGGCAGATTTTTCAGTCCAGCCTCGATTCTGCTCAGCGCATCAGCTTGAGACACTTGTGAACTATCGGGGTTTGGATGTTTTTCTACCCTTTTTCTTTCTGCTGTTTGGAGATGATTTGGTTTTTTCATATCGCTGTCTGGTAGAAGATCGGTATGCTGCGAGCGACTGATAACGGATATAGCCGCGCGTCCAGTTCGGTGTTTGGATGAACTTGGATAAGAACTGATATGGACGAGAGCCATTCAGGAGCCACCAAGTTGCACAACCCCCGGCGACGCTCAACCCAGTCCAGAGATAGCCAACGTGCAAGAGTCCCTGTAGCACCGTGTAGAACACTACTGCGATTGCAAACCAAGGAATAATCAGATCGGCAGGAATTGGACCTACTCTAGGGCGAGAATCGAGAATCCGATTAACGGTGCGAAATTCAGGTGGATTCATGCTTACGCACCTGCGGCGTTCCCGATAATTAATCCAGCCATAAAATCACCCACAATCAAGACAACCAAAATGACGATCGGTGTTTTCGCTAGCTCTTGCCAATCCGATTCTTGCTGCCTTGCTTGAACGACTCGAATAATAGACACCGCAAGATAGATCAATAGAATTGCACGCAGAAAGTTAAAGATGAGCGAAATGACAGGTGTAAGATCTTGTCCGCCTTGACCTTTGAAATTTGCGGTCATCCATTTCTCAGCATTGACGTAGAACTGAGCACTAGCGGAATCTGCTTGCACAGTCAAAAGTGCAACAATCCCAATTCCAATCATTAATCCAAAAATAGTCGCGAAGCTCAGATTAAAGGTGCGATCAAGCCGCGCTCGCTGATGGCAATGATCGAGGTAAGCATAAGCATTTGCGATCGCAATGGGGAAAAGAAACGGAATCGTTGAAAGCAAATACAATGGCGTTGAGATTAGTTTGTGCATTGACAGATCGAGCGTCAATAGCATGATGCCAATGATGATGCTAGTCGCTGGCATTGGTGCTTGCAGTTGCGACCACAAATTCAGCTTTTGTAAAGCTGACGACCGGGAAAGAGCAATACCCATAAGTCAAAGAAGTGAGTGGAGGGAGTTTTTTGACAGAAAAAAAGGCAAAAAAGCTCTGAACAAGCTCGATTTGTTGGTCAATCAAAGCGTGTTAATCAGGCTATTTATTTCTTTTAAATGGACAGCAATCTCGTTGATTTCCTGAGGCGAAACTATGACTAAAGAGTGCCTGCGAGATGACTGCATCCTACGATATATAGAAGGGGCTGAGCAAGTAAATTTGCAATATCCAATATCAGCGGTTATGGTATTTTTCCTGATTCACTAAACTTATAAAAGCCTGTAAACATTGCAATTTCTAGTATGTAGAATTCGATAATTTGTGCAGTTTAAGTTAAAACTCAAACTGCACAAATACTGCTTAAAGTTATATGAACTTCAATATTTTATATAGATTAATGCAGTTTGATTTTTGTGATTTTATCCTTGTTAAAAACTGCTTTTAACACAGTTTGAAATTTTCTCTAAATCTAATTAAAAACTGCCTCTGATGAGGATCAAAGGCAGTGAATAAACAAAGTGATTGTGCAAGATGAGCTACATCAGTTTCTCTGGTTTAACCCAGGATTCAATATCAAGTTTGTGCTTCTCGCCGTAGGCATACAACAAACGCAAATACTTCTCTGGATCTTCCGTAACTTCCGCTTCAAAGCGCTTGGTGATTTCTTCAGGTGTCATAGAGAAAAGTCCGATGTCATTAATGCAGCCTTGTTCTTTAAGCGTTTGTTTAGCAAACTCAAGATATGGACTGAGAATGTCCCGAATCATTGCAGAAACCGCAGTTCCACTGATCGTGGCGAGAACCTTGAGCGAGGTTTGATCAAAAGCGTTAATCGAGGGATGTACTTCCTCCGTAAGCTCTGTTAAATAGGTTTAGATAGCCTGGTATTCATCAGAGTGAGCGGTTAAAATGACTGCACGAGCATTCGCAAATACCTTCGTATTAGGAGCTACAACTATTTTGTCAGAACCTCAGAGATTCGCCTACTTGTACCTGCGAATTTACTCATCAAATAAATGTCTTCTTAATCTAAATACAGCCTCTTCGCCCTGTATTTCTTGAATTGTTTCCAGATGCCTTTCCAAAAACTCAATGTAATTTTCGATACCGATCTCAAAAGCGATTTGGGTGAGTAGGACCATGACAGTTTCGATTTGAGAGGCTTGCAGCAAGTCAAATACAAGCAGACTATTCAGCAAACTAGAGATTGCCTGATCAAACTGTCTGGATAATCGATAGGCATCGCCTAGATTGCATGTTGCCGCTGCATATCCCCAGCGATCGCCAATTTCTTGAGTAATTTCGACACTCATTTGCTGGCAACGAATTGCCTTTTCATAGTCTTCTATACAGGTGTAGGTGTTACCTATGTTGCTGAGGGCGTAAGCCTCACTTTCCTGGCTTTGAAGTTGGCGAGCGAGGACCAATTTCTGACGCAGGTATTCCAAAGACGCTTCATAATCTCCCAGATCTTTATATACTGTGCCAATGTTTCCTAAAGCCTTCTCTTCACCTTCCAGGTAGCCAATCTCGCGAGACATCTCAAGTTGCTGCTGATAGTACTGAAGAGCCTCCTGAAACTGTTCAAGCGCAGTGCTGACATTCCTTAAACTGCCCAGAGTGGCTGCGATCGCTTTCCTATTGCCAATCTGAACACTTATTCGCAGACTGCTCTGGAAGAGATCTCTGGCAATATCGTGGACTCCAAGATAGTAGTGGGCAACCCCCAGATTCTCCAGAGCGTTGGCTTGTCCATCCTGATCATCAAGTGCTATGGCAAGGTGCAGGTGTTGTTGATGATAAGCGATTGCTTCCTCAAAGTTGCCCTCTAACCGTTGTAATACGCCTAAGTTGCCCAAAAGTTTGCCTTCTCCTCTGCGATCGTCTAATTGACGTGCCAGACCAAGTGCCTGTTTATAGAAGGTGGCTGCCGTAGAGTATTGCCCTACTGCTCCATAAACATTTCCCAGATTGCACAGTGCGTTCTGCTCTGCTTCTGCGTCTTTTACTTGCTTGGCAAGGTCTAAGTGTTGAGAGTGATACTCAATCGCTCTAGAATAATTACCTAAACTCTGGTAAGCTAGACCTAATCCATTCAAACAAATCATCTCACCATCTGGAGAGCAATGCCCTGATAGTTGTTTATATAGCTGTATTTGTACGGTGTAATATCCCCATCGCCCTAACTGTAGGTGTAATGGGTCAATCAACGAACCCTGTAATTTTGTATTGACGACGTTGAGCCGAAGCAGCAGTAACTCCGTCGCTTGTTCCCATGCAGTAACTTGACACAGATGGTAAAACGATTCCAACAAACCCTGAATTTGGTCTAAATTTGTTGTCTTTCCATCAGGCTGGTATTTTGTCAACCAATTTTTGACAGCTTTATAGTTAGCACGCTCTGTGCGTGAAGTACCACTGCACCGTCCATCGGTACCTACAATCTTCAGGTAGGACAGAATCACCTGCCCAGCCTGAGTAAGGTCATCAGTCTCCAGAATTGGTTGCATTTGACTGTTCATTGAGCAACCTCTCTTTCAGCATATCGCATTCTTGGCGTAATGAAATCCCAAGTTCTGTAGCTATAGAGTGAGCGCGATCGCAGCAGGAAAAAGCTTTTTCAGGATTCGTGAGTTCAGAATTAATTTCTGCCATGTCATAAAGCACCAGAGCTTCAAGGTGACGATCACCCACCTCTATAAAGCATCCCAGTGCCTCCTTCAAATTTGCCATTGCCTCTTCATACTGCTCCAGAGTTCCCAGGTTAGCTGCGATATTGTAAAGAGCTTTACCCTCCTCGTAACGATCTCTGATAGCTTCCGCAACCGCTAAACCCTGTCGGTGAAACTCAACTGCCTGAGAGTAATGTTTCAACTGATAAGAGGAGTTACCCAAATTAGCTAAGGCTCTGATCTCAGCAGGGCAATCGCCTAGTTCCTGTACGATCGTCAAATACTGTTGGTGACAATGAAGTGCTTGCTCATGGTCTTTCAGAGAAGCAAAGGCATGTCCTAAATTATTTAGAGCCGCACCTTCTATCGGACGATCGCCCAGCCTTCTAGCAATAAATAGCTGTTGTTGATAATACTCAATCGCTTGACTATATTTCTCCAGGGCATCGCAGGTAACTCCCAGATCCCAGAATGCTGCCATTTCCTGAGGTTGATCATCAAGGGATTGCACGATTGATAATCGGCGCTGCTGGAAGTCTAGTGTAGTGACATATGCCTTTAATTGAAAATAGGTTCGACCTAATGCATCTAACGCCTGAATTTCTATGGTATGACCTGGAACAGCCTGGGCAATGGCGAGAAGTTCCTCACCCCGCTTGATGGCGAGATCATACTGCTCCATCTCACGATAGGCACGATTGAGATAGAGAAGAGTTTGAGCTTTTTTAACTCGATCCTGAGCAAATTCCAAATGCTGTTCGCCGTAATGAATGACACTGGCATAGCTCTGATTTGCAGCATTGCAATCACATAGAGTCTTCAACGCCTGCTCTTGTCCCAAATGGTCTTGAATTGTTTGGGCAATTGCAAGATGCCGTCGATGGTAGTCCAGTGCTTTCTCTCGCTGGTTTAAAGCCCAGTAGGTGCTTCCTAAACCACCTAAAGCGTAGCCTTCGACTTGACGAAACCCGATTTCACGAGCAATGTTTAAGCAGTCTTCAAGAACAGCGATCGCTTCGTTATACTGACCAACACATTGATAAGCGTTGCCCAGATTACCTAATGCTTTCATCTCTCCTGGGCGATCGCTGATCTGTTGCGCGACGGCTAGACGCTGCTGCTGATGCTCAATGGCTTTCTCATAGTGCCCCAACGAATAGTAAACAATCCCCAAATTTCCTAAAGCATGTCCTTCACCGGGACGGTCGTAAAGTTGCCGAGCAATGGTCAAGCTTTGTTGATGGAAGTCGATCGCTTTATCGTAGTTACCCTGACTGTGGTAGTTCAATCCCAAGTTCGTCAAAGCATTCATTTCTCCATGCTGATCCTGAATTGCTTGGGCAATGGTTAAGCGTTGCTTCTGACAACCAATTGCTTCGTCATAGCTTCCCACGTTGTAGAGAAGCACGCCCAGATTACCCAGAGCACGTCCTTCCTCAAGGCGATTACCGGTAGTTCGTGCGATTTCCAGGCTCTGTTTGTGGCAGTCAAATGCTTGCTGGTAATCACCCAAATCAGCATAGGCATTACCCAGTCCCATCAGTAGTGTTGGTTGCGATTCAAAAGTAACATGGGCTAGCAACGTGGTATACAGTTCAATTTGGGTTGAATAGTAGCCCCATGTGGCTAATTGGTTGTGCAGTTCTTCCGCAGTCGCCGTATTGAGTGGTATTTGAAAAACGCTAATTGCCTGACTCCAAGCATCAATTTCGCAAAGATGATGGAAAGCTTCCAGATATCCTCGAACCTGCTCTAGACTGGAAACGCCTGCTGGAGGTTGATATTTCCCAAGCCAGTTTTTGATGGCTGTGAAATGGGCACGGTGGGGAGAGTGTCGCTGTTTAACTTCCTGTGCAATTAAAGCAGCTTCAATCTCAGTCAAAAGTTTTTTACCCGGTAGAGTCAGATCTGCCGGATTGATTTCGTGCTGAGATGTCTTTTCTGACGGAGCTTTGACGGAGACATTCGGCTGCTTGTTCATATTGACCAAGAGAATAGTAGATTATCGCTAAATTGTCTGAGATGCTATCTATGCTGACTGGATCTCCAAGTGTTTTTGCAATGGTTAAGCTTTGCTGATAGTGGTGAATTGCCTGATCGTCATCACCTACAGCATAGAAAATTCCTCCTAAATCTCCCAGTGCTCGCTTTTCTCCTTGAGGATCACCAATGGTTCTGGCAATGATTAGACTATTATAATAACAGTCGATCGCTTGCTGGTATTGCTCTTGCGCTGCATAAATACTCCCTAAATTCCCCAGTGCTCTGGCTTCTCCTTCAGGATCACCAATGTCCCTGGCAACCGCCAAACTTAGTTGAGCAAAGGTAATTGCTTGGTCGTAATCACCCAGAATTTCGTAGAGGCTACCTAAATTTCCTAAACTCAAACCTTCTACAGCACGATCGCCAATTTCATTGGCAATCGCTAAACTTTGTTTGCAGTACGCGATCGCCTGTTCGTATTGCTCTAATGCTTCATAAACAGTTCCTAAACTTTCTAGCGTTGAGCATTCTCCAGAGCGATCTTCAAGGTCACGGGCAATAGCCAGACTGTGTTGCAGACAATCGATCGCTTTCTGATAGCGTCCTAAAGCTTCACAAGTACTACCCAAATTCCCCAAAGCTCTTCCTTCTTCATGCCGATCGCCAAGCTCCTTGGCAATGGCTAAACTGTTTTGATAGTAGTCAATTGCCTGCTGGTATTCTCCCATCGCTTCATAGGTGTTACCCAGGTTGCCCAGCGTTGTTGCCTCCATTGGACGATTCTTAGTTTCTCTGGCAATTGCCAGAACCTTGAGATGATAATCCAGTGCGGTCTGATACTGACCTGAATAGGATAAAGCATTGCCTAAATTGCCCAACGATCGTGCCTGTGCCTTGCGATCGTTCATCTGTTGAGCCAGTTCTAAACTGTGTTGGTGATAATCAATTGCCGTTTGGTACTGCCCCAAAGCGCAGTAAACAATCCCTGAGTTATCCAGCCAGATGACATCCCACGCAGGTTCTAAATGTCCTAGCAATCTTTCGTAGAGCAAAATTCGTTCTCGCTGGTACCCCCAGGTTCCAAGCTGATGGTGCAGTTTTTCATAGGTAGGGGTGTTGCAGCGTAAATTTATTATTTCCTTTGCTCCAAGCCAGTCCCTGACCTCGCACAGATGATGAAATGCCTCTATCCCTCCACGAACTTGCTCCAGATTAATAGCTTCATTTGTGGGGCGATACTGGGTTAGCCAGTTTGCAACCGCCCGGTAATGGGAGCGTTTTGAAGGCTGAATGGTTTTGAGTAATCGCAGGTCAATCCCTATCTGTTCAAGAACTGATACATCAGAGGGTAGAACTCTTTTCATACTTTTCTGTAGCTCCCTTTGCAACGCTGAAAGTGAAACACAGTGCCTGCTCAGCCTGAACAAGATTAGCCGTCTTCGGAACTCTTCCTTTCTAATTGTTCATTCAGCAGCATCTCTTTAAGTTCCTTGCATTCCTGCAATAATGGAATTTCTAGTTCTGTAGCAATCTCCAAGGCACGATCGCAATACTCCAAAGCCTCCTGATATCTGGACAGCCTGCGATGAACAGCGGCAAGGTTCTGAAGCGTTACAGCTTGAATATAACGGGTCTTCAGGCTGATTGCTATCTCCAATGCCGACTGCAAATACTCGATCGCCTGCGAATACTGTTCCAACCGGATCGCCACCGCCCCTAAATTGCACAGAACGTTGCCTTCCCCTCGTCGATCGCCGATGTCCCTAGCAATTTCCAGGCGTTGCTGATAGTACTCGCTGGCGGGTTGATATTCTTCCAATGAGAAGTAGACATTGCCCAAACTTCCCAGGGCTACCCCTTTGCCTGATCGATCGCCAATGGCTTCAGTCATTTGCAGATACTGCTGAAAGTAGCCAATTGCCTGCTCATAGTCGCTCATAGAAAGGAAGGCATTGCCTAAAGCGCCCAATCCACTGGCTTCTCCATCGCGATCGCCAATTAACTTTGCAATTGCCATTTGCTGCTGATGGTAGGCAATCGCTTTCTCGTAATCGCCTGATGCATCATAAATACTTCCCAAACTACCCAGTGAGTTTGCCTCACCTCGACGGTCCTGAATGTCCTGAGAGATCACTAAACTGCGCTGATGGAAGTCAAGAGCTTCCCGGTATTGTCCCAAGTAGTAAGCAATGTTGCCCAGATTTGCCAGGCTGGCACTTTCACCCCGGCGATCACCGATAGTCCGGGCAATTTGCAGGCTTTGCTGATGATATTCAATAGCACCGATGTAATTCCCCTGGCTGACATACACAAGTCCCAAATTTCCCAATGCCTGCCCTTCGCCGAATTGATCGCTGATATTGCGTGAAATCTCTAAACTCTGCTGGTGGCATTCAATGGCTCTGGTATAGTCTCCCAGGCTGTTGTACGTTAATCCCAGGTTGCCCCAGGCTTCTCGTTGTCCTCGATAGTCGTCAATTTGTTGGGCGATCGCCAAACGTTGCTGCTGATAGTCAAGGGCTTTGGAATAGTCTCCCAGAGCATCGTAAGCTAGTCCTAAATTTCCTAGCGCCGCACTTTCTGCACGACGATCTCCAACTTCTCGCACAATTGCCAGACTTTGCTCAGAATATTGAATTGACTGATGGCAGTCACCCAGAAAGTAGAGATTTAACCCAATATTTCCCAATGCCAATCCTTCACTCTGGCGATCGCTGCTGGCTTTTGCAACTGCCAAGTGTTGGCGCTGGTACTGGATAGCGGTGTTGTAGTCTCCAAGAGAGTTATGCAGATTGCCTAAACCATTAAGCAGAACCATCTCCCAAGTAGAATTGAGCTTACCGAGGAGTTGAGTGAACAAGTCGAGTAGCTCACGATAATAGCCCCAGGTATTGAGTTGATTATGGAACTCATCTCTGGTGGGCGTATTCAGGCGAATAGAAAGAATTTTGCCTGCGGCTTTCCAGTTCTCAAGTTCAGACAAATGGTGGCAGGTTTCCAGGTAGCCACGCACTTTCTCCAGGTTAGAAGCATCTGAGGACGGCTTGTATTTGGTAAGCCAATTGATGACTGCTCGACATTGTACTTTCTGAAAGTGTGAAACCTGCATTGATCCCGAAGCATCTGGATTAATTCCCAGTTCGGTCAGTACTAATTCGCTTGAAGGAAGGATATCAACTGAGAACATTTTCTCTACTCCCTCCTTTGACTAAGCCTGTGCCAAAGCTTGAGAAATCTTAGAACTAGATGAGTCAATGTCAGATTGAGTCGGGCAAGGAAGATTCCTTGGCGATCCCCAATCTTCTGCGTAACGATTAATGCTTGTCGATGAAGCTCAATGGCTTGCTCGTACTTGCCCATCCACCCATACACAGACCCCAAGTTTCCCAGTGCAACTCCTTCACTGGAAAGTTCTCTAGTTTCCCGTGCCATAAATAGGCTTTGCTCAAGGCAGGATATTGCTTGATCGTACTGTTTAGTTCGTCGGTAAAGTTCACCCAAACTATTGAGAGCAATAATCTGTCCAGCTCGATTTTCTAATTCCTGGGATGCAATCAGGTAGTATTCGAGGTAAGTTGCTGCTCTATCATATTGATGCAGATACGCGTAGATATTACCCAGGTTGCCTAACGCTTGAGCCTCTATAAGTCGATCTCCACTTTGACGGGCAAGTGTTAAGCTCTGTTCCAGGTAGTCAATTGCTTTCTGAAACTGTCGCCGATCTCCGTAAACATTACCCAGGTTTCCCAGTACCTTGGCTTGTTCTTTAAGAAGACCAGTATGTCTAGCAGTTGACAAACTTTCTTGCAAAAAAGCAATTGATTGCTTAAAGTTCCCAAAACCTGCATGAGCAATACCAAGATTGATGAGAGCAGTCGCTCTACCTGAAACATTACCACTCTGCCGCGATAGTTCCAAGGCTTGCTGAGAAAAGTCAATAGCACGAGAGTAGTTTGCAAGATGTCCATATACATTTCCCAGCCCAACAAGAGATATCACGCGCACATCTAAAGGTGCTTCTTCCATAATTAAACTTGTGTACATCGCCATCTGTTCAGGATAATAACCCCAAATTTCTAATTGGTGAATTAGCTCATAAGTTGTTCCAGTAACCTCATTCTGTAAAGGAAGACGCAGTATGATGTTAGCCCTTTCCCAATCTTGCACTTCACAAAGATGATGGAAAGCCTCTAAATATCCACGAACCTTCTCAAGATTGGAAGCCTCCGGAGATGGAGTGTATTTAGTGAGCCAATTAATAACAGCTCGATAATGCGCTTTTTGACCTAGAGTAAGCGTCTTGAAGTCGCGCTCCGGTTTGATATCAAGACTTGACAGTACAGGTGTTGTGGAAGCAGGCAAGTTGCTCATGCATTACACCTCACTAAGTAAGTCTGTCTTCAAATCTTGGTACCGTTATATTTTCTAGCGTATCCAACCCTCGCAAATTCTCTAATGAAACACTACGGATCAGATTGTGCTGTCTCAACAGATATTGATCGCTACTATCAACTAATTCTTCAATTAAATATCGATCGCGCAGCGCATCTAACGCTGCTCTTTGTTCCTCTTCATCCCGATCCCAATCCTCCAGGTGACTTAACCAAAAATCTTCAGGAACTGGGCAACGGTAAACCGATGCCTCGCAAAGCATAATGTAAGCCCATTTTGAGTCTTCTTTCAGTCGCTTAAAGGTTTTGTTTAAACGTGATTGCACGTTTCTCCTCAGCGTCTTCGTAAATCGATCCAATTGCCATTTATCATCGGCTCCCACAGAAACTCCCTCTTGAGCTTCAGCAAGCGCTTTCTCGACTTCCTCAATCTCGTTACCGTATCTGTTCCAATAGGCGATAACATTGCCCTCAAAGGGTTTGTTCTTAATTTCACCCGCGATGACTCGTAGCGCTAAAGGGTGTCCTTCATAGGCAGTCCCAACTCGCTCCAAATAAGGTCTGCCTTCCGAAGTGGGGGCAATATCTAGTTCCGTTTTTTCAAATAACGCCATCCGCTCTGGTTTTTCCAAACCGCTCAACGGCTGACAGTACCAGAAATTATAAGATCGCTTACCTGCATCCTCAATATGTCCAGGTAAGTCCTGAGAAGTCAGAATGAAACGGCTTTCACAGGAATTTGCTTTCAGATAGCGATCAAAGAGCTTGATCCACCATTTATCTTTGAAGTCACTCCATCCTTCCTCTTCGTTACCCTGCAAAATATTCTCCAGAGAGTCCATCTGGATCAGGTAGCGATTCTCACACAAGTGTTTGATGAGACGTTCCAATAGTCGCTGGGGGTCTTTGCGATCGTCAGGTGTAATCAGTTCTCCCCACTTTTCTAACCAGCGGGCAGCAACACTGGCAAAGTCCGAGGTCTGCTGCTCATCGTCAAAGTTCTCCTGGTGATAGTGGGACCAGTCATTTCCAAACCAGTCACTCACTTCTACCGCCAGTCGCTCACCCAGAGCCGTTTTCCCAATTCCTGTGATACCCACCAGAATCAGCAGACGGCAGTTACCACGGATGCGATCGCTTAACGCCTGAATCAGGCTATCCCGACCAACCCAAGCATTATCGTAAGCAAAAAAGTTGGGAGAACCAACTTCAGGCACATTTTTACTCTGAACTATTCCGTTATCAATATTTGAACCAGGTTTATTACCTACCAAATCACCTGCTGGGTTTCTGGGAGTTAAAGGTTCGTCGAGCAGGAAATGTTTAGTAAAGCCTGCGGCAGCAGCAGCAGCATAATCATGCCATTCGTCATTTTTACTGGAATCTGCGTAGTCACAAAGACCACGAATCACTAAGCAGCGAACTCGTTCAAAACTTTGCCAGGTAGAAGCGATGACACCGTAACCTTCCATTTCAATTGCCATGATTTTTCGATTCACAGCAGCAATTCTGTCTCGCTCCATTGCGTCTGCAATCACTTTATCGCCCGAAGCAATTACCCCTAGACCGAGTTTAGGACGAGTTTGAGTTCTATCAGGGCGATCGGCAAGAATTGGAAAAATGGATTCAGGCAATGCCTGCACTCGATCCAGGAGAGTAGCATCCACAGGAATTTGCTTAGGTTCGGGAAGTTTACCTTCCGAGGTCACCTTACCCATCTCATAGTAGTAAATCTCTTTTCCGACGACTAAATCTCCAAGATGTTGCTTTGATGAGGATTTAGCAGTAGCTGCAATCCCCACCATAAGTACCACAGCAGGTTCCCAATGATGTAATGTGTCATTGGTAAGAATAGCTGCGTTCACACTTGCCATATCCAAGGATTGTGCTACAACAATTTCGTAAAACCTACCATTATTGAGCAGTAGGCGTTTCCTCCAGTATGTGCGAGAACCTTTTCGGACGCGATCTTTTGCCTCGTCAATTTCAAGGACTTTTAGGATAGCTAATCGCTCAATCTTAATTGCGGTAATGATAGCAAAATCAATCATAGTATCCTCTTTAGCCTCTAACTTTGGAATTGACACTCCAATTAAATTGTGTTGGGTTTCTTGAATTTGGGAAATGGTTGAGGCGCTTAGTTGGAACTTTGCTAATACCTCAAATGCAAATGCGCTAGCATTACGGGCTGCCTTGTCCTGCCGCTCATCCTCAGTGCCCTCCGCAGGATCATCCGCGTTTTTGTCCTGAATCAGGTCAGATATACCCCGAATCACGATCGCCTTGATTTCAGGGTTGGCAAAAGCTGCACTGAGGAAACCAAACCCCTCCATCTCAACGGCAATTGCATCGTTGTAACTCGCTCTGATGAAGTTAAAAACATCCGATTCTTTCGAGGCAACAACTTTCTCTCCGGCAGCAATGGGAGCTACAAACACACGAGATTGCGGAATCGGACTATTGGACAGCCGTTTCAACCACTCTCCTCTTCTTGCCTCTGCTCTAGCTCGCTGCACTAATGCATGAGCCGATTGCCCTGACGCAGGGCGGGTAAAGAACTGCTCTCCGACTTTGCCAGATTCATAACCGTAAACTTTTGTTGCTGCCACGACATCGCCGATCGCAACATCTTTGATGCCTCCAGCTATGCCCACAAAGAAAAGGATGTCGGGCTTGAAGTAGGCGATCGCCCGTCCTGCTTCGACGGCTGCTCCCGCATTCCCGGCTCCCACCTCGGCAATCCCAACTTCCCACGCCTGCTCGTTCCCTGAAAATTTTCCCCGCTCGTAGATTGTTCCTTGAGGATGCGTTTCCTCCTGAAGATCTGTGAGATGGGCACGGACAGCCGAATATTCAACGGGTAAAGCAGTCAGTATCACCGCACGAGGCATAGGCTGGCTCCTCGAGAAACCTGAATACTCACTATTTTGGCGGTTTAAATCTGAATTGCCCACAGTTTAGAGAATTTCTTTGGCTGGCTGAGGGATGGCTTCTCATAATCCACAATAGAGGCAGGATTTGAGAGGGAGCCAATCATGAGCGATAAAGACCCGATTCTTGAAATCTTCTTCAAGGAATATGACAAGCTGAAGTCAGAGCAGGCGCAACGGATCGGCTTTCGGGACAACCTGCTTTATGTGACGCTAGGCTTGTTTGCCACGATCATCTCGTTTGCGGTTTCTAATGCAAGCAATTATTATGCTTTGCTGGTGGTTCCCTGGGTCTGCCTAATTCTGGGCTGGACCTATGTGGTCAACGATGAAAAGATTTCGGCGATCGGCAGGTACATTCGCTACAAGCTGGTTGATAAGGTGAAAGAGCATACGGGCTACGAGGATCTGGAAACCCTGTTTGGTTGGGAGGTTGCTCACCGGGATGATAGACATCGCAAGCGCCGTAAAATTCAGCAGTTGATTGTGGATGAAATTACGTTTGTCGCTTCGGGGCTGATTGCTCTGGGGGCGTTCTGGTTTCTGGTTCCCAAGCCACCTGTAGGAGTGACGATTCTATCCTGGGTAGAGCTTCTGTTGCTGATTGTGCTGGGAGTTGAGACGTTTATCTATGCTGACCTGGGTGAGGGACGCTGATGTTTAGTTCAGGTGTACGGTTCAGTAGGGAAAGTCTATGATGGGGGAGGGAAAACGGGATGAGGAGCGGGAAGAGCGCATCACGATGGAAGTTGTGGTGGATGCCTATGGGTCGGAAGAGCAGGCGATGGGCTGGTACTACTATTTGCAGGATACGATGCAGTTTCCGTTCACAGCAATCTGTGTCAGTAAGCGACGCATTTCTCCTTTGAGAGAAGGCACAACTGTGGAGGGGGTGGGTATGGCACCGGAGGATGAGTGCGAGCAGGAGATGTTTGTGAAGATTGACTGTGAGGGGGATACGCTGGGAGTGCCCTTGATTCAGCTAGAGGCTCCAGAGGCAGATGCAGAAACGCAGCAAGCGAACACTTTGTGTGAGCCAAAGGCACCGCCGACTGGCACTACTGGATCTCAGGGCTATGAGTTTGGGTAGGGTTTAGTGCCCGATTGCTTGACGTTGGGAGTAGATTTCTTCGAGCAATAGGTCGCGGAGTTCGTCGGCAATGTCATCGGGAGGATTGCCAGCCAGTGCTCGTCCGATCAGGCGTTCTGCATCTCGAAATTGATTACACCTGATCGCCAAGACTGCGGCACTGCGGTGTAATACAGAGCGAGTGGGTTCCAGGTCAAACTGGTTAGCAACGAGATCAGCAGCAGCCCGTTCTTTCGTAAAAGCGGCTCTGGAGAGAGCGTTTACCGCTTTAGCATCACCCCGTTGACGAGCCAGAACTGCCTGGTCAACCAGTTCCATTGCTTCTCGGTGAAGGGTTTCTACATCCTGCATTTTTCCACGAGCCGTGCTTTGGGGGTGCCAAATTTAACCACTGCAATGTAGCCAGGAGCCACCGTGTCTGAAAGGCTGATCCTTAGCTTCATATTAATCCTGGATTGCAGGAGGGTTTCAGAACCTTGACGAATGCCTGAAACTTCCAGACGGGCTTTCCGTTGGAACGGGGTGTCTGAGTCATCAATGGAGCCAAGCCAGAAATCGAAGCCAAAGCCTTTTCCTTTGACCGATCGCTCAATAATGGTGAGGTTGCTGAGGCGAGGCATGATTCAGTGCGGCAATGCCGTAAGCCCTGTACTCGATGGCAACTTCCTGGTCAGCGTTGAAGCGTCGAATAGTATCTCGATCGCATTCCACTGAAGTTCAATGGTGCAGGATTGGATGCCATCAATTTGCAATGCGACACTCTCTTGATGCCCCTGATCGTCCAGGCAAACAGCAGCGGCTTCAGCACAAGTTGCTCCAAAGGTCAGCGACCAACCGGAACGTTCGGGTTTGTTCTGGCAAAGGTCAATCCAAGCTAAAGGGGGAGTTGGCAGAACGACGATCGCCCGAAAATATCTTCAGCAAGAATTTGGAACGTTTTTGGAATTCCCGATTGCTAAAGAAACCAAAGATATTGCTTCGATCGAGAGTTTGATTGAAGAAAACTAAGGCAACTAGGAGAAGAGCCAGGGCGAGAATTTTTAGTGTCTATTGATCGACTCAAACGCAAACTCCAAAGAGATCGCATCAGCATACCTTGGGTCGTGGCAGCCATCGCCCGTCGCGCCATGCAGGGCGTGAACTTCGTCCATTGCCAGCATCGCGCATTTCCGACATTTCTGCGGTATTTTTGCCCGTCCTGTTTATGCCATGACCGTGACGATTAAGGAAAGAATGAACCAGAAATGCTTAGATCTTCGCTGTTAAAGATAAGTATTTACACTTATTTGCTACATTTTATCCCAAATATACGATGCAAATATCTGGTGTAAGACTAAGACAAATGTAAGACCATTAATTAGCAAAATTCTACATCAAGTGAATCGAACCGACTCTGCCCAATTCTTTCTGTTGTTGAAATTTATCAATTTTTGATTTAGGGGCACTGAGCAAACCGGCTTTATAACTCAATTTTGATTTTTTGCGTGAACTTCGTTAACACAGTGTTATGAGTAAAGTGTCACTATAGACTGGTACGCTTGATCTAAAACGAGGCATTATCAATCCAAAAGGAGGATGTAACGCATTTATCCTCTACGGCTGCATGAACAATATAGAATTTCAGAGCGCCTCTTAAGCGTTCTGCTTCCCGATTTGGAATCCTTATGTCAACTGCCCAGCAAGTCATCGCGCTCCTCAAGAGCCACATCGAAGGCGAGGAACAACAGTTCTATACTGTTGCGATGCAAGTTGCTGCCCATGAAGCAAAGCAAGGGCATTCCAGGGTCGCTCAGGAAATCCGGGACTTAATCGATCGCGCCAAACAATCCCGCTCGCCAAACATAGGAACGAAGTCAGGTCCCACTCCCTTGATCCAACCCAAAGGGGAACTGGCAACCCTACTGTCGGCTCGTTATTCAACGATGCGCTTGAGTGACATGGTGCTGGACGCAAATCTGTGTAGACGATTGGAGAGAGTCATTCATGAAAACATCAATAGGCGCCGATTAGAGGAACATAATCTTAGCCCCCGTCGAAAACTTTTGCTGGTTGGCCCTCCTGGATCGGGAAAATCCATGACAGCTGAGGTCTTGGCAGGTGAACTCCAGTTGCCGCTTTTTACCGTACTCTACGACACGTTAATCACCAAGTTTATGGGAGAAACGGCGAGCCAGCTCCGGCTAATTTTTGATGCGATGTCCGCTACTCGTGGGGTGTATTTCTTCGACGAATTTGACGCGATTGGAGCACAGCGCAGCAATGTAAACGATGTTGGCGAAATACGGCGCGTCTTGAATTCATGCCTGCAATTTCTGGAAAATGATCAAAGTCCCAGTCTGATCATTGCGGCAACCAACCACCCTGAATTGCTGGACAAGGCGTTATTTCGGCGGTTTGATGATGTAATCCAGTATGAGCTGCCTACACCCAGCGTGATTCAACAACTTATTCAAACTCGAATTTCTAACTTCAAAGCTTCCTGGTCTGACTGGCAGCCAATTGTTGGCGGTGCTGAAGGGCTGAGTCAGGCTGAAATCATTCGTGCCATCGAAGATACCGTGAAAGCCACAGTGCTGGAAGAAAAAAAAGTCATATTGGAACAACTCCTTATTGATAGCCTCATTGAACGTAAAAATGCTACATTCCGTTGAATTCGCTATTAATAAAGATAGTGTTCAAGGAGTGTCGCGCAACCGATGGCTGAACCTTTTTCCGACTTGCCACATTTTTATCTGCAAGGGACTTCCAGTGCCGCAAATTATACTCGTCCAAAAGGCGGCGGCGACTCAGACCCTCCTCCTGAACGCGATCGCATCAGTCATGCAAATTTCCTCACGAGTCGCCTTCAAACGGCATTAGAAGCAGCAGCGAATGAGCGCAGCCTTCGCGTCAAAGACTTAACTTACGGAGAGTCCGGGTTTTATCTAGAATTTACGGTTAACAAAGAAGAATTTAAAGAGATTTCGTTGGATGATCGACGTAAGCAGATTGAGCTTCGCGCAGTTCGGTTGTCGGAGACGGATGACAAGTTGATTCACGCCACAGTTTTTGTTCCTGACAAAGCTGCGAAGCATTTTCTCAAGAAGATTGAGAACTACCGGGATAAGAACTCCAAGTGGGACAAGCCGCAAAACCAGGGACTCGTTACGCGCTTAGATGATATTCGACTGGGAGCGGTTAGATCGCTCTTTACTGACCGAAAGGAGCTTTATCCGCCGCCTGATCAAACCATCTGGTGGGAAGTCTGGCTGAAACGCGATCGTAGAGCTGATTTTCTGGAAATTGCAGAAAAGCTCAACTTTCAAGTAAAAAGCCACTCGCTTTCGTTCCCGGAACGGGAAATTCTGCTGGCACTCACGAATATTACGACGATCGCGACCATCATTCGCAACACTGATGGCATTGCGGAGCTGAGGATTGCTAAAGATAACCCTTCTTTTTACTTTCAGGAATTAGAGGTTCTGGAGCAAGCCGACTGGGTTGAAGCCCTGAAGCGTCAGCTCTTCTATCCCACGTCTGACCAGATTGCCGCTGCCATTCTGGATGGTGGGTCTAACCGCTCCCATTCGCTTCTTGAAAAAAGTCTTGCTTCTAACGACATGCATAGCGTTGATCCTACGTGGGGTGTAGGTGATAACCCAAACTGTGGTCATGGCACTGCGATGGCAGGCGTCGTCCTTTATGGTGATCTCGAAGCTGCGCTCGCTTCAACACAGCCGATTGAACTCACATACCAGCTTGAATCGGTGAAAATTCTTCCTCCGGTCGGGCAAAACGATCCAGACCTTTACGGAGCAATCACCGGGGAAGCGATCGCAAGAGTCGAGATTCAGGCACCACACCGCAAGCGCGTAATCTGCATGGCAGTCACAAGCTCAGGTCACAATACAGGGTGTCCTTCGTCTTGGTCAGCCGCAATTGATAAACTGTGCTTTGAGGACAACGAGACGCGCCGGTTGATTGTTCTGCCAGTCGGGAACATTCGAGACGAGATTCTACCGAATGAATATCTCGATCGAAACGATACTGAAGCCGCCGAAAATCCCTCACAGGCTTGGAATGCGCTGGTGGTAGGGGCCTACACTGAAAAAGTTAACATTACAACACCGCACTACAAACATTATCAAGCGATCGCGCCCGGTGGAGATCTCTGTCCCCGTAGCCGGACTTCAACCCTATGGCATTCACAATGGCCCATTCGCCCCGACGTGGTTTTTGAAGGCGGGAACCTAGCGACAGACGGCAGCTCGGCAGGCATGGTTATTGACGATTTAGGATTGCTCACAACCCACCATAAACCGATGGCGCGGCAGTTCGATTTTCTAAGTGACACCAGTGCTGCTACCGCGCTGGCAACGCGAATGTCGGCGCAAATTTTGTCTGAACATCCTGATTATTTACCCGAAACCGTTCGGGCACTCATGGTTCATTCAGCCAGATGGACACCCGCCATGCTGGATCGCTTGCCCACGAAAGTCACGCAAACCCAAAAGCGAACTCACCTTCTGGCGCGCTACGGCTTTGGTGTTCCAAGCCTCGATCGCGCACTTCAAAGTGCAAAACACGACCTGACGATGATCATGGAGGATCAATTTCAGCCATTTTGGAAGAAGGATGGCGAGATTAAGACCTATCAGATGAATTTCCACAAGCTCCCCTGGCCGAAAAAGGAACTTGAGAAACTCGGCGGAGCGGAGGTGGAACTTCATATCACGCTTTCTTACTTTATTCAGCCCAATCCCGGAGAGCGAGGATGGACACGACGGCATTCTTACGCTTCGCACGGACTGAGATTTTCTGTGAAGAATTCGCTTGAGTCCGTTCCAGAATTCAAGAAGAGAATCAACAAAGAAGCACGCGATGCTGAAGAGAGTTTAACGTCTTCTGGAAGTGACAAGGGATGGGTTCTAGGTCAGATGTTGCGGGATCGCGGCTCGCTTCACTCTGATATCTGGCGTGGTACTGCGGCTGATTTGGCAACAAAAGATGCGATTGGCGTCTACCCGGTCAGTGGATGGTGGAAGGAAAAACCAAATCTCGACGCTTGGAGTATGCTTGCACCTTATACGTTGATAGTTTCCATCCGTGTCCCGACAGGAGCTGACATTTACACCCCTGTTGAGAACATTGTTAAGCAAACAATTGTGATTGAGAATGAGTACTAGCGGTAGACGCTATTAACATTCCAAATCGCTTGAACTGTAACCCGATGTTTCTGGGTGGTATCGACGTATTATGGGTAGTGGCGAGATCACTCCTCTACCATGCGTCAGCCGATACCACAGCCACAACTGGTTATCCCTGCATCTTCCCCTGCGCTTCTGCCCATCCCTGTTGCGCCTCCCACTGATGTACGGGAAACCTATGTCGAATCATTCTTGCAAGCGCGAAACATTCAGCCAAATACCGCCAAAGCTTACCGGCAGGACTTGCAGACCTTCATGGAGTGGAGCGATCGTCCGTGGGGAGCCGTCACCCAGCGTCAGGTCATTCATTTCAAAACCTACCTCACCAAGGAGCGCAAGCTTGCGTCAAACTCAATCCGACGCATTCTGCGAACGCTGAGATCATTCTACGGCTGGATGGTCAAGTCGGGGCACCTGAGCATGAATCCCACGCTGGAAGTGGAGTTGCCGGAAGCCGAAGAAGCGGAGTCGCAAGAACTCCGCGATCGTGAAGTGGATCAAATTCTCGCCGCCGTGGCGCGATCGCGCTTTCCTGAACGTAACGCCGCGATCGTGATGGCGCTGTTGCACGGAATGCGAGCTGAAGAAGTGGTCAGCCTGGACATCGGCGATTATCAGACGCGGGAGGTGGCAGGGTACGACTCGAAGCAGCTACATATCCGTAAAGCCAAGGCGAACAGTATCGGCTGGGTGGTTCTGCTGCCGGCCGGAATAACAGTGTTTGAGAATTACCTGCGTTGGCGAACAGCGCCGCCAAGTGCAGAGCTTGCACCCGATGCCCCGATGTTCCTGTCCTACTCGAATCGCACGAAGAACGCACATCAGCGCCTGACCTACTGGGGGATTGATGAACTGATGCAGTGGCTCAAAGCAGAGACCGGGATTGACCTGCACTCTCACCGAGGACGCCACACCTATGCGACAAACCTGATGATTCAGTACGGTGTACCGGAAGCGGAAGCAATGAAGCTGACCCGGCACCGCGATCGGCGCAGCTTCCGACGCTACACCAACAAGCAGGAAATCCACGCGGCGCAGATGACCATCCTCAAAGCCAGCGGGCAAATCCCTTCACCTTAGCGGCAGGCTGCACGGTTCGGAGTGTAGGGATCGAGAGTCGTCATTCAAGGATCGAGTGGACTTTTCACCCCTCGTCCTCCTTTGTTTAGGACAACTTTGCGATCGACGGCGAGATGTGTAAGGTAGGCACTTATTTCGGCGGCTCCCATTTCGCGAGGGGGACGACGATGATGAAACTCATAAAAATCTCGAATGTATCCAAGATAAGCCTTTTCAGTTTTATCGCTGAGGTGTTCAAGACGAGCGACAGCATGAATTTGATCGACTATCGGTTGGGCGTAACCAAGAGGTTAACGGTTGAGTGCGATCGCCAGATGTGCAAAGTTTTAGTGAAGCCCGTTAATTTTCCGGTCAACTATAAGTGAACTTTGTACTCTTCAATGAATAAACTGTTAGAGTGCCATAGCAATAGCCTTGTAAGCTTGTTAAGCTTTACAGTTGCTTACATTCTGAGGAAGGAGCTGAATGGATAATTTGAATCGGCTCATCGAGTATAAGCTCGATGATGGGCAGACGATTTTAGTTGAGGTAGTCGAACCAACACCAGGTGGTTTAGCGCCAGTGGGAAGAACTGCCGATACTATTGTGCAAGCTCAGAAGACGCTTTCAGAGGCTTTAGATAATGTTCGACCAGTTGCAGAGGCAATAATTGGGAAGTTATCCAACCTATCAACTCGTCCAGATGAAGTGTCTGTTGAATTCGGGGTTAAGCTGAGTGCAAAGGCAGGCGCAGTCCTGGCAGCAGCAAGTGCTGAATGTAATTATGTTGTTAAACTGACATGGAAACATGTCAAGTAGACAGAACTATCATCAAGACTTCCGTTCAGCAACTTATGAGTAAGGATATCGAGGCTTAATTATGGAAGAACAACTTATCAAGTCAGTTGTCTGTATTTGCAATGAGAATGGTACTCCAGAGGGCGTTGGTATTCTTGTAAGTAAGAGGCATATAGTAACTTGTGCCCATGTAATAACAAACATAGTTGGGCATAATTTTGAAGATCGAAATAGTGATATTGAATTAAATGCTATGGTCTTCATCTATGAAAAACCTTTTCCTATCAAGGTTCGAGTGGTAGAGATATTCCCCCAGGATAATATTGATTTCGCTGGACTTGAGATTTTGACTGAGATATTTGAGAGTATTCCTCCAGTTAAATTTATAAGTAATAATTCCTTGTCAGGGGATACATTTCGGGTCTACGGTTTCCCAGACTACTACAATAACGGAGTTTGGTCATATGGTGAGATTCGTGGTAAGCAAACTGATGGTTTAATTCAAGTAGAAAGTAACCCGAACAGCGCGTACTTTATAAAGAAAGGCTTTAGTGGTTCGCCTGTATGGAATGATGACCTTCAGGGATGGGTTGGAATCATAAATAAAGCTGATGCACTTCGTGGTGCAACTATGATTTCTGCATCTACTCTTCGCCAATGTTGGACTCAGGTTATTGAGTTAATTGCTACATCTGAGTCACAGTATCTTTCTCAGTTGGTTGAGGATCTACAATGCTTTGCAGGAATTGTTGCATATGAACCTCCTGCTATCACTATAAGGGTCAAAGCAGGTAAGCCGCAACCTCATATCAAGCATGGGATTAAATGGTCGAGTGAGTTTAGCGATGTAGAATCAAGCGCACGTATTGATGATGGTTATCTGATCACAGATACCAAAGTAGGAATTGAAGAAATTCTTCCTGTGCATTCACGATTCATTCTCTTAGGAGATTTGGGAAGCGGAAAAACTACTTCATTGCAACACATCACAATAAAGCTAGCACAAGCACGTTTGAAAAGTGGTAAGGGTACTATACCGCTTTTTGTGGATCTCTCTGATGAATGGATTAGACCACAGACAATCGACAATAAAAACACTAGTTACTTAGAAGGTTTCAGAAACCTTCTAGAAAAGAATTGGAATTTGGAAACCCCACTTGATGAAATGCTATCAAATGGAAAAGTGATAGTTTTTCTCGACGGGCTTAATGAGATGGGTGTAGATAAGCTCGAAAAGGTTAACGCAGTTAGAAGCTGGATTCAAGGGCAGCGTAGTCCAAGATATGTGGTTGTCGCTTGTCGAGACACAGCATACACCAGTGAACTAGATTTAGGATTACCAACAGCTTATATCGGTAAGCTTAAAATAGATGCTTGGGAACTAATCGCTACTAAGTTAATCCAGCATCTTATTGATGAGGGGCAGGGGTCTCAACTTGGGGTAAGTGATTTTGTAGAGGCAGTTCGTAATCAGCATGAACTGAAAAGTATTTTAGATAAACCCTACTTTATTGAGCGTTTAGTAAAAATCTATGTAAGTAGTGGACAAGTTCCTAATACAGAGGCTTTGATCTTAGATGACTTTGCGAATACTGTATGGAAGCGAGAGAGACAGCAACAGAATAAATTGCCGGAATTTTCTATCATGCAGGTAATGCTGGGGCATTTAGCTTTTTTATTGCTCTCACGTCAAAAAGTATCACTTGACTATAAGGAAATTGTGAAAGAAGCAGTTGGGCTTCTTGGTTGGTTATTTAAACGTGAAGAGTTGACGAACTTAAACCTTGTTATTAATGCAGCGGTACATGCCAGTTTGTTGAGACAAGAAGGTGCTTATTACAGATTTTCAGATGAATTTTTCAGAGACTATTTCGCTGCGACATACATGATGGTTAATCCTTCAAAAGCAATCCCTTCGCCAAAGGCTGATAGCAGCAATTTATCAGAGGTATGGCAACAGCCAGTAAAATATTTTCACCAGTTACTTCCTACGGAAGACACTAAATTAATCGAACTCCTCAAGAGAGTAATACCATGTAATCCCGTTATTGCTGTAGATTCAATTTTGAATTCAGAGTCACGATTGAGACATAACGATTTTGTTGTTGGTCAATTACTAAACTTACTGAAGACTAACTATCCATCTTCTCTTGAAAACTCACTATTATTAGCTTTCAAGAAAATTGGTTCACACTCACATTCTCAAATTATTCAAGCACTCGCCGATAAAAATGAGAACTTCCAACAGAAAACTTATCTTGCACGACTTGCTGGAGAGTTAAGGATTCGAGAAGCAACTCCAGTTCTTGTAGAAATTGTTCAACGTGAAGATTTTTACAGAGGCAAAATACGTTCATTGCAAGAAGAAAAAACTCGTCTTGAAAATAAGTCAGATAATCAGAAGTTGAAAGAAAATCTTAGAGTTGGACTAGGTGTTGCTGCATTAACAGCATTTAAGTTCGGTTTAGCTATTCTCTCAGGCAATCCAGCGACGCTAAATACTGCTGCAAGCTCGTTTAAGGAAGTTGGTCCTATGGCGTACCATCAACTTAACAATCAGAACCAGCAACCTATTCGTGAATTAGCGACAAAAATAGAAGCATTAAATAATGGACCTTTGAAACTTATAAATGCTGCCAAGTTAGCCTTAAATCTATTAGCAAAACCTGTTGAGAAGAACAAAGAGAAATCTGCACAGGAAAGCCGAACTCAATTCGATGCTGAGGGTGAAATTAGATTGAATTGGTATGAGATGCAAAATGGTACAGAGAGAAGAGTGGGCTTTAATAGTGAGACCTTTACTATTCGTATTCCTCCAGGTGGAGAGCCGGGTAGAGTAATCAGAGTTTTAGGAAAAGGGTCTGTTGATCCGCACAATCAACAACGTGGCAACCTTTACTTGGTGATTGTTGCGGACAGTAGCACTTCAGATCAGCAAATTGCTACAAATTAGGGAGTCACTCAGGAAATACTAGGGGTTGAAACAATTGGTGGTGTTATGACACCAATAATTTTACGGGATACTCCTCTACCTACTCAAAAGGTAGAGATTTTCAGCACGGCGGTAGATGGGCAAAGCAATATAGAAATACACGTATTAAGAGCCAATCAAAAATTTACTCACGAGAATATTAGCCTTGGTACATTTCGTCTTGGTGGGATTCGACCAGCACCAAAAGGGATTCCTCAGATTGAAGTAACGTTTACTGTCAACATAGATGGATTCCTATTTTTTCTGCTAGAGACCTAATCGCTGGCAACGAGTATGGCGCGACAACATGCAAAACAAGTCAATTTCGAGTCGTCTGAGCGATGCTGTTGCAGAACATAATATTGGCTGAAGTGCTTTTTCGACAAGAGTTACAGCGATTACGGTCTAAATGAAAATGTATTGATCAAAGATAGGGAACGTTCAGATCTAGACCTCGATCTGTTTCGATCTCTACACGGAGCGTAGCGCTTACGCCTTCGGTTCGCGGGTATACCTCCACGAACCGGGAAAAAGCATCTGCTTGCAGGCAGCAGTTTTGAGTTGCGCTTTCTCGCCGTCGATCGCATATCAAATGCAACGCCTTAAGGGAGTGCATCGTGATGGAAGCGCAACGCGAAGAACTGATTGACTTGATTAAGAACGCGGACAGCGCCTTGTCAGACGTATTCAAACCCACGATGCTTTCATGGCTTGAAGCTGGAGATCTATCTTTGTCAGCATTGTTAAAAAAGACTCAGCACGCGCTTAAACAGGCCCAGGAACTTGAAGAATTCCTGCAAGAAGTGGGCAAGAAAAATCCGCACGGGATCTACCCGACTTTGCAGGAATCATACCCTGATCATTTGACTGTGGATGGAACGGCTGCGGTGAATTAACCGCCTGACTTGATCAATTCTTCAGCATCAGATTTTGAGAGTAGTCCGATCGCGCTCAGCTCGTGAATGACGGCTTGACGCAGAAACGCCGCTTTATTGGGCATCGCATCCACGATCGCTTCAACGTTAATCGGCGCGACAGGCAGCTTGGTGCCCGTGATGCGATCGGAAAGCACGACCGTGGATTCCCGTTTAAATTGATGTTGTTTAAACCGTTCGGTCTGTGTAGGCTTTGGATTGCTCATTTTATTGGTCTTGTGTCTTTCTATGATTGTATTCCCTCGTTATCCTGTGAATCACATTGTAAAGCTTTGTTAAAACGCTGCTATTCCCGCGTTACCCTGCGATAGACTGATTTCATTCGAGAGCCATTCGTTTCAAGTTGTCGCTCTCGATCAGGACCCGCTACACCCTGTAATTTTTGGAGAATTGAAGATGTTGGAAATGATTGATTCCGCTCTAACCTACGCGGCAGTAGGCGTCTTGGTTCTAGGATTTTTGTATTTTGCGATTAGTTTTGTACTGTTTTGCAATCAGCAAGCTGATGCCCAATTGAAAGCGCGCGCAACGGCGAAAGTAAGCGCTACAGAACCAGCAAACGCAGATGTCGGTGTTTCAGATGAACCTGCGGCCGCAATCGACCATCCTCAAAGTTTGCCAAGTTCCGATCTCACAACTGACTCTCGTGACGTTGAGAACACGATCGCGGATAGCTCTGCTGAAACAAACACACAAGAACGCGATCGCACTGTTTCAGAGTTGCCATTGTCCACTGAAACTGATCATGTCAATAGTTTGTCTGAATCTGATTGTTCGTTAGATGGTGTTCGTCGCTATACGCTGCATGGGCGCACGGTTGTCAGAGTATCAGATGTTAAAAGTACCGTTCCCGACCATGTGAGACGCTACACGTTGCATAGCAAGAAGGTGGTTCGAGTTGAGGATTTGCAGGCTCAGTTGCTTTGATTTCTTGTGGCACTTTGGGAAAGGGGTTCGATGGAGGAGATCCTCGAACCTTCCTTTTCCTGAACAGTATCGAATGTCGCTTCGCATTCTTGATCATACTGGGCTGCAAAATACTGTGTCACTTCGTAATGCACGCTTAACGGCACATAATATTCTTTATGGGTAAACACAAAGACGCCCTGCCTTTCAGCTACGGTTTGCGACACAATCAAACCTTTCTTTTCTAGAGAATCAAGGGTCTTCTGTGCGTAGCCGCGTCCTGTGTCGCCGCAGTAGATGGAACCTAAAGCCTCTTTCTGTTTGTTGGAAAGACGCGATAAACCAGAACTGTCATTCATCGTGTGACCTTTCACCCAGCATCAATGGTTTGATGCAGCGGTTGGTATTTGAGAACCCTTTTCCCCATTGAGGTATAACTTTGGCAGCCTACTCATTCTCATCGGCTGAATCAACCTCGATCGGGCGATGACTTTCGAGTTCGATCTCCAACTGCTCCACGCTGGAAATGATTTCTTGAAGCTGGGGTGGGACAGCATCACCGCCGATCCGGTGTGTGGAGACGCTGATCGGCTGCGTCATGCCTTGAAGCGCGAGTTCAGCAACCATCCGTTTTTTGGACTTACACAAGATGATGCCAATGGTTTTCTGGTCGTCCGGGTGCTTCAGGATGGCATCGACAGCCGACACATAAAAATTCATTTTGCCGGAGAACTCAGGCTGAAACTCCACCATCTTCAGATCAATCACCACAAAGCAGCGAAGCTTAAAATTGTAGAAAAGCAGGTCAATCCTGAACTCCTGCCCCTCGACGACGATCGGGTACTGGCTGCCGACAAAGCTGAAGCCAGAGCCAAGTTCCAGCAGAAAGTCGCGGATGTGTCCAACCAGCCCTCGCTCAAGATCGCGCTCTTGTGCTGCCTTATTTAAAGAGAGAAAGTCAAAGTTGTATGGGTCCTTCACGAGAGCCTGCGCCAGGTCGGACTGTGGTTTCGGCAGGGTCTTCTCAAAGTTGGTGACAGCCCCACCTTGTCGCTGGTAAAGATTGCTTTCAATCTGCATTTCTAGAATGGCGCGACTCCACCCATTTTCGATAGTTTGACGGATGTACCACACGCGCTGTTCTGGGTCTTTCACCCGGTCCATCAAAACGCAGTTATGTTTCCACGGAATTTGTCCACCGAGCTGGTGGACAAATTCCTCATCGGGATAGGCTTCAGCGAAAGCCCGCATGTATAGCAGGTTTGTGCGGGAAAATCCCTTGATGTCAGGAAACTCCCGCTTCAAATCTTTGGCCAGCCGTTCAATCACCTTGCCGCCCCAGCCTGCCTCTGCCTGACGGGTAAGAATCTCACGGCCGATGTGCCAATACAGCAGCACAAGCTCTTTGTTCACCGCGATCGCCGCGCGGAGCTGCGCCGATCGAATGCGCGATTTCAGGGCGCTGAGAAATTCATCGTATTTTTGAATGTCGGGGAAGAGGCTGTCAGACACGGTGAATCGGGGTAAGGGGTGCTCGTTTCAGCATCGCAGATTTCATGAAAACGACAAGCTTTTGCTGTAATCGAACGAGCGAATTGCTGTTCCGCGCTACTGCAAAGCTCCATTATTTCGGGGTATCAACATCACCGCTGATGCCGCCTTTGGCTTTTTTGATGAAGTCGATGAACTGTTGGGTCGGAATGCCGAGACCGCTGGCCGCGATCGCTACGTTGGCGCTGGGAATGGTTTCACCTTCAATTAACCGGCGCATCGTCTCGGTCGTGATTTGCTCAACCGAGGTGCCCCGCTCTAGGTCAGCGATCGGGGTCGGAGAATTCAGGTCAAAGCCGTCCTGGCAGAGCAACTCAAAGAGCCGTTCAACGGGAATGTTGCGGGATTGGGCTTCGACCTCTAATCGCTGTTCGTTTTCCTCCCAGTAATGCTCCAGCCACAGATTAACGGCATCCCGCATCAGCGACGCGCCAGATTCGTTGAGTAGTTTAGAAAGCACAAGGAATTTCCAATGGTCGAGTCGGGGCAGGGCACCGGATTGAAACCGCTGGGGTCTGGTCGAGGGCAGGCGAACTTTTTTCCAATCAATTCCCATGCAAGTGTGAAATCAGCAATTTGCCTTATATTACTTGACTCGCAACGCTCGCTAAACAGGCGAAGATTACGCCTTGTCTTATTTGCGTTATAAGTAAAGCAATATTGCGTTATCGGCTTCGTCTCGTCGCTTGACCATGAATGCAGACACCCACGCCCTGATCTCACAGCAATACCAGACGATCGAAGCCCTGCGGACGCAGCCGATGGGGGGCATGGACTATTGCCAGAAATGGGTGCCGACATTTTACGGAGTTTATCCGGGAGAATCGGGTTTCAAGTCGAAGTGTCTGGCCGAGCTATCGAGGGTTACAGGCACCCAGCCGGACACAATCCGGGCGACGTGGGGAACAAACTTTGAGAAAACACCAAGCTATGCCGCTCTGCTGCTTCGCACGACGGATCTGTTGAACCAGGTGATCGTCGGCATCCGACTCCCCCCTAACTTTCCAAATTAACTGCATGATTTCATAGCAAAACGCTTGCCGTAATAAAATGCGGCATTTTTAATAGATGCATGGGGATTGCAGGCTGCAATATTGCAGACCGGGTAACGCAAGACTACTGAATCCCAGATGCGATGTCTCTGCATTCGAGATCAACTGAATCTGAACGCTCTCTGCACTGCCCCTGAAACCGGACTGAACCCATTCAGAACTCACTATGAAATGGAAGCCCAGATCATACAAACATCCCTGCATGATTTCATGCATTCGACCGAATTCGAGCCGACGCGCAGGCAGCTTGCCACGCTGGCGGAATGCTCGGTTCGGACGATCGACTATGACGTGGCGTTGTTGAAGCGCCTGGTTCCGAAAGAGTTTCGCTATATCGACGGACAGGAAATTTTCACCCACGAACAAAAACGCGCGGTTCTCGGTGTGAGGCGACTGTTCAAGAAGTACAACAATGCAGCCCAGGTTGAAGATTACATCGTTAGAAATGGAGTCCCCCTCGCATGACACGACAAGACGGCAGTGACTATCTCGGTATTCCTCTATTGCGGTTGAATGCTATTGCTGAAGCCCTCGGCGTTCCCTATGACGCAATGGAGCTGGACGAGACGCTGATCGAAGAGATTGGCGCGATCGCAATCTACATGAACGAGCATGGCGTGAGCAACCCGGCGACAGCGGTGCAGGCGGTGCATCTGAACCGCAACGCAGCGAGTATGCCAGAGACATTCGGCGCGCAGACGAACCATGAAGCCGACATGGAGACCGTGCATCAGGATGTGGCGAACCGCTTCGTGATGATTCAAGTCGCGACCAATATCGGATTAGGCATGGCGATTCAGAACGGCGGTGTGGACCCCAAGTATCTGACCCCGGAGCATCGGCAAGCTCTGGAAGATTCGCAGAACTTCACCCGCAGCATGGTCAACCAGCGCTTCAAGGGTGTCACCACTTTTTTGGGGCAGGTGGCGAAGGGAACGCGGCAATTGGAGATGCCCGTGGTGCCGACCTCCGCGAGGGTTATCTCGCAGGCATCCGATTCGGGCAGCTAGCGATCGCCATTCACGTTTCCGGTCAAGTTGAAGCGCGAACTGCCTATCTCAGAACAGGTCAGCATCTCTTCTACGGCGTTGTCCTGACCACGCTCGTGGCAGTGATCTTTATTCCACAGTTGGCATTTTCCGTTCCGGTCTACCTGACGGGAGCCGCGATCGGACTGATGACTCGATTCCTGTTCAACTCATCTCAGGGAGCAAAATAATGGCTCAGTACACAATCGACGTTCCGCTCCGACATCACGAGATTCTCGACGGGCTGGGGTTGCACGAACTCAGTGACACCGCGAAGTGTGACTTGATGAGTGCCCTCAGCCTGTTCGGCGGGCTTGAGGACGATGTTTCAGGACTGAACCCGCTCTCGAATGCCACCGATCTGTTGAGCGATATTGACTGTCTGGACCAGCAGGCGGTCGCCATTCTGAATGGGCTGAGCGCCTACGCTCTAACACCGCACGACGGACGAACAATGGCAGCGATCGTGGCATCCACCCTGCACGCGGTGCAGCCAAAGCCGTATGCGTGGAGGACGACCTGATGCACCCCCCGATTATTCAAGATGAACCCCGCTCCCCTCAGTCCGCACCCGCGCCCACCGCCGCGTCTACATCAGCGTCGCCGCGCGGCGCAGCACCACCCTCCTGGTTTCGCTGGGTGCTGGGCAATCTGATGCGTCTCGGATCGCTGAAGTTTCATCAGGTGTTCTGGATACTCGCGGCGGCAACGTTGGTCTTTCTGTTGATCCAGCTTGCCAACAGTCGCGGCAGTGCCAGCAATACCCGCATTACCACGCCCGCTGCACAGGACTTTAAAGACCTGCAAATGGCGCAGTCGATTCAGATTGTGCTCGGCAAGCCTCTCAAGAATGCGGCTGGTGAGCTGGTCACGGTATCCGACCCGCAAGTTCGGCTCCAAGCTGGCGTGCGCGTCAAGCGATGGCAGGACGAGGAACTGATCGCCAAGCAGTCAAATATCACGATTCTGGCCATGCTGAAGGGCATGACCAGCCCAAAGCATCCGTGCTATCAAAAATCCCGCCCGGACTGTTTGCAGATCGTGCGCCGGTTTAACGATCAAGACCGCGTGAAAGCGGCGGCTGCCGAAGACCTAAAAGGGTTGATGAAAGCAAGCCAGGTCGAGGAGAGCCTCGATTTGATTGCTCAAGGCGACCCGCCGCCGACCAAGTTTGACGATGATCTCTATACCCTCGCTGTCGCCACCGTTCGCACAGCCCGCAACGAGCTACAGCAGCGATCGTCTGGGGGACAGGCAAAAGCTCTGATTGATTCTGTTGTAAATGGAGGAGATGACAATGACCCTCGAAATGCCACTAACGCACCCCGCCGTCAGCGTTAGCAATAATCTGATCGAGGCTTTTTTCAGTGAGTTTGGCGCAGAATTTGAATCGTTCGTAAATTTAACGGCTCTGCTGGATTTTCGCTGCGTGCTGGCGTGTTATTCGGCGATGCACCTGGGGGGCGAACCAGACTATACCTATGTCGATGCCCTACGTGACGCGCCGCCTCCCGATATGGACATCAGCGTGCCAGTTATCGATGCCGCCGTGAAGTTTCTGTTTGACCACCACGCACCACCTGCGATCGCGGAGTATCTGATTGGTCGGATCACGCAGCTCATTATCCTGCGTCATTAGGGCGCACTACGACTGCCATGCAAACAATCATTCCAATGTGTGAACTGGAAGGGCAAATTGATCCGGTCGTCTGGAGCCAGACGCAGGCGATCGTCGAGCAGTTTCTTGAGACCTACGGGGAATGGCTCGAATCGTTTGAAACAGCTCACCTGTTCGATTTTCGCGCCGTTCTCGCAAACTATAGCAGTCTCGTGATCGGGGCTGGCCAGAGCGACTATTGTTTTTCCCGTGCGCTGGAAGACACGCCGCCTGCGGGCATGGTGATCGCCTCAGAGACGATTCGCAGTGCAGTGGAATTTCTGGATGATGCCCAGCCTCATCCCGCAGTTTGCGAATTCCTGATTGGTCGATCATCTCAAGTTTTGCTGTCCCGATTCTGAATAATCCACGCAATTGATTTGAGGACTCACTTGTGAACGCGATTTCTTTTACGAAAGATGCTTTACCCGGCTACTACGGCGACACACCCGCCGTTGCTGCAATCATCGCTTATTGCCACGACGATGATTTGTTCAAAACGCTGTCTGCATCGGAGAAATGGGGGTTCTTGACCTTTTTGACTTACTGGCAGTGGAACTGTGTCGATGCGGGTGCGGCCCGCACCAACACCGCCATCAGCGGTTCGTTTGAAGAATTTGGCTATGAGCTATCCCCCACGATCGCAGCATTGATACAAATCCTGAATGATCATCACGCCAACGAGGTTGATGCCCACATCTTGATCAACGCGCTAACCAACCAGATTCAGCAAAACATTTTCGCGGTTTGATTGTCCTTTTCGTGATCCGGTACAGCATCATGCCTCCTGTGCTTAAAAACCTATTGTCAATGCTGTGTCTGCTGGGCGCGTGCTGGTCAGGACTGAATGCGGCGCAGATTCAGTCTGTTCTGCCAGCGGACGCACCGACCGAGATCATGCAGGAAGGCACCATTCCGGTCGAGCAGCGCTCAAACACGCTGGGGTTCGGCTTGTCGGGGCTGCTGTTCGTGCTGGCGATCGCCATGCAGCTCGACACTGTTTTTCGCCGTGAGGAGCAGGGCAGTTTGCCACCCACATCAGTGCCAGCCGCACCGTTGACAGACGCGCCTGTGGCTTCATCGAACCTTGCCCAGACCCCACCTCCGCCGTCCTCACCACAGTCTGCACCTGACCCAAATTCTCAGCAGAATGGTGAGGTGCCAAGCTCGGTAGCGCCTGCTGTTCAAACACTCGTTGCGGTTGCCCCGATTATTCAGGATTCCCCTGTCTATACAGTTCCCGCAACTGCAACGAACGGGGGTGCAGCAACCCGCGAAGACATCTTGACCAAATTCGCGGCATCACCGTTGGGACTGGTGTTTACAGCGCCCCCAGGCACAGGAAAGACCTGCACCGAGCTTGCCTATCTCGCCAAGCTGTTCGAGCAGTCGCCAGACGCGATCGTGCGGGTGGTGTGCCGCAAAAAGGATGCTTTTTTGGGACTCGCAGCTATTCCCCGCTGTGTTGAACTGATTGACCCGCAGTTCGAGGTGTTTTTCGAGGCGATTAACTGGATTCACGGCATCCTGCATCAACGCCTGGGAATGCCCGTGCAGCAGCGCGGGTCGCTTGAGCCAGTGCGTCAGGTAATCGGTGACTACTACAGCACAGCAAACAGTTTAAGCCAGCAGAAAAAATACCGCGATCGCTGGGAAGAAACCAAAGCAAAGCTGGGCGACATCAATACGCTCGGTCGCGAGGTCAACGTAGGAGCGGTAATCGATACGCATAGCTTCAACACGGCGGCACTGGGCGTCTCCGATGGCAATATCCGGGACTGCCTCAATATCGCAGCGCTCGGCAAGATTACCCGCGATGACAATGGTCGCGAGGATGGCGGTTACGGATCGATCTTCAAGGCGATCAACAACAAGCTGGTCGTCGATGATGACACGCTGCGTCAGCAGCTCTTAAAGCGGGATTTACCACCGCTGCAAGAGCAGAGCCAGCAAACAGGTCAGCCCGTTCTGTTCACAACGATGGGCACCCCGCGCCTGATGCTGCTGCCGGATTTGCGCTGGGCAGAAACCTATCAGTTGCCGCGTGCAACCCTTCAACGTTTGGCCGCGAAGCTGGGAACGTCGTTACCGGAGGAACATGCAACCTGACCATCGCTACGGGGAACGCGCCCCACCTGCGGCTTTTGCCGTCAAAGACCGCTGACCGCTCGAATGAAACCAACTTTTTTGAGGACTGAACTCATGCCGACAAGACGAACTACGACCACGATGCCGCAGCCCGTCACTCTGCCGCAGCAGACAACCTACAGTGACGATATTTTGATGTATGACGCGCACGGGCACGCTGTACCCGTTGGGCAAGAAGCGATCGTTTACCGCAGCTATCGCGACGTGAATCCGCATACCAACCCGAACGCCGTGATCGACTGGGCATGGCAGGGGTCATCGATTCTGTTCCGCCGCCCGGTGCGAACCCTGTTCGGCGGCGCACTGATTCTGCTGGTGCTGGTGGCGGGGTGGAATATTTTCACCGGCACGCTGCTAGTTGCGATCGGCGCGGCTAAACCCGTGTCACTAGGGCAAATCCGCGACAAGACTTCTGTTTCGCAAGTGTCATACGCGATCGGATCATCGTTTGTTGCGCCGGTGGCGCGTGGAACAACCGCTACCTTTGTCCGCGTGGCAAGTGAAACCGCGCCTGAAGCCGTTCTGGTGGACGATCGCAAAGCGACTCCCCAGCAGGACGACCTGGATCGGGCACTGACCGAAGTGCGCTACACCCGCCAGCCAGCGCGCTAGGAGGCACCGTGAGAACAGGGAATCTGCTGATTTGCATCACCTGCCTGCTGACGCTGCTTTCAGAGTGGTCTGTATCAGGGCAACTCATGTTTGGATTCCCTTTTATTACAGAACCCCTCAGCCAGTTGGCCAAAGTACCGGGGTCAGCATCCAGGGTGCGCGATCGAACGTTTGCCGAGCTGGATAAATTCCGGCCAGCACTGCCCGCCGACCCGATGCTGACCACTGCCCCGCCCAAGCCTGCGCTCGATCAAGCCACGCTCGTGGAGTTGCGAGGAACTCATGCACATCCCCGGTTATCTCAAAAAGGCACTCGACGAAGCAAACCCTGAAGTTCGGGCACAACTGGCGATGCAGATTGCCCGATCGCAGGATCGCCGCGTGTTTTGGCTAAAAGTCTGGCTCCACACAGAGTCTGGTCTGACTTTGCTGCTAGTGCTGTTCACTCTGTCAGTACTGACAATCAGTTCAATCAATCAGCGCACGACTGCCTGGTTTCAGGGATTCAAGCTGTTTGGTGTTGCATTGTCAGGCATTCAGTCTGCGGCACGTCTCACCACCTTCAATCCAGAGGCGGGAAAGCCGCTGAAAGTGGGCGATACGGTCGCTGGCTTTGAAATTACCAGCGGGTTTGGCAAGCGCACGCACCCGGTCAGCGGGGAGGTGGCTTTTCACAACGGGGTCGATGCGGCCATGCCGGTGGGAACCGCGATCGTGGCTCCGTTTGACGGTGAGGTTCAACCGATCGCGAATGATTCTTGCGGCTGGGGTTTGCGCTACTTCAGCCCGACGATGCCAAACCATCGCTTCGGCATGTGTCATTTCTCCGAACAGGTCAAGGGGGGTTCGGTCAAGGCAGGAGCGACAATCGCCCGTAGCGGCGGCAGTCCTGGCAGTAAGGGAGCTGGCAGCTCAACCGGCCCACATTTGCATTTCGTGGTGTCCAATCGCGATGGAACCCCGGTTCCGCCGACACAGGAGGCATTATCGAAGTTTCTCACACCAGCCAAGACTGCATCTACCCAATCGCCAAGCGACGCGACTTCTAACGCTGAAAACACATCCGAAGCTTCAGCCACAGAGACCTTGAAGTACTTTGAGGAAATTGCACTTGGCGATGAGTTCAACACCTCAGCAAAAGTGGTCAAAAAATGGCGATCGTCGATTCGCTACGCGGTGACGGGAAGACCGACGCAAACCGACCGGGAAACGCTGCAAAAGGTACTCTCGGAACTGCACGAGCTGACCGGGCTGGAGTTTTTATACGGTTCTATTGGCAAGCATGTGATCACCATTCACTTTGTTCCTGTCGATCAGTTTAAGTCCGTTCTACCGGCGACGCCGGCCGGCAATCTTGGTTACTTTGAGTTCAACGACCAGAACAATGTAATCACCCGTGCCCGTATTCTCATTTCAACCACTGGGGTGAATCAGCAGGAGCGATCGCACCTGATTCGCGAAGAAGTGACGCAGGCGCTTGGGCTGGCGCGCGATTCGGATCGCTATAAAGACAGCATTTTCACACAGCAATGGACCAAGACCCAGCAGTACAGCCCGATCGATAAAGCGGTCATTCGGCTGCTTTACGACGAGCGGATCAAGCCGGGAATGACGATCGAGCAAGTAACGCAAGCCCTCAAGTCCACCAGAGTATAACGATGCCAAAGCCAGTAACCAAAACGCCGCTTGACCTTGACTGCATTGATTTCGGATCACTGGTCCGGGTTCACCCGATGCAGAAACAGCTTCAGTTCGGACAGATTTATCAGTTTGTTGGCGCAGTGGTCGAAGTGCGCGACAACATGACCCGGACACTTTGCCGATTCCTCTCGACCACATCCTCCGATTACTTTGTGCTGGAGTTGGGAGATGTTGCTGAGTGGATCAATGCAGGATGGCTGAGCGATGCTGACGCAGAGACCTTTCAGCACACTGTTCTATTAACCGCACAATAATTCAGCAATGTATCAGGTTGTTGTGATCGATCATTCGGGTGTTGTTCCCGATCGTCCCGTTTCCCTTCCTCTGAAGTTTCAGGATGCTCTCGATTTGGCAATTTTGCTGAATGCCGACAGTTTTCTTGATGGATATTGCCTGAAAGAAGAAAGCTATGTTGTTTCGATTGCAGGAGCGACGCACGGAGTTGTTTAAAGGCGTATTGTACAGCGATCGCGTCAAGCTTCATCCTGATGAGTTTGTGAGGGTTTGACAGCTTGATGAGGAGGGCGAAAAGCAAATGCGCGCTGCCATGATGCAGCGATACCCGAACTCAGGCGGGTTCTATGACTTCAAAGAATCGGTTTGGTAACAGCTTATGCGCTACAACCCCTATAACTTTAACAACGTTAAATTGATTGGCTTTGCAGCGGTTTGTGGATTGTCGCTTGTGGGGCTGGCCAATACCGGCACGGGCGTTGCGGTCCTAAAAACCGTTCAGCGCGTCCCGGCGACCTTGACCAGTTTACTCGCGTCTCCCACCGCAAAAGGCGCGATCGCGGTTTGTGCTGCCGAGGGCAACTGTACGCCCCAAGGCGAGCTGACCGCGTATGCTGACGGTCACGCTGACCCCGGTAATGGCAGATGGAACATGGGTCGATTCTCGTACCAGCATGGGGCGGCAACGCCTGCGGAAGCCGATCGCAAACAGTTGGCGCGACTGCGATCGCAAGGCAAAGTCATTTTGAATGAAGCAAAGAAGGAAAAGGTGCCCTTGAATGAGAAGGAGATCGTGAATGCGATTGACTTGGCAAACCAGGCACCGCTCGCCGCCCTGGAGCCAAACGGAGGGTTCATCGATCGATTGAAGCAGTGTCGGGGACAGGGGAAGACGGGATCAGACGCTGTACTCTGCGCGCGATCGCAGAGCTTTAGAAATCCCATTACAGGTGAACTCGAAGCGCCGGGGTTGGGCAATTCGCTTTCCCGCGTGGAGCGTGACCAGCAGCGGCGCATGGATGCCATTCGCGATGCGTTGGCTAGTGCGCCGTAAGATTCAGCTCTACAAGCCTACCCCATACCCCACAATACTCAGAATTCTTGACTGGCTACACAAAGCTTGCGTTGCGTCAAGGGTTTCATCAAAGTCTGCAAACCTGTTTCTGCCCTAGCGCGCCTCATGACCATTTTTTGAAAATGAGCGAATTGTAAGCAACAGGTAGAAAAATTGAACAGATCACAGGCAGTCTTGTCAGTCGCAGCAGAAACTCTGAAGCTAACTGAATGCACACATGAGCAGGCGATAGTCGGATTGGACGCTTTTTATTGTCCTGTTTGTCAGTGCTCTATTGAGAGGGTATTGAATCAAATCGAATTGAATTTGATTGAGCTAAATCTGATCGAATTTAAACAGATCGAATCAAGACAATACAAAGAACTACTGCAACGTCTTGAGTCCACGTCTTCCTCGCTAGTCGAGAACGATGACGATGATTACGACGACTTTTAGGGCATACCATAATCTCTGAAATTAATCCAGGGCATCGGATGAATCTTCATCATCAACAATGCCATTTTAGATATCGCGCTTATCTTTCTAAGATTTGATCGCAATGTAACTTCTCGCATTTTAAAGCGCTCCATGACGCTTGCGACCAAGATTCACTCATCAATTTCTTCAATCATGTGCAAACAACTTCTTAAAATACTCCGCCGTATGATCATTGGGTTTGATTCGACAGTACGCCCAGTGGCATCACTTCCCGTTTCTTTAAGGTTCGTCGAGCCACCTTGCTTGCTAGCTCGTGAGGAACAGATAACCGCCACGCTGAAGACCGTGTTGGGCAATGGGCAGATTGCCATCTGGGAAGGAGAGCCAGAAGAATTTGCCCGCATTGCTCAGGGTCTGGGACTGCAATCGCAATGGCAGGAAAACAGTTGGGGAGGCTGGGATTTCACGGCGCACAACGATCTTGGAGAAACTGCTCAGATTACGATCGTGCGACCAGATTTTGCAACCTGAAAGCGCATCCAAGCAAGTCTGATGCTTGATTAGCAGGAAACGACGCCATGAATGAATTTACCGAACGACAAATCGAACTGTTGGCGACCGTCATTGAGGGCTGTACGGATGAAACGCGACAGCATCACACCCGCGAAAAGCTTCAGTTTCTGAATCAGCTCACCACTTCTCATCTGATGGGGGAGGTATTTAACGATCGCTGCCGCTTCCTCGAATTGCTGATTCATGGATTAGTCCTACAGCAGGAAAGCGTTGTGGATGCTATCGAATGCTATACCCAGGAGGGCGATTCTGCGGCGTTCAAGCAAAAGCTTGAAGCGATCGCGCATCAGTTCGGAATTGTTTGATTGAATTGCTGATTGTCTGATACGGAGGACGCGCTGATGAGGATCGCGATGACACGCAACGCTTTGACCGTCGAACAGTTTCAAATCACCTTGGATGTTTTTAAGACTTGGCGCGAGGAGTGCGAGCAAGAGATTGAACAGTCGGTCGGTAGCGGCGAGCCGCCTGCGCTTTGGCGGCAGGATGTGATTAATGAGGCAATTCGTCAAGTGACGCAGCACGCGATCGAGATTACCAAGCCCGTGATGCCGGAGGGACTGACATTTGATGAAAAGCTTGATTTTATTGAACGTCATCAAAATCGTGTGCGGCGCTATGTGCTTGATGATGATGGTTTTACCGCAACGATCGCGACGCTGAGCCAAGCTCAGGAAGAGGTGCGGCATCGAGAATTCGAGGGCGAGTTTGAAGCCCTGCAAGTCAATTACGACAACTGCAAGGATGCTTCACTCGAAGCCTACACGGACGTTTTGCGGCTTTTGACGGGAGAGGAAGCCCAGCTCTGAAACTGGTTCCCCAAAAGGCCGCGTAACGCGGGACTATTACCGTGTTACACTGATCCTGTTCTCGTGGAGAATAGTACAAATCACCACACAGAACAGGAACTGCAAAGCACTGAACAATCGTAAGGAGGTGCAGGTAACTGAAATTAAACGGCAGAGACGCGCTTTCACTGGTACACAAGCATGATTGCTCTCAACATCATGCTCGGTAGAGCAAGGCGACTTCTCTGAAAAAACCCCATAAATGCAAATCCTCTCAAGTGTTGGAGCACCGGAGAGGGAAGTGACAAGCCCGGATGGGCTGCTACGTAACGTAATGCTTTCATTATCGTAGCAGACATCGCGGGAAATTTGACCTGCAAATTTCTAAAAATGACTACGAATATTCCAACCACCACGTTCGCCCCGATCACGGCGGCGTGGGATCGGCAGTTTGCCCGCCTGCTGCCCGACGGAGCACAGATTCTGTGGAAATGGCTGCGGCGCATGGCCAAGCCCGGTACTGAGATTGAGTTCGAGCTGGAGGATTTTACCGAGGAACACAAGTACTCGTCCAAATGGGCGCGGCATTCGCTGAATCTTCTAGTAAAGAATGGACTGGTGGAGATTTTGCGCCAGTACCGGGGATACGGATTCAAGGTTAAGGTGAACCAGCCTGATGCGATCGGGAACAAAAGTTCCATTTCCCGGAATACGGCTTCTGATCGCGGCGAGGAGTGTTCCGATAATGACCACTCAACTTCCCAAAAACCGACCGCAAACGGCGAGAATCCGTCAGACCTTAACAGAGAAGAAAACAGAGAATCATTTAAAAAAGAACAACAGAACACAGCGGTCCCACCGTCCCACCCTGTTCTGAATGGACAGGAAAATGTTTTTGAGGCGGATCGAAATCGGCAGAATCCAACGTATTCCAGACTGCTGAACGAAGCCGAGCGGATTGGGGTTCGGCTGAATTCGCAGCTAGAACAAGAGATGCTGGCTGCGCCAGCGATCGTGCTGGAAAACGCGATCGAAGCCCTCAAACAGCGGCTCCGCGCCGGGAAGACCAAAATCAAGAACAAGGAAGGATTCCTGCGAAAAGCGATTCGCGGCGGCTGGCGGCCGAATTTAGAGCAAGCGTCGGGAGAACCAGCATCGGTGAAACAAGATTCAAGACCGACGAGAGGTGCGATCGACAATCATCTACCCGCTCGGCCGCAACCGGATGGACCGATTGACCTGTCAGACATTCTGGTTGGAATTGATCTGGCGCTTGAGCATTTGAGGTTCGAGTCCAGGCTTGTCGCTGAAACGCTACGAAGTCGGTATGGTGTTCCCGATCAATCCCGGCTAGACACAGACCAGCTCATGGATTGGCACGTTTACCTGCAAACGTTTCTGCCAAAGCCTGCCTCCTAGCGATTTGCCTGCCGCCACTCCCACGGCGGTGTGAACGTGCTCGACCAGATACCAAGTCGGGCTTGTCTCGCTTGATTTTCCTGCGGAACGTACTGCTTGGAGTAGTGGCGGTAGGCCAGTGCCCATCCGTTGGCTACCAGCCAGCCGTTCAGGTCTTCGCGCCCGATCGTGCAGATGGCCACCAGACGCTGATGGCGATCGCGCTTTTTGCCGGAGCAGGTGACAGTTTGATTGCCAATCTTTTCTTGCAGGGCGAGCGTGGCCGCCTGTCCACAGCGCCATGCCTTGCCTTTAAGCGTGCAGGTCTGGCGACCTTCCGGCGCGTCAATGCCGTGCAGGCGTATCCTTTGATCGTGAATTTCCAGGGTATCGCCATCAATCACCGAGGCAGTGCCTTTGAGGTCGGCTGCCTGGGCGATCGGACATAGCAGCATGAAAAATGCGGCGGCAATGATCGGGTGTTTCATAGTGCTAACATTCCCTCTCTTGATCCATGACTATCCATCCATGTTTTGGAAAAAGGTTGGATCAGGCTGTGGCGATGGCTTGGAAGGACTGAAGCTTAAGCAGACGTTTCCCCTGTTTGACAAGATAACGCGGACTCCAATGCGTCAATAGTGCGCTGCGCCGCTCCTAGCGTCGCGCTATTGACCCATTGAAGCCTCCCGCGCTGGCGGATTGACAGGGGTAAACGTCGCAAGAAATTGTCACTCATGGCAAAGGTGTCAATGGTAGGGCTGAAGACAAAGCCGCGATCGTGACGATGTATCTTCTTTGCCAATTCACCATCACCCACACGGTTTTTTGACGGTTAAGAGTTGTGACAAAAACCGTGTAACACGGCTTTTCAGTCATTTTGCGCGGTAGAATTGAGTAGCAGTTCAGGTGTACCTCATGTTCGATAAGGTTCAAATTGTGGAAACGCGCGTTCCTGTCACAGTTGAAACTTTGGAGCAGGTGATCGCGGCGCTTGGTATGTACAAATACTCCATCGGATTCTTGCAGGAGGCATGAACCGTGAACGAACCTCACGAGTTCAGCAGGCTTGAACCGCACCGCGATCACGCTCAGCATTTCGAGATTGCGCTGGGGGACATAGTGATTCAGATCGCTGTGACGCTGTACGACGACCATTATGCCCGAATAGAGTTCAACGGTCTGCCGCTTTACGAAGACGGGTTTCGGGTCGATTTGGTGCCTGACAGCCACCTTGAGCAAGGATTAGCAGGCATTGACCAGGAATACCTTGCCTGGGCGGTTGAGCAGATCTTAGTCGAGCGGTGCCTGGAACTCGATCGCTGGATCAAGCGGGTGCAGCCTGCGATCGTGCAGGCGTTGGCAACGTTGCCGCCCGACGCGCAGCGACAGGCAATTTTGGTTCTAGGGAATGCTCCCGCGAATCGATCGCACAGCAAGGTTAAAGCCATTCTGAACGCGGCGGCGCTGGTTGAGCCGGAGTATCTGGTGTACTGCGCGATCGCCGACGCGGTGAAGCAGTTGCCACAGCCCAAGACGCGACTGACCGCTTCAAGTCTTCCGCCCGCAGCACACGCCGCCGAGCAGCTTTCATTGTTTGACTGATTTTCTACCAAGCATTCGTCAGTCATAGTTCTAGAGATTACAGTCTCAATATTTCTCTAGAACTGTGAGCTAAATCCGTCTCACGTCTACATTTTTTTGCCCTCTGGGGGACGTTCTCATGCTTCCAGACTTTCAATTCTACGACACCATCATCGTGACCGGATCAGGCGGAAAAGACTCGCTGGCGTGCCTTCTCTACCTGTTTGAACTGGGAATCTCGAAAGAGAAAATCGAAATCTGGCACCACCTCATCGATGGGCGCGAAGGGTCTTGCTTGATGGACTGGCGCTGCACCGAAGCGTACACCAGAGCGATCGCCGAGGCGTTTGATGTCCCGATTTATTACTCGTGGTTGGAGGGCGGTTTCGAGCGGGAGATGCTGCGAGAGAACACCACTAAGGCACCCACCTGGTTTGAGACACCAGACGGATTGTGCAGAGCAGGCGGCACATCGCCGAAACTGGGGACGCGCCTGAAGTTTCCGCAGCAGGGTGCCTCGCTGACGGTGCGCTGGTGTTCGGCGTATCTGAAGATTGACGTGTGCGCGATCGCCATTAACAATCAATCCCGCTTCAGCGGCAGGCGTACCCTGGTGATCAGTGGAGAACGGGCAGAAGAATCTGCCAACCGCGCCAGCTATGCCGAGTTTGAACCAGACCGCACCCACGCGAACACCCGCCACGTCGATCGCTGGCGACCTGTGTTGCACTGGCGCACCGAGCAAGTCTGGAACCTGATTCGTCGCTACCGGGTCAGTCCGCATCCTGCCTACCGTTTAGGGTTTGGGCGCGTGTCTTGCCAGTTCTGCATCTTCGGCAGTGATCACCAGTGGGCAACGCTCTGGCTCATCGACCCGGAGCGCGTCGAGCGACTGATTGCCTACGAAGAGCAGTTCGGATTGACCATTCACCGATCGATGAGCATTCGAGAACGGATTCAGCGCGGCACGCCTTATCCACTCCTGAACCTGCTGGACATTGCCGCTGCGCTCGATGATCGCTTTATTGAACCCGCGATCGTGCCCAAAGGTAAGTGGCGACTGCCTGCGGGGGCAAATGGAGAGACCTGCGGCTCTCCGTAGCAATATTCCAGATGCGAGAACGGATTGACCGCTCTGGTTCCCTTGGCTAGGGTGCTGAGTCTGGATGCAGAAAACGATTTATTTCTCAGGCGTGAACAGTGCTAGAAATGCAAAGTTGATTGCCCGCAGCGGTGGGTCAATTATGTTCTCGCCGCCGACTAAACTGAACGAACCGAGCGTGTGGGCTTGCGTTGCACAGTCGGTTAACCGAAATGTTCTCGATAGCGGTGCTTATTACGGTTTTTCTGACGTTGCGGCTTATGCTGCCATTCTCGATCGCGTTCATTCTCACTTCCGATGGGCGGCGAATCTGGATGTGATTGGCAACCAGCACCAGAGCAATCAGCATTACGAACAACTGCACCAGCGTCTACCCGGTGCCGTTGCCGATAAGATTCTCTGGGTGCTGCAAACCGATGGCGACCCGGCGATGATTTCGGACTACGGTAGAAATCGACTGGTGGGCATTGGCGGACTGGTGCCGCTGCGTCGCCACCCCGAACAACTGATGCGCTATCTCGATCGCATCGCGTCCTATCTGGTCGCTGCTGGCAGCACCGCACACCTGTTCGGCATGACTAACCCGAAGATTCTGAAATGGGCAGCCTTTCAGGAGTGGTTTGAATCGGTCGATTCGCGCCGCTGGATGTACGGGCTGACGGCAAAGGAACTCCTGACTGTAAATGGCGATGCCTTTGACGCTGAACAGCGGGGGTTTCTGTTTACGCCGGAAGAACGAGTAAGCCACAATATCCGCGTTCTCAAAGCGATCGTCGAGACACCTGAACACAGCCTGCAACTGGAGCTTCCTTCCATTGCCGTCTCACCCGATTTGCTGAAGGTTGCGATCGGGGCACCGCCCGAACTTGAGGAGATACCGACTTCAATGACAAACTCGACAATTTGCTACACCGAGTACCGGAATCGGGTGAAGCCAAAAGAACACGGCGAAAATCATGTGGGACACGTTTGCACCGCCCTGACAGCGGAACAGATTGAGCAATACCAGCCGACTGAAGGCAGATTCGGTGTATATGCGCTCGCGTGCGACCTTCCGACTGAAGAAAAACCCAACGCTTGGTCGCATGATCAAATCGCTGATTTCACAGAATTGACGCTAGAAGAGCAGTATTACGCCTTTGGTCAAATCGGCTGCTGGCGGTAACGAGCGTGACGGCTTTAGAACCGGAAACACAATCGCTGAACTGAAGTTCGAGGGATAGCTCCCTCGAACTTTTTCAAGCTTAAATAAACATCAGTAAACTCAGCCAGGAATCCTCGTGATCAGGTTCGACGATTTCACCCTCTGGCGTTTCGCACTCTCCATCCATCATCCAGCGATTTAACTGAAACAATGCCGGAACATCGTACACCTGCCCCCGCCAGGTAAGCGTAGCAGGCAATCCATCGGAACGGTTTTTAGCACTCACAACATAGAACGCCCGTGGCGTTTCAAGACAATACGCTACGGTTTATTCGATGCCAGTTGCCGCCACAACCTGAAACTGGACGGCGCGATCGCTCACGAGGATTTGAAGTTCGCGGGAAATCTCCCGCGAACTATCTCGGCTAAAAAAGAACCGCAAGCAGCCCATCGCTGTCCTGCGGCTGGAGCGTTAATTCTATTTAGGCAGCACTCGATGAAGGTTCGAGGCGACCTGGCTGGTTATCATTCGCGGATTGCTTTGCCAATTTCTCGCGCACAGCTTCTTCGATAAAAGCGCGAAGCTTGGGATTATCTTCGGTGCCAAGCCAGCCGACCGTGCCGCGCAGTTGCTCGTCCAGCGTCCTCGGCAGACGCAGCGCGATCGCTTCCCCCCGTGGTTCATTGTACGGGCTGGCAAAAATTCCGGTTTTGGCTCTCGGTTGTTGCTTCATATCGTCAGTATATCCCACCTTACCCTCAACTGTATGAAGTTATGTAACAATTACCGTGTTACGCGGCTTGTCTACCGTGTTACGCGGTATGATGAGTGCATCGAAGGGGAGCCGGTTCTGACTCGCAATCTTCTCCAACTCCCCTTGTCCCCTTAAAAACGGAACAAGCTCATTATGACTTCACAAACTGAGTACGCGCTAGAGTTTCTCACGGGCGACGATCGCTTTGAAAAGCTCGTAGAAATGAAGAACCGCCTGCGAGCGATGCAGGATCAAGCCGACCGCGACCTTGATGCTGAAGAAAGATTGATGCAGGCGATGCAGGGCATTCTTCGCTCCTTCGCAATGCTGTACACGAATGTGACCGATGAAATTTGGAGTTCTGCACGTCAGGCTTTTGTTAAAGAGCAGGCATATTTTGGGACTGTCGAAAGATTTCAAGCTCGAACCAATTCCAAGGTCAAAGTTTGCGTTGATAGCTTTGGGCAACGCTACACCACGGTGAACGGTCGCAGCATCGACTGAGTTTAAACGATTCCGATTGTCTGATGAACTTCCGCAGCCATTGAACAGGCAGTTTCTCAGAGTTTAGAGCGGATTGGGCACTCACCTCGCGTTCCGGCGCGGGGTGTCACCAGAAGAGTTTGAACTCCTCACCGAAACCCTTGCTGATCAAACCCTCGATCCCAGCGACATGCAAACCATTAAAAGCGTGTCTTGCTGGTAGTTGGTTCAATTTAGTCCCTTATTCACACATTTGGTCACTTGTTATGCTACATACTCATCGCGTCTGGCATATTAAGACGGTTCCAACGCTTGAAGAACTGGTCAAAGCGTTACTGAAAAAGAACTATGTTCTTTGTGCGGGTTTTCGTGTTGGCGATTTGTTATTTCTGAATGATTCCACCAGTGAAGATGCGATTCAAGAGTATGCCATTGTCTTGAATGTCGATCAGGCATTCACACAGGTAGAGTCCGTCACAGTCGATTGGTGTAGCCCTGAAGAACTGCATCGCATTATCGGCGACATTCAAGCGGGTGATTACGCTTTGGTCGCGTCGATCGCGATTCGGGTTGATGAATCAGATTCTCATCGTTGTGAGTCATGTGCTTAAAGGTTTGCCTTCCCTGCGCTTTCGACCTGTCCTCTCGCACCTCATCGCCTGACTATGGCTACACTTCCTCCAGCAGTGTTCAACCCGTTTGAACCCATCCAGTTTACTGAACTGCTAACCACGCTCAACCCGAACTACTTGCCGCACATTCTTTCGATAGGGTGTGGGATTGACTCGCTTTCACTGCTGATCGAATACATCGAAAATCCAGCTTCGCGGGACTTCCCCCTGGAAAACTTGATCGTGGTTCATGCCGTTGTCGGCGGTGAGTCCGCCCAAACCCGACAATTGATGGAGGACGTGTTCTTTCCCCTCTGTCGGCAACACAATATCTGGATGATTCAGGTCTGCCGCAACGGTGAGTACGAAAAGGACGGGATTACGATTCTGTCCTCAACGCGCCAGCCGACAACATTTTATCTACGCGGCGACTACTCTCTATTTGTTCACCTGATTATGAGCGGCACCGTGCCGCAGCGCGGCGGCAGCAGCCGGCTCTGCACCCTTAAATTCAAAGGGTGGGTGATCGACGCGATCGCGCAACTGCTGTTCGGAGATTCCCCCCGCAAACGCTTTATCGGCTTCAATGCCGACGAAGCCAAACGGGTGAAGACCGAGCAGAGTATTCATAGTGCCCCATATTACCTGATTGGCTATAACGCCGATGAGACCGGACGATTGAAAGATCGCAGCTATGGCGACGCTCAACCGTATGACTATGCGATCGGCTTCAATGCTGACGAAGCAGGGCGCATCAAGGAGAGCAAGCAGCGCCGCCAGATATTCCGGTTCCCGCTGATTGAAATGGGGCACGGTCGAAAGTGGTGCGAGCAGCGGGTGAACGACTTCGTTTCGCGATTCACTCAGGGACGAATGACGCAGGGCAAAAAATCCTTCTGTGTCAATGGCTGCCCGTTCTCCGAATGCAACGGTAAGCAGCGTGAGCGCGGCAACAACACCCACGGCGACCTGCGCCAAGATTGGCTGAATGAGCCGGAGTACGGCGGGGAGGCAGCTTTTATCGAACACATGGCACTGGCTCTCAACGACAATCAGCCGCTGTATAAGACTCAACTGGTGATTGACATTCTCAGGGAGAGCGAGAACGCCGCCGCGATCGCGCATTACGAACTCCTGCTGGCTGGCGCATGGGTGTCTGCGGTGATTCCCTCGTTTGAACGTCTGATTGATAGTGCGATCGCTGCCCAAACCAGCCGCAGGCAAACCAAGAAACCGGAATCAGCACGCTTGCAGGCGTTTATCGAGCGAACCGCAGCGCAGGTCGAACATCTCCGCCAGGGCAAGACCTGGGCTGTCTACTGCGTGCGGCGCATGTTCACCCGTAGCCCGGACGCGACGAAGAAAGATCCAAAGCCATTCCGCCAGACCCGAATTCTGTTTCAGGGGCAGCAGGATGAGTGCGATCGCTTTCTAGCGGAAGTGGCGCAACGATACGCAGCGACCCCCGTGATGGAAAAGCTATCGCGACGCTTCTGGACAATACAGCGACCCGCCGGGAAGAACCCGCCGCGACCGTTTGTAGAAGAAATGCTGGTCGTCTGCCCTGCCACCGTGGTGCAGAAGCAGCGGATCGAGCCGAGCGAGTATGACCTGAAATGGCTCGGCATCACTGGATCACACCCTCATATTCTTGGAATTGATTTACCTCATGATGTCCCCCCAACCAACACGCGCCTTAGAGTCTCCCGCATCCGCGCCAGCCTCCGAACCCGCTAACTACCTGTTCCCCTGTGTGCGCGGCATTCAGTGCGGCGATGATTACTGGCTGGTGCAGTTTACCTTTGACCAGCTCCATACGCTGCTACACCCCTTTTTTGAACGTCCCAAGGTATCTGCCCCCCTGAGTCTGGCACAGCGCACCCTCGACCCCAGACGAGCCAAAAAAATCGCCCGCTACGTCATCACCGGATTGTCCCAGCCGGAGGAGTTCTACATCCTGTTGCCGATCGTGATCACCGTCGATATTCCTGAATGGGAGTGCTACGACTTTCAAGCGCTGGATCTCGAAATTCCCGGCATGGAGGGGCTGGGATTGCTGGGTCTGCCCGGTTCCGCGACCTTCTGGGTGCCGGACGGTCAACATCGTTCATGGGGAGCGATTCAGGCACGCCTCGAAGCCCCTGGACTCACCGCAAATGAGACGATCGGGGTGATGCTGATTCCCGATGCCGAAGGACAGAAGCGGCAGAGAATTTTCCTTGATGCCAACCAGCACGGCGTCAAACCGAACAAGTCGATCATCTCTCTGTTCGACCATCGCGACCCGTATAGCGACATTGCCCGCGCTGTTCTCACATCCGTAGACATCTTCCGCGATCGCACGGCGTTGGAATCAACCAACATTCAGCCGAAGAGCGGTGATGTCTTCACGCTGAACTCGCTGCGTGAGTCCTGCAAGCTGTTACTTCTCGGTGCAGAACGCGACTTGCACCAGGAAGCGATCAGGTTCTGGCGGCATGTGGCGCAACACCATCCGCACTGGAAGCTGCTTCAGACCAGCAATGACCCAACCCTGCGCCAGCACAGCATTGGATTTAACGCTCTCACGCTCTGCGCCCTGGCGATCGTCGGACAGGAATTGCGGCAACAGCAACAGCTCACACGGATAACCAAACTGGAGCGGATCAACTGGCGACTATCCAACCCGGATTGGAATCTCTGCAAGCTGAACAACCGCATCGTGAAAAACAGAGACACGATGCGGGCAATGGCAACTTACATCTTGGAGCGCATCGCGGACTAACGTTCAGGGTTACATTCGGGCGAACGCAGTGTATTCGTTAAAGTTTTGATTTTTGGAGTCTGTCATATGCAGGTTTATGCACGGTTTGTGATTCCTTCGTACAAGCGAGATGCGATTCAGTATGCGAAAGTCTCTGCACGGGTAGATCATCCCATGCAGCGAGAGAAAATGTTTTTTGATGCCCTCAGCGCCGCTGTCTGCGATTGGGTTCACCACACTTCGATCGGGCAAGCTGCGATCGCGAGCAGGCAGACCCTACCACTGGACGTTCTTTCAGGATACGTTCGTCAGTTTGATTACGATCCGAGCCTTGACGACGGCGAAGGTGAGACTGATGCAGATTTGCGCCACTGGCTAGAGCAGCACGGAATCGAGGACCTCACGCTCGATCTCATCCAAGAATTGCAGCCCTGTGTGACCTGGCATCTGGAAACTCCACTTTTTAGTGTTCCAAGAACGGAAAAACCCTAGCCCTGCGCCCACAACTGACTTCAAATGACCCGCAATTGAGGTGAATACCATGACTGATTCCCAAAGCCTGAACCCCAAACAAACTGGCATTGCCTATGTAACCCGCGAGTTCGTCCGTGCCGATGCCGGAGCCAACGGCGCACAGTTTTCCGATGAAGATTGCGATTGCATCATTGCCGAAGTGCAGCGCCTTTATGCCGAAGGCAACTTTCACCACAACGGCGTTTACTGGATTGCCAATCGCCTCGCTGCCGATCGCCTCATTCATCCCACCCTGCCGGATCACTTCGAGTCGCGGCTTCCGCGTGAACTCTATGACTTCTCGACAAATTTAGTGATGGACATCGTGCGCGAGGTTCTGTCCTACGACGAAAACGACGAGGACGGCGAAATTCACATCAATTCGATTCAGCCAGCGACCTTGGACATTATCAAATCCAGAGTGTTCCAAACGAGTGACCTACTCATGGCAGATGTGACCCACGAGGTATTGCAAACCTTTGTTCAGGTTCATTCCAAGCAGTGTTATTCGCCTGCGGACTTGGATGATGAACTTTATGGTCATCTTTTCGAGAACTTCTTCGCACGAGAGATTCTTGCCTAGTTGCTACTTTTGTTTGTAGTCTGATGCGCTTTATCGTCGTTAATTGCGTTGTGAATCATGGATGTGCAGCTCTCTTTTTTTCCTGAACTTGAGGGAACGCGCTTAGCGACCCGTCATGCCGGGAACCCTGAACATAACCGGGTTCAAGGTGCGGATGCGATCGTCCACGACTGGTATCGCTTCATTCTGGCGTATCCGCCACACTTGGTCAGAACCTACCTGGAACGCTTCGCGGTGATGCCGGATCATACGGTTCTCGATCCCTTTTCGGGAACCGGCACGACGATCGTGGAATGCAAAAAACGCAGCATTTCAGGAATTGGCAGCGATGCCAATCCCATCGCTGTGCTTGCCAGTCGTACCAAGTCGGATTGGATAGCGAATCCCGATTCTCTCCGATTGAGGGCTTCGAGAATTGCTGAGCGGGCAGGAGAAACCGATCAATCGATTCTCAGAACCCTGACACCTGACGCTGAGGCATTGGTCAGCCGGGGCGCGATCAGCCCTTTGCCGCTGCACAAAACGCTCAACCTGCTGGATGCCATCCGCGAAGAGCCAAACACCCCGCCACATCTTCTGCTGGCGTTAGCAAAAGCCCTCGTCAGCAGTATTTCAAATCTCTGGTTCGCGCCGGGTGTGACGGTGGGACCCGCGAAAGCCGATGCGCCCGTGATTGAGTCGTGGCTGAACAATGTCAACACGATCGCGGCTGACCTGGAATTGATGCAGCCGAACACAGTCACCACGACCGTGCATCATGCCGATGCCCGCACCTTGTGCGATGTTCTCACTCCGGGTTCGATTGATGCCGTCATCACCAGCCCCCCATATCCGAACGAATCGGACTATTCCCGCGCGACACGCCTCGAATCGGTGCTGCTGGGCTATTTGAACAATCGGCTGGACGCTCAAACCTTGAAACAAACGTTGCTCTGTTCCAGCAGTCGCAACGTGTACCAGGGGGACACCGACGATGCGTGGGTGGCAGGCAACGATCGCGTTCAGCGCATCGCCAGCGAAATCGAACAGAAGCGACAAGACCTGGGCAAAACCGATGGCTTCTCCCGTCTTTATGCCAGAGCCGTCAAACTCTATTTCGGCGGAATGCGGCGACATCTGCGATCGCTCAAACCTGCCCTGAAAGACGGAGCATCTCTGGCTTATGTGGTCGGTGATCAAGCGTCATTTCTGCAAGTGCATATTCACACTGGAGAAATTCTGGCGGAAATCGCTGAGAGCGAAGGCTATACGATCGCGGGAGTGGACTTGTTTCGCACCCGTCAGGCGACTAAGACAGGAAAGCAGATGCGGGAAGAAGTTGTGTTGTTGCGCTGGACTCCGTAAAGCCCGCTCCAGCCCGTTTGAGGAACCTTGAAGCAGTATGGATAAAATTGAACCGATGTTTGCAGGGCAGGGGCTTTCTGATCTGCGGGTTCACCTGTACCAGGCGGAACACTCTTTGACCGAGTGCGACGGCGCGACAATGATGGTAAGTCACATCCTCTCGGAACTTCAGGTTCCACACCATCGTATGAGCGGGATGGTTCACTGCCGCGAAACCGGCGCTGTCGTGGTTCCTCACTGCTGGGTGAAGTTGCACGACGATGAGGGTCATCGCTGGATTATCGATTATCGGCTGCGCCTTTGGCTTGGCGATCGCAGTGACATTCCCCACGGGATTTTTCAGCCGAATCAGTCCTTCGCGTATGAAGGTGAGGAGATGCCCCCGATCGTGCTGCACGAGGCGCTGATTCTTGCGTTCACGACCCCAATGAAGTTACCGCAATGATTAGAATGGCACTTTGTGTCGCAATCACAGGGGTTTTGATCGCTCTGTCCGCGCCCGTCGATGCAAAACAATCGACAAAAAGTGAGATTGTCGGGACAGCAAGCGTGATCGACGGTGACACAATAGAAATTCACGGTCAACGAATTCGGCTGCATGGAATTGATGCGCCTGAGAGCAGTCAGCTATGCAGCAAACTGAACGGCGACAGGTATCGCTGCGGACAGAATGCGGCGCTGCAACTCTCAGATTTGATCAACAGATCGACCGTGCGCTGTCAGGGAAAGGCGCACGATCGCTACGGGCGGATTGTAGCGGTTTGCGCCTTGGACAAAGCTGCACCCGCAGGAACGTCTAGCCGCACCGAGCAAATCGATATCAATGAATGGCTGGTACGCAACGGCTGGGCGGTGGCGTACCGAAAATACAGTTCAGACTACCTCTCTGCCGAAGCAGACGCGCAACGTCAGAAAGCAGGAATCTGGCAAGGTAAATTCGATCTACCGTGGGACTGGCGGCGCGCAGGAAAAGAAGCTCGAAATCCACCGCTCCAAAATCGAACCAGCCCGAAACCTGCGCGCAACGAGACCGCTTTACAGTGTTCAGGCAAGCGGTACTGCGGACAAATGACTTCCTGTGAAGAAGCTTACTTTTATCTGAATCAATGCGGCGTTCATCGACTGGATGGCGACCGTGATGGGTACCTTGCGAGGCGATCTGTCACTGATGTGCTGCAAAGGTGCTGTGTTTTTCTGATGTCTTCGATCGCGCGGGCGAGTGCTTGCAGCCTGCCCGATTGAAAAGAGTTCGCGGGAACGTTTCCTCGAACCAAATGTAAAGCTTTGTTGAGAAACGGCGTAACACGGATCTCCTGCCGCGTAACACGGATAGAATGTGTGCAGGAACCACCGAAAACCGTTTGGATGTGGTTCAAACGCCCACCCCGTAGACTTTCAAGCTTTCTTGTTTGGTTCGCGGGACTACTCCCTCGAACCGCCTATGCCTTCTGAAATTGATGCCGCTCGTGAAGCCCTCTACCAAGCGATCGCGCTGCTTGAAAAAACTGGCGCAACTGCGCCGGCCGGCACCAGCATCACGCCTTACTTCACAACCAAGACCCGCAAAGACGGCTCGAAAGTCCAGCACCGCTACTTTAAGCTCGAAGCAGACAAGCCGATCTTTCAAGGTGATCGCGCTGGCAAGACCAAGTATCTGCACCTGGGCAAACAGGGCAGCGAAAAATACCAGGACTGGCGCGGCAGAATCGCCAGACGCAATGTGAAAAGCGCGATCGAATGGGCAATGCAGGAGCTGGCCACCCTAGAAGAATTGCATGTCGAAGACCAGGACACCTAATTTTGGATACAGTTTTTGCATTTCCTGCAACAGAGTACCGCTTTATTGCAGCCTGTCGCGCCACTTGTCAGGGTCTTGGCGGGAATTAAAGACGGCATAGACAATCACCTCTGTGGTCGTCTCTTCGTACAAGATTGAATATGGAAAGCGTCGAACGACTGCTCTTCGATAATCTTTATATATTGTTTGGTAGATTCTTGGGTTGCGGCTGATTCTTTGCAGGCAGGCATCGACTGCCGTTAAAAACTCCCGCCCTAGTCCTATTTTTTTGCTTTCGTACCAGAAGTACCCTTGATCAGAATCATCTTCTGCTTCTGGCGTGAACACAATGTTCTTAGCCATGCCGATCGATAATTCGACGCTGCACTTCTTCCCATGAACGACCAGAGGACGGATTTGCTTGGAATGCCGCCTTTCTGCGATCGAGTTCCTGTTTCTGCGAATCGGTCAGGGGAATGTCTTCTTCATTTAAGCTGTCCCACAGGTCTTGTACCAGCAGGAGACGTTCAGAAGGGCTGAGTTTCAGCAGATCAGCGTATTCAGCGTTCAGCATAACAATAGTTCGATCATCTGTCTCAGTTGTACCTCAAAAACGGTCAAGGCTCAATGTGAGTTGAGGACAGAAAAGTTGAACAGAAGAAGGGGGCGAACCCCCTTCAGTACTGTTTATGCAGCCAGAGTTGTTTGATCAACTGGCAATTTTCTTAAGACAGCAACGGAACCATCTGGCAATAAGCGAACAGTTGGAAAGAAATTCCCCGAAGCTGTGTATGCTCTTGCTTGTTGCTGCATCTTTGGTAGCAGTAAGGCTTGAGCAATGACAGGCACAGCAAAACGCGGAAACAGCATTTTTGGAGCCACATTACCAAACCGATCCCAATTCAGCACCCCGAAGCCCTTTGGTAAAGGTACTTTTCGATCAGCCGCAAAGTCCCAGTAGAGTTGAATCGAGTTTAGTGTCGTGACTCCTGACATTTGCGTGAGTAAATGCCCCACCCCTGGCGGAATGGGCAGAGACCGCTTAGCATCTGGCATTGTCTCGACAACCTTATAGTTTCCAAAGGTAGGAGAGTCTGCCCTGCAATCAATCAACTCCACACGCACAGGTCTACGATCGTCACCACTTCGGGAGATAAAGCACAACTGATCGCCTGCGTTAGGATGCAATGCCCAGACAGGATAAGAATCCGCCACACCATTTCCGTCTCGCCATACAACTGTCGGGGTTGCCGTCAGCGGCAGGGTAACGCCTGATTCCTCATGGTCGCCCGTCAGGTAGATCGGGTTTTCAATCCACTCAGTACCAATGATTTCACCCTCTTGACGATTTGAGAAGTCAAACATTTCAATTTTGACGTTTGATGGAGCTTTGGCTGCACGCCGTTCCAGCAAGGAAACAATATTTCTCATGGTTCAAAGTGAGTAAATGTACAAAACGAAAGCCCGCTGATGTCTCACGAGGAAAACATAAGCGGGCAATCTGTCCTTTAGAGAGCGAGAACCTTGTGGGTTAGCCGATCACTGTCACTTCAACGCCAGCTTCGCCAGCATCTTGTGTTGCCTGGGACAACTCAGAGGCAGTTTGTGCGGTCATAAAGTCATTCCAGACTTTAGACTGCTTACCGCCGCCTTCGACCTTGCCGCCAGAACCGCCGCCCCTACCTACGCTGATACCTGCTACTAAAGAGCTTGCACCATCGCTGATCAAAGCAATCCCGACCATCAGGCAACCACCAACGGTAATGACAGCAGGAATTGTGCGCTTCAACATAGACATAGAAAAGTCTCCTTACTTTTCAAACAAATGACAATCGGAAATGAAAACAACGCAAATCCAAAGGAGGATAAGTTTGTGGGCGACAAATTATATTGTTTTTGGCTAAATTACAATACATTTGTATCGCCAATAATCTAAAGGTGTTGAGCTATGGAAAACGTCTTTGAAATGGCACTCAGGCTCAGAAGTCAGGGGCTTTCCGCTGATACAGAGGAAGCGGGGAGAATGCTTTTGGAAAAAGCACTGGCACTCTTTCAGCAGGCGGTGAACGAAATGCCGGATGACGCCAAGCGCGTTTTCTACTTGGCAATGTCCCACGACATTCTTGATATGGAGCAAGAAGCCATCCCGTTTTACCACCGCGCGATCGCGCTTGAATTGCCCTTGGCACAGCGGTTTGAAGCCAACCTGTACCTTGCCAGCAGCTATTTCAATGTGGGAAAACTGGAGCAGGCAGAACATCACCTGGTGATCGCTGAACACATCCGCTCAAATGAAGGCGCAGTAGATGACCAGGGAGCGTTTTTCGACATTGCCTCAAAAATCCGGGGTCGATGAACGGAGAAAACGGTGTCTGTTTCATGGGAATTCATCCTTAAACGGTGCAATGCTTTCCAGGGCGTTGATTTCATCCTGGGTCAGCTTTTGGTATTTACCCTTGAGAATCTGTAGCCACATCTCCTCGAAAGGAATGCCCCGCTTTGCGGCAAGGTATTGAACCCGTTTTGCAATGATGGTTTCACGCTCTTTCAACTTGGCACGCAGCAGGGACGCCGCCTGAGCAGGCTCGGTATTTCCGGTAATAGCACTGTCAACTGTCAGCAAGTCTTCATACCATTCACCGAGCGGTGGGATTCTCAGGCGTTCATCTTTGGCTGCCATGTTCTGAATGCGATCGTGGATCATTGCAATTTTCACCGCAAAGTCAGCACATTTCAATTATGACCTAAGTTTGTCCAATTTTTGCCCTTATCTGTCCCAAATTTGGACAGTTTCATTAATCTTCCAGATTTTGTCCCGCTTCTTGTTCATCGGGTTGATCCAATGGACTGGAGATCACAAGCGGCGCTTGCATCAGTTCGACGACTTCTGCCAGCTCTGCCGCGATCGCGCCGAGACGGTTCCGCAGCAGGGTCAATCGGTTGCGCCGCTCGATGCCGCGTCGCCCCTCTAAATTTCTGGGGTCATCGTTGTGCGACAGGTGGATTTCCTTCACACGACGCTCTTCAATTACCGGCTCAAAAATTTGCTCATCCGCCGAGAGCTTGTTGTACCAGTACACGGCGCGGTACTCGACTTCACTCACTGTCCCGTCTTCGTTTGAATCAACTCGAATCCGCTTTTTCTTGACGTTGTAGCGGTGCGCTTCGGTGTTCGGTGGCGCGATGAATTGCCCTTCATACTGCTCTGCAATCACCTGCTGGATTGTGGTGAGCGATCGCGTCAGCGTCGTTAGCAGTTCCGGCACGTCAAACTCTGCCAGCGTCTGAGGATTACCCCGCGCCATCAGCATCATGACAGCGGCTTCATGCCGGCTCACCGCAATTCGTCGTCGCCGGCGTCTGCCCCGTGCCACCTCGACCCGAATCAGCTCGGCCCGTTCTTCAGCGGTATACTCCACAATTTCACCGCACGTCCTGCGGTTCGGACAATCATTCGCTTCCAAACCTGGGGTCATCATCATGGACGCGCACGAAAAGCCAAGCCGACAGCGCGATTGAGGCATAGGACGAGCATAGTTCTAGAGAAAGCTTTTGTATTGTAGCGCTAGAACTACAGCCTTGAGCAACGCCGATGCCGCCATTAATCCGAAATTAATCAAACTGTTCTAGAGATATAGATAACATTACTTCTCTAGAACTACAGCCCGCGATCGCATCCCCTTTGCACGTCGCTTTGCTTGTGATATGGGGTCGGCATCGTTGCGAGATTTTATGTTCAGTATTCAATTTTTAACGCCACAGCCCTCTCCACCGCTGCATCTGCCGCTTTATACTGCCACCGTATCGGCAGGCTTTCCCAGCCCAGCCGACGATTATCTGGAACGATCGCTGGATTTGAATGAATATCTTGTGGAGCACCCGGCCGCCACTTTTCTCGCGCGCGCCGAGGGCGATTCAATGGTGGAAGCGGGCATTCACTCCGGGGATCTGCTGGTGGTGGACCGCTCGCTTGAGCCACGCGACGATGATATCGTTGTCGCTGTGGTCAATGGCGAATCCACCGTCAAGCGTCTCTGTTACCGAGGCGATCAGCCGTTTCTGGTTCCGGCCAACCCCAGCTACGCCACGATCGCGCTGACCGATAGCTTCGACGTGCAAATCTGGGGCGTGGTCAAATTCACAATCCGTCACCACCGGAAACCATGTTCGCCCTGGTAGACTGCAACAATTTCTACGTCTCCTGCGAGCGGGTGTTTAATCCGCGCCTCGAAGGCATTCCCGTGATTGTGCTCTCGAATAATGACGGCTGCGTTGTGGCGCGATCGAATGAAGCCAAGGCCCTCGGCATCAAGATGGGCGTTCCCCTGTTTCAGATTCAGCCGCTCGTGCGGCAGCAAAGGATAGCTGTCCTCTCGTCGAACTATGCCCTCTACGGCGATATGTCGCAGCGGGTGATGCAGGTGCTGGAGCAGTTCACGCCGACGCTGGAAATCTACTCGATCGACGAAGCCTTTCTGTCGCTCGATGGCTTTGCTCACCTTGATCTGACGACTTATGCCCGTAGCATTCGTCAAACCGTGCGGCGCTGGACCGGCATTCCGGTTTCGATCGGACTTGGCACCACCAAAACCATTGCCAAGCTGGCCAACTATCACGCCAAGCGATCGCGCAAAGCCGGAGGCGTTCTTGACCTGACGCCACCCGACCTGCTGAGCGTCGCCCTGCACCGCACCCCGGTTGATGAAATCTGGGGAATTGGGGCGGCGATTACTCAACGCTTGAACCAGCGCGGCATCGAAACCGCCGCTCAGTTCGTCGCTGCCAGCCCAAAAGAGTTCGCAGTGCCTTTTCGGTCGTCCTAGAGCGCACTCTGCTCGAACTTCAGGGATATTCCTGCATTCCCCTAGAGACTGCTGCCGCCGCCAAGCAGTCTACGGCGGTCACGCGCAGCTTCGGCACGCCGGTCACAACCCTAGATCGCTTACAGTCTGCCCTTGCGTCATATGCTAGCCGCGCCGCCGAGAAACTGCGATCGCAGCGCCAGGTTGCGCGTCACATGCAGATTTTCTGGCACACCAATCGCCATCAGGCGCATCCGCGATCGTGGAGCGTCACGATCGCGCTTCCCGTGGACACCCACGACCCGCGCGATTTGATTCATGCGATTGACCCTGCCGTTGAACGCCTGTACCAGGCTGGACATTTGATCGCTAAAGCAGGCATCATCCTCTACGAGCTACAGCCAGAGCAGGTGTCGCAGCCTGACCTGTTTCAGCGCCCTAATCCTCGCTCTAAAGCGCTGATGCGGGCGATGGACACAATCAACCGTCGCTATGGGGCACGCACGATTTATCTGGCCGCTTGCGGCACGCGCACCCCCTGGGCGCTCAAAGCAGAGCGGCGATCACCCCGGTATACGACCTGCTGGCGTGAGTTGTGGACGGTGCGATCGTAATTGTTCGCGGGGGTGCTCCCGCGAACCAACATCGCGAAAGCGAAATCTAGGTGGATTTCCAGCTCAGGAGTGTTTGAAAAAACACGCTATAATTAGCATGGATTTGTACAAAATGTGCTAGATATAGCGTTCGCTCTTCTTGGCTTCCCGAAATATGATCATCATCCGACCAAGGCTAACCGATTACTACAATATTGATGCCACCCAAGAAAAGCTAGATTTTGCAATTCCTTGCCTAGACGAAGACATCCCACTTTACGTCGATCCTTTCCTTCTCTGGAAGTCCCCATCGCAACAAGATAATGCGTTACACACTGCACTGGTGAATGCATTCAATCATCTAAATTTTCTCATACGAAAAGGAAAACGTGACCAAGCGCGAAATAATCTCATTCTTGCTTCTGAGTGCAGAGAAGTTGGACTAGGGCTTTCTAAAAAACGAAAGGGTTTAAGAATTGGTGCCGATAAAGCCGATGAGATTCTCTTTATCTTTGAATCCATACCAGAGTATGAACGATACGGATTTCTGCATTTTGAAGAAATCCAATTATATGTAGATGGCATCGCTAAAGACCGTATCAGCGATATTTCCTGTAATTTAATTAAATCGTTCTTGATAGATTTTACGATTCAGCAGGCAGAGGACATAGGGATTCCGATCGAGAAAACAATTCTCCCGTCGCTCTATGACTACAAAACAAACTCCTTTCTCGCTGAACAAGCAGTCAGTTTACCACTCCATCCAGAAACCAAAGATCCGCTTATATTCGTTCCTAAAAGGTGGCTACGATTTTCCCCTTGGATCAATTTCGAGGATTATTTCAAGGATTACTGTCCCTACGACGAGATTTTCAGCCAAGGTGAACCAAAGGATCGCGTCAAAGTTTTGAACTTCAACAGAGAAAATTATGGTGTCGTCAAGTCGTACATTGAAGCCAAAACCCGAACTCAAGCAGACTGCAAGAATGATCCTCTGTTTGCCCAGATTCCCGTTCTGTCCGCTAAACGCAAGTTATCGGAGATAAAAAAACTACCCACTGGGAAAGAAAACAGAGCCGACGAAATGTATGAAAAGTACATCTGCCAACTTTTGGCATCTCTGCTTTATCCAGAGCTAGACTTTGCCGCAGAGCAAAGCAGAACTGAATCCGGTACTCTTATTCGAGACTTGATATTCTACAACAATCGTTCAGTGGATTTCCTCAAGGAAATTAGCGAGGACTACGGCAATCGGCAACTTGTCTTTGAATTGAAGAATGTGAAGGCTATCGAGCGAGATCACATTAACCAGCTCAACAGGTATCTCGATAGCGGACTTGGGAAATTCGGTGTTCTGGTCACAAGACATCGATTGCCAAAGGCAATGTTCAAAAACACGATCGATTTGTGGTCCGGGCAACGGCGATGCATCATTGCCCTAACCGACGAGGATATTGAACTGATGGTCAATATCTTTGAGAGCAAACAGCGCTCACCGATCGATGTTCTCAAGAAAAAGTATCTGGAGTTCCGGCGAGCATGTCCGTCATAAAAGTTTCACAGGCAACCCGAACAAAGCTAGGTTTCACCGGAAGGACAAGAAGTATGAAGCGCAAGGACGTTGACGAGTTTGAGAAATTGTGTGGGCAACTTCAAAGTACATATCATGAGCTTTCTGCTCTTTCAAAAAAATCACCTAATGATGCTGTAAACACATTCAAGCTGAAGTTTGTTAACAGACTTCTCAATCAGTCCAACAGTCTTTTGGGCGATAAATACCGTCCCTTTGATGATTTCTTTGAATTCGATACCGACGATGTTCCAAAAAACAGTGATGCGGTTTTTATGCTGTCCCAATACATTGAGTGTTTTGAAAAGTTTCGCGCCGATAGCATCATCTACAAGAGCGGATGGAAATGGGTTGTTGATGCCGAAGAGGGTGAGAAGGGAGATGAACAAGGTTTTGTTTACATAGAGACGATCGTGCCAAAACGCCTACGGTATAAGTAAAAATGCGAAGCTCAGATAAAAAGACGACAACTATGGAGAAGGCAAACTTGCATGACACGGTTATGCCTCTCCTCGAAGCGATGCATCAGGAGTTCAAGGAGTTGAGCAAAAAGAAGCCTGACTCTGTACTCAGCCTAACCAAGGTCAAAACAGTAAATAGGCTTCTTAATAGCTGTAGAAAGATTCTTGAGTCGGAGCAGTCCATCCAATTTCTTGACACGCTTGACGAAGACAACATCCCGCAAAATAGCGATGTCGTATTGACGCTCTCTCAGTACGTTGCAGCGATGGCACAATTTAAGTCCAGTCATTACGGTTGGGATGGAGTTAAAGAACGCTGGTTTACAGAAGATTAAATAATGACTAGAAGGAATATTCAAAGCAATCCACGATCGCATCGAAAAATTAGTTGGAAAACCTTTTCTTCGGCTGCCCGAACGGGTGATCATGCGTATGTTGTTTACATTCCAAACCCAGTTCCTGTAACTGCCTCATTAGAAAGCCTTACGTTCCGTTCTGCATAATCGTTCGCGGAAGCATCCCCACGAACGAAATTTCTATGCGATCGCCGGAATCATCCCAGAATCCTGCCACAAACTCTTGCACAGGCTAAAATTGGCTGTGGAAAGTGTAACGTATCATTCGACACGTCAGTAGGTGTTGCTGCAAAGTCGCAAAACCACTATTGGTGGCGATCAGACAACAGAGTAAGACCCCGTTGTAATTTCAAGAAGTGACTGCCTCCATGAAGCTCAATCAGATTGCAGCAGGACAAAACCTCTCCGGCGTGGAACACGATCAGATTGTCACGGTCGTGGCGGTCATTCCTCAAGGTGACTCGGCACTGCAACTGATTTATCGCACGCCTGATGGCTCGATCAAGGAACGCTGCTCTGCGCCAGCGATGAAGATAGCATTGCGATCGCAATGCTGATTAGCAAATATCTCGAATGCTTCATCGCTCATTTGTACAAAAATCATTGCTGCTTATCGACGATCGCGGCTTTTGTCATTACTCGTCAACGTCAACACCCGCAGCTTTGAGCTTCAGCTTGAGGATGGCATTTTCCTCTTTCAGTTGACCAATACTTTTGAAGCTCTTAGGGAATGTTGCTGCGTCCACATCCAGAAAATTGACGATTGCCAACTCAACGACCTGATCTGGGTTAAGTCCCGTTTCTGCGCCATAGTCTTCCAAAGCTTCCCGAATGGCAGGAGGTAGAGAATCTAGGATTTTGACTTTATCCGTGCTAAACATAATCGTTTGAGCTTTAATTGAGGATACACGACCGTTATATCGTGGTTTGGCTTGAAGAATCATCCGTGTTTCGAGTTCTTCAAGACTTGCGAGCCAATACGGAGAAACAGTCACAACGGCAATGCGAAGATCTTCAGCCATTACGCCGTCGATGAATGCACTAACGAGCGCGGTATGTCCGGTTTTGAAGCGATCGCGCAGATTAAGCGCTTTCCCTACATAAACCACCGTGTCACGCTGCCGAATAGCATATAGTCCAGGTTGACGCGGCAGTTCTTTGAAGTCCTTGGTCAGCAGGTAACAACTTTCAAACTCAAGACTTGATAGCAACTTCAGAATCTTCAGTGCCTCTTGTTTAACGCGATCGCTCATAAAGCTGACGGATTCGCCTGCGTTTGATCATCGCTTGCAGCCCACCCTTCGGCTCTAGCCGCTGCCTCGATCGCTGATCGCAACCAATCTGAGCGATTCTGCTTCGATCGCACATAACGATCGAGGTCGGAAGCCGAAGCACAATTCACCGTTTCGAGCGAACTGGGTCTAAGTGATGAGCAGCTATTGATTCTACAGGATATGTACGACGCAGCAGAATAAACGGACTTTTAACTTAGGGAACATAATTCTGAACGTTCCCTAAGTTTAGACGCTGAGCATAATGAGAGCCGAACGGAGATCCGTTCAATCAGTTCAATCAAAGATCGATAAGACATCACGTTTAGCGACTTAGGGAACAAAAGAGCTTATTTGTTCCCTAAGCTTAATCCTCAGAGGGATCTATGCCACGCCAACCTAGTAGCTGTACGTTTGAAATAAAGTTCCGAACTTTAGAATAAAGTTTTGGAATTTAAAATAAAGTTCTGAACTAACTGGCACGGAGCAGGGCGATTTTAATATCGGAAAGAGGTCAGGCAAGGTTGCGATTCTGTGCAGGAAAATGACGAAACATCAGTATTCATAAGAGTTTGACACCTTGACCTTATATATGGTCTAGAGATGTGACAGTACGGAACTTTATTTTTTCAATTTGCTGCCATTCAACTGAGAGAAATCACCATAGTACGGAACTTTATTTTCACCCCAGCGTTACTTTGCTACAGCAGCATAGGGTTTTTAGCGCCTGAAAATTCAGAGCTTCATTTCAAACGTACAGTAGCCCAGCAGAAGAACTGATTCAGCAGATCCAAGCATGGGACGATCGCGACCTCGAAGATTTGCAAGCGATGATTCAAGGCTTGCTAGAGGCGCGACGGGAGCCGAACGACGCGGAACCGAATATGCGATTGGACGGAACCGCCGTCGGGAAACGCGGCGGGAAGGGGCACATCGAGCATAAGATGATTCGCGACAGCAAAACCGGGAGGGAATACGGTCCGTATCGCTATCTGCGTTATCGAGGAATTAGTCGAAAAACAGGAAAGCAAGCCTTGCTCAGCGTCTACTTAGGAAAAGTCGCACCTGCTAGCAGCACCTAGCACTTTTGTACAAATTGCTGAGTCTTTATTCGATCGCACATCAGCAAGCAAAACACAACTAAAATTAATTAGATTTATATTTACATACGTATATACTTAAAAGATAATAGAGAAAGCTTCACAAGAGATTTCCAATCATGCTAGTAAACACAGAAATTGATCCGCGAGTAGTTGGATTGATCGCGCAGTTAAACACAGCCATTGCATCGCTTCATCGGGTTCAAGATCAAGCTTCGATCAAGTATTTAGCGCATGAACTTGCAGAGATCGCTTGAAAAATAAATAGAGTACAGGTAGCAACGCTTCAATCGTAGACTGTGTAGCATCATGATTTTCATCTTATAAGTGAGCAGTTTGCTTTCTGTGATTGTCCTCTGAGGGATGATCGGGTTTGCTGATTGTGGCTCTCAAGATTAAGCAGTATCTGTCGCCACTTGAACGGAGCTTTGGGATTAACTACGGAACATTACTGTTTCTCTCAACAGGCTCTAATCCTGTCTCTTTATTGCAACGCAATCGCTCAGTAGAATGAACCTATTTTTTTATCGATTTGAATTTCGTTGTCTAATTGGCTGAGCGGTACTACTATTAGCTGTGCTACATCGCGTTGCTGAGTACTACTCTCGCGGCTGCGATCGCGAAAGTGCTGTGTGATGTATCCGAAGTGCCTGCCTTTGTAGAACCTGCGTCCGAGCGTCTTACCCGTTCCCTGATAGACCAGACTGGAAGCAGCAAGATCTTGAGCGATCGTAGAATCGTACACTTGTCGAATCAGATTAACTCCGGCTGAATTTTTTGGATTGAAATCGAAAGACGGATCACTAGAGCGATAATCGACAAGTTCTTTAAGCACTAGCCCTTTCGGTGCCCAAACTGCAAAACCTAACTCGCGACCCATACACTTGGATGCAGACATTAGATCGGGTTCTACCGTTTGTAATTTGAGCGCAGGCATGAGTGCAGTAATCAACGGATGCTGAACTGTCCATCGTGCGACTTCCTCTGCATTTTGCCCTGGTAAAGCCACGGCTGGTAGAGCAGCACAAGCGTTAAAGGCGCAAGTTAAGCCGACTAGGATAGACCAAAATTTAAGTTGCTGATTCATTTGCACCTCGTTGAATCTTACAATTTTTGCCTGTATTTAGATTCCATCCTTCTACTGATAGATGGGTCGTAATTTGTTTTGATTATGCGGCGACCCCTACTTCATTAGTAAAGTGAATTGGAATTACGATAGGTGTAACAGGTAGGACTGAGTGCGATTATGAAGTTTTATCGGATTTTCAAACCGATAAAACTTCATCACATGCGCTGAAAAATTGTACAAATTTGCGATGCTACTCATTCTCTGCGTGTCTTGGCTCGAACGATTGACAATCTTCACAGGATGTCGCACTGGGATTGACTGCACAGCGGATATAGCCATTTCGATTGAAATAGAGGCAATCGTCTTCACGCCTTGTGTCAATATCAATAACATTCTCGATTGATCGAGCAAAGGAGTTCGCAAGCAGATCTAGTCTTTGATTCAAATCTTGAGTTGCCCGTCTTAAGCGATTGATCGCTTCGGTACTGTTTAACATCTCCTGCCTAATCTGGCTCGATAATTGTTCAGTTGTTTCCTGATGTCGTGAACACGAAAGTTTTAATGCGTCCAAAGCAGATTTCATAGGCTCAAGTGCTTCGGTCAAGTCGCGAATTGATTATGTAATCGGATTGTTTACGCGCTGAGTCTCTGATGCGGGGACGATCATTGTTTGATCCAACTGCAAATTCTCAATTTGGGCTACTGAGAGCGATGATTCATCGAAATTGGTTCCCTGAACTGAACTAGCAATCAGCTTCGTGGCTGTAAAATTTGCGTGAGAAAAATCAGAGAGATCGAGAACCGCACCTGTGAAATCTGCTAATTCCCCGTTCACATACTGTGCCGTCACCTGAATCAGCGCTGCGCCACAAAATTTTGTCCACCTGATGTTGGTGTGGTTTAAGTTTGCATCATTCCATTCACTCTGTATCGCATCAGTTGACTCTAAATTTGCTGACTCTAAATCGGCTCCGTGCAGTCGAGCAAACCGAAGCGTCGTTCGGCTAAGATTTGCGCTGCTGAGGTTCGCATCACGCAAGTCCGCAAACGTTAGATCTGCGCCTGCAAGATTGGCACTCGACAAATCTGCTGAGGTTAAATTGGCAAACTTGAACTTGGTTCCAATCAGTTGTGCGTTCTTGAAATTTGCACCAGCAAAATTAACGTGACTGAGATTAAAACCCGATAAAGCTTTATTCGACAAATCGATGCCTGAAAGCGAGACCGCAACATCGAGATGCTGCGATCGCCAATAGTTCCAATCCCAACTAGAGTGCTTATCAATGCCTTTCAAAAGGAGTTTGACTGCCTCTTGTGAAGCTCCTTGTTTCTGGGATCTGACCCCCAAAAGCACAACAGCCCCGATCGCAGGAATTCCGATAAAAGCTCCCCAAGCGACCCCAAAGATGGATGCAGCACTGCTTTTTTGACTTGAGACAAGAAGCTCGGTCGCTCTGATGACGATGAAGTAGACCGATTAATTGGTCTTAGCTTTGCAGTCGTTTGCTGCTGCGCGACTGCTTGTGCTATATGCAGTTCAGCAATCTCACCTTGCGTCATCGGTCTCACATTTGCTGCGGGTGAAGCAGATGTCGATTGATCAGAAACAATTCTGTATCCAGTGACCCCGATCGCGCCAACACCTAAAACACTCAGCACTAAAAGCAGGGCTTTATTCATTGTCTTCATCCTGATAGATAGATTGACGTACTCCTTGATGCGGACACCAAGGTTTCTGGGTCAACCAGCAATTGCAGGCACACCGCATTTGAAAGTAGCACTCTCCGCAAGTGTTGCTTTGTTGTAGCTTTTACTAGCAGTATCGATCAACCGTTTGAGATAGCAATTCCGCTTGTGATAGTAGAACTTAAACTTCAGGGCTTTCATGACATTATGGTAGGACAAAACAACTAATCTGAATAAAAAAGCTTTCGTATTACTGTTTCTGTTCAAGTTTCTGAATCCGGGCAGCAGATGCAGCAAGTTGATTATTGATGCGATTCAAGACTGGAGTAACCCACAAGAAACAGCCACAGATCACGATCGCGAGTGCCCCACACAACCCCAACGCTACAAATGAATCAGCTCTCCAAATGGGGAAAATGCCTGCCGATTTCTTCTGGTTGAGCTTGGTAAGCTTCTCGTTGGTTGCTTGCAGATTTTCGTGAAAACTTTTCAATCTGCTGAAGGTGTCGCCCAATTGCTTCATTGTTTTGTCGTATTCGCTCTGTCGCTGACTGAATTCTTCGCCCCATTTCATAACGCTCCTGTAAGAGTCTCCAGATTTCTGGGTCTCCTCGGAATTTACCATGATGACTTTGAGCAGGTGCTGGCTCGATTCGAGAATTAGACGGTTGGTTTCTATCCATTGATCGATTTTGTCGTGAATTTTGACCGCATCTTGTTGAGATGCAATTTTGCTGGCATCAACCTCTTTCCAAAGCCTGCCAACCACCTCTTTGAGTTCGCCGATCGAGGTCGTTTGCTGGCTAAGAGCGAGTGATAATTCAGCCACTTCATTTTCTAAGTCGCTGAGGGGATTGCTATTTTCCGGCATTGCTCACCTCAGCTTTTTTGCTAGGCTTTGGCGTTTTGAATCCAAGCCCCAGATAGTCAGTGGCAGCTTCAAGCTGCGGACGGCTGAGATCGAGAAAGCTTTCGAGCAAAATGCGATCGCCAAACGGCAACTGATCCTGCTCGAAAAATGACAGTCCCTGTTCGTGAATCACGTCAAACGTACTCAATTCTAGAACAGGCATTGAGATTTCAATGCCCTTAAGCGCTTGGAACTGTTTGCGAGTCTCAGAGCGCTCCCAGCGATCAAAGTTAAGTGCTCCTTGATTCCAAAGATCACTCTTGACCACCACATAATCCGCGCGATCGCCGCAGAAAGATTGCATCATCTGCAAACTATTAATCGTGTTGTAAGCATTGTTCATGACCGTATCAAGCGTGACGCGATAGCCCAACTGTTGAGCAATTTTAAACATGCCAAAGCGCTTGATCTGATCGCGCGTTGCCCGTCCTGACGCACCTGGCATGTCGATCAAGACAACATCGGGTTTCTGCTGTTCAATCTGGGTAAAAAAGGCTTTCGCTTGCTCAGTTTGAACAAAATCGATCAAGGTCACTGACTGTGATGCCTCGGTGTGATATTCCTGAAACTCCGGGTTCTCGACATCGGCATCAAAGGCTAAACAGTTCACGCCGGATTGAATCAGAAAGAAATACAACTGTCGGCAGTGCAGGGTTTTCCCTGTCCCTCCTTTGCCGCCCAGGATCATAATAATTCGTTTCATTTGTGCGGAAGTTGTCATGATGTAGTCCTATTTCGTTTGGGTCGAACTCGGTTGATATTAAAGTTTGGCTCTATCCATTCCCCGTTGACCCAGCCTGAGTTTTCCGAGATCGCATCTGACTTTGATGACGCTTCAGATAAAATCGCTTTCGGGGATGTTTCTGGAATGCTGGCAAAATGCGCTTCTAGATCAAACGCTTTTTCTTCTACTTCGCTCATTGATGTTACGGGAACTTCAGGCGAAGAAGTTTCTGCGATCGTTGATTTTGATCGTCCCTGATGTTCATCTCGCGCTGGCACTTTTGTCGGCTCCGAAATTGCACCTTGATCAACCTGCGTTGCACCCCTCGGCTTCTTCGATGCCGTTGATTTCTTCTGCTTTTTGTTGGCAGCTTGGCAGTAGTAATATCGCAACGTTTTGGGTTTGATTTTAACCTCTTCTTCAAACGCCTCCTCAAGACTAGATGCAATTTCTTCCCAGGTGAATCCTCGATCGCGCAATCGCTTCAGAATCGAAAATGATTGATCAACAATTTGGCGCAGATTTAACTGACTTGGCGAAGCCTTTCTCATCTCCGCTAGCTTCTGTAGTGCGCTGTGGAAGGAACTTTTACTAACTTTGATTGGCAAAATTCACCTTCCGTCAAAATCTATCTTGTTAGCCATCTTATCCCTGTAATGCTGAATAGGAAATGGCATTGAATTAATTTAACAAACTGCAATTTTATCAAGGTTAAAATAACATTTGAGTCGCCTGTGATTGCACGATCGTTCTCATTTACAGGTACAAGGCTTTTCGGCAACAGATAGTTAGTTTTTCGGCATAGTAACGCCTTGCTCCTGTTTTTTCTTTTGTCTTTTATCCAGGTTAATGAATCAATTTCTTGGGGTTGATTTGTTACGTTTCATCTAAACGAAATGTACCTGTTTGATTGGCGTTATACTGGCAATGCTGTATGAGTACGCGATCGCAGATTCGTCAATCTAGAAATAGACAACTGCAATAGTGCTAGCCCCGCAGCAAGTCGTGGCAAGTTACCGGGTAATATGGCAAAGCGAGAAGGAAAGACCGCATCGATCGAGATCACCTGCACACCGAGCCAGAAGACAGCAATTAAAGCTCGATCTCAATCAGTCGGGGCAAAATCGGTCTCTGAATACCTCTTGACGATCGCGCTGAAAGGCAACGTCGATGACTATGGATTTATGCGTCGAAAAGCTGACGGTCCGCTGGTAAATGCAGCAACGTACCAGCGGTTGGGAGAAATGATTGAACTTTTAGAGACAAGGTTATGTGCGACTTCAAAAGATTCTCTGTTCAGCGCATCACCAGATGCTCAATCGCTGTTGCAAGAACTGATTGAACAAATTCATGAGACAAGGCGGGAGATTGCTTTGAATCGCCTAAAGAACGCCGTTAATCGCCTATGAGTTGGGATGAAAATTAATTATGCTAAAGGCAATGACCCGATGGGACTGATGCTGTACTTACATGAGCCAGCAAAGCAGATCACTCCCGAAGCGAATCCAGTCCTAGGAACGAACATGAGTGGGCGTGATTGTGAGGAGCGAGCCGAAGAGTTTCGCTTTTCGCATGACCTAAACCCTAGAGTGAAAAAAACAATGGTTCACTTTGCAGTTTCACTACCACCTGGAGAAACTGTGTCACACGATCAAATTGCTCAGATTTCGCGATCGCTGCTGCAAAAAACTGGGCATCAAGATTGTCAGTATCTTGTGGTGCGACATCACGATCGCGAACACCGAAATCATGTGCAGCACTGGCACATTGCAACGTCTGCTGTCTCCCTCAAAGCGGGATGGGTTAGAGATAGTTTTGTCAAGCTCAAACTTCTACAGATTGAACGCCAATTGGAGGAAGAATTCAGATTGAGCAATCACCCGATTCGTCCAAAGGCTCAAAGACAGAATCTCAGCACTGGAGAGTACCGACTAAAAGAGCGCACAGGAAAGCCGATTCCGAAGGAAAAACTGTGGGACATCATTGATCGAGTGTCAGCCGATCCCCCGTCGATGACAGAATTCGTGGCTCGCTTAAAAGAAGAAGAAGTCGAAGTCAGATTTCGCCAAGCACAGGGCATGATTCAAGGGATTAGCTATAAAATTGATGGGGTCGCGTTCGCTGGCTATAAGTTGGGACCTGCCTACAGCTTTGGAGGACTGCAAGCACACCGACAGATCGAGTACGACCCCGCTCAAGACCAGTTACTCTTGCTGATGCAGAAAATGACGCGAGAGAAATGTCAGCAGTGGCTGAGAGGTCAAGAGCAGCGCAAAAAGTATCAAGCATTGTATCGACAATACTGGCAGACTGTCTTGCGGCAGTCAGAGACTAATTTGGCGGAAATTGAGGCAGAACGCCGTGATGTGATCGTCGCGGCTCGATCGCTTTCTGACATCCATCAAGATGAGACAAGCTTGATGATATTCTACGGGGACAAAGCCCAGAAAGTTGATCAGCAGCAAGGACGACGTTCAGCGATCGCATACGTCAACCAAATTATTCAGCAAGCGATCGTTTTTGCAGAGCTACTGATGCGGGACGGGACTAATTATCTCAAAACACTAGGAAACGTTAAAAGATCTGATCAGGAGCACTACTAGCAAGCAAACTCTTCTAAACTTAGGGAACACAAGAGGCGGTTTGTACCCTAAGTTTTATGCTAAAAAGATGTCGCACCAGCCCTATTTTGTACAAATCCACGATTCCTGAAAGACCATTGCGATCTCCGCAGGCAACAGCTTCATCACTCTTCTGTCTCTAGCAAAGCTCCAAATATCGTTAACTGCTGGCATCTTTTTTCTGCAAGTTTCAAATAATCTAAGCTCAGATCAATACCGATACATTTGCGTCCAAGCTCTGCCGCGACATAAGCCGTCGTTCCACTTCCAACAAACAGATCCAGCACTCTTCCGCCTTCAGGACAACCTGCCAAAATGCAAAGCCGTGGAAGCTCTGGCGGGAAAACGGCTGTATGAAATTCAGGATAAGGCACAGTATTAATGTGCCAGGTTGATCGTTTGTTTCTTCCTGCCTTGCGCCGATCGTCGAGAGTTTTCATATCAATGGGGCGAATTCCCCGGTAATCTTTTTTGATGGTTTGATTGCCCCATCGCTCCCATTTCGCAGGCTCTTTAATTGCTTCAGCGTTAAAGTAATACTGCTCGGATTTTGCTAGTTGAAACACATATTCATGATTGCGAGTGCATCGTGACCGGACAGACTCAGGCATACAGTTGTCTTTAATCCAGAAATTATTGTTTCGCACCCACCACCCTGCGTCTTGTAGCGCGATCTCAACGCGATGGGGAATCAGCATCAGGTCTTTGTTCTGGAAGTGATCTGCTTCATTGTTCGAGCCATCTGCACTCACGTAGCTATCTCCAGGATTCAGCCACACTGTTCCGTTTGACCGCAACACTCGCCACACCTCGTTGAAGATTTCAACAAGATGATCAACTTACAAACTTAATTGTGGCTCTTGTCCTAATTGACCCAGCTAAGCATTGCATTTTGTACAGAAGCTTCCAGCAAAATGCTTTTGGTGGTTTCCATTAAACCTGCGAGATGCTTTGCCATAAAAGCGATCGCTCGCGCGACTCTTACCTTGTCGCACTTCTTCCCGAATTTCATGATAATCATGCCGCGTCCCCCAGACATGAACGCAGTCAGCATCCACACACCCCACACCTGCGCCTTTAATCAGAGCAGCAGCGTGATAGGTTTAAAGTACCACCAACGAACCTTCACAGCAATGAGCTACCGCATCCGCAACCCCTATTCATGCAACAACGCCCTTCAAGATTAATCATCGCAAGAAACCTCAATTAGCTGGTGAATTCGTGTCAGATGGACAGATCAGAACGACATCAAAGCGTTGACGAACGAGATCGATCGCTTTTTGACGATTTTCTAGCGTTAAGCGTTGGGTACTCGGAAATAGGTTAGCGTTTGAGCCGATCCGCCACAATAGGTCATCCCAAATCTCAACCTCCGTTGGATCGCCAAACATTTCGCGATTATGAGCAGGCGTTTGCAAGATAACAATGAGATTTGCAATATAGTAATCATCACCGTAGCGTTTTAGTCGAGAGCTTTTAGTTAGCAGCTCAGATTGACCATTCGCAATCAAGTGATACACTTGCTCAACAAGCAGCCAAGCCTGTGGTAAAGCATTCGGATTAGGAATTGGTTGGTTTGCTGATTCTTTTTCCGCCAAGGCGTGAGTCAAACGTTGAGCGAGATCAAGTCCGTAATAGATACGATCGTCGAGCGGAATATTCATGACTCGCTCGATCGGATCATAATCGGGATCAATTGCTTTAATTGCAATTTTCCGTAAATTTTTGAGCGACATTGCTTCAACATAGGAACGGATGCCACTATCAGTCATAAGAGACCTCTCCAGCTCATAAAATCACTTTTCCTAAAGGTGAAAATTAGCGCTGTAAGTTAGTGACTACTGTTTTTTCACTTATCTTTTTTTTTTCGTTGCCCTGTTTCAACGCTTCACGAAAAGCATCTACATCCGCCTGAGTCACTTTTGAATTCGCGTGATCGATCTTTCCATCAGCATCGAACAGTATCGGCTCTTTGCCTCGATCGTTCGAGTAGATCTTCAACGTATTCGTTCGCACGTTTAGCACGATCGTATATTTGTTTTTACCAGCAATGGTTTTATCACCATCTGGGTCGGAAGGTTTAAGTGCTGCAATACTTCTACCCAATCGAGCCAGCGTTGTATTTAACTTTGCTTGTCCTGTTGATACAGGGACGGGAACCTCAACTTTTATTTCCGATGGTTCTTGAGTTGGCTCATTGCTGCTAGAAGCTTCACTCACTGCTGCGTGATCTGTGCTAGCAGATTCTGAACGATCGTGTTCCTGTGTACTAACATCGACAGCAGGAGATCGATCTTCGACATCTTCCTCACTGCTTGGTTCAAATGGCTTTGTTTGAGAGTTCGGAATCGATGCAATGCGCGTCGGAGGAGGCAAAACTCGCTTCTTTGGCTCAGAGGTTTCGACACTAACCGTCTTCTCCACTCGCTCTCGGTACTGACGGATAGCATCAAGGACTGCTGGCTTGAGTTCGTCCGGACACGCTGCTTGAAAGACCATTTTATCGAGGTGATGAATTTGAACCCATGCAGGCACTTCTGAACCATCCGCTTTGTAAATCACACCAGGAATATGCTGATCCCCAATTTCATCAACTCGATCAAGAATTGCTGTGACTTTCTCTGGTGACAATTCAAGAACATTGGCAGCTTGATCAACGAATGTTTGAGCAGCTTGATCAAGGCGAATCTGTTTGCTTTGAGTCCAGTTTTGCCAGCCTCGTAGTTCTCGCGCCACCTGGTACAAAGAGTCTTCGGTATTGTTCTTGTAAAGCTGTTTCCCTTGAATAATGTTCTGTACAAGCTCTGAAGCTAGATTGAACAGCGGCAGGGGCGCTAATGGCGACTGAAGCGTTGTTTGAGTCATCGGTTTAGGTTGCCTGTATAGAATTGCTGGTTCAGGCTGAGAAGATGGTGCGGCTAGAGGTTGCGAACTGCTTGGTGCAACCTTGGTGTTTGTCGGTCGTGTTCTCAGAATCGGTGTTCGCACTTTTGAAGAAGTTGAATTAGAGCGAGAGACTCGATTTGAGCTTTTAAATTCTGGGTGATCCGCCCACCATTGTTTCGACCAACTCGATAAGTCAAACTGAAGTCTTTTCGCAATTGCAAGGGTCAAACTGATTAGTTTGTTGCCAGATGACACTTCAGCTCGCTTCCAGTCCCACTCCATCTCAGTCGCATATTTGCGCTCTGTTGGAAGTTTGTTTGCCCAAGCTTTGTCAAAACCAGGGCGATCATTGATCGATTTGTAGAAGGCGGCAATTAAAATTCGCTCTTCTCGATCAAACTCACCTACATCAATCCGATCCGCGATCGCGTTAATTAGGTCTTGATTTTTTTTGTCGGCGGCTGGATGAGATGCGTGCAGACTCGGAACATAGACCGACTGACGTTCTGTTTGAGCTTTAGCTTCTTTGGTTTGTTGTTCCTGAATTGCTTCGGCAACCCACTTGAAATTTTCCGGCTCTACTTCAATAAAGTGATCGCATCCATCATCACAGGCAACCCATCGTCCTTGGTGATCGTAAAATGCCATCAGCTTTACGTCGTATCCAATTTTCCGCAAAGCAATAATATTCTTTGCTGTATTTGCTGCAACAGAACGATTAATTTCAGTGTCAGAGTCCTTTCTAAAGGGACGATCAAGGCAAAGAATGAATTTAGTCCATCCGTTTGCTTCTTTGTCTACCTTGATCGATTCAATATCTCGATAAATTGCACCTGCACTTCCTAATCCTTGATAAGTGGGCAGGCGAAACGCTCGATTCAGATAAAACGATTGAAAATCTGCACCCTCACAGCCAAGGCAGATTTTACTATGAGAATCCCCAGGCAGAAAGCCAGCTCTTTCTTGCCAAAGCTTCCCAGCACCGCCAAGCCGAACGGTTTTGATATCGTCTTCGTTTAAATACGCCTTCAGAAACCGTAAGTTAATCCCCACTGCTGTTCCTGTTCCATCACGCATTAGCGTTGCGATCGCGGGACTCCAGCTATGGACTTTTCCGTTGGGGTGAATTCCAGGAGTATCAGCTACTTGAGCATGAACATCAGGGAGAAGTACCGGGTAGGGCGCGATCGCAACGAAGTCTGGAGGAGTCAAATCTGCTCCTGCTAATTGCGACCTCTCGGCGATCTCGGCAATCGCTTGGGAACGATACTGCTGCAACTCTTGCGATCTCAGTGCATCAAAAATAATCACCCAAGGATTGTTGAGATCTGGAGAGACATCAGCAGTTGAGGAGGTTTGCAACGGCACAAATGATTCCAAAGGAGGACGATAAAATGACCCGGAAAGGCAATGCGTCTCTAACATCGTAGTGGAAGATCAAAACTTAAACACCAAGCTCAAATAATGCAATAACCAAGGTTATTGAACATTAAAGTAGATTCAGCATCGTGATTTCGTACAAAAGCAGGAGTAATCTAGAGCGATTAGAGACGATCGACCTTCTAAAGAGAGACTTTTAGAAGTCGGTTTAAAATCAGGTGATTTTGATGTATCTTTGTAGTCAGTCGATTAAGAGTCTTATATGGCAGACCTCTGATCGATTGAGGAAGTATTCAGTGCCAGTTAAACGCTCTGGGGATTAGAAGTAGTTTATTGATAACAAGGAGTAACTTGACCCACAAATAATTTTTAGCCGAAGCGATCCGAACAAGTCTAGAAACTAATTGCTTGAATTATCTAAGCAGCAAAGAATAGGAAGAGGAGAGATATTGATCCTTGTGATCATGCTCTTAATCTCTAGCAAAAGTTAGAACAATAGCTTGTCCTTTTCTGCTCTTTGCTGCGTGGATAGGGTTTGTACTGGGATTGTGCTTTTTCATCAGGCAGACACTTCTCTAGAACTTTCAGTGCCTCTTTTGAAAAAGTGAAAGATTGCCAAGTTATAAGGTCAATTCGCTTTGCTGTAGAGAAGCCATTTCCTTTAAAGATATCGGTCATGAAACAAGTTGCGACTAGAGAAACTGTTCTGGCACGCTTTGCCTCACTTCAGAAGCGTGAAGGAGCTTTCATGACGCACCAAGTTTTCACCTTTGAAGCAGGAGGTCAACATCATGCTCTAGAACTTTAGGAGCAAAAATCCCCCTCTGTTTGCAGCAGAGAGGGATTTGAAAGCTCAAATATTCAATTTGAATAACCGAGGGCGGGGACACTAACCGAAAGCTTTGGACGGCGAGAAGTTAGGTCTCCCAAAGTGCCATGTCTAGTATTATGCGGTAATTTGACCAACTTGGCAACAGTTTTTGCTGGTCATTTTTCAAGATTTAATCTGCGTGGTTCTCTCCCCCTCACTTCGTTACCGGGATAGAGAGCAATTGAAAGTTTTTGAGATCCGGGCTAAATCGATAAATCAGTGAAAGCGAACGTATCTCGTCGCTGTAATTGCTTATGAACGCGATGCTGCCTTGAGCATGGCATCTCTACTTCATTGCTCTTTGTCCAACTGCCCCCTGTTGGACTTAGAACCATGATTCACTGTAAAACCTGTTTGTCTAGGAAAGTTATTCCTGGACTTAAACGCTCGTTCTATAAAGATTGTGAGCGGTGGATGCCCAATGATGCAAATTTTGAGTGGGCACCCATAATCCAATCCTCATCTGTCAAGACATCGCTCTCACCGAGTAAGCCCTGCTCTAAGTCAACGAACCTAGAACTCACAGTGGCTAGCCAACTGAGCCTGCTTGGAGGGGGATCATGATTGCAACCGTTCCACGTGGGTTCAATGTCAACCCTAAACTGTTTAGCGGTCACTCCGGTACTGCTGACTCTCTCTCTTTTGAGCAATTCAAGGAGAAGATGGCTGTGGAGTTCTTAACGGGCAGCGTAATCCATCCGGCACTCTACCAAGCCTCGATCCGACTGGTTCGAGATCTTGAAGTCGCGTTTGGCGGAGAAGTTAGCACTCCGATTCACGATGCACTTGGATGGAACTACACCCGATTCGGCAATTCTGTTCAGCCGACTTTGTATGCTGCACTGTTCAAGAACGAAGATGGATCGTTCTGGCAAAGCAAACTCAGCCATCCCCGCATCGACGATCGTGGAAAAGAGCGCAAATATGAATGTCGAAAAGGTGGAGGCTCAACCGCTTTCTTGCCCCCAATTCCTCCGGCGATCCGAGAGATTATAACTCAACATCTCCAGTTTCCGGTTCCAACAGACGGCAGCTTCTGGAGGTGGGTCGCAGACACTCCTCAGATCCCGATCGTCATTACCGAAGGGGGGAAAAAAGCAGAGTGCGCTCTGTCACAAGGCTACATCGCGCTTGCATTGTTCGGCTGTACAGGCGGCTATCGCTCAAAAGATGCACTGGGTAATCCAGTAAAGCCCTATCTCATTCCTGATATAGAGCGATTTGCAGTTCCAGGTCGTCGGATTGTATTGGCGTTTGACCAGGACGAGCGCGAGAAGACTAGGCGGCAGGTCGGCGTTGCGATCGCCAGGTTCGGTCGATTGTTGGCTGAGCGCGGCTGCGAAGTTCTGGTTGCCACCTGGCGATCGCAGCAAGGCAAAGGGCTGGATGATTTAGTCGCGAATGCTGGTGCAGACGCATGGCACACCGCCTACAATAATGCGCTCCCCTTAATTCAATGGGAATTTACACAGCGACTAGAGCGCAGACTAACGTACCCGGCTAATTTGCTCACAGATATCGGGGATCTCTCAAAACTGCCAATCGCCCAAATCGAGCAAATTCCCGAAGCAGGAATCGTCGGCATTTCCAGCGAAAAGGGCACAGGTAAAACCAAATTGCTCAACCTCCTGATCCAGGATAATCCCAAAGTGCTGTCACTGTCTCATCGAATTGCTCTAGCACGAAATTTAGGAGAACGCTTAAATCTGACTTATCGCAGTGATGCCGATAAAGTGCAAGGTCGATTTATCTCAGAAGCCGGATTTACTCAGCGGATTGTTTCAGTCGTCGATGGGCTACTTGCGATCGATCCCGCACAATTCACAGATTGCGACTTGATTTTAGACGAAGTAACTCAGGAGCTGCGGCATCAACTCACGTCTGCGACTTGTGCCACCGATGGCAAGCGCCCAGTGATTCTGGCACGATTCACCGAACTGGTTCGCAATGCACGGCGCATTATTGTCGCAGACGCAGATTTAGACAACGCTGCATTAAACTATCTGCGAGACCTGCGCGGCGAGGAGCAAAAACCGTATCTAATTCGGAATCTATTCAAGCCTGAGCCTTATGATTGTCGATTCATCATGGCTCGCGATCGCACCGTCATTACCGCAGATTTTCTCGAAGAAGTCGCAACGCTACCCCAAGGAAAAGTGCTATTTGTTGCCACCGATAGCAAAGCCACAAGCAAATCGCTGACAAGACTCTTAGCCGAACAGCACCCTCAAAAACGGGTATTGCTGCTTAACTCTGAAACCAGTGGTGGCGAGTGTGAGCGAGCTTTTACTGCTGCACCGGATGCCGAAATTCAGCACTACGACATTATTATCTGCTCACCTTCATTAGCCACTGGGGTCTCGATCGAATGTCAAGGAATTGTCCATCGCGTATATGGCATTTTTACAGGTGCAAGCTCGAACGATGGCGACATTGCTCAATCACTGAGCCGAGTGCGGGAGCCTGTAGATCGGGTGGTGTGGGTTGCAAGGTTTGGGTCGAACCGTTCAAAAGTTAGCCGTTCTGCAAATCCCCTCGAAGTGCGTCACCATCTCCAAACTCTATCAACGGCAACCGTGCAACTGATTCGGACTAGCTTGAGAACTGAGGCGATCTCTGGCATCGAGCAATATGATTGGCAGTCTGATCCCCACATCTCGCTGTATTGCCACCTAGCAGCCGCACAGAATCGCTCAATGCAGCACCTTCGAGATGCCGTGTTAGCCAGAATCAGATTCGAGGGCAATCATGTGATGATCGAAGAACGAATCCCAAATTCTGTCATTAGGCGGGAATTGGCGCGATCGCGCCAAGAAGCACAAATGTTGGAAGCCGAAACCCTCGTGCAGGTGCCATCACTCACCTATCTACAAGTTCGGCAACTCGAAGAAAGGCAAGCATCTGGATCTGCGATCACACCGGAAGAGCAAGCAGCACTCTCCAAGTTTTACCTAATAGATTTCTACTGCCTTGAGGATCTGACGATCGACGATTGCCTCCGGGACAACAATGGACGACGGCGCAGAGAGATTCTGAACCTAGAATCACTTTTGTTTCCAGATGTTGCGCTTGATCGATCAGCAAAGTCTCTAGAAAGGCAAGCGACCTGGAATCAAGGCTATTGTCCTTGGGACTTCTCTCATACTGAGCTGCGGCGACGGGTGCGTGAACAAATTGGGTTAACTGAACTTCTTGATCGTGCTCGCAATGGAGAGCAATGGTGCAAATACGATCTGCAAGGGTATGCAGATCGTGCGCGGCAGTTTAGCGCCGATATCAAACTCACACTACACTTCACGATTAGCGATCGCGTTTCCGATGTCCAAATCGTTCACCAACTATTGTCCCAATTGGGCATTGTTCTCAAGCAACAGTGGTCGCGCTCAGTCCCCGGACACGAAGGCGAGAAGCTGCGGGTTTACTCGCTCGATCAAGCGCATTGGCAGAATCTTTGGGGCATTCTTCAGCGTCGGGATCTCAAACGGCAACAGTTTCAGGCACAAATGCAAACCGGAAGCGCAGAGGGCTTTGGATCATCCCCTCCATTAGAAAATTCTCAAGGAGGGGGTGATCCTTCTGGCTGGTTTGGTGAGGAGTGTTTAGATGATGTTCGCGAAATGCTTGAGGCAGCACAATCAGATCCGGAGCAATTAGCCGCAATCCGAGAATCAATACCGGAGCCAGTCTTGCGGTATTTAGCTCAAACAGCAGAAGCCTCACACGTACCTAGACAGGAGACAAGATGAATGCGAGTGAGGTGAAGAGCGTTTTTTGACTAAGACTAATGCAAAGCGAGAAAAGGAAACGTAGGCAGCAAAGAAATCTGCTAACCTTTACAAATTTCGAGACACTCGTTAGGATTTCAGAAAATCACCTGATTTTCTAACCTGTTGCAACAGGCATCGAACAGTCTGAAGTCACTTAAACAGTATTTATCTCAGAGTTATGGCGATGCGTCAGTTAAAAGAACCGCTCTGCGTCTTCTCTGGGGAGACGATCGTAGTCGTAGAAACTCAATTTCATTTCACTCTATACTTCTAGAAGATATCAGCCTTGCTCAAATGCGGCGAAAGCACAAGCGTTGCAGCGTTCAGCAACTCGAACTCTGCAAGACTGTGCAGCAGCACATCGAACATTTCTTACGCTAGACCACGCAAATTCAATCTATCTTGCGTCACAAGACGCAATTGAAATTGCTGCAAAAATGGCTTTGTCTGAGCTTGCATCGGATGCGCCTATTTTGCTTCGCAATAAACGGCAGCTATTGTTACAAGTTGCCTTGATTGTTCTGGCATGTGAAGTTGCTTCTAAGAATGATCTAAAGGAGACATTTTTAGAGCGAATAAAGCAGTGTCGGAGCTTAGAAGAACTTATCCAAGCTGTCAACGACACAGCACATTTAGTTTAAGTAGGAGGGAGAATGGCTGGAAGATTGAATCGACGCAGGCAAAATCTATGCTCTGGAGGAGGAACAACGCTTGTAAGAGTTTCTGTTCTCGAAGGCGCTGATTTTTGGATCTGTCCACACTGCGATCGTATTCTGAAACTGCGATTACAGTCCAAATCTGAAGTTGCTCAGAATTCAGTCCCCAGCATAAGTAAGAGCGACCATTTTGTTTAAAGTTTGATTCCATATCAAGTGATATGGAATCAGTTTGAGGACAGTGAATCCTGTTGCTTACAAGCAAATTTGCGATCTCGGTACTATTTCAATTCAATCTTGATTCAAGTTTTGACTTGAACGATTCCGCTTACTTTCTCGAATTGCTTCAGCAAGCTCTGAAAGCGAGCACTGCAAGATTTGGCACAGGGATTCGATCTGATCCACTTTCAGTGATGGCTCAGATCGCCCTTTCTCCCAATTCCGAATCGTCTGTGTAGATACCTCGATCGCTTCCGCAACTCGACGCTGGGAAAGTCTCCTCGATTGACGTAGTTCTCTAAAGTCCACAAGTTCAAAAGTATTGCATAAACGAGTTTATGCAGCTATGATTTTTCAACGACATTTGCGATTCAGATGCTCTAAGCTTTAGCGGAAAAAACCGTGCCTATTCTTCCTTCGCTGCCCGCGACAGAATTTGTCGCGCAAGTCTTCCCTCAGATTCCACCTCCAGTTACACCCTCTGATCGACTTCCTTCTCCATCTCCACCGACCGTAAAGCCATTACCGTCTCCGGTCATTCCGTCACCAACGCCCCCAATTATTGCACCAGACACAAACACGTCGGGCACAATTCGAGTGAGGCGATTCCTGTTTCAAGGAAACACTATTTTTACTCAATCGCAGCTCGAAGCAGTAGTTGCTTCGTTCAAAAACCGGGATATTAATGTCTCGGATCTGAAACAGGTAAGCGAAGCCATCACAAAATTCTATACGGATGGTGGTTACATTTCTTCAGGCGCGATCGTTCCACCCCAAAAGATCGACATCCAAGATGGCTCTGTTGTGATTCAGGTTCTCGAAGGAAAAATCGAACGAATCAATATCGTCGGCGGTGATCGCCTTGCTAGATATGTGCGTGAACGACTCAATGCTGCGACTCAGCCTGTTTTGCAATACGATCGCCTGCTCGAAGCGCTCCGGTTGCTTCAGCGCGATTCGCGAATTAGAAGAATTTCCGCCGCGCTCAACCCTGGCACAGAGCCGAATACTCGTATTCTAGATGTGGAGATCGGAACCAATCCCACTTCAACAGTAGAAATTGAGTTGAATAATGCCCGCTCCCCGCTCACAGGAAGCTTCGAGCGGCGGATTCAATACAATAACGCAAATTTGCTTGGACTCGGTGATACTCTTAGCCTAGATTACGGCAATACCGATGGCTCGAATCGAGTTGGAGCCGCTTACACGATTCCAATTAATCCCCGCAATGGTGCGGTTAGTTTGAATTACACCTGGCTTAATAGCCGCATCATTCGCTCTCCATTCGATGCGCTAGATATTCGATCTACGTTTAACGTTTACGAGTTGACGTTTCGCCAACCGATTCTTCAGCGATCGAATGAGCGGCGAACCCAAGAACTTGCTGTTGGCATCACGGCTTCAAGATCAGATAGCCAGAGTTCGATTCTCGGCGTTGGTTTTCCATTATCTGCGGGTAGTGACGATCAGGGACGCACACGCATCTCAGCGTTGCGACTATTTCAGGAGTACACGAACAGCACTGATCAGCAAGTATTGTCGCTGCGATCACAGTTTAGTTTTGGTGTAGGTGCCTTTAACTCAACGATTAATGGTAATGCTCCAGATAGCCGATTCTTCACATGGCGGGGACAAGCGCTGTGGTTCCGACGCATCAACCAAACCTTAGATTTGTTATTGCGATCCGATTTGCAACTGAGCGATCGTTCGCTTGTTCCGATCGAACAGTTCAGTTTGGGTGGACCTGGATCTGTGCGCGGATATGCTCAAAATGCGTTGATTGGTGATAACGGAATCTTCGGTTCCGCTGAGCTTCGCATTCACCTGACTCGGAGTTCTGCGGGTGGCTTGCAGATAATTCCTTTCATTGATGCAGGGACTGTTTGGAATGCTAGTGGTGGCTCAATTCGCAACAATACAATTAGCTCTGTCGGAGTCGGGCTGCAATGGATTCAGAATGAACTACAGCTAAGAGCTAACTACGCAATTCCGTTGGCGACTTTTCCAAACGAGGGTAACAGTTTGCAAGAGCGGGGTTTTGATTTTTCTGTACGCTACAACTTTTCTTTCTGAGAAGAATCGAAGCACTCTACTACAGATTCTATGAGAAGCATATTCTGCGAAACTAACGAATGGCATACAAGTTAAAAATATCGGAGCCTTGTAAAAGCGGGTCTTGCTTGATTGTAATCTTGCTAAAGCCATGACTTTTTAGTAGCTCACACACGCGATCAACCCGTTGGGAGTGATCATGAACCTCGATTGTAATCTGTTTAATCTTGCACCAGTCTTGCGGCTCAATTCCCATCAGAACATCGAGTTCACTTCGTTCTACATCGATCTTAAGCAGGTCAATCTGCTGCACTGAATGGTCCCGAATAACGTCAGATAATCTGTGCATCTTGCAATACACAGGTTTGGCTTGAAATAATTCGTCTAATTTATAGTTAATGAGCAATGACCGAATGAATGACGGAAACAGTCGCAGCAACCATATATCGAAGGGTTCTCTTGGGTCTGGATTTGCAAGCGCTGTCTTAATTGCTTGCTCAACCGTAGCTCGTGTTTGATTACCTTCAGGATATGCCGTAGATAGAGCTGTTGCGTTGGGGTAGTAATCAAATACAACAGATTTTCTCTCTTGTGCCAATCCGAAAGAAAACGCCTTCATTGTCACCGGAGCAAGTCGTTGAGCATTGAGCTTTAACGCCTCAAATACCTCCGGAATAGGTTCAAACGCATAAATCTGCAAATTACGTTGACATCGTTCATATGCCCAGAGGCTAAATAATCCAATGTTGGCTCCAACATCAAACAAAGTATCGCCTGGGTTCAGTTCAATGCCATAACGCAAATACTCTTGAACCTGTTCATATAAGACTGGTACCTCCGCTTCACGTAAATAATATACTCTCATGCCATTAGGAAGTTTCGTCTCGGAGATTCCCATATCAGTCCCTTTTTCTTAGGAGAACTACTGCTTTGGACATATGTCTAAGCAAAGCTGTCTGTTGTCGTGGATCTGTACCCAGATCAAACATTTTATAATTCTACGCTCTGATGAAACACGATCGCTTTTTTGGCAAAATGCAATTCTAGTATCCAATTTGAGAACACAGTTAATTCTCTAATTGAATCAGTCTGTAAGCCAATTGATTTGAAGGCAAAATCATTTTAAGATGAGCGACTTATTTCGATGAATTCGTAAGTTGATCTGCTGTGCCGATCGTTTTTCTACTACTCATTTCACTATGATCAGACCGCTTCTTGTCTCATTATTACTACTGAGTACTCCCTTGGTAACGCTTGCTCAAGTTATTCCTGATTCGACGCTCGGTACAAATTCGTCGCAGCAAACCTCTGGCTTAGTTATCAACGGCGTACCTTCAGGACGAATTGATGGAGGACTCACTCACGGAACCTCTCTTTTTCATAGCTTTCGCGAATTTAATGTTGGAACGGGACGAGGAGTATATTTCGCTTCCCCAACTGGAATTGGAACGATTTTTACGCGAGTAACAGGTGCTAACCCATCGACGATTAACGGTACGCTTGGAGTGATTGGACAAGCTAACCTTATCTTTATCAATCCCAATGGAATTCAATTCGGTTCAGAGGCACGGCTAGATTTACGTGGCTCATTCCTTGCCAGTACTGCAAAATCAATCCAATTTCCTAATGGTGAGTTCAGCGCCACCAATCCACAAACCCCGCCACTTTTGACCGTGGCTGCACCGATAGGCTTAATTTTTGATGGTGAGACAAAGCCAATTTCTGTTCAGGGTGGTGGGTATGCTTTCAACATCGAAGATCCTCAATCTCAAAGTGCTGGACAAAATGCACCTGGACTACACGTTGATCCTGGTCGCTCTCTAACACTGATCGGTGGACCTGTCAATTTGACTGGTGGAGTCCTGATTGCACCATCTGGTCGAATTGAAGTTGGGGCTATCGATCGTGGTGTCGTTACCGTGCAACCGGATGTGCAGGGATGGAACTTCGATTACATGGGTGTCGCTCAGTTTGCACCCGTTGATCTTACAAAATTATCGCTCATTGATGCTACCGGACCGCTTGCCGGAAAAATTAACATTCAAGCTCAGTCGCTCAGTCTTTCCGATGGTTCGTTTGTCACTCTACTGAATCAAGGTGCTGGTGCTGGTGGAATTATTCAAGCAACCGTTCAAGATCGCCTCGACATTACTGGGACAACTGATGCCTTAATTGAACGCCCGACCTCGTTTGATAACTACTATCGCGCTGGGTTTGCTACGAACACACTATTTGGCACTGGAGCGGATATTAGCATTCGTACAAAGCTTCTCTCAATGAATCAGGGGGCAGGAGTACGAACAGCGACCTCTGCTTCAGGATCGGCAGGAACGATTCGCGTTGATGCTACAGATCAAATTGATATAAAGAGAAGCTCCTTAAGGGGTCCACTCATCAGTCCGAGTTCAATTCAATCGGCGACTTTTGGTGCAGGGAGAGCTGGCAATATTACAATTAGCACTCCTGAGCTTAATCTCAGTGAGGGTGGGGCTGTATTTAATGTAAATTCCTCAAACTCAAGTGGAAACACTGGCGATATTGTCATCAACACACAGAGAACGCGCATCGAGGGTGTTGCTTCACCCTTCACGGCAAGCGTGATTTCAACAGGTTCAATTGGAACAGGCAACGCTGGAAATATTTTGCTTAATACTGACAGCCTCGATGTTCTGAATGGGGGACAACTGACCTCAATTGCGTCAGGGGCTGGAGATTCCGGCGATATCTCGATTCGAGCCTCAGAGATCATCCTCCGGGGACGAAATCCGATTTTAACTACGCCTAGTGCAGTTGGGACTTCGATCGTACTGCTTGAACCCACTGTTCGTCCTATTTTTAACGTGAGCGGCACACCTATTGGACGTGGAGGGACGCTAAGAATTCAATCTGAAAAAATCTCAATTAGCGATTCCGCTCAACTTCGAGTCATCAATGAAGGAATTGGCGATGGTGGAAACTTACAAGTTCAAACGAATCGACTTGCTCTAACAAATGGTGGTTCTATCACCGCTGCAACGCAAACAGGGCAAGGTGGCAATATTCTTCTGAGTATTGGTAAAGCTCTGAACCTAAGTAATAGTGAGATTTCAGCATCATCGCGTACAAGTGGACAAGGTGGCAATATCTCGATCGAGAGCGGTGTTTTTGCCGCTCTGCGTCAAAGCAGTATCTCAGCCAATGCAGCAGATGGGAGGGGTGGCAAAATCGCAATTAACAGCAAAGGGGTATTCATTGCCCCAGATAGTAGAATCACAGCAACCTCTGCCCTCGGTCGTACTTTTGATGGAACTGTTCAAATTAATACGATCGAGTCGGGCGTTAATCGAACGGCGATTCGACAACCTGCGGCACCATCCACTATGAGCGTGCAAGCAATTTGCCCCACGCAATCTGATCCGAACGTGAGCCAATTTATTAACAATGGTACAGGTGGAATACCACTAAGCTCTAGCACTCCGCTCACAGATTCTGCTGGTTGGATGCCTCGAAATATTACGTTAGCCGATCCAACCGTTCGCTCTTTAACAACTCGAACAAAATCGCCAATCGTTGAATTTAGAAGTTGGCGATTTAGCCCAGACAAAAAGACTGTCGAGCTAATTGCATCACCAGGCGCGGCTGATGTAGCTCAGTCCAACACTTCTCCGTGTCAACTCTCGTCCACTTCAGCAAAACCGTAATATTTATGGTGTATAAATTGTTTACTCGCTTCGTTCAGTTTTTGCTTGGATTGGCGCTTGTACTTGCTTGCTCAGCACTCTCCGTGAGTTTTGGAAATAACGTAAGTGCGAGTATGACTGCTCCTGATGAGTTGACTGCTCAGGGCTTTACCCAATTTAATCAAGGCAATACGACGGCTGCCCTAAAACTCTGGCGAGCTGCAAGTGATTCATACCGCCAGACCAAAAATCAAGAAGGAGTGATTGGGAGCGCAATCAATCAAAGCCTTGCGCTGCGATCACTCGGACAATATCCCCAGGCTTGTCAAGTGTTGGCGCAGGAAGCGCTGCAGTTGCCAAGTGCCAACACATTGTGTTCAAAACAGCTTCGCTCTACTGAAGTGTCGTCACTCGATTTGTCGCGTATTCGACCGAATTTAACGCAGCAGCTTGCTGTGCAGCATTTAGGAATAGCGCTGCAACTTATTGGGGATTTATCGAATGCAAAGCTTGCCTTGCAATCAATCGAAAAAACAGCCGCGCCACAACGACGTGGAGAAATTCAACTAGCGCTGGGAAATGTGGAACGTGCTATTTATAGCCAACTACGCGATCGCGTTTCTCGGAGTAGCGATTCAGAAACCTTGGGAACGGGCATGATCGAGCTAAAATCGCAAGCCGAAACGGTTCTAACGCGCTATGAACAAGCTGCCGCTGTTGATTCGAGCAAATTGAAAGCCCAAATCAATCAATTCAGCTTCTTAGCTGATCTATCGCAATGGATTACAACTCAGCAAGAGCAAAATAATCAGCTTCCTGAAATTGTGGCACTCGATCAAGCGGCTCGCGATCGAATCATTAAGTTATCCTCAATCGTGGTTCAAACGAACTTTGCTGCATTTTCGCCGATCGAGCAGGTGTACGCTCGCTTGAATGTCGTGAACAGTTTAATCGAGCAAACGCAGGTCGGGCAATCCATTAATCCTGCTGCCACTCAGCTTGCCACTGAAGCACTCGTCACTGCAAAAACACTCTCAAACCCCCGTGCGATTTCATATAGCCTCGGAACGCTTGGACAATTGGCACATCAGCGCAAAGATTTGAAAACAGCACAATCGCAACTGAGTGAAGCGCTGTCAATGGCGGAATCCGCGCAAGCCAGCGATGCGGCTTACCAGTGGGAGCAAGAACTTGCAAAAATTGCCAAACAGCAAGGAAACGCAGCCCTCGCATTAAGGTATTACCAGTCAGCGATCGAGAATTTAGATCGGGTCCGTGGGAATCTACTGCCGATCTCCTCTGACGTACAATTGTCCTTCCGCGAACAAGTTGAGCCCATCTACCGTGAGTATATGGATTTACTGGTTGAGCAGTCCCAATCAAATCTATCGCCGATTATCGAAACGTATAATCGATTGAGAATTGCAGAAGTTGAAAATTTTTTGCAATGTGGACGTTTAGCGCTGGTTCCACTCTCGCAGCAACCGCAATCTCCGGATGAGACGATTTTTTATATTCTTAATTTGAATCGAAGCATTGGCGTAATTGTGCAATCCGCTCTAGGAACGCAGCGTTTCTATCGCGCAGATGCGGATGCTGTTCAAAATGCGCTGAATGGATTGACGTTTAATCTGCAAAATGTTGTTCAAAACGATCGTGTCGTGCTGCCCGATGAAACTATCCTTAAAGAGTATGGTCAAACCCTCTATGACCAGATCATTGCTCCGGCTGAACGCGCTGGATTTTTAGCGAAGAAGGGTCGGATTGCTTTTGTTTTGGATAACACGTTACAAGGAATGCCAGTTGGACTTCTATATGATGGCAAGACTTACTTGAGTCAACGGTATCCCCTACGACTCTCAATCGGCTCTGAAATTGCTCAAGATCAGCGTTCCAGAGGAAGAAACACATTGATTGCCGCTCTGAGCGAAAGCAGTCCGAGCCTTCGCGATCGCAGAATCAACCAGATACTACCGCCACTTACAAACGTTGAGTCAGAAGTTCAAGCAATTCGATCTGCATTTCCGGGTAGCGAAATTCTTAATCAAGAGTTCACTCTGGAGCGATTGGAGGACAAAATCCAGCAGGGCAACTACAACATCATTCACATTGCGACCCACGGGCAATTTAGCTCAGTCCCTGACGAAACATTTGTCGTTGCTTGGAATCGGTTAATTACCGCTCCCCAATTAAGCGTGTTACTGAAATCCCGGACATCGGCTGAGATTGATCTGCTTGTGTTAAGCGCGTGCCAAACGGCGAAGGGCGACGTTCGCTCTACGCTTGGACTGGCTGGAATCGCGATACAGTCGGGTGCTCGCAGCACAGTCGCGAGTCTTTGGCTGGTCGATGATGCGGCGACCGCATTACTGGTGCAGAATTTCTACAGAAATCTGGCAGCCGGACAATCAAAGGCGATCGCATTACAACAAGCTCAAATTAGCCTGCAAAACTCCCCGTATTCAAACCCTTACTTTTGGAGCGCGTTTGTGCTGGTTGGAGCGGCTTGATCTGCGGATTGTTGCGAATCTAAGCTTTCTGATACAGTTAGACGTTGCGCTGCCTGGTCTAACTGTTTTGCCATTTCATCTTCTCCCACCAGGCGATATCGCTCACTCAGTAATCGATAGACCTGAGCGGAACGACTGCCTGCTTTCACTCGTGCCGCAAGTGCTGCGATCGATTCATCTAGCAGTCCATTCGCTCGGTAGACTGAGTCGATCCCCATTACTGTCGCTTCATCGGGGTCAAGGTCGAGTTGTTGCAGGGCTGCGATCGCGCGGTTTATCTCTGAAATTCGCGATTGCGGCAAGACGTTGATCGTTTGTTCACCGCTCAGCAACGTCTGATTCTCGCGATGTGCCGTGATGACAATTCGATAAGCCCCCCCTGGCTTCAATGCAGGTTGATTCTCAGGATAAGCAAGCTGGGACTGAGGCGTTGCAACGCTCCACGATACAGTTCCCAAAACTCGAACCCGGTAACTTGTGGCTCCCGGAACGCTTCGCCAGCTAAATCGCGGACGTAATTTGGTGGTGTTGCTGCCGTAAGGCTCTAAAATTTGCAGGTTCGCGGCGTTGGTTCCTCGTGGGCGTACACAAAATTGGAAGCGATTTCCACACGCTTGCGGTCCGGTTTCTTTCGGAAGCCCGCATCCGGTTGGCGGAATCTTTCCGCTTCCGAGAGCGACAATTTTCCCAGTGGCAAAACATAATACAGTGAGGGATCGCTGAATTGTATCTCCTTGGCATAAGAGCGATCCCCGTTTGAAATCGCGCTCGCCATCGCTGAGAACATACGCGATCGGAATACACTGTCGAGGAATAGAATATGCAGGCTGGGGAGTAAGAAGGTCAACAATCGCAGCGGCAGACAGTCCAATCAACCAAAATGGATTGCGTTTTTCTAGATAAATCACAGACATTCTTAATTCTTACACGACTTACGAACAGAGCGATGGCAGATACTACCTGATTAGTAATCCATGTTCATAAAGAAAGACAATCTATCCAAGTCAATATTCTTATCCTTCTTTAAATTTCACCATAGCTCTAAAAGCATAAATTAATTATCCCTTTTGCTTATCAAGCTGTTGTTGCCATTCCTTAACTTCGGGCAAAGGCAATCGCGAAACCGAGAACTTACAGGCGCTTCTTTCAGCTTCGGCATCAAAATTTTGTGCTTGTTTAACAAACGCCAATAGACAATAAGTGTCAATCCGGGTTGGATCGAGCGGCAACGCTTTCTCTAGTGCCACTTGTGCTTCGCTATACTGTTTTAATCCAAACAATGCCCAACCTAAATTCTTATACAGAGATGCCAAGGTTGAGTTTGTCTGCGTTAAGTCAAATACTGATTGCACGAGTGCTTCTGCTTCGGCGTACTGCCGTTGTCGGTTCTTCAGACGGGCAATATTGTTGATTGCCAAGGCTTTTAAGTCATTCGAGCCGTTTGTGGCTTTTGTGTAGTGATCAATCGCTAAATCAACCTTACCTTGACGATCGTAGAGTGATCCTAAATTATAGTGTGCCTGCCAGTTGTCCGGCATTAGCTCGATCGCTCGCCTGTACTGCTCAATCGCGCAAGGATCATCGCCGAGGTAGTAACATGCCAACCCCAAATTTGTGCGAGCATCTGAGGAGCGATCGTTGAGGCGAACCGCGACTTCAAGCTCCCTACGTGCCGTTTGATATTGCTCAGCTTGTAGATTCTGAAGACCGCGACGCAGCGCTTCATCGGATCTCCAGGAATTGAAAATGATGCCTGCTCCAATGACGATCGCAACAGAAACTCCGGTTGCAGTTACCTTAAACGCCCAAGAATTGAGAATTCGACTCACGCGAATTTGCTGTGGCAGTTGATAAGTTAATGTTTCATAAATTGCAATCGTTGTCGGAGGACGACGATCCGGAGTGGGCGACATTAATGTATCAAGCCAACGTGCAAACGGTCTTGAAATTTGGGGCGCGTGCCGATGCCACTGCAATTGATTGGTTTGGGGATCAATCAAATCAATCGGCAGTTGTGCCGTCAGCAAACGGACCCACGTTCTACCCAACGCATAGAAATCCGAAGCAAGCAAGACTTGAGCGTTAATTTGTTCTGGGGCTGAATATCCAGGTGATGTAATGACAGTAATGCTGCGACGATTTGCAGCAATTTCTGCTTGGGTAGTGTTCGTTAATTCACACACTCCCCCAAAATCAATCAGTGCCAGCTTCCCGCTCGGCTGCAAAATCAGATTGCTCGGTTTGAGATCTCGATGCACGATGTGGTTCTGATGTAAGTACGCCAGTACGCCCGGAAGCGATTCCGGATCTTGCTCAATCTCAGGTGCAACTAATTGTCTCAGCCACTCTAGAGCCATCTTCTCAGAGATGGGTCCGTTCTGAGTAATCCATTGCTCTAGTGTTTCACCTTCCATCTTCTGCATCACAAGACACAACATCTCATGACCGTTTGGTACTGAAACTCGAAAGAAATCATCCAGATCAACACGAGGAATATTTGGATGATTCAGCCACGACAGCACCGCATATTCTCGCTCGAACAACTCAATGCGCTTGCGATCGCTCGTCTCCGCTTGAATCACTTTCATAATACGGCGGATCGTCCCACCATCATTATTCTCTGCTACAACTTCAAAAACCTCACTGTGCTGCGTTTTCTCAATTAACGCAGTGGCTCGATAGCCACCAAATGATAAGGATGTGCCACAAGCTAAACACTGATTTTCTTCCGATCTGCGTTGAGGATCAGAACAGTTTGGGTTAATGCAATACACACGCTTATCAGTTTAGTCTTCGTATCAATCATTACAGTTTGAAACACACGAATCAACATCTATCAGTAAATGGAAACGACAGAATTACTTTTTTTACAATAGGATTTAAACCAAATAGTAGCGCGTTGTTCTGCTGTTTTTCAATCAAATTCATTTCAGCTAAATCGTTTATTGCCTTGATTAAAGCGGACTGCGATCTCATTGAGGTAGTCAGACTAACAACCAACTGATCAAAATGAACCGGGTCCTTTAGCGCTGCGAGATGAAATAAAAGGGCACGATGCTCTGCATTAATTTCTTGAATTTGATTGACGTACTCCTGACAAACGACATCAGGTACAATAACCGTGTTACAGCGTAAGAACTCTTGTACGTTTCCACTGAAAACAGTTTGAATATATCCACTAATAGAAATCAGATACTCTGGATTCCCAGCGTAAATTTGAATCAATCTTTGCCAGTCACTTGAATTTTTTAACCCATGAGCTTCAAGAATTCGCTGTGCATCCTTTGGCTGTAATCCCTCTAGCCGCATTGTAGCAGTCGCCCGATTTGCTCGGCTTAATCGCAGCACATCATTGAACCTACGACGACTGATGAACAGTAAAGAGCTTTGGTGCGGCTCCTCGGCAAAAAACCGAATCATTCGCCCATAATCTGGTGATGTATAGGGGTTGATCGCCGTAATCGCAGTAGTCTTAATCAGACTCTCCGCACTATCAAGTACGATAAAACACCTCTGTTGCTTCATGATCTGCATCAAAGCGCTCATCTTCTCAGATAGCTTCTGCGGCAATTCTTTGACTTCAAACTCCTGAAGCAGCTCGTTGAGTAGTATGTCTGGTTCTGGGGCGTGAGCGATCGATTTCCAAATAACACGATCAAAACTCTTTGCGCCAAACCGCTCAGTCCAACGCGCAGCCAAGGCTGTTTTTCCCACACCTACGTCACCGATGAGCGCGACAAGCCGATACTGGCTCAGCAACTCACCCAAGGAATCAAGTTCTTTTGACCTGCCGTAAAACCAAGACTCTAAGGGGGCGATTGCCCATTCGCCTTCACCAGGCTCGAAGATTTGGGCAATCTGATGCTGCTCTAAGTCTTGCTGTAGAAAGGAGTTGGGCATCAGTGACAACTTCTCGGAGAAACAATGAATGAAGTCGCCAAAATTTCGCTTGCCGATTTCCGCCCCATACGATCGACCGAAGACCTCTGTGAAATCTGCCCAGAGTCTCGGTCCAACTTGTCCCCGCAGATAATACATCTGATATCCGGTTTTGTCTGCTACTGCTTGAAAATTCAGGCACGGATCTTGAATCAGGGTCTTGAGTAGCGCTACCTCTGCCGCTTCAAAATCTCGACCGATCGCGACTTGTAGCAATCGGATCAGAATATTCGCATCGATTTGCGGCTCTTCTAAAGTAGGGGCTTGACTAGAAATGGCGGTTTTTCTCGGTTTTTCCATACTTCAAACCCTACTCATAGAAAATCACCTGATTAAAATAAGGTTTCCCTTCTTAACACTCAGATTTATCTTCTATCTTGCCATGCTTCTCAAAACTTCGTAAGTTGACCGAGAATTAAAAGCAGGCAAGCTGATTTTACTCGTATTAAGCAAGTAATCTCAGCCTAAAAACCGTTTAATTTTATGGAAGGAATATTGAGAGTCTTTACGGAATTCTGCTAGCTACGCTATAAGAATAAAATCAGGTGATTTTTAGAAGTAGAGACTACCAGTACAAATAAATGTCCAAGAGCAATCCGTTTTGCTTGATGAGCCTAGCCCCTAGAAGCCAGTAATAATGTCTTTCCTTATTCTTCTGCTCGGTATTCTGCTGGGTATCTTCGTTGGATACCTCGTGCGATACTTTCAGGTCCGCTCTCTCAAACCCTCCGAACTGGCACGCTACAATCGCGCTGTACTGGTTGAACTTGCCCAGGAAACCGGATTTGCGGAATGGAATTTGAAGACTCTCGCAGTTAAAGCGTCAAAGCGACAGGCGGAGTTGTATGCCCTGGGTAACGATCGCTTTGAAGGGCACTATCAACAGTACTTAGAATTTGTGCATCCAGACCATCGAGTGCGATTGGATCAAGCAATCCAAGGCGCAATCTCAAGTGGAAACGAATTTGAATTAGATTTTTGCATTGTGGATTGCGACGGCGAAGAGCGCTGGTTACGATCAAAAGGCAAAGTTTTGATCACAGGCAGGAACCCGATGCTGATCGAAATGACGCGCGACGTGACCCGGATTAATCAGTTACAGTCAGCTTATCGCCGCCAAGAAACGAAGTGGCGAACATTAATGCAAAGTCGAGTTGAATTAGTCGTTGTTCTCGATGAAAACAATTGCATTGCCTACGTTAATTCGACAATCGAGGGGTTGCTTGGCGCTTCTGCGGATGCCCTGTTAGGCGAAGAGTTTCTAGCCTTTGTTCACCCAAGAGATCGATCGCGCGTTGCTCAAACCCTCAAAGCAATTCATCAATCTCAAAAGGTTGATCCTCAAATCCTTTACCGCCTTCAAAGTCGTCAAAATGACTGGGTGTATTTAGAAACAATTGTCTGTGATGAACGATCGATTGTTGGGGGTCTCGTTCTGCGATCATGCAAAGTTAACGTAGGTTCATTAACCACAAAAATTCCACGATCGTCTCATTCATAATAGTCGAGCGAGTCCAGCTCCTCGGTAAAAGTTCCCTAAGAGGTGCAAGTGGGAATATCCCATATTTGCTAATTGTTGCGCTGTTGCCTGTGACATTCCTTGTCCAGCATGAGCCTCCTGTGTAACTTCTTCAGTTGAAGCATATTCTGACATGAGTACTTTCCCATCTTGCACTAACACTTGATGCTGAGTTGATTCAACAGCAGCAATCGTTTCCGGAGTGACGCTTTCAAGTCCACGATACACTTGAAAGCGTTCGTCGTTCCCTAAGTCGTACCAATCGCTCGGTGGCTGCTGCATCAGCGCAACTGCATAGGATCGAGCGGCGATCGCTTGCGCTTTCAAAGCTTCTGTATGCCAGCTTGATGGCATTTCTGCGCCCACTACGCTCGTTAGATAAGTTTCTAAATCCAATGTATTAATCGCTAATAATCCGTCACCATTGTTGATTAATCGAACTCGACCGTGATAAGCGCGATCGTTAACCCAAATCGGTCCGTCTGATTCAAGCCACAGATCGTTTGTCAGTTGTCCGTTGCCAATCTGAATTCCACCTGTATTCTGGCTTACCCAGTATGCCTGGTTCGGCTGTAATTTTGCGATCCCCCTTCCAGATGTGTCGCGGATGAGAACAGAATTTGTTCCTCCGATCGAAATTGTTTGTGCTTCAGCAACCAGGATGCGAACGTCACGAATGGACTTCTGGGGAGCAGGCGATTGTAACCCCATTGGCGAAGGACGATCTCCCAATCGTGAAAACTTTGGTTGAGCTACAGACATTGCTGAACGATCAACCATTTTTTGGGTTGAAGTCGATCGAGACTGTTGATCCAAACTCGATTTTGACACTGACGGTGGAATTATCGTTGAGGAAGCTGGCTCTTTATTTGCAATCGGTGTTGTTAATTGAAGAACAGCACTGAATCCAAGAAACAGCAAATTTCCCGCTGAATCAGCGATAGATCTAGGCATGATAAAAAACTGCGAGACTAGGGACAGAGCGGTAATGTTGCTTCTCTGCTTGGACTCATTGTATAACGACGATCAGAAAACAAAAAATATTCAATATCATGGGATATGTAATCAATCCATTTCATTATGTTGTCATTAGAACAAGTTTTCTCAGAGTGGCTCGAAAACCATCCTGGAACTATTAACACTAAGACCACTTATGAACGAGGACTTAAGCAATTTTGCTTAAGTTTAGATCTAGACCAGCTAAGGCAATTGTCACCAAAATCCGTTCAAGCCAAAATTGGTGATCTGAATGGATCTGAAAACTCTTTGCGTACCTACCGAACGGCGATTCGGGCGTTCCTCAAAGATATGGGGAGTAAAGGACTCTGCGACAGCGCTTTATATCAAGCAGTTTCAGTTAACCCTAAATCTTTTAGCAAACAGCGACCCGATACTTATATCGTCTTTAAAAAAGATTTGCTCATCAATGGTGAACCAGAACTCCGCAACCGAGTAATTTTATTGCTAACGATCGCCAAGTGCAAGATTTCCGAGATTTTGCCGCTCACTTGGTTTGATGTCGATCCAGACAAACAATCAATTAAGGTACGCTACAAAAAGTACGAGCGCACCATTGTCTTAGATGACCCACTTTGGTCGGAATTTATCCAGTTACGCCAAGGTCGATCGCTCGACGACTATGTGTTTTATGGTGCTAGAGGCAGAAAGCTCAGCTCCGGACAAGTCTATGGCATTATCGAAGCCGCGTTAGCAAGAACAGGCATTGATGCTGAGCCTGGAGAACTCTACAGCGCTACGAGTACAAAAAAGCGTGAATTTATTCTCTTGTAGCTCACTAGCAAATGTAAAGAGCAAGGAGAAATTACTTGTGAATTAAGAAACCTTTGATAGTATGTAGATTAAATCCTTTTAACGTGCAGCATTTCTCACTCATCGCCCTTAGATTTGCCATTTCTATCTAAAGGGAAAACTATATCAATAGATGTGGTTTAAACACCTTTCCCTAGAGTTTTTTCAATGTCTTCTTCTCAAGCAAGAATCTATGCGAAGGACGCTGCGGTTTTCATCGACTTTCCCGCAGCATCGATTCGTGATCGCTATTTAGGTCGATTGGTGTACATTCCTGGGAAAACTTATGCACTTACCCATAGAAACAATGCAATAACGCCAAAGTTATTCACAGTTTTGGAGTACCATCTTCCTGAAGACATGTCTGAGGTCGAAGTCGATTTAGTCATCAGGTCGTTTGATCCTTATACTCACATCCCCCGTTCATTAAGTCGTGTGCGGTTTCCGCGATGTCTTGATGGCAGTTTATCGCCGGAAAACTGGCAAATTAAAACCGTTCATGCTCCTGAACAGGCTGCATCGTTGAACGACGTGATTATTCCATTACCTGGTGCCATTGAACCCTTATCGCATCAATCTAGTCAAGTTGATCCGCTGAGACCCCCCGCAGGCGCTGTTTCCGTATCGACTCAGCCGATTGTTCCGACTCGCGATTTCGGATCGAACCTAACTCAAAAGAACTCACCTTCCAACAAAGGGTTAGAGATTGTTGAACTGAAAAAAACGCAAGCTAAGCGTAATTCTGCTTCCACACCACCAGCACCCAAGCCATCCCCTGTTGGTGCTAAACAACAGTTTGAATTTATAAAATCTGATAAGGATCGAGTTCGAGAAATTCTTAAGCGCTGGGTACAATTATCGGAAGCAACTTCAGACTCCTGGCAGATTGAATTTAACGATGCAGGCTTCGTCGTTCGGGATCACTCGAATCGACTCATCTTTGAGTATCAAGCGACTGAAGAATCTTGCCGCATCGGGTCCTCGCTGTCAGGGCTGGTTCTTCAAGAAAAGATGACTCAGATTGCACTCAAGGCTCCAAATAAATTATCTTCAATGCACGATCGACAACTGATTGAATATGCGAACGAAGTTCTCGTTCGCGTACAAGATGCACCCACCGACACAATAGCTAGTTTCATGCAGTCAGTGTTTAAGCTCAAGCCTGCACACAAACCTAAAAAGCGATCTTCTTAATAATGTTTTTTTAAGTTAAGCGTCAAAGTTCTAGAACTTCGATTTAGGATTAGAACAAACAGCGATTCCAATTCGTTACTAGCTTTCAAGAAATTTATGAACTCTGATCCTGCTCGAACGGACTCTCATCCGTTTGAAAATATTGTCTTACCAACTGAGCGCCTGGAAATTCTCGCTGCGATCGCAAGTTCACTAGGAGCGTTTGATCAAAATCAAGAAGTTTTAGACAGCTTTCGCTCCATTTTCGGTGGTAGCAGAATTGATGATTCTGCAATCTCAAGCATGAGTTCCTGTGGCTGCGCGATCGCGTGTGGAGGATGTAGTTGTGGCTGTTCTAGCAGTAATTCAACGACTCAACCGCTTTCCTTCGACTCTACTTCACCCTCTGAGTGGTATTCTCCCAAATTGTTCTAAATGTACGAGCTAATCGGGCAAAGCATCGGAAGCTGCGGCTGTCGAATAGAAATCAATTGCGCGTGCTGGGATCAATTCACCGCTTGTGATAGCTTTGTCGCTTATTACATCGAGTCTGGCAATGTTCAATCTGTTTCAGTTGATTCTTTGACGATCGTGCGATGGATACAAGAAGCGAATCAAACCTCAATTCTAATGATCGACGACCGCGCCACAAGCGAACAGATTACTCAATTAGTGCAAGCATTTAATGGTTCTCTGGGCGGCATTCTTGCAGACATCAATCTTGCACTTCCGCCCTGCCAATCGGTAAATGTCTTTCCAATTCAATACAAACCACAGCATGGATTCGCCCAACTATGGATGGGCGGCAGTTGCATCCGTGAAAAAAATCGGTCAAAACCTTTTACCTATTCATCATGAATTCATCACGTCCATTCGGATCTACTGCTTGGATTAACTGGAGCAGTCGCCTACTTATTTGGACTATTGTTGCGATCGCGTGGCTTCTATTAATGCTCACTGGACATGATCATCAGCACCTCACGAGGCATCACCAATCAGTCACACCGTTGACGGAAACGATTACCAGATCCTTCGCTTCCTGGCTGCTCATGACCGTTGCGATGATGTTGCCGAGTACAGTGCCAATCGCTGAGAAGTTTGTACAAATTAATGCCCGACAAGCTGAAGGGACAACTCAAGCTACCTGTAATCAAATCTTGTTTCTGATTGCATATCTAGTGATATGGTCAAGCTTCTCGATCGCGATGATTGCGATCAACATTGGACTTGATTTCTGGCTTTCTCCTCATTTCAAACATCATGTATTGTTTCCGCCTCTGATTCTAATCGGAGTTGGAGCGTTTCAATTTACTCCAATGAAACAAGCCTGCTTAAAAGGATGCCGTTCTGTGTCTGCTTTTATCGCTCAGTACTATCCGCAAGGCATGATTGGTAGCTGGAATTTAGGATGGCAGCATGGATTATACTGCCTTGGCTGTTGTTGGGCACTCATGGTTGGATGCGCGGCGATTGGCATGGAGAATTTAAGCAACATGCTAATTTTCACCGCAATTATGACTTCAGAGCGACTTTGGAAGTACGGAGAACACTTATCCATCTGGATTGGTGTTGTTATGATCGCTCTTGGGATCGTGCTTGTGGTCTATCCTCAGATTAACTAAGCAGTGACTTCCATTGCTGAATCTTCTACTCTTTTCTTGATCGCTTTGATCAAGATAGTCACGCTCCCGCATTAATAACTTCAAGCGGCTTCGATCGACTTTAAACGTTAACAATGTTATTGATAGCAGCACAAAATACTTGCATTTTTACTAAACTGACTTACAATTGTGAGCAAGCAGCAAGACATCAATTTAGAAATCCATCCCTTCACCTAGACAAAGATTGAATAAGCAAGCATAGGCTTGTAATCCCATAGCTGCTGCGTCACTACATTATCAGTGGAGAGTTATTATGAGTGGAATTACCAGTTCTGATGGTTCCGTTTCGGTTGGACCTAAAGGAGCCAGCTCGAATGCTGTGTTCCTGCCAGCAGGCAACCAATTGCAGTATTCTGTTAATTTATCGACTTCGGCTGGCTCTAGCTTTGTTGGAGGCGATGTCAGTTCTCAGCTTTCAAGTCTGTTAGAGAAGTCGAAGGCTACAGGTCAGCCGCAGTCTACGACTCAAACCACCGAGATTCCTGGTGGTTTCTCGCAGACAACTTTGTTTGCTTCTTCTAGCTCTTTTTCAACCAAGATTTGAAGCACAGCTTAAAGAAACGCTAGTTGTGGACATTTCTCCACAACTGGCGCATGTGGCAAATAATCACCAGACTTAGCCTTGCTGTTATTTCATGCCTAATGATGTGAATTAACAGCAAATTTGATTGATAACGCTAAGTACCGCGATGTCCGCAACCAGATTATTTGAATGGACTGTATAAGACTCTTTTTCCGAGTTGTAGGGCGATTGTTCCACCGTCTTGCGATCGGTGAATCCAAAAAACTTTAGCCATAACTCATTACAGTCAATCTGTATCCAGAGAAAGTAGTCTCCCTGATTCGTTCCTGATAACCAGTAATACCAATTCTCTAAATTCCAGCTACAGATAGAGCATTCAAGATAGAAGATCGCCCTGTAATCGAGGCAATGACCGATGATGTAAGTGCTTCTAGTCGGCGTTTCAGGTGTTGCCGTAACTGATCTAATGTTGCAGGCAGGCTCCAGCGCAGACCCCGCTTGAGATATTGCCAGACTTGCTCGATGGGATTTAGCTCAGGACAATGCGGCGGTTGAAACAGCAAAATGATGTTATCAGGAACCTGCAAACGCTTCGCTTTGTGAAACCCACCGTTATCAAGCTGAAGAATCAATAGGTCATCCTTGAACTGTTGGGAGACCAAGTTGAGAAACACTTGAAAACAATCGGTGTTCAGGTGCGAGAACTCAAAGAAGAAATGTTCCCCGGTCTTGGGTTCCACAATGCCATACAGATACGTTGCCTTAAACTGCCATTGCACTTGTCCCACTGGTTTGACCCCTTTGGCTGTGATCCTGCGTCCACCGAGGGTCTTGAGTCCAAGCCGAGTTTCATCGCCACAGAAGAACCGCACACCGCCCCTCCAACCCATCATGCTCAGGGCGACCCATACCAGCATCGCCAGATTCTCGGCTAAGTTTTTTTATATGCTTCCATTGCCTCAGTTGACTGTTCCACGCTCACTGGACGGGGCACCTTGGGCGAAGAGTGCAAGCGATAATGCACCAATTGATGCACCGTTTTGTAGACTGCCTCAATCCCCAACTCAGTTTCGAGCCAATCACAGATGCCTTGATAGCCATCAAAGCCTTGTGATGCCTGCAACCGTTTTTGCAAAGCTGCTTCTGCCCAACTAGGAATGACACGGGGACGACCCGAACGGGCTTTCTTCTCCAACATCCCCACCAACCCACCGGTTCGGTAACGGTTCAACCACTTTTGCAGTGTGACCCGATTACGACCCAAAATCGGAGCAGCATCTTGCACCGTTTTGGCTTGTCCGCTCTTGAGCAAGTACAACAGTTGAATGCGCTCTTTGTCAGACGCGATTTTCTGCTGTCTTAGCAGTTGCTTCAGGTCATCTTCGCTCTCTTGAATCTCTAACTTGTAAACGCCTGCCATACGCAGCTGTTGAACCCAATACTAGCTTTATACCATCTGTAGCTCTACTTTTAAGAATTGGTATAATCGGGGATGCTCATCGTTTCTGCATCGATCGTATCTCCAGGAATGATTACGACTGTCTTTCGACTTCTGAATCGCAAAGCACTGCCATCGACCTGCTTCCAGTTCTGATAAGGAATCGTTAGATATGGCATCAGATCGTCGCTCAACCAGTCGAAACCCATCTCTAAGGCAATGTGATTAAGATAAAGTTGGTATTGAACTTGAGGGTTAAGCGTTTGATCTAGCGTAGAGAGCGTTAACACTTTGTGGTGTAGCGATGGTTCGATCGGAACCATTGGCTGTGCGAGTGAATCTGTGTATTGCATGATTGAAAGTTGGATTTACAAAAAATCAATTCTTATCGCCCGGACTTTGCCGAATCTGCTAAATTCATCAGCGACCCCAACACTAATTCGATCGGGCGTTGAGTTCTCGTTTTCATTTGGGCGCTGATGGTCATGCCATTTTTTAACGGATGCTTTTGTGCCCCTCGCTCAAGTATCGGTTGATCTAGTCGAATCTGAGCACGGAAGAAAGGCTGCCCATTCTGGCTCTGAATCGTGTTGCTGCTGATATTCGAGATCGACCCTTTGATCGCACCAAACTCAGTAAACGGCAACGCATCAATCCGCACTTCCACCGGAGTTCCTATTTTGAGATTGGCGATATCTGTTGGACTAATTTCAACTGTTGCAACCATCGATTCGTTCGGAATCACTTGGAGCAACGGCTGACCCGGTTGCACAATGCCTCCAGGCAGCGTGACCTCTAATCCTGTCACCGTTCCGGCAGTTGGAGCCACAACTTCTTGAGCCTTTAAGTCAAGATCAATTTGCCTGATCTGAGCATCAAGCTTGATCAGTTGCTCTTGCGCTTCACGGAGTTTGTTAGCAATTTGGCTATCTGCCTGAACTTTCGCGTCAAGCAGTTGACGATAAACTTCATCAAGCTGTTGCTGCGTCGTTGTTTGAGTCTTTTGCTGTTCTGCCAGCACTTGCGCTTGCTGCGTCCGTGCTTGAATAATCCGGCTTTGAACTTCATTAGCTGCCCCAACCTGATCAAGTACTCCGTTGCGGGAAATGCCACCTTGCGCGAACAGTTGCCCTAGACGCGAGAGCTTATCGCGCTCAATCCTTAATTGGGCACTTGCATTTTCGAGCTGTGCATTGGTGCCAATCGATTGCACTTGCGCTTGAGCAATTTGAATTTGTCGCTCTGATCCGATCGTTCTTAATCGCTGCACAAACAAGTTATAGCTAATCAATTGATCCGGAGCCAATGCCGATGGATTGTTTGTCAATTGAGCATTAATTAAGTTGCGTTGCCGCAAGAGTGCTGCAATTTCTGGCAATGTTGCCAGCACTGAATCTTGCGGATTCACGAATAGCACTGCACTTGCCTGCCGCAGCACTGCTGCTTGCGCTGCAAACGGTTCGCGCTGTTTCTTCAGCGACAATAGCTGATTAAACAACTCTGACTTATCAATCTGCACTAATAGTTGCCCAGATTGAACCACATCGCCGTCCTTGGCAAGAACTGCTGTGATGCGCCCACCCCGAATTGATTTGAGCGTTTGCGCCGAGGATAATGAATCAATCCGACCCCGCGCCGAAACAACGACATCCAGTTCAGCTACACACGCCCAAACAGCGGTTCCACTAAGTGTCAGCACAAGTGATCCGATCACCATCATTACCCACCGGGGGCGATTGTCATATTCCGGCTCAAACGTCGATGCAACTTGCTCTTGTTCCGCTTCGGATCGCTTGATTAAACTTAATGGACGCTTAATGCGATAGGTCAACTGCCAAAGCCAACGTTTCAGCATAATTCTTCTCCAGTTAACTCGGTTGTTGTGATTGCTGTTGATACAAGCAGTAATAGTTCTGCCGTCGAGCCATCAATTCCAGATGTGAGCCTTGCTCGACAATCAATCCGGACTGCATATACAAAATCAAATCCGCTCGTCGCAAATTTGAGAGTCGATGAGTAATAAAAAAGCAAGTTTTATCTGCAAATCGCCGCATGAGATTATCCACAACTCGCCGCTCGGTTTCAGCATCGAGCGCACTGGTAGCCTCGTCGAGAATGACTAATCGCGGATTGCGATATACCATTGCCGCGATCGCAATTCGCTGGCGTTGTCCTCCAGACAGCGATGAGCCTCGTTCTCCGACTTCTGTTCCATACCCATCAGGCAAACTTAAGATAAAATCATGCGCTTCAGCAATTTTTGCCGCTTCTACAACGGCTGCTTCATCAACATCTTCGTTCCCGCCTGCAATATTCGATCGCAGCGTGCCCCGAAATAGGTTGGGTTCTTGCTGCACTACCCCGATCTGCTCACGCAAGGATTTGAGATTGATTTTGGCAATATCAATGTCGTCGATATAAACCTGCCCGCTCATCGGCGCGTAATAGCGCGGTAGCAGTTTTAATAGTGTACTTTTCCCGGAGCCGCTCTGCCCGACGACTCCGACAAAAGTTCCAGCCGGAATGTCGATCGACACTTTATTAAGCTGTAGCTGACCAGGCTGAAAGCCAAACTCAACCGAATCGTATTGTACATGACCCACAATCTGAGGAAGTGCCAATCGCCGCGCATCAGCTTCTGAAAACTCTGGCGGTTCGTTCTTCACATCTGCCAACAGATTCATCGACACATCAGCTTCTTGAGCATTGCGCCATAACCCAGATAACCGGACCAATGGCTGTGTGACGTATCCCGCAATGATGCGGAAAGCAATTAACTGTCCGAGTGTGAGATCGCCATTGAGTACCGCATTTGAGCCGACCCATAGCACCAATAGGCTACTAAAGTTACTGACGAAACTATTCACTGCCTGAAACGATGTGCCTAACATCGTCGTTTTGAGTCCAGTTTTGAGATATGCCCGATACTGTTGCCGCCAAGTTGCGAGAATGGCAAATTCCATGCGCTGCGATTTGACAGTAAACATTCCGTTCAGCATCTCAATTAGATGAGACTGCATTTGAGCGTGCTGATCGGATCGCTTGCGAATCAGTTCTTGAAACACTGGAGCCGCAAGCAGCGTTAAACCGATGATCACGGGAACTGTCGCCAGTACACAGAATGTTAGAACGCCACTGTAAAGTAGCATTACACAGACATAGATGATCGAAAACAGTACGTCTAGTACAACTGTAAAGAATGTACTTGTAATAAACTGCTGCACTTTTTCGAGTTCATTAATCCGGGCAGCAATTTCACCCACAGGGCGCTTTTGAAAAAAGGGCAGTGGTAGATTAAACAGATGCTCAATAATCTGATATCCCAACAGTAAATCAACGCGGTTCGTCGTGTTATTTAGCAAGTAGGTTCGGGCTACAGTTATTGCCGCTTCGATCGCACTTGATCCCATCAGCAAAACCCCAAAAACTGGCAGCGCTCCAGGACTAGAATTAATGATCACACGATCAACGATTTGCTGCGTCAGAAGCGGGTTAGCCAATCCTAGAAGCTGCACGACGATCGAAGCTATCAAAACGGACAGTAGCATTGGCATTTGTGGCATAAATGCGCCGATTAGCCACCACCAACCGAACCGATCAGTACGGCTTTGGGCTTGACGACCGAGAACGATCGCAGTGCCAGTCGTATTCTTCTGAAGAACAGCGGCAATCTCACGCGAAGAACGCCGCACTAATCCCGATGGAGCCGCAAACACCACCGCCTGATCGCTGACTTCGTACAAAACGCACAATTCATCTCGAATCTGAATCAAAGCAGGCGTTTGTAGCCGGGATATACCGCCTGCGGTCGTTGGGAACTTTACTGTTTGAGCGCTTAATCCAAACGCATCTGCGATCGCAGCGTACCAATCCATCCGATCTCGCGGTTGCGATTCAAGCTGTTGACTCCACTGCCGCAAAAATTCTGGTTTGTATGGAATTTCTAATAATTCACACGCATTCCAGAACGCGGTCACGACTGATTCCGCAAACGTTTGATTCCGCGCTGTGTGCGCTGGATAAAGTTTGGGAGTTCGATTAGGCAGAGGCTTCGGAACAGAAGTTTTTGCCAACGCTTCAAGTCGCGCCAACACTAACTCTCCGCTTCCTGAATCTGCCATAATCACGTCTGGTGCAGGCAACAATCCGGTCGAAAGTGCTGCGCTCAAAAAGGTGCGATCAATGCCTAGCAGCCGGATTGGGAGCGATCGAGATTTGAACTGCGGTAAGTCTGCGATCGATTCAACAATCGTTCCAATCGGTAACGACTGATGTGTACTGCTGCTGACAAACCATAAACATCTAGATGAAAGATGAAACGTCGGATCGTTTTGTCCAAACCAATGCCTCACGGTCGCACAACTTTGAGTCACAATATGACGACTCACTTCGCTTAGATCCGGCAGATTGAGTTTCGTCGGAATGGTATTGCAAAAGCGCAGTAGCACATCGTACACTTCAACGAAGCTAACGTGTTTTGAGAGCGTCGGCAGTAACTCTTGCAGAATCGATTCAAAATCCTCGATCGTTAAACCGAGTGTAATGACTTCTTCGAGACCCGCGGCACGTACTGATCCGAACGTAGACCGCCGAATAACGCTTTCCCATCCAAACACCTCCCCTTCATGCAGAACTCCAAGCGTTGGTGATTCTTGATCCGCAGGTCCGACAACTCGCACTTGTCCTTGGACAACGCAACATACTTCGATCGGCAATGAATGTTCCGGCTGAATGACCTGTCCTGGGCGAAAACTATTAATCCGAACTTTTGACGAAATCTGATAGCAAGTGTTTGGCAGCAAATCCTCGAACAACGCTGCACTGAAAAAGGTCGGCAGAAACGATCGCGGCTGAAGCGGCATTTCACTCATAAGTCACCCGCATTGATTTGAGCGATTTCAGCTTGTCGCGCCCGAACGGTTTGCTCACTCAGCCAACGCGTAAATAAAGAATTGATTAACTCTGTACGGAGGACTTCGGTTAATCGCGCGCCGTGAAATCGCTCCAACCGAACAATACAATACTGACCGTTAATCTCGATCGGTCCGTATATTTTGCCGACTTCCCCGGTGCAAAACAACACTCGAATCGACTCCGGTAAGTTTGCTAGCTTCATCGGTCCCACCCATCCTTGCGTCGATCGCTCAGATCCTTCTGAATGTCGCTGAGCAATCTCACCAAAATCCTTGCCATCATCGCGAATTTGAAACAAAACTTCTGCGGCAAAGTTAGCATCGCTCGTTTGCACAAGTGAAAATTCTACTTGGTCGTAGTTTGATCGCGATCGCAAAAACTCTGATTCAACCTGGGGTGCAAACTGTTGCTTGAGTTTTTGCATCCGAATTTCGCGCATCGCCTTGGACTTTAGTTGATCGATCGACATCTCATACTGTTGTGCCCGCTCGCTCAAAAATTGCTCCAATGCTTCAGGATCAGGCATTGACGCACGATCGCGTCCACTGAGTAGTTCAAATAAATCTGCTCCAGTCACTTCGATATTAGGAAGAACTTGGAAGTCAAGAAAGAGTTGTTCGAGCAAGGTGCTGAGTAATCCATAATGCGCGATCGCGTTATAAAGCTGCTCACCAGTTAGCTCTAATTTGCCGAATGTAAGACAAATAGACATATTGAAACTGTTTTGCTGAAATTTCAGTAGGATCAATCCTGACATTGTTGCCAGTCTTTGAAGATTATCAATCCAGTTAGCTGGCTCAATTTTTTCTTAATGCTAGCGTTGGAACACGAAAATTGTGCTTACAATAAGTCTACAAGTTTCAACCCTATTTGATATTGGATCGATTGAATCGATCTTGCCCCGCAAGCTTTGCAAAAAGTAATGGAGAAACAAAATCTATGAGTCGTTTGCTACTCGGCGGTAGTGCTGTTGTATCGATCGCGTCTTTAGGCGTTTATGCGTTATCGCAGAACCCGCTGTCATCAAAAGCAATTCCCCCCAACCGTGAAAAGCTTTTTCAGGATCAACTGAACGAAGCTCAGGCTCTAAACAGAAAGAATCTACCGCTCGATGCAATTAAAAATACGATCGGAGTCCCAAGCAACAGTAAGCACTTCAAATCCGCGCAAGTGCTACAAGAATCCTTGTCACAGCAAATCTTGGCTCAAGCCAAAGAAAAATACCGTCGTGGAAACATTAAAGAAGCTCTGACTGCGCTTCAAGTGATTCCAGCAGCAACCACTGCGGCTTCTGAGTCGCAGCAGTTACGGCGAACTTGGACAACAGAAGAGCAACAGCTACAAGCAATTCAACACTTCGCCTCGCAAGGCAACTGGAACCAAGCGATGCAGGATCTTGAAAAACTGCGATCAAGCGAAGTCTTCAACACCCCGCCTGTCCAAGCACTTCTGCAACAAGCGATCGCTCAAACAGGTGAAACGCCAAATTCACTCATTGCCACAACTTCTCCGGCTCCACTTCCTATCACGCTATCGCAGGCTCCAACTCTCGATGCCGTTCCTCCCCCTCCTCCACCAGAAAACGCAACCGCTGTGAATGTTGATCGAACACTGGCATCTACGGCAGAAAGGCTTGATGGCTCAGTCCCAGTTGCTCCTCTAGATCCGCCTGTATCCATCCCGATCGCTCCTCCAGATCCGCCTGTATCGATTGCTCGCGTTTTACCCCCTCTACCGCCCTCAATAGTTGCCGCAGCCCCAACTTCGAGTTCGATTCAAGCCGTTGCTTCTAAATCGCCTCGTTCTGAACCGCAGTTCGATCAAGCATCGGTTAACTCAGTCCCGATCTCGACTGTGCCTGATCCGATGAGGACTGCTACTTACACGCAGCCACCCCACGTTTCTAATCATTGGCAGCCGCACGATCGTTCAATTGCAGATCTTCCTCGTCCAACAGCGGACACAGCTTCTAAGCCGCCTGTACAACGGGAACTACCACCGACCCCGACAACCGTTACGGTGTCTACCCGACCGAATCATTCGCAAGCATCCAGTGAAGTAGCAGCAACCGCAAAAGCTCCAAGGCTGAATGAGGCTCCTAGCCCCATTACAGCCCCCGTCGTTGATCGATCGAACATGACTACGCTTGTGAAATATGAAACGGTTCCCTTACCCGCAGCATCGGTTGAAGAGATGCTATCTGCCTCCACCTTTAAATCGAGCCAACATCCAGCGAGACAAACCTCTGGAAGTCGCCTATTAATTGAAATGCAGAGAAAATTGACCGAGAATAACACGACTGCAACCCTATCGATTAAACCGCTTATCCCACCAACGACGGCTAAAATTCCTGAGCAAGTGACTGATCTCGCTGAGCCAAAACCTCGGTTGCATTCTGAGGAATTAAACAATTCGATTTGATGTGCATTGCTCCATTATGCAAGCCGACTCTAGCGCTAGAGTCGGCTTTTCTTTTACTTAAATTTAGAAAATATCAATTGATATTTTCTAAATTAGCTTATCTGTATCTTAAGATTTTCTAAAATTATAAAATATCAATTGATATTGTTTATTATTCGATGAAAAAGCTTAAGCTTTGGGGTTGCGAATGCAGAGATGTCCCCCATATACTCAACATAGAAATCGCTAGAGAACAGCGGTCTCCGGTTTGAATGATTTGAGCAACTGTGGATCGATCAGTTAAATCTGTAGGTTTCTGATTTTGCGTCACGCTTAGCAGTCCTTGCTGGACACTCATCAACACTATGAAACAGTTTGTCGCTGCTATTTCTTCGGTAAAAGTTCCTTTTGCCTTCTTGTTGTCTGTTGGTTGTGTTGCTGCTGGTTCAGTTGCGCTAACAAAGCCATCTGAACCAACATCAACATCGATCAATCCGGAGAATCAAGCAACAGCATCTGAGCTTGCACCTGAACTAATCGCTCAAATCCTTCATTTGGAAAAGCAATCACAGTTCAAGCAAGCGCTGAATGTGCTGGAGCCGATTCAATCGGCATCACCGTCTGTCGCATTACAGTTAGTGATGCTGAAGCAGCGGCTAGCTCAATCAATCTACGATCGTGCCTTGAATGAGTATTGTAATGGCAATGTTGCAAAGGCGATTCAAATTGCAGAATCGATTCCATCCGATGCACCCAGTCGCTCTCGCTATCAAAAAGTGCAAGCCGATTGGCTACGATCTCGAACAATTGTGGATTTGGCGCAATCTTATTTTCGCCAAGGTCAATTCTCGATCGCGCTTGATTTGATTGATCAAATCCATGACCCAACTCTAAAATCGAGCAGATTAGTGCGATCTCTGCGAGCCGAAATGCAAGCGAGTCAACCTGTTGCAGCGGTCGCTCCGCCCGAATCAATCATCGAACCCGAAATTGCCTCGCCCGGATCACACGAGCCACAAGCTTCAATCGAAAGCGAACCCTTAGTAGAGCCGCCTTCGGAGACTGAACCTGAATCGGCATCAATTTGGTCGGTTCCAAGTCAGTCTCCCTATCATTCAGCGATTTCTACCCCAGAGCGTAGCGAATCGATTGTCCAACCCCGTTCCGTGCAGTCTTCTTGCGGTCGTCCAGAATGCGAGTTTGCAGGCTTTAATTAGTTGAGCCTGTTTGTTCCTTGTTCTATTACCTCACTCGATTATGGCTCTACTTAACTGGCATCGGATTACTCCGGTAGTGGCGTTATTAGCTATGTTCAGTTTTCACCCACCTGCGGCGGCTGAACCGCAAGTTAGCCTCGAAGATGTTCGGCACTATCTTGCAGGCATCAGTACAAGATCGCTGCCCAACGTTCGTTCACAAGTTGATCATCAAGCACTGGTCAAAACTTTGAAGCAGCGCGATTCGACGACTGCTTGGTACATCGGGCAATGGGCAACCGAAGACGGGTTCGTGGCAGTTTACCCAGCGACAAAACCTGGAAAAGTGTGTTTGATCACAAAGTCGAGCAGCACCGTCGCTTATGCAGACGGAAAAACTGAAGGCGCAGTGATCCGAACCTCGAATCCACTGTTTACTGATGAACGTCAGCAGTTCTTGCGGTATGCTGCTTCAGATCTATTCATTCCAGTACAGTATCGCGGTAAGTCTTTTTTGGTGTGGGGATTGTATGATCCGAACAAAGCCCGATCGCGCTTTCTCACCCTGGCATTTCAGAATGTTCCACCTGACTTGAATACCTTCCTTCCGTCAGGGCGAACCGCTGATGCCATTAAAGCTCAATTCTCAGCCGCTGGTTGTTCTGCGAATGTAAATCAGCCTGCAATGATACCGCAAGCGAACAAGCCAAGCGGCATGATTCAAGTAATTGATGGAATTACGATCGCAGTTGTTCCGAAGAAAGCAAATCAGTTTGACATTCAAATTAGCAACAATACTACAAGCGATTTTGGGGTTTTTCCCAACCGCATCGTGGCTTTTGATCGGAATAAGCGTCGCATTCCTGTTCAGTTTTCAAGCTTAGTGCATGGAACTGTGGTTAGACCTGGTGGTGTTCTACGCGCTACCATTCGCGCAAATCGCTCACCGATGTGGATTCAAATCCCAGAAGCAACCCCGCAACGCCGTATGTTCAATTTTCAAACGCCCACTTCATGATGGTTAGACGTAACAATGCAACAAAACTCCAAGACCGACCGCAACAGCGCGGGAGTGGTCACACTAGAGCAATTACATAGCTCTAGCCAGAATCATTCTTCTAGCGGATTCGCTAGCCAAGATAAAGAGATCAAAAGAGTACTTGGCAATGTTTTTAACATCAATATTGATGTTAAAAACCACACAGATAAATCATCGTCATCTGGGCAGAAGAAAGACGAATCGAAGTCGATCAATGCTGCCTTCAAAGACAATAAAGACCACAAAGACAAGAAAGCTCCATCGACCGGGAACAAAGAAGAAACGAAAAAGCTCGATGCCAACTTTGACCCTAAATCGAACACCAACAGTAAAGATCAATCAAAACCATCCGGAAAGTCCAGCGATCAAAAATCTAAAGAAACTGATCTAGGCATTCCCGAAGAAGCCCTCCACATTGATCCGGCGAAGCTCAAAGATGTGAAGTCACTCGATGCAAGCAAAGTCAACATTGAGCGAGACCTTGAGAAGAAGCTTGGAAAAGACGGAGACTTCCTTGATCCTGGCGGTGGAATTAATACCGTGATCGGTGGCTTCGGCAATGATATTGTTCGCGGTGATGGTGGAGGCTTTAATACGATCGCAGGTGGCGGTGGTGAAAACCTCTTCATCCTCGGTTCTGAAACGACTAACCGCATTTTCGACTTTGACCCGACCAAAGACCGCTTCGGATTAACAGACGGATTGCAAGTTGCAGACATTCAGTTTGGACAAGGGACAAATCCTACGAAAGCAGGCATTGACTCGCCATTAGACAGCAATGCCACAGTGATTTTTGACAAGAACGGCGAAAACCACATCTTAGGCAGTCTCGCATTCACCAAAGCTGTTGATTTGAGCGAGAAGAATTTCGTTGTGGTTCGGGACAATGACTTGAATAAAGTTGCACAAACCGTTTAGGAGGGACACATGGCAGCAACCCTAGAAAAAAAAGGAACTCAGTTTGGCGCTGATACTAGCATCGAACAACACAAATCGGACAGTCACAGTCATGGCAGCCAGGGGTCGTCGATTCAGAAAGAAGATGCGACAAAAAGCTTGAATAAAGCTTTGGGCGGAGACGAGCATAATCATGCCATTCCAGAGGGAACGATCGAGCTACAGCGCACCGACAAAGGTGGCTACAAACAGCAAGATTTGCTGAAACAAGGCAAGCTGTTTGGTAGCGATGGCAATGATTTTCTGAACGCAAGTAAAAGAGAAATTAAAGGAACGGCAACAGGCACTGGATCTGGAGAGTTTCCATTTCCCAACGACTCAAAAGGAACGACAACCCTCACTGCTGCATTGAAAGCAGATGGCAACCTAAAGATCGACGGCAGTTTCAAAGATTTTGATGGCGCTCCGTTGTTTAGCCAGGAAGAAAAGGAGATTGATCCTAAAGCTAAGATTCTCAATGGATCAGATCCGAAGGCGCTAGTCGATGGATTTCTGAAAGTGCCGCACGATGTTGAAGGTAATCCACTTTCTGGAACACATTTGCACTTCGCGCCTTCTGGTGATCAACGCGGAAACAATGCGGATGCTACTGTTGTTCGCTTCCTGGATAACAAAGTGAACAGCGATGGCAAATCTGGTACGATTTCCGGCGACTTTAAACTCAAGCCAGAAGAACAAGCCGCCTTTGCAGCAGGAAATCTTTACGTCAATGTTCACTCGAACGTTGACGTGAATAAAGATGGGAATGCAGGTTTTCCCACTGGGGAGAATCGCGTCAACTTTAATCAGAACGTTGTTAGAAAATAGTCAATTGCTCAGTGAGCAATTGCGTACTGTCGCCACACATTCAAAGCAATGGTTGAGCAAATTGAACAATTTTGCGATCGCTATTTCGTCATCAAGGAACTCGGTTCTGGAGGATTCAGCCGAACCTTTCTCGCTCGCGATCTCGAAATGGTTGGGTACCCACTTTGCGTCGTCAAGTGCCTGACTCTGGATGCGGCAAACGAAGTTGGCAACATGGCGGAATTGCGGCGACAGTTAATCGTTCAAGAAGCTCGCATTCTAGAGCGATTCAAAGGATCAACTGCCAATGTTCCACGCATTCTGGCATGTCCCGAACATCATCATCCCGTGTACCTTGTTGAAGAGTACATCGAAGGTCACGTCCTGGAAGTTCTCAAGCAGCAGCCTTTTAGCGAAGCACAAATTGTTTCATTCCTGCAAAATGTGTTGTCGGTTCTGGATGTGATTCATCGCCATAGTGTCGTTCATCAAGATATCAAGCCGAGCAACCTGATTCGTCGCAACGACGGGTCGATCTCGGTGATCGATTTTGGCGCAGCGATCGATTTAGATGAATTCGTCGAAGACAGTTCAATCTACGGCACACCTGGCTATAGTCCACCCGAACAGCAAGACGGCAAAATTGACTTTCATACCGACTTGTATGCACTAGGCATGACGGCGATAGAGTTGTTATCCAAGGTCGCGCCACAACAGCTTGAACGCCATCCAAATTCAGGCAAGCTACAGTGGCAGGAGCATCTCGGTGCATCGATTCATCCAAAAGTTGCAGCAATCCTTGATCGCCTAGTTGCTTTGCGTCCTGCGGATCGCTACACAAGAGCAATCGATGTGTTGGCAGATTTACAGCAACTGCGCGTTGAGTCTCGGCTCGCGGCACTTCCGAATCGAATCAGTCATTCAGTGCTTCGTTCGATTCTCCAAGCTTCCCAGCCCATTTTCTCGAAATGCCGTTCAATACAGTCACAATCACTCGTAACTCCAACCATCTTCGGTTTGGCGATTATTTGTGGCTTTGGCTTTGTTCCACTGCTCCCGCGTATGACCGATACAATCGCTGCACAAATGAGCATGATACAAAATCAGCCAGCCGTTGATTTATCGCTGATTCACAAGCTCCCGCTCTCCAGCACGATCGATCAGTTTCTCGTTGTCGATCGTCAGCTCGTGACGTTTGATCGCAACAATCAGGTTCAAGTTTGGGATTTATCAACCGGAAAAGTTCAGCAAGGCTGGACGACTCCAGGCATGATCGAAATGCTAACAATGACACGCAATCATTTAGTGAGCCAGCGCGACGAGTCGTTGACCGTTTGGCAACTCTCCACCGGAAACGTTCTTCACCAGATTGCATTGCCCGAACCTGCCAACACTGCATCGCTGAGTGCAGATGGACAGCACCTCGCAACCGTAAGTCCTAGCCACACTTTGCGAGTGTGGAACATGACGACCGGAAAGTTACTGCGAACTGTTCCTGGGATCACTGCCGCACAGTACGCCCTAGATAATCGGCTGTTTTGTGCAACCACGCGATCGCGTATTGATATTTGGGATGCTGAATACACTCAATTGCAGCAAAGTTTAGCTGGACATCTCGGCAATATTACAGCGTTTAACTTTAGTGAGAATGGAACTGGATTAACCAGTACAGCGAGCGACGGCACAATCGTCTGGAATCTGGAGACTTCAGAACTCCTGCGCGTGTTGCCGACCAAGGTAAGAACGGCTGCAATCTTGCCGAACTATCTTGTAACTCAGCATGAAGATGGGACAGTCCGGCTGTGGGAATCAACTGGAAAACTGGTTAAGTCCCTCGCTTATCTTCAAAGCAAAGTTGCAATGACTGCTAACGCTCACTATGTCGTGCAAATCACGCCTCAACAACTCGAAATTTGGCAGCTATCTAAAACAGAACCATGAACTTTTTCCGCGTTAGCGAAGGTAAACTCCATTGGATTCGCACTGCTTTGCTTCTCGGTTGGGCAACAATCATCCTATCGATGTTTTGGGACCCGATCACGCCTCACTTCACTAACCCTATCGCGATCGGATCTCCGTTTCGGCTCAATCCAGACATCTACCTGAACGTCGATCGGTGTGTCAAAATCCGCACCGACTGCATTCTTGAACAACCTTTTTCGCTTGGAACCTTGCTTTGGTGGGCAGCGATTGTGCCAGCGGCAATTCTCATTCTGCTCGTGCTTGGACATGAATTCTGGCGGCGCATTTGTCCGTTGTCATTTGTGTCGCAGATCCCCCGTGCATTGGGCATTCAACGCACACGCAAACTGATCGATCCGATCAGCGGCGAGATTCGACGAGAACCTGTGATCATCAACGAGAATTCCTGGCTGGGTAAAAACCATCTAATCGTTCAGTTTGGCTTGTTCATTCTGGGATTGTGGGCACGACTTGTATTTGTGAACGGGCATCGATTCACGCTGGGTTGCTTTTTGATTGCCACAATCATTAGCGCGATCGTCGTGGGCTATCTATATGCCGGGAAATCCTGGTGTCAGTATTTCTGTCCGATGGCTCCGGTACAGATGGTTTACACCGGACCGCGAGCACTGTTCGGGTCTAAAGCTCATTTACAGCCTAGAGGAACTGTAACGCAGTCAATGTGTCGTACTGTCGGTACTGACGGCGTTGAACAATCTGCTTGTGTGGGTTGTAAGCGTTCGTGCATCGATACTGATTCAGAAAATACATACTGGACGGAGTTGAACAAGCCAGGACGCAAATTAATTCAGTACGGCTATTTAGGAATGGTGCTAGCGTTTTACTGGTATTTCTATCTGTACGCTGGCAACTGGAACTATTACTTTAGTGGGGCTTGGGCACATGAAGAGACCTTGCTCGATCGATTACTTGATCCTGGTTTTTACATCAGTGGCGTTGCCGTTCCAATTCCCAAGATTATTGCCCCATTGTTGCTATTTGCAGTTACTGTGACTGCTACTTACTCCCTGGGAATTTGGTTAGAAAAACAGTATCGATCGTATCGTCGTCGTTGTCAGCAGCCTGTGAGTAAAGAGCAAGCACAGCACGTCATTTTCAGCTTGTTCACTGTGGTTTCGTTCTGGGCATTTTTTGTCTTTGGCTCACGTCCGACTCTGAACCGCTTTCCGATGATTGTTCCGGCAATTAATGTCGTCATTGTCATTGTTGGGATATTATGGCTCTTGAAAACGATCAATCGTAAACGCGCTCATTATGATCGTGAACGTACCTCGATCATGCTGCGCCGACAGCTACACCATTTTGATCTTCCTGATTCCTGGCTCGATGGTCGATCGATCGAGGATTTGAGTGCCGATGAAGTCCATTTATTAATCAAAGCTTCGCATGGGTCCCGCATACAGGCATATCTTGGCGTGGTGCAAGAACTGCTTGAACAGGGGGTGATCGAAGCATCAGATTCGCTCCACTTTTGCCGCAATCTCCGTCAAAGTTTGGGACTCTCGGACGGGGATCACCAAGATGTAATTCGACAGATCCCCAGTCATCTGCTGTATCGCATTCCCGCTCCGCAGCCCGTTTCCACACAAACTGCAACCGTGGTGTTTAAAGACCGTCAACGTCCAACATCGACTGCGTTGCAGACCGTTCCTTATCAACGGAAATAGACCATGCTAAGACTGCGATCAAGCTATCTTCCAGATTTATTCTCAGGCTCTAGCTTTGGAAAGCATCTGTTAGCTCAGAATGACCACAATCAAACCACCTGGAAAATTGGGCGATCTCCGGAGTGTGACTTAACACTGAATGATGCCAAAATTAGTGGTACTCATGCGATTGTTCAGTTTATCGACGGCAACTTCTACTTTATGGATGTGGGAAGTAGCAATGGCTCGATCGTCAACGGCGACCTGTTGCCCCCCAACACCTTGCATAAAATTGCAGTAGGGGACGAAATTGCAGTAGGGGAAACCTTGTTGCACGTTGATGAAGTCATGCTGCTTCCATCTGCGACTCACACATCAAGCGTGAATGTTTCTTGGTGGATTAATCAAGATATCGATGCTCACTGTGTTGATATTATTGATGAAACCCCGGATGTGAAAACGTTCTCGTTCGTTGCAGATCCTGCACTTCTGTTTCTTTATCGTCCTGGACAGTTTGCGCGGCTAGAGTTTCAAATCGAGGGAGAGCGAATCGTTCGGGCGTACACGATGTCGTCAAGCCCATCTCGACCTGACCTGCTACAATTCACGGTGAAACGTGCTGTGCGCTCTGAAACTGACATTTCGATATCGAATTGGCTACACGATCGATTTCAGGTTGGCAATTCGATTCGGATTTTAGGAGGTGCGAAAGGATCATTTACGCCCGCACCGCAGTTTCCACCAAAATTACTGCTTGTCTCTGCTGGCTCAGGCATTACGCCGATGATGTCGATCTCTCGGTATCTGTCTGATTTGCGATCGACGATCGATGTCGTGTTTTTCCATTCCGCCCGGACGCTTGACGACTGCATTTTTCGCAACGAGTTAGCGTTAATTGCGAGTCAAAACGTCAACTTCAATCTCAAGATTGCGTTGACGCAACCACAGCCTAAATCTGCTTGGCTTGGATTTACCGGACATTTAGATACAGCGATGCTGCAAATGATCGCACCGGATGTCACAGAACGTCATGTGTTTGTCTGCGGTCCCGATGGCTTTATGAATCACGTCAGGCAGTTGTTTGGAACAATCGACTTTCCAATCGCGCAGTATCACCAAGAAAGTTTTGGTGAAGTTGAAGGCATTCCGGTAGAGCCAATTCCGGAGACGATCGATGACGTGCCTGTTCTCGATCCGGCTCCGCTTCCAACCGTAGAACTTAACTCTAATGAGGTAGCTTCACCCGACACGATCGTGCCTGAGCCAGTCCCTCAACCGAGTACTGCTCCGTCTGCATCAAGTCCGTCATCGACGACTGCGCCCACCGTTCGATTTAAGCGATCCAACAAGTCAATGGCAGTTGATGTAAAAACGAGCATTCTCGATGCGGCTGAAAAGCTCGGAGCCGATATTAACCTGAATGGCTGTGGAGCAGGACGATGTGGGGCGTGCAAGGTTAAGGTCTGCGGCACGATCGAGTATCCGAATAAACAGCCCAATCCGGCTGCTTTATCTGCACAAGAACATCAAAACGGCTACGTCTTATCTTGCATTGCTTATCCAATCGGCAGCGTTGAAGTAGACGCTTGAGCAGATTTTCTATCCACCAAAATCTTTATTGATGCTCGTTATCCTGTCGAGCAGCTTTCAATCCTCCACTTTGCAAACTTTTTGTACAAATCAAGAAACTCATCATGGCTCAGAATCCTCCAGTTTTTCCCACAGTTCCCACTCGTGGTGGAACCCGCAATAACGATGTCTTGCTCGGTGACTCCAATCGCGGTAACACTTTGGTCGGCAACGGTGGTAGCGATCGCATCGTTGGCGGGCGCAGTAACGATGTGCTGTTATCCGGCGATGCTTCTAGCTTCATTTTACCGACCCTGATACCTACGGCTCCAGATTCGGTAACACCGCCTGCACCGACGACACCCGCAATTCAACCGCTCACAGGAACTCCGAGCAATGATACGCTGAATGGAACCGAGCAGGCTGAGATTATCACGGCTGGTAAAGGTTCAGATACGATCTTTGGGAATGGTGGTAATGATTTCTTTATTTGGAACCCCGGCGACGGACCAGATATTGTTCATGGTGGCGTAGGGTTAGATACTTCGGTGATCAATGGTGGCGCTGAAGGCGAGATCTCCATGCTGCGAATGAACAACGGAACCGCTGTGTTCAATCGCTTGACTCAGACTCCGTTTAGCGTAACGCACGACGGAACTGAGGTTGTTCAGGTCGAGTCGAACGAAGGGAATGACATTTTGATCGCAGACAAAATTGCAGGTTCAGGAGCGTCGCTGCTCGCATTTTCAGGCGGCGGAGGCAACGATGTCTTGTTTGCTGGAACCGTGGATACCGAGGTTTCCACAACAGGCGGTGCAGGCGATGATATCCTCATCGGCGGTCAGAAAATGAATACGATCGAGGGCGGCAGCGGCAATGATTTTCTCGTTGGCAATCAAGGGATGGATCGCTTCGTGTTGAGTTCAGGCAAGCCGTTCAATACAACTGACCTCGGCGTAGACACGATCACAAACTTCAACCCGACTCAAGACAAGATTCATTTGAGTAAAGCGACGTTTGCTTCGATTGCGACTCAACCCGGACAGACACTCGGAGTCTCTGACTTCGCGCGTGTGGATAGCGACGAAGCAGCAGCATTAAGTGCTGCCAAGATTACTTATGTTCAACCGACTGGCAGTAGCTCTGGCAAGCTGTTTTATAATGCTAACGGTGCTGAAGCTGGACTGGGCAATGGGGCGCAGTTTGCCGTAGTTGCAGGCGCTCCAGCACTAAGCGATCAAAATTTCGCACTGGTCGCGTAGCCGCGATCCGATCGTCGTTTTCAGGGAGAATTGGAAAAACCTCCAATTCTCTCAGGCGGATCAAAAGCGCGAATTCTACGGAAAGCGTTTTTTACGTCATAAAGAGCGTCTAACGACCAGATATCGCTCTGAGGCGTTCTACCGAAAGATATCGCTTAACGAAAAGCTTTTCAATGAGTGTGGTAAAGACATCTCTCGTTACTGCGATCGAAATTCTCGCATCACCTTGAAGCGAAGTTGAAGGCTTGCATCGGGTAGCGGTCGAGCAACGCTTCTCACCCCTTCTAATTCTCAGTTGTGCTGATAAGTTGCTCGGTTAGCACAATTGAGCCAGGATTTTTACTAATGTTAGAGTTTAGCCCTGAATCAAGTTGGCTTGCAAAATCTCAAGTCGATCGACTCACTCAAGTCCTAAGAGAGATCGTTGGACCGATTGCGCCAGCCCTGCTGCAAGCCTCACTCGCAGACTGTACATCGCTGCTACAACTCTTATCCAAGCTAGAACAGCAAATTCCAGAAGCTACGAGAAATAAATTTCACCAACAAACTCTTTGGCTAGTTGAAAGAGCGATCGATGATCCAGCGTTCATTAAAACGTGTGAGGAGATTCTCGAAAGATATGTTGACAGGGTAGCTGGAATGCTAGTGCTCACAATTCTGCAACAGCAACCAACTATTAGCAAATATGATTTTGTCGAGCTTCTCGCAACATCTCCAGACTCCGCTCAGAAAGACAGATTCCGTCAAACAATGATGAATCAACATCATTCCAAAACGATAGCCGGATAACTCAAATGATGACTAGCAGAATTAATGAGCGTCTCCTATCAGAGTGGCTAGAACAATATCGAGAGACTACCTCAACATTCTATTCATATCGAACAGCAGGGGAGCTATTTACTCGTTTTTTGGGAGACCGCTCGATCACCGAAATTCAACCTGAAGACGTTGAGCGTTTTGTGCAGAAATTAGAAGGCGATTCAAAACTTGCCTTTAATTCGTTGCGATCGTATAAAGCTGCAATTCGCTCATTTCTAAAATACATTTCAGCTCGTCCTGATCTGCTTCATCCTTTGAGCATTGCTCATCCACCTCGGCGCAAGCTCCCCGACTTATACATCGATCTCCGGCTCAATGAAGTCATGCAAAAAGAAGACAATGCTCGGAATCGAGTGTTGCTCTGGTTAACGATCGTCGTCCGATGCACCACGATCGAAGTGTTAGGACTCAGATGGCAAGATGTTGACCCCCAAGAACGCTGTCTAATTTTGCGTGACCATACTCTACCAGCAAGCCAAAATGAAGCACCGCGCAAGGCGTTTCTCTGTAATCCAATTTGGTCAGAACTGATTGCGCTGAGAAAAGGACGATCGCTCGATGAGCATGTTTTTCATGGAGCAAGGGGAACCCGACTCGCCCCTGCTCAATTAAATCAAATTGTTGCACAAGCACTGCATCGAGTTGGGATTAATGCAACGCCTCGCGACGTTTGCTTTAGCGTTAAAGGCAAAGACCGAAACTATCATCTTGCGAGTTGGACTGAAGTTCAGTCTCCAAGTTACAGTCAACTTCCGCCCTACTACGCTCCACGCACGGCTTCCATCCAAGTTGGCGGAACTGAGGTTATTCGGATTGAAAACGGAAAGTTGCTCGACGCGAATCGCCCATTGGCTGCTCAAAACTTAACGAATGTGGCAATGTTCTGGGACGATGAGCCTGTTTATGTTGTCGAAGCAAATCTGGTCACACTCAATCGACTGCGAATCATTACAAACGCCTATGGACTCTCTATCCTCCAGTGATGTAGTTCACACAATCGGTACTCATCCTAATGATCTGTTTCGTCCCACAGGTGGCACGGTTGATGATACGCCAATTTTCCTGCTAGATCTAAATGTGCATTGTTTATCACTAATTTGTGCAAATTATAAGATTCGTTTTAACTTTAAATTCCAGTTGCTTACTTTAAAAGTCATCGTAGCTCAAATAGATAATTTAGCTGAAGGGATTGGTAGGCTTGTCGTGTCGCTAACTCCTCCTGCATATCCAACAGCACCATTGCCAAGCCCTGGTCATCATCCGCCAAATGTAGAAGCCTTTCTTGAAGTTTATCCGAACAATGCCTCAGAACCAACGTTTCGCTTGAAAGAGGCTTTAGAAGATTTCTACTTTGAGCTTGAGAGTGGGTATGCGATCGATATCTCTTTCCAAAAAGATGTTGCATTAATCATTTCTGCGATGCTCCCTTACAACTCAGGAACAGAAATGACAGAACTTGCTGCACAGCTAATCTTGAATCTACAGCACTCTGAGCCTCAGTTTAATGTATCGAAGGAAAACAGCAATGAAACAATTTCTGAGTCATGATATGATTCAAGGCTGTGAGCGCACGGTTATTGATGCGATCACGCAAGAATGGTTAACTGCACGAGTTCAGAATGAAGATCCCAATTCGAGATCAGTTAAAAGGCTTGATCAAAGCACGTTCGCTTGACACTCAAGTTTGGTTTCTCGAATCGATCGATTGGGTGAAGCAACCAGAGTGTCCAGCTATTCTAATTGGGACGCAGCACCAACTGATTAGTGGCTTACTGAACCGTAGCACGACGGTTGATCGCGAACTTTACCCGATCGTTGCAGGACTGCTCGCAAACGATAGCTTTATTGCTTGTTTGAACACTAGCCTATACGGTTGGGGCGAAAAATGCTTGCCGAAATCGAAGGATTAATCGGTTCCTATGTGCATCAACATCACTTGCTTTGGCACTTTGAAAGCGTTCATTCAAAGCAAATGTTGAGAAACCGCCTGCACACTCAAAGCTAGGCGACAGACTTGCTGCAAATGTCGATGCTGTCCCCTGAGCAGAAGCAGTTGCAGCCTTATCAAATTTATCCGGCTCCTCAAGAATTAGAAGGAGAGTTGCAGGACTATACGACTAGCCTTGCTCGCTTTGTGCGATCGTGCTGTGCGACTTCCCTCAACTTGAGGAACTATTGGCAATTTTTATTGTTTTCGTATGGACGGAAG